>Ga0114997_10001265_pt1 | contig 21149 bp, 18 predicted proteins | sample ArcticOcean_MG_C_2_FD_87045 | JGI IMG/M metagenome (GOLD analysis project Ga0114997, IMG submission 87045) | Marine microbial communities from western Arctic Ocean - ArcticOcean_MG_CB4_136 | ecosystem: Environmental > Aquatic > Marine > Oceanic | place: Arctic Ocean: Canada Basin | collected...
AAAATTGGGATAAAAATAAGTCTTATTTTAAAGAGTCATATATAACTCAAGATATGTTAATTTGTTCAAAACTCGTTGGTGAAAAGTAAGTTTAAGTTTAATTTTTATTGAATAATTTTTATTTATCTATAAAAGTAACTTCATTTATGAAAAAAAAAATTACTTTAATTGGTGCAGGGCAGATAGGGGGTACCTTAGCTCATCTTTTAGCTCTGAAAGAACTTGGCAATGTAGTTCTATTTGATGTGGCCGAAGGTTTAGCCAAAGGCAAAGCATTAGATATTGCACAATCCTCACCAATAGATGGATTCAATATAAACTTATCAGGCACATGTAATTATGAAGATACAAAAGATTCAGATGTTATTATTATTACTGCTGGTGTTCCAAGAAAACCAGGAATGACAAGAGATGACCTGTTAGGGATTAATCTAAAGATTATTAAACAAGTGGCTGAAGGTATTAAAAAAACGTCACCCAATGCATTTGTAATTTGTATAACTAACCCCTTAGATGTAATAGTTATGGCTTTGCAAAAATACTCCGATTTACCCAAAAATAAGGTTGTTGGCATGGCAGGTATATTAGATTCTTCGAGATTTATATATTTTTTATCCCAAGAATTAAATGTTCCAGTAAATAAAATAAAATCATTAGTTTTGGGTGGCCATGGAGACAGTATGGTTGCCATGGTTAATCACACAAGAGTTGATGGAAAAAATTTAAACGATTTAGTTAAAGAGGGTAAAATTAAACAAGTTCGACTTAATGAAATAATTGAAAGAACAAAAAAAGGCGGAGCAGAAATAGTTAAATACCTTGAAAAAGGTTCGGCTTATTATGCACCAGCTGCATCTGGCGTTGAAATGGCAGAAAGTTACTTAAAAGATCTAAAAAAAGAATTACCTTGTGCTGTATATCTTAACTCTGAATATGGGGTGAAAAGTATTTATGCAGGAGTGCCAGTAATTATTGGAGCCAATGGTGTAGAAAAAGTGATCGAAATTAATTTGGAAAAAAAAGAAAAAGAGGATTTTAATAAATCTATAGAGGCCGTACGAGAATTATTTAATGCAGCTATAAAAATTGATCCGACTCTGAAATAATATTGAAATTGAGCAATATAAACAAAAATAATAAAATATATCTTTTCTTAGTATTCGCTTTCACATTATTTTTTACCCTTCATTATGGATATAGAGGTGTTTTACCAATCGATAGTTTTTTAATATTTGATGCTGGATATAAAATTTTAAATGGCGTCCATCCCTTTAAAGACTACTGGTCAATAACTGGACCATTATTAGATTATTTACAATATACTATATTTTACTTACTCGATGTAAGTTGGTTTAGTTACATTTTGCACGCTGCTTTAGTCAATTGTCTTTTAGCAATTTTATCTTTTTATTTTTTTGTAAAATTTGGCTTAAGTAAGTTTTTTTCATTAGTATACGCAACGGGAATATCAATCTTAGCATACCCATCTATAGGGTCTCCATTTGTGGATCACCATGCAGTAATATTTTCACTAATATCAGTTTATTTTTTAATTTTAGCGTTTAAAGAAGATAAAAAAAAATTTTGGTTTTTTTCTTCTTTTTCATTAGCTTTATCATTTTTTTCAAAGCAAATTCCATCTGCCTACCTAGGTATACTTTTGTTAAGTGCAATAATTCTTTACTTGTTATATTTTAAAAAAAAACAAAGTTATAATTTTTTATTTTTTTTATTGGGTGGCAGCACAATTGTAATAATTTTTTTATCTATTTTTATCACAAATGAAATACCAATAAAAAATTTTTTAGTTCAATATATTTATTATCCAATGAGTATAGGCAATGATAGAATTTTGAATTTAAAATATGATTTTAATAATACAATTCTTCAGTTTAAAATTATTTATATTTCTATAATTCCTTTGTTAGTACTAAACTTCTTTTTATTAATAAAAAATAATAAAAAAGAAGAAGATGTCAAAAATATTTTTATCTTAACATTGGCTTTTGTCTCTGCTTTACTGTTTATATATGTTCAATTATTGACTAGAAATCAGATATTAATTTTTTTTTTAATACCTTTTTATTTAGGCCTAACTCATCTGTATCTTAATAAATATTATAATAAAAAACTATTAATCTTTTTAATAATTGCTTTGTTCTTTTTTAGTACTACCAAATATCATTTAAGATTTAATCAATACAAAAAATTTATGGATCTTGAAAAAGCAAAATTTAATAAATCAATTGATTTTAAAGTATTTGACGAAAAGCTATCAAAGTTAATGTGGCTGACAAATGAATACATAGAAAACCCAAGTATAGAAATTGAAATATTAAATGAAGTAAAAGACAAATTAATAGAAGACAAAGAAAATAAAATAATAATTACAGATTATCAATTTTTTCCCGCTATAATTAAAAACAAATTTTTTGCGCCTAATAAATGGTTTGACGACTTAAGTGTTCCTAAAAAAAATAATAAATATTTTCAAATTTACAAAACTTTTTTTATTTCAAAACTTAAAGCGAATGAAATAAAAAATATATATATAATTGGCAGTGATAAACCTAAATATATTTTAGTTCTGTTTGATGATAAAAAATGTATAAGCCAGACAAAAATAAATGATGTTTTTTTAAAGTTAAGTATTGATAATTGTTTTAAATAATCATTTTAACTGTTTAATTTTATTCTAAAAGATAATACTAATGACTAAAATTTTATAAAAATGAATATTCACGAACATCAAGCAAAAAAAATTCTCAAGGACTATGGAGTGCCTGTTTCTAAAGGTGTAGTAATATTTCATCCCAGCGAGATAAAAGAAAAAATTAAAGAGCTTAGTTCAGATCAATTTGTGCTCAAGGCTCAAATACATGCTGGCGGAAGAGGAAAAGCAGGTGGAGTAAAAATAGTAAAAAATTTAGAAGATTTAAATTTACAAGCAAAAGAAATGTTTGGAAAAATTTTAAAAACCCATCAAACCGGACCACAAGGCAAAGAAGTAAAAAGGTTATATATTGAGGAAGCTTCCGATATTTCAAAAGAATTTTATCTATCTTGCTTAGTTGATAGAGAAAGTTCAAAAATTGCATTTATAAGCAGCACTGAAGGAGGAATGGACATAGAAAAAGTTGCGGCGGAAAGTCCAGAAAAAATTATTACTACAAAAATAGATTTAAAAAATAATATTGAAGAAAAAGAAATATCAAACATTTTAAAACCTTTCAATTTGACTAACATACAAAAAGACTCGGCAAAAAAAATTATCGAAGCCTTATATAAAATTCTCATCGAAAAAGACGGAGGTTTAATAGAGATAAACCCACTAGTTGTCACAAAAGATCAAAATTTAATTTGCTTAGATGCAAAAATGAATTTTGATGACAACGCAATGTTTAGAAGGCCAGATATTTTAGAGCTAAGAGATTTAGATGAAGAAGAGCCAGCGGAAATAGAAGCAAGTAAAAATGAATTAGCTTATATAAAACTCAATGGCTCAATAGGCTGCATGGTAAATGGAGCAGGACTAGCAATGGCAACTATGGATATAATTAAATTATATGGTCAAGAACCAGCCAATTTTTTAGATGTTGGAGGAGGCGCTACAAAAGAAAAAGTCTCAGCAGCTTTTAAACTCATCTTATCTGACAAAAATGTAAGAGGAATATTAATTAATATTTTTGGTGGTATTATGAGGTGTGATATAATTGCCCAAGGTGTAATTGATGCCGCTAAAGAAACAAATTTAAAAGTACCTTTAGTTGTAAGGCTAGCGGGCACCAACTTTAAAGAAGGAAAAGAAATACTAGAAAAATCGGGTTTAAAAATATTGCCCGCTTTAGATTTAAATGATGCAGCAAAAAAAATTGTTGAGGCAATAGAATAAATGTCTATTCTTATAAATAAAAATACAAAAGTAATATGTCAAGGATTTACAGGTACGCATGGAACATTTCATTCTGAGCAAGCTTTAAAATATGGAACAAAATTAGTTGGTGGAGTTACACCAAAAAAAGGTGGTAAAAAACATTTAAACTTACCTGTTTTTAATACCGTTGAAGAAGCAAAAAAAACTACGGGAGCAAACGCAACAATGATTTATGTACCTCCTAAATTTGCAGCAGCAGCTATTATCGAAGCTATTGACTCGTCGATAGAGCTGATTGTTTGCATCACTGAGGGCATACCAGTAATAGATATGATAAAAGTTAAACAGACTTTAAAAAATAGTAATAGCAGGCTGATTGGACCTAACTGTCCGGGTATAATTACCCCAGACGAGTGTAAAATTGGAATTATGCCAGGAAGTATTCACAAAAAAGGAACAGTTGGAATCGTTTCTAGATCTGGAACTTTGACATATGAGGCTGTAGCGCAAACTTCAGCTAATGGTATGGGCCAATCAACTTGTATTGGCATTGGTGGCGACCCCATCAATGGAACCAATTTTATAGATTGTTTAGATCTTTTTTTAAAAGATGAAGAAACCCAATCTATTGTAATGATAGGTGAAATAGGAGGGTCAGCAGAGGAAGAGGCCTCAGATTTTATAAAAAAGTCTAAAATAAAAAAACCTATGGTAGGGTTCATCGCAGGATTAACTGCTCCACCAGGGAGAAGAATGGGTCATGCAGGGGCCATTATATCGGGAGGCAAGGGTGGAGCCGAAGATAAAATTGAATTAATGAAATCAGCAGGGATTACTATTTCAAAATCCCCGGCAGATATAGGCAAAACCTTGTTCGAAAAACTTGGTAGTTAAATTTAAATATTATATGATATTATAAGAATTAAAATGTCATCTTCTCAAGATAATAATATATTTAAAAAAACTTCATTTTTAGCTGGAAACAATTCCGCATTCATAGAAGAATTTTATGCAGATTATTTGAGAGACCCAAAAAACTTACCACCAGGGTGGAAAGATTTTTTTGATGGATTAAAAGACAAGAAAGAAACCATTTCAAAAACTATCGAAGGACCAAGTTGGGATCCAAGAAAAAAATTAAAAAAAAAGATTTCTAAAAAAGAATTCACCGAGGGTAATAAAGCAAATAAAGAGGAAAGACTAAATCCTTTACTTCTTGAGGAAGCTGCAAAAGATTCTGTAAGAGCTATAATGTTAATAAGAGCATTTAGAATTAGAGGTCACCTGATTGCTAATTTAGATCCCTTAGGTTTGATGGAAAGAAAAGAACATCCAGAGCTTAAATTAGAAACTTATGGTTTTACAAACAAGGATCTAAACAAAAAAATATTTTTAGATGGAGTACTAGGTTTACAAAACGCATCACTTTCAGAAATTTTAAATTTGTTAAAAAGAACATACTCTGGAAATATAGGATATGAGATTATGCACATAGGTGATCCAGATGAAAAAGCTTGGCTCAGAGAGCGCATAGAGGGTCCAGAAAAAAAAATTTCTTTTACAGAGAATGGAAAAAAAGCAATTTTAAATAAAATTATTGAAGCAGAGGGGTTTGAAAAATATTTACATGTTAAATTTGTAGGAACTAAAAGATTTGGGTTAGATGGAGGGGAATCGTTAATACCAGCATTAGAACAAATAATTAAAAAAGGAGGAAATTTAGGAGCTAAGGAAATTAAAATAGGAATGCCACACAGAGGAAGACTAAATGTTTTAGCCAATGTAATGGGTAAATCATATAGAGCTATATTCAGTGAGTTTTTTGGAAAAAGCGTAAATTCAAAAAAAGATTTTGAAGGAGACGTTAAATATCATTTAGGAGCATCAGCTAACCGAGAGTTTGACGGAAATATAGTTCATATAAGTTTAACAGATAATCCATCTCACCTAGAGGCAGTTAATCCAGTAGTTTTAGGTCAAGTTAGAGCTAAACAATTTTTTCATAAAGATCCTGAAAGAAAAAAAGTAATTCCAGTTTTGATGCATGGTGATGCTGCATTTGCTGGACAAGGTGTAGTTGCCGAATGTTTTGCAATGTCAGGTTTACCGGGACATAATATTGGCGGGACAATACATATTATAGTAAATAACCAGATAGGCTTTACTACTGCTCCAAGGTTTGCGAGATCCTCGCCTTATCCTTCAGATGTAGCTAAAACAGCCCAAGCACCTATTTTTCATGTTAATGGAGATGATCCAGAAGCAGTAGTTCATTGCGCAAAAATTGCTACTGAATATAGACAAAAGTTCAAGAGAGACGTTGTTATAGATATAGTTTGCTACAGGAGATTTGGACATAACGAAGGGGATGAGCCATCTTTCACACAACCTATTATGTACCAAAAAATTAGGTCACATCCGACAACACTTGCTTTGTATGGAAAAAAAATTGTTTCACAGGGATTATTCACTGAAAGTAAACTTAATAATAAAAAAAATGAATTTAAAGAATATCTAGAAAATGAATTTCAATCTTCAAAAAATTATAAATCTGAACTTAAATGGTTTGAAGGAGTTTGGTCAAGATTTAAACCAGGGTTAGGTAAAGATAAAAGAGGAGTTAGTGGTGTTAAAAAAAGTGAATTGATAGAAATAGGAAAAAAAATTACATCAATTCCAAATAATTTTAATATACACAAAACAATTAAAAAAATTTTTGACCAAAGAAACAAAATGTTTACCGAAAAAAACCCAATTGATTGGGCGACCGCTGAAACTTTAGCTTTTGGTACGTTACTTAAAGATGATTTTTCAGTAAGGTTATCAGGGCAGGATTCTGGAAGAGGCACTTTTAGTCAAAGACATTCAGTATTAAGGAATCAAAATAACCATGACAGATATATTCCTTTAAATAATATCTCTGCTAAGCAAAAAAAATTCGAGATAATAGATACACTTTTATCAGAGATGGCTGTTTTAGGCTTTGAGTTTGGATATTCATTATCTGAACCAGAAACATTGGTATTATGGGAAGCGCAATTTGGAGATTTTGCTAATGGAGCTCAAATAATTATAGATCAATTCATCACATCTGGAGAGTCTAAATGGGGACGTGCCAGCGGGCTAGTAATGCTTCTTCCTCACGGATACGAGGGACAAGGGCCCGAACATTCTTCAGCAAGGTTAGAGAGATTTTTACAATTAAGCGCTGGAGAAAATATTCAAGTAATGAATTGCACTACACCAGCAAATTATTTTCATGCTCTTAGAAGACAAATGCATAGAGATTTTAGAAAACCATTAATTGTAATGACACCCAAATCTCTTCTCAGACATAAAAAATGTGTATCTAATATTAGTGACTTTACTAAAGACAATAGTTTTCATCGAATTTTAGAAGATCATGCGTATACAAAAAATAATAATCTAATTGAATTAAAAAAAGATAAAAAAATTCAGAAAGTCGTTATGTGCTCAGGGAAAATATATTTTGATTTATTAGATGCTAGGGAAAAAACTAAAAATGATAATGTGGTCTATATAAGAGTAGAACAGCTTTACCCATTTCCAGTAAAAACATTAGCAAAAATGCTCAAAAAATATAAAAATGCAGAATTTTTATGGTGTCAGGAAGAGCCAGTGAATATGGGCGCATGGAACTTTGTAAGAAATTATATAGATAGAGTACTTGAGATTATTCAATCAAAGCAAAAAAGAGTAAAATTTGTAGGAAGAAACGCATCATCTTCAACTGCGACTGGAAATCTAAATAAACATCTTGCACAACAAAAAGAAATATTAGAAAAGGTGGTTGGAAAAATTAATTAATGTCAGACCAAATATTAGTACCTGCCCTAGGAGAATCTGTGACGGAAGCCACGGTTTCTAAGTGGCTTAAAAACGAGGGAGACGCAGTCAGTGTCGATGAGGCAATAGTAGAGCTAGAAACAGACAAAGTTAACGTTGAAGTTCCAGCGCCTTCTAACGGGACTCTAGAAAAAATTTCTGTAAAAGAAGGACAAACTGTGAATGTTGGTTCTTTATTAGGCAGCATAGGTAAAACAAAAAATCCCACAAACAAGAAAGATAAAGAAAACCAAAGTTATACTCCACCAATTAAAAAAACAGAAAATATTCAAGAAATAAAAAACACAAAAACTAAAAAGATATTGCAAGAGAATACAGAATTAGAAAAACCAAATCAAAAAGAAGAAAGCAAAGTAGTACCACTGATATTGACAGACGTACAAGAAGATACAAAAATTGTTAGTAAAAATATAAATCAAAAAGAAAATAAATTTTCTCCAGCAGCTAGAAAAATTGCAGCGGAATCAAAAATTAATCTTGAAAATTTTGAGGGTTCAGGAAAAAATGGCTTAGTCTTAAAAGAAGATTTATTACACTTAATGGGAACATCACCTAAACCATCTGAAAGAAAAATATCTCATGGACCGGAAGAACGTATTAAAATGACAAGATTGAGATTAACTATAGCTAAGAGACTTAAGGAAGCACAAGAAAATGCTGCGATGTTGACCACTTTTAATGAAGTAGATATGCATGAAGTAATTTCAATGCGAAATAATTATAAAGAAGAGTTTTATAAAAACTATTCAGTAAAATTAGGTTTTATGTCTTTTTTCGTAAAAGCTTGTGTAGAAGGACTCAAAAATTATCCGATAATTAATGCTGAAATACAAGGTGAGGAAATTATTTATAAAAATTACTACAACATAAGTATAGCTGTTGGAACCGATAGAGGTTTAGTAGTACCAGTGCTAAGAAATACTGATGAAATGTCTTTTGCAGACATAGAAAAGAATATTACTTTAGTAGGTCAAAAAGCTCGTGATGGCAAAATTACAATTGATGATCTTCAAGGGGGAACTTTTACAATTACTAATGGAGGTATTTATGGATCTATGTTGTCGACCCCAATACTAAATCCTCCGCAGTCAGCAGTTTTAGGTATGCACAATATTATAGAAAGACCAATGGTTGTTAATGGAACTATCACAGTTAGACCAATAATGTATTTAGCATTGTCATATGATCATAGAATAATTGATGGCAAAGAAGCTGTCTCTTTTTTAAAAATGATCAAAGAATGTTTAGAAGACCCTAAAAGATTGTTTTTAGACTTATAAAATGGAAAATAATTTTGATGTAATTGTTATAGGAGGCGGTCCTGGCGGATATGTATGTGCAATTCGTGCTGCACAGCTGGGTTTGAAAACTGCTTGTGTAGAATCAAGAGGAACACTCGGTGGAACTTGTTTAAATGTGGGGTGTATACCCTCAAAAAGCTTATTAAACCTGTCAGAATCTTTTTATAAAGCTCAAAAAGATTTTAAAAATCAAGGAATTGAGTTTTCCGACCTCAAATTAAACTTAAGCAAAATGATGTCTAGTAAAAATAAATCAGTACAAGTACTAACTAAAGGAGTTGAATTTTTATTTAAAAAAAATAAAGTTACATACATTAAAGGAAAAGGAGTCTTATTTTCTACTAACGATATAGTTGTTTATGAAGGTGAAAAAAAAACATCTTACAAATCTAAAAATATTGTAATAGCAACAGGTTCGGCACCATTATCACTTCACGGTGTAGAAACTGATGAAAAAAATATTGTTTCATCTACTGGAGCACTATCTCTATCAGAAGTTCCAAAAGAACTCGTGGTCATTGGCGGAGGTTATATAGGATTAGAAATGGGTTCTATTTGGTCCAGGCTAGGTTCTAATGTAACAGTTCTTGAATATTTAGACCATATTACACCAGGAATGGACAGGGAAATTTCAAATGAATTTCAAAAAATACTAACAAAGCAAGGAATAAAATTTAAGTTAAACAATAAAGTAACATCGGCTACAAATGAGCAAAATAAAGTTATAGTAGATTACACAAACAATAAAACAGCAGTAAGAGAAAGAAAAGAATGTGACAAAGTATTAGTAGCCGTTGGAAGAAAACCATATACAGAGGGATTAAATTTAACAAAAATAGGAGTTAAAAAAGATAGCAAAGGCAATATTGAAGTGAACAATAAACTACAAACTTCCATTAACAATATATATGCAATTGGAGACGTTATTAAAGGACCAATGCTTGCTCACAAAGCAGAGGAGGAAGGTATTGCAGTGGCTGAAATTATTGCTGGTCAAGCTGGACATGTAAATTACGATGTTATTCCTGGGGTTGTGTACACTTCTCCAGAGGTCGCTGTTGTTGGTAAAACCGAAGAAGAACTGCAGCTTAAAAACATAAAATATAAAGTAGGTAAGTTTCCATTCCTCGCAAACTCTAGAGCGAAAGTTAACAATGAAACAGATGGTTTCGTAAAAATTTTAGCTGATAGCAAGACAGACAGAGTGTTAGGCGTGCATATGATCGGCCCACATACTGGAGACATGATCGCTGAAATGGCGTTAGCTATGGAATTTGGTGCAAGTGCAGAAGATATTGCGAGAACTTGTCATGCGCATCCCACACACACAGAAGCAGTAAAAGAAGCAGCTTTGGCTGTAGATAAAAGAGCAATTCACTTTTAATTGATATAATATCAATTAGAATCTACAGATGAAAGTTCCAGTGTTAATTCCTAAAGTCTTTAATTTTCCAATGACTTATGAGTCTGGAAATCAAAAATCTTTGAAACCAGGAGATTTGGTAATTGTCCCATTTGGTAAAAAAAAAGAAATAGGCGTAATTTGGGATAAAATTCAAATTTCGAAAAAGATTTTTAAAATCAAAACAATTGAAAAAAAATTAGATAGTTTTAGTATTAAAAAAAACTTAATTGAATATATTAATTGGTTTTCAAGCTATAATTTAGTGTCTAAAGGCATGGTTCTAAAAATGTGTTTAGGCAACGAAAATAACGCTATAAAAGCTGAAAAATTTAAAAATCAAAAATTAACAATAAATACTAGTAAGTTCTACTTAAACAACGAACAAAAGAAAAGTTTAGCAGATTTAAAAAAATTTGGAAAAAGCTTTAATGTTTCTTTTTTGCAGGGAACAACAGGTTCAGGAAAAACAATTGTCTATTTTGAAAGAATAAAAGAAATTCTAAATAAAAAACAACAAGTTCTAATATTATTGCCAGAAATATTTTTAACAAATCAATTTAAAAATAGATTCGAAGATTTTTTTGGATTCACGCCGTCTATATGGCACTCTAAAATAGGAATTAAAAGTAAAAGAAAAATTTGGCAAGGTGTAATAAATAAAAAAATAAATTTAGTTATTGGTGCTAGATCTTCACTCTTATTGCCGTTTAAAAACTTAGGACTAATTGTATTAGACGAAGAACATGACTCTTCGTACAAACAAGATGAAGGCTTAATTTATCACGCAAGAGACATGGCTGTTGCAAGAGCATCTTTTGAAAAAATTCCAATTTATTTAGTTTCTGCGGTACCCTCTTTAGAATCTTATAACAACATCATAAACAAGAAGTACAATCACACAAAGTTAATTAGAAGGTTCAGCGATGCTTCTCTACCAGAAACAAAAGTAATCAACTTAAATAAAGCAGAGCTTAAAAAAGATCAATTTATAGCAAATGAAACAATAAATATTGTCAAAAAATTTCTTAACCAAAAAGAGCAAGTTTTATTTTTTTTAAATAGACGAGGGCACTCACCTTTTCTAGTCTGTAAAAAATGTGGTTATAAACATCTTTGTAAAAATTGTTCAATTTACCTTACCTATCATAAATCAATTGATAAACTTATTTGTCATCATTGTGGCAACAAAACAAATGTTGAAAAAAAATGCAAAATTGATAATTTATGTGATTTTCAAATGTATGGACCAGGAGTTGAAAAAATTTTAGATGAATTAAAGATATTATTTCCTAAAAAAAATATTAAAATTTTTTCTAGTGATTTTATGTCAAAAAAAAATAATCCAGGTGAGACTATAAAAAAAATAGAAAACAATGAAGTGGAAATATTAATAGGTACTCAATTAATATCAAAGGGATTTAATTTTCCAAAACTCAATTGTATAATAGTAGTAGACGCAGATTTTTCTGGCACAGGATATGATTTAAGGACAACAGAAAAAAATATACAACTTTATACTCAACTAAGTGGAAGAGCTGGAAGATTTTCCAAAGAGTCTATTATTGTTTATCAAACAGCCACTCCTTTAAATGAAACCTTAGGTGACGTGCTCGAAAATAATCCAGAAAAATTTTTAAAAAATGAATTGATTATAAGAAAAAACAAAAATCTCCCACCCTTTTCTCGTTTAATAGCTCTAATAGTTTCAGCCACATCTAGAGAAGATAGTTATAGGGGCGCACAAGAAATTAAAAAAAAATTAAACAGTCTAGAAGAAGCTGATGTACTAGGCCCAGTGGACTCACCAATTTTCAAAGTAAAAAATAAATATAGAACAAGGCTTTTACTTAGATCAAAAGGCCCCAGCTTAATTCAGAAAAAAGTTGGAATTATTCTTGAAAACTTACGTATATCTAAAAAAATTAAACTTACGGTTGATGTTGACCCTATTAATTTTAGTTAATTTTGTGAACTAACTTGATCGACTGATAAGCTTATGATACGAAACCTCATTCTTAAAAATAATTTAAAACTAAGGTGTTAAATTGAGCTCTAATAAATCTTTTTCATCAGAAACATCAGAAAGATATGCGCGCGCCCTGTTTGAATTAGCTACTGAAAATTCAGATTTAGAAAATACAGAAAAAAGCGTAAGTGAACTCTTAAATCTTTACGAATCAAACCCAGATTTAAAAAATTTTATTAACAATCCCACTCAATCTCAAACAAATCAATTAGAGGTAATAAACAAAATATCTTTAAGCATGAATCTTTCAAAAATCTTAAAAAAATTTTTATCAATTTTAGTTTTAAAGAGAAGAATTTTTTTTCTAGAGAAAATAATTAAAAGTTTTTTATCATTAATTTCGAAAAAAAAAGGAGTACTAGAAGCTACTTTAGTATCTTCGAAAAAATTAACAGATGAAGAGCTAAAGAACTTAAGCAGCGAACTTACGAAAGTAATTGGCTCTCAAGTGAATTTTAATTACAAAGTAGAAGAAAATTTGATAGGTGGACTAAAAATGCAAGTTGGAAGTCTGATGATAGACACATCTATTAAAAGCAAACTTAAAAAATACGAACAAATAATGACAGAGGCTTAATATGCAAATAAATCCATCAGAAGTTACAAAAATTCTTAAGGAACAAATTAAAAATTATGGTGAGAAGGCCGAGATATCTGAAATCGGCAAAGTGTTGTCTGTGGGAGATGGTATAGCAAGAATATTTGGTCTTGATAACGTACAAGCAGGAGAGATGGTTGAGTTTGATGACGGATCTAAAGGTATGGCGCTTAACCTTGAAAGAGATAATGTTGGTGTTGTAATTTTTGGAGACGATAAAAAAATTAAAGAGGGAAGTACAGTAAAAAGAACTGGCTCTATCGTTGACGCACCTGTCGGCAAAGAACTTCTTGGAAGAGTTTTAGACGGATTAGGAAATCCTATAGATGGTAAAGGAAATTTAAGTGCAAAAATTGAAAGAAAAAGAGTCGAGGTAAAAGCACCTGGAATAATTCCACGACAATCTGTTAGCGAACCAATGCAAACGGGATTAAAAGCTATTGATTCTCTAATTCCAATAGGAAGAGGGCAAAGAGAATTAATTATAGGAGATCGCCAAACAGGAAAAACAGCTGTCGCAATCGATGCAATTATAAATCAAAAAGCTATAAACGAGTCTGATGATGAAAAGAAAAAACTTTATTGTGTTTACGTTGCAATAGGTCAAAAAAGATCAACTGTAGCTCAAATAGTTAAAACTTTAGAAGATGCAGGTGCAATGAAATATACAACAGTAGTAGCTGCAACAGCTTCTGATGCGGCACCGCTCCAATTCTTAGCACCGTACACAGGATGTACAATAGGAGAGTATTTTAGAGATAATGGAATGCACGCACTAATTATATACGACGATTTATCAAAACAAGCTGTAGCGTATAGACAAATGTCTCTTTTATTGAGAAGACCACCAGGAAGAGAAGCCTATCCAGGAGATGTATTTTATTTACATAGTAGACTTTTAGAGAGAGCAGCGAAGTTGAGTGACAAAAATGGAGGAGGTTCATTAACAGCTTTACCAATAATAGAAACACAAGCTGGGGATGTATCAGCTTATATTCCTACTAATGTAATATCTATCACCGACGGACAAATATTTTTAGAAACACAACTATTCAACCAAGGTATTAGACCAGCTGTAAATGTAGGTTTATCAGTGTCTCGAGTAGGTTCAGCCGCTCAAACTAAAGCGATGAAAAAAGTAGCTGGTTCAATTAAATTAGAGCTAGCTCAGTATAGAGAGATGGCTGCATTTGCTCAATTTGGCTCAGATCTTGATGCAGCTACACAAAAACTCTTAAATCGAGGATCAAAATTAACAGAACTTTTAAAACAAAATCAGTATTCACCTTTAACTGTGGCCGAACAAGTTATTTCTGTTTTTACAGGAGTTAAAGGATATTTAGACGATGTAGAGTTAGATGAAATAAAAAATTTTGAAACAGCCATCCTTGAGAAAATAAGAAGTGAGAAAAATGATATATTAGAATCCATTCAGTCTACCGGTAAATTAGAAAAAGAAATTGAGGATTCTTTAATACAAATAATAGAAGAATATAAACAAAATAAAAATAATGCCTAGTTTAGATGATTTAAGAAAAAGAATTGTTAGCGTTAAGTCTACACAAAAAATTACAAAAGCAATGAAAATGGTTGCAGCTGCCAAACTGAGAAAAGCACAAGAAAGTGCTGAAAAAGGAAGGCCATATAGTGAAAAGATGCAAAGTATAATTTTAAATTTAACAGAGTCTATTAGCGACCCTGAGAATGCTCCAAAGTTACTAATTGGTACAGGCAAAGACCAAGTGCATCTATGTGTCGTGATGACTTCAGATAGAGGTTTATGTGGAGGTTTTAATACAAACATTTGCAGGCTAGCAAAAAAATATTTTGCAAAAACCTTAAAAGAAAAAAAAGAGTTAAAAATAATCACAGTTGGATCTAAAGGTAATGATCAACTCAAGAGAGAGTATGGAAGGTACATCATACAAAAATTAAGTTTTAAAGACAGAAAAAAAATATCATTTAATGAAGCTGAAGAAGTAGGGAAAATAATTATCAATTTATTTGAAGATAATCAATTTGATAAATGTATTTTATTTTATAACAATTTTAAAAATGTAATTACTCAAATACCTCAAGCTCAACAAATAGTTCCAGCTGAAACAAAAAGTAAATCAGATGATAAAAAAGAAGATTTTTATGAGTTTGAGCCAGATGAAGATGAAATTTTAGAGGACTTATTACCAAAAAATATCTCAACTCAAGTTTTCAAAGCTTTTTTAGAAAATTCAGCTAGTGAGCAAGGCTCTAGAATGACAGCGATGGACAGTGCCACTAGAAACGCCGGTGACCTAGTTAACAAACTAACTATAAATTATAACAGAAGCAGACAAGCAGTAATTACAAAAGAGTTAATAGAAATAATATCAGGAGCAGAAAGTTTATAATTATGAATAAAACTGGAAAAATTACCCAAATTATTGGGGCTGTAATAGACGTGAGTTTCGAAGGAGATTTGCCAGAAATATATACTGCGCTCGAGGTAAGCAACGATGGTAATAAATTAGTTTTAGAAGTTGCCCAACATTTAGGCGAAGGAACTGTAAGAACTATAGCAATGGATTCTACTGAGGGATTAAAACGTGGGGACGCAGTTATTAATACAGGTGAGCCTATCCTAGTTCCAGTAGGTCCCGAGACACTTGGGAGAATTATTAATGTAATTGGTCAACCAATAGACGAAAAAGGTGAAATTAAAACTAAAGAGAAGTGGCCAATTCACAGACAAGCTCCAAAATTTACAGATCAATCAACAGAAACAGAAATGTTAGTCACAGGAATAAAAGTTATAGATTTATTAGCACCATACGCCAAAGGTGGAAAAGTAGGACTTTTTGGTGGAGCTGGAGTTGGGAAAACTGTTACAATAATGGAATTAATTAACAACATTGCAAAAGCGCATGGCGGATTTTCTGTATTTGCAGGTGTTGGAGAAAGAACTAGAGAAGGAAATGATCTTTACCATGAGATGATAGAATCTGGAGTAATTAAGCCTGACAATAAAGGATCTAAAGCGGCATTAGTATATGGTCAAATGAACGAACCGCCTGGAGCGAGGGCAAGAGTAGCTCTTACAGGTCTAACAGTCGCTGAATATTTTAGAGATCAAGAAGGTCAAGATGTGCTATTTTTTATAGATAATATTTTTAGATTTACACAAGCCGGTTCTGAAGTTTCTGCATTATTAGGAAGAATTCCTTCCGCTGTAGGCTATCAACCAACTTTAGCAACAGACATGGGTAACTTACAAGAAAGAATTACTTCGACCGCTAAAGGTTCAATTACATCTGTACAAGCAATTTATGTACCAGCTGATGACTTAACAGACCCAGCGCCCGCAACCTCATTTGCTCACCTTGATGCCACAACTGTGCTATCAAGACAAATAGCAGAGATTGGAATCTATCCAGCGGTAGATCCTTTAGATTCTACTTCAAGAATATTGGATCCAAGAATAGTAGGCGAAGAACATTACAGAGTAGCTAGAGAGGTACAAAAAATATTGCAAGCCTATAAGTCTTTACAAGATATAATTGCAATTTTAGGTATGGATGAATTATCTGAGGAGGACAAACTTACAGTTGCAAGAGCTAGAAAAATTCAAAGATTTTTGTCTCAACCTTTTTTTGTAGCTGAGGTTTTTACAGGCTCTCCTGGAAAACTAGTAGATTTAGATTCAACTATTAAGGGCTTCTCAGCAATCTGCAGCGGTGAGTACGACCACCTTCCTGAAGCTGCATTTTATATGGTAGGAACCATAGAGGAAGCTATTGAAAAAGCTGACAAAATGAACCAAGACACTAAGTAATAATGGCTGAAAACTTTAATTTAGAAATAATTAGTCCAGAAAAAACTCTACTAAATACAGAGACAAAACTAGTAATTATACCCGCTTTCGAGGGTTTAATGACAATACTTAAAGATCACATCTCTCTTGTAACTTTCTTAAGACCTGGATTTATAGAAGTCGAAGCAAAAGATATAGTTGAAAAATTTTACGTTGAAGAAGGAACGGTTGAATTTTCCAATAACCAGCTTTTAATCTTATCCTCTACAGTGGTTAATGTTAAAGATTTACCTAATAATGATATTTCTAAAATGATCAACGACACGAAGAGTCAATTAAGTAATAATGAAATCAAAGATAAACAAAGGTATATTTTGAATTATAAAATTGATACTTTGCAGCAAATTAACAAATAATTTTTTTAAGTTCTAATAAAATTTTAGCATATACATGTTTTTTAAAATCAACTATTATATTAGGTAATTCTTCTTTTTTAACCCATTGCCATTCAATAAATTCTGCATTTTGAGTTTCTATATTGATTTCTTTATCATTTCCTAAAAATCTAACAACAAACCATTTTTGCTTTTGCCCTCTGTATCTGCCTTTCCATATCTTACCAATAAGATTTTTTGGTAGTTCGTATTCTAGCCAAAAATCAAATTCCTTAACAATTGTAATAGATTTTATACTTGTTTCCTCAAGCAACTCTCGCCACATTGCAGATTCCAAAGATTCATTAGAATCAACACCTCCCTGCGGCATTTGCCACTTGTCAAAAGGGTTATCTTTTCTTTTTCCAACAAAAACTTTATTTTCTGAATTTAAAACAACAATTCCAACACCTTTTCTAAGCGGGAGAGTGTTTTGACTCATAATTAAGATTTAAGTAGGTTAACCGCATACTTCAATTGATTATCAGTTTCTGTATTGATTTTAAAGTTTTCCGCTTCTTCTTCTATTATTATGTCTGGTGTAACTCCAACTTCAGAAATTGATTTTCCAGAGGGAAGATAGTACTTAGATATCGTTAACCTAATACCTCCGCCATTCCTTAGAGGAATAATAGACTGAACCGACCCCTTACCAAAAGTACGCTCTCCTAGAATTATAGCTCTTTTATGATCTTTGAGAGCTCCAGACAATATTTCAGACGCAGAAGCAGAACCAATATTGGTCAAGACAATAATTGGTTTTCCATTTATACCATCACCTTTTTTGGCAAAAAATCTTCTCGACTCAATAATCTTTCTGCCCTTTGTTGAAACAATTTCTCCATCATCTAAAAAAAAGTCTGTAATACTTATAGCTTGGCTTAATAATCCTCCAGGATTATTTCTCAAATCAAGAATATAACCGGTTAATTTATTTGTTTTTTCAAATTTTCTGACTTTTTTAAATAATTGCTGATCACTATTTTGATTAAATGACTTTAGTCTCAAATATCCAATTTTTTTATCCGTTCCTATTAAACTTGCTTCTACAGATTTAACTTCAATTACAGCTCTTGTAATTTTAAACTCCAGAGCTTTTTTTATTTTTTTTCTTCTAACTGTTAATTTTATGCTAGTGCCAACAGGCCCACGCATCAACTTCACTGCCTCTGTAAGAGATTTTCCTTGAACTTGAACACCATCAATTCTTACAATGTAATCTCCAGCTTTAATTCCAGCATTTGCAGCAGGAGTATCATCAATAGGAGCAATAACTCTAATAACTCCTGACTCCATACTTATTTCTATGCCCAATCCTCCAAACTCACCTTTAGTATCTGTTTGCATACTTTTAAATAATTCTGGACCCATATAGGCCGAATAAGGATCTAATGATTGTAGCACACCATTAATAGCTGCATCCATAGATTTAGCTTGATCAACCTCATCAACATATTCTTCTTTTATTTTTTCTAAAACTTCACTGAATAAATCAATTTTTTCATATAGCTTATTTGAGCTTTGTGCATGAATTATATTTAAATTGAAAATAAAATTTAAAACTATAAATGTAACGACTATTCTTTTCATATTAATACTTTTTCTTTTGGTATTGGTTCTGCCCACATCTTTTCAAGATCATAAAATTCTCTTTTTTCTGGATGGAATATATGAACTATAATATCTATTGCATCCACTAGTTTCCAGTCGTTACTTTCACCACCTTCAATCCTGCAATTGCCTATCCCAATTTTTTTCAGCTCTGTTACCAAATTTTCCGACAAAGATTGTAGGTGCCTCGAAGAGGTTCCAGAGGCTACTATCATGTAATCTGCTATGTATGATTTTTTTTTTAAATCAATAGTAACAACATTTAGTGCTTTATTTTTGTCAAGAATTTTTTCTATAGAGTTTTTAATTTCTGATATTTTCATTAAAAAATTAAGATAAATAGCTCTGTCTAATTTTTGTAGAAGAAATATTAATTTTCTTATTATCCATAAATATAATTTTATTTCTTTTTTCCACTTTTTTTACTATAGCAGACTTTTTACTTTTAACACTAAAGTCATTTCTAGAAAAGACTACAATTGTAACCATTTTTAATAGAAGTTTCCAACCCTTCCATTTATGTAAATGAGTCAAGTTATCAGAGCCTATAATCAAAAAAATATTGAGGTTTTTATTTGTTTTTTTTAAATATTTAATTAAGTCTATAGTATTCGATGATCTTAACAAATGATCATAATACTTAACTTGAATTGTCTTTTTTTTATTAGTTAATTCCTTACTTTTTTTTATTCTCTCTGCGACGGTAAATAAAGACTTTTCTTTAAAAGGATTTTGTTTTGTAATTACCCAAATAAGTTTTTTTAGTTTTAATTTTTTAATTGCAATGCTAGAAATTTTTAAGTGACCTAAGTGCGGCGGATCAAAAGTTCCACCCAAAATACCAAAGTTATTATCATTAAACTCTACCATTTTCATCACGAAGATCTAACTAAACCATTGCCAGTGACAATATATTTATATGAAGTTAATTGATTAACACCAACTGGCCCTCGAGGAGGCAGTTTATTTGTTGAGATTCCAATTTCACCACCAAAACCAAATTCACCTCCATCTGCAAATTGCGTAGATGTATTGTGCATTGCTATAGAACTATTTACACCGTTTAAAAAATTTTGGGCTGTTTTTATATTATTTGTTATAATACAGTCTGTATGCATAGTACCATATTTAATTATATGACTTTTTGCTTCTTCTACACCATTAACCGATTTAACTGAAATTTTTGCATCCAGATATTCAGTTTTCCAATCAAGGTCCTTAGCTAATTTGAATTTATTTTTAAAATGTGAGTTAGTTTTTTTGTCTACAACTATTTCACACCCAAGAGAAACCAATTCATTTAATATAGGGACGGCATGAGTTTTTAAAACTTTTGAATCTATTAAGAGCGTTTCAACAGCTCCACAAATGCTAGTTCTTCTCATTTTAGCATTTGTGATAATTTTTTTTGCCATATTTATATTTGAATGTTTGTCTACGTATATGTGACACAGGCCTTCTAGATGTCCAATTATATGTATTTTAGAAAGTTGTTGTACTTTTTTTACAAGCCCTTTGCCACCTCTAGGTACAATCACATCGATATATTTTGACATATTTGACAAGAGATAATTTACAATGTTTCTATTTTTATCTTCTATAAACTGAACACAATTTTTATTAATTTTATTTTTGAATAATGCTTCTCTAAAAAGATTTGCTAATATTTTATTTGAGTTAAATGCTTCTGAACCTCCCCTTAATATTGCACAATTACCTGATTTAAGACACAATGCAGAAACGTCAGCTGTCACGTTAGGTCTGCTCTCATAAATTACGCCAATTACTCCAATCGGAGTAGACATTTTTTTAATTTGTAGTCCATTAGGCCTCGTCCATTTTTCCAAAACTCTATTTAGGGGATCTTTAAACTTAATTATCTGACTTACTGATTCTCTAATATTATCAATCCTTTTTTCATTTAATATTAAACGATCTACAAGATTTTTTCTTTTCACATTTTTGATATCTTTTAAATTTTCTCTAATTATTATTTTTTTATTTTCTGATAACAATTGATTAAAAGTTAAAAGAACTTTATTTATTTTCTTAGAGTTTATTTGATTAATTTCAACTAAGGCTTTTTTGGAATTTATACCTATCTGTTTAATTTTTTTCATAATATAACAATATCATCTTTATGAACTATTTCTGATTTACTTGCATACCCAAGAATATTTTCAATCTGATTACTCTGCAAACCTTTTATTTTATCTATTTCACTCGATGTAAAAGAAGATAATGCT
>Ga0114997_10001266_pt1 | contig 21134 bp, 17 predicted proteins | sample ArcticOcean_MG_C_2_FD_87045 | JGI IMG/M metagenome (GOLD analysis project Ga0114997, IMG submission 87045) | Marine microbial communities from western Arctic Ocean - ArcticOcean_MG_CB4_136 | ecosystem: Environmental > Aquatic > Marine > Oceanic | place: Arctic Ocean: Canada Basin | collected...
AAAGACGACGACGCGATGACCGCATCGTTCCTTTTCCTCCTGTTCCTTTTCCTCCTCCAACCGACGTCGAAAACGAAAGATGATGAGGTTGAACGTATCGTCCTAGGAAGCGTCATAAAATGGAGGAAATTCATATCTAAACATAAATACTATGCGCTGCGCTCACCACCGCGCCTTTATCCATCGCATCATTGTGCGTCCGCGTGCCTCCTCCTCCTCGGAGAACAACGACAACAAAAATGCTCAAAGGAAAAGGAAGAGGGAGGTGAAAGTGACCGTCAAAGATAAAGAGATTTTGAGATACTCGATACCGAATTTTTTCCCCGATTTCATCGATGATTTCAACCCGGAGGATGCGGAGGAAACCATGGAAGAGATTGGACGACGATCTCGAAGAAGAGGGAAAGAAGGAGATTTAGATGATGAAAACGAGGACGAAAATGAAGAAGATAATGAGAAGAAGATGATATACGTGTGGAAAAAAGGAATGGAATTAGAGGAGAGAAAAGTCGTTCGAGAAAATCAAGAGAAAATAGATGCTTTGTATCCAAAGATGAAGAAGTCCGAAGAGGAGGAGGATTCAGACGATTCAAAGAGTCCTCGAAGAGACGCGAGAGAGATTCTGGGCGATTTTGCACGCTCGCGCTTCGAGGAAACAGAAAACGAGCAGAAATACGCGGGACCCATTCAATCGATGTTGAGCAAAGCGTTGCTCTTCGCGACGGTTTTCGCGTACGCGCTGGGTTTGGTTTTGACCACGCATAGGGGCGTGGTGGATTTGTCGTCGCCGGCGCCGATCGAGTGCGAGCGAGGGGAGGCGCGGTGCGACGAGGAGATGCCCGGAAAGGGTGGAGGTGTTCGTGCGTGAGGAGCGTTAACTTAGAATAGCTGTGTATCATTATGTATGTGTTTTGTTTACCTCTATAAAATGTTGTTTGTGACTAATGTGTTGTTGTGCGATGGTAAATTTATAATCTCTCTCTCTCTCTCTCTGTCTCTCTCTCTCTTCAACTCTCTCTCTCTCTCTCTAAAAGCCGTCGGGTTTGTCCCAGGTGGATGTTCCGGTCGCCGAGGAATAATAATATATCCGCCCGGAACCGTCGTCCAACTCTTGCCAGTCTCCAACTTTGCGCAAAGGAATCGGTTGTGCCTGTTGTTGTTGTTGTTGTTGTTGTTGCTGCTGCTGTTGTTGTTGTTGTTGTTGATAGTACTGTTGTTGCTGCGCAATCATCGCTTGTTGCATGGCGTATTGTTGTTGCTGGTACAACTGCTGTTGCTGCTGCGATTGACCTCCGCCACCGCCGCCCATCATTTGTTGTCGAGCGAGGTCGTTAAATTGCGCAACGGAACCTCCGTTGATGATTTCCACGACGACTTGTTGACACACGTTTACGTATTGCGGGTCGCCAGAAATAATGACCAAACACGGCGTACACGTCTGGTCGATTTGCGCTCGAGCGCCGGTAGCTAACTGAATGCCTTTAATCGTTTCTCCGCCTCGACCGATGACTCTTCCGACGCACTCTTTTGGACACTCTACGTTTACGACAATTGCCCCGGGTTGCGCGGCTTGGACCGCAGAGACCGTCCCGTGTGGTCCATTCATGATATCTTCGCACATTTTTGATACTTTTTCAATTTGCGTATTCGTTCCGGTGATGACAATCTTCCTCGGTTCGCCGTCCGCCATGGACATCTGGTCGATGATAACTTTCGCGCCAGTTGTCGATGCTAACCCTTTAATAGTTTCCCCACCTTTACCGATGATTTTACCGACTAAAGACTGCGGGCAGTCCAATTTTACCGTTCGAGTTTCTTCGTAAACGTTATCGGAAGGTCCAGTTCCGAACCGATTGGAAGAGTTATTCTGCGCTTCGCCCGGAGGCACGAACGTTTGCTGAGACGCGTCGAATTTACGAAATTCCACTTTCAAGGGCGCCTCGTTTGCTCCAGCGGCAGATCCTCTGGCACCACCACCACCACCACCAACTGCATCTCCTCCTCCACCGACACCGACACCACCACCACCACCACTACTTCCTGCTGCTCGCATCGCCATCGCCGCCAACTCCGCCGCTTTCGCCTGCGCCTGCGCCACCATCGCGTTCACCGACGCTTGATCTGGAACACCACCACCAGTGGTGGCATTCGCAGTCGTGGCACTTGAAGGTGGCGGCGGAACATTCGTTACCTGCCTCTCTTCCGCGGCATCATTAGCCGGCGTCGGTGTCGTCGTCGTCGGTTCCTCGGTTGTCGTCGTTCTCTTCTTCATCACGAAGCCGCCGCCGCCGCCCCCAGTCGCCGCCGCCGCGACGGCGGCGTAATCTACTTTCGCTCGTCGGCTCCCACCACCTCCTCCGGACAGCAGCGGGTCTTCCTCTGCCTCTTCTTCTTCCTCTTTCTTCTTCTTGGAACCGCCGTCCTTGTCCTCAAAATCATCATCAACCTCTTTCTCCTCTTTCTTCGCTTTCTTAGTGTTGTTGTTGTTCTCGTTCTCCTCCTCGTTGTTCTCCCGCGATTCTTTTCCTCCTCCTCCTTCGTTTCCTTCCGCGCTCTCTCTTTTCTTGCCGTTGTTGTTCTTCTTCAAACCGCTCTTTTTCTTCTCCTTTTTTCCTTTGGTCGCCACCGCCGCTTTGTCCTCGCCGTCGTCCACTTCATCCTCCTCGGGAGAAAGAGTTGTTGGAATCGGCGATTGGCTCTTCGACCTCGAACGAGTCGTCCGTCTGCTCGAAGCTGCTGCTGCCATTTTTTTTATTCTGCGCGTGTAATGTGTGTGTTCTCTCCTCTCTCTCGAAAGTCTCTCTCTCTCTGCGTGTCGCGTTTAGCGCGCGTACTAATGTGTCGACGCATTTCGATCCCAAAAGAGGGAATTTTGCATCAAGCCAAAAGGTAGGGTTTAACACCCTAAATAAAACGTGTTTTTCAACCATTTTTTCGAGAGTCCACAGAGTAAGAGAGCGAAGAGAGAGGATGGGAAGAAGAAAGTCAAAGTCGCCTCCTTTGCTGAGAACGAGAGATGTCCTCGTCCTATCTCTTTTCCTCCTCGCAATCATTCGTTGTGTGCTTTCGGGGGGGTCGTGTACTCCTTTTACTCTCAACGGGATGTCGTTCGTGAAGCAATGGGAGATTTTAAGGTCTGATGATGATTCTTCTTTGTCTTCTCCATCGGTGGTCAGCGCGAAGAAGAAGAATTTCGGTGGAAGACCAAAACCGCTTTTACCGGTGATTTTCTTCGATTTAAACGGAGACGGAAGGCAAGAGACCTTGATCGCGTACAAAAGCGCGAAAATTGGAATTTACGACGGAAGCGTCAGAGGAGGAAAAGGACAGAAGAAGAAGAACGACGACGACGGAATGAACGAAGATGAAGATGTAGCGAACGAGAACAACTTGAGACTGTTAAAAATGGTCGATTTGCGAGAAACGAACGAGAATAGTAAGAAAAAAACGCATCGGATGAGAGAAGAGCACGGGAAGCGCGCGATTGCGCTCGCGGCGGGGAGACCGGAGGCGAGGCGACAAAATCGAGGCGAGAGCGAGACGAAGAGGAGGAGGAGTGGGAGTGGGAGAGGGAATAAACAACAACGTGCGGTTGTGATGAAACGGAAAGCGATATTTGTGGTGGTGACGGAAGAGTTGCAAGTGATGACGTTTGATCACAACGCGAAGAAGAAGTGGGAGCGGTCGGCGAGGGACGCGCTGTTTAGCGGTAAAGCGCATCATCATCGTCATCATCATCATCATCATCATCTAGGAGGAAGAGGAGACTCGATGAGAGTGGAAGAGATTGCCGTGACGGTCGTTTCTGCAAAAGGAGAGAACGAGGACGGGTTAGTCGTCGTCGGTGGGCGCGTGGAGTACGAGAATTATCAAAATGAAGAAGGAGAAGAGGGAGAAGATTACGAGCGAGGCATGGAAGCGTACGAACGAGAATTGAAGGACGACGAGATGCTTTCAATGCATCGAGGCGGTAGACGAGACGAAACGATCGAATTCAAAGAGGAAGGCGTTGAAGATATCATTGAAGACGACAACGATACGTTTGCCTCCCAAAACGGGGCTTTTGTATATCTCGCATTTAACGCGAGAAGTGGTGAACTCGTCTGGCGTCGCGTCGCCTCAGATTTCGTCGCCGAGGCGGAACTTTTACGAACCACCACGCCGGCTCACGAAGTTCGATTGGATTCGCACTTGACGAAAATAGAAGAGCATAAATCGAAAACGGATGGAATTTGTAGATCGTACAGAGAGTCTGCGTTAGCCGAGGCCCTCCCTCACGCGTGGAGAGACGCGGAGGATACGCGAATGCGCTCGGCGCCGTTTAGCAAGAGTCAAAAGCAAACGTCCTCCTCGTTCAGCGGTCGTAAAAAAAGAGCGCGCGGTGGACGAGACCCGGGTCCGCTCACGACATCTGCCGCGACGACCAACTTGAAAGCCGCATCTCGCGACCCGAATTTCGCGGTGGCGGATAAAGCGAACGATTTCTCCAGTTTACTTTCCCGAGGCTTTTCTTATTTGAACCTCGGCAAGAGCGCGGTGCACCACCGCGACGACGAACGCGAAAAGTTAGATTATCACAACCGCCGGTTTCATCACCAACACATGATGTCGTCTTCGAACAACAACATCAAGAACGCAATCATCGCGCACCATCGCGACGGCGTCGAAGTTCTCGACGCGTTCACAGGAGAGTTGATTTGCCAGCTGGCGTTGCAACATCCCGGGTACCACGCGGATATCAACGGCGACGGGGCCATCGACCATTTAGACGCTCGAGGTCATCGCGCGCACATCGCAGACGTCGCAATGGACAACTTCTCGCCCGGGTGTTGGGCCTCGGTCACCTCGGGCGCACCAGATGTCCAAACCGTCTTCGAAGGGTCCATTTGTAAACCGACGAGGAAAAGTTCCATGAAGAGCACGCCGAGACAACGAGCGAAGAGCAACAAGAAACAACAAAATTCGGGCGATTTTTACTTGAGAAACAAAAATAAAGACGACGTGGACGTGTTGACGCCAATTATCGTGCGCAGAGACGATAAGAGCGAACGAGACAGGTCTTTCCGTCGCGCGACGAAAGACGCGGTGTTTTTAAACTCCCGGGGCGAGTTGACGTGTTACGCGAAAGACGGAACGAGGAGGTGGATGGTAAATACGCGCGCGAGTTGGAAGATTGACGTGAATGGACCACCGAAAGATGGCATATACGACTTATTTTCTGATGTGAACAACAACAACGACTCGAAAGAGATGGATCGATTCGTTCCAACTTTGGCGACGTTTAAGTTTCGCACGCACCATCGACACCACGGCGTATCGCACAACAACGTCGTCGTCTCCTCGAGCGATGAGGATAGCACGAACCGAACAGATTACGACGTCAGTGGTGGTGGTGGTGGTTCGCCAACGGCACCATCACCTTTCTTATCGCAAAGAAGTCTTTTCTTTAACGAGCAAAGTCGACGCCGTCACACCTCGGAGGCTTCCTTGGTCGTCGGATCGAAAAGAGCGGTGATCGTCTCCCCGTCCGGGACGAAAATTGCTACCATTTTCTTACCGTCCATGCCCATCGCTCGCGCTCAAGTGTTGGATTGCAACGACGATGGAAAAAACGATTTCATCGTGCGCACGGAAACGAGCACGATATGTTACGCGCAGAAAAGCACGTCCGCTTTGAGCGTTTACGTGGTCATGTTGACGAGCTTAGTTTTGAGCTCGTTCGTCGCGTTTATTCATCGAGTGGAGTTTGAGTCCTCGCCACCAAAACCGGGAAAAAAAGACGACGACTTTAACGACGTATACGACGACGACGATAGCGAAAGTAGTCGCAGTAGCAGTAGTAATAGCGACGAGAGTCACTGGGAAGAAAAAGAAACGGAAGAAGAGAAGGAAAAGGTACCGAGGCGGCAAAAGGAAGGGCCGCGCTTGTTCCCGACGATGCGCATCAAACGCTTCGCGCGAAGCACCGACGTCGACATCAAAGCTGATTAATATAATATGTAATAATGATTTCTTTTTCTTCTTATGTATTCTTCTTCTTCTATCGCGTATATTCTATAATACAACGTATTCCGTGCAGCAGCTAATGTTTTCTATAGTAAAGTACTCATCTGCTCTCTCTCTTCTATACAATTTCCTCCGTCGTCCCCGACGAAGGTAACTCGTCCGGGTCGTAAATCACCGTCAAAACGAGCGAACACGACGGGCAACGTGCGATTTCCTCTCCGTCTTTGAGCTCTTCTAAAGTGATTCGAAAGATGTCCCCACAGGGACAGGAGTACGTAAATTCCTTGAGCGATTCGTTCCAATCCATGTCTTCCAGATCGACCTCGTCGTACGAACCTCCTCCGGTCATTATTATTATATTATACCACTACTCTGCGCTTCTTCTCTTCTTCTTCCTCTCAGTTTTTGGCCGAGAGACAAATAATGGTCTCTGTTTTGATGTGTATAAAATACACACTCTATGCACACTACTCTGTGGTTGTTTAACGCCCAGAAAAGGTCCAAGGAAGGAGAGGAAAGCAGCACTAATTTTCGAGAGCAGAGCTGTTGGAATGATTTCACTGAAATCTTGAAATCTTGAAATCGAAATGAATTCATTTCATTTCACGTTTTCTCTGAAATAGACTTTTATAGGGGGGAGATCAAAAAGCGCGCGAAATTTTCGGGCGCCGCAGGCGCGCTCCGCGATAGATTAGAGTCTGATTGTTCCAAAAATGGCGTAATAATGGCTTTTGACGATGATTTATTGGGATACAAGAGGTCCACTAAAAGCGAGTTTTTCCTTGAAGCACTTGTATTTTTTAAATTATTCAGCCTTCCTCCTTCCGTTGACTCATATTATTATTTTATATTAAGTCTATTGTTATAAGCATGGATAACTCGATTGAATTAATAATCGAACGTTCGTGCTAAATTCGTAATTTGTACTTACTCCATGACTTGAACTTTCGGCGCGGCTCTTTCGCTCGGCTTGGCTTTGAAAGCCTTGTATGATTTTTCCATCTCCGTAGAAAACGTTTCGGCATCTGCCAAACCAATTTGGTATTTTCGTAAGCACGGGCAGCAAATGTTGTTCAATGCTGGATGTGGGGCGGTTGCCGCAACCTGTCCGCAAAGTTCGATAAAACAGCAGAAGTGGTACGGCGTGCCGCACGTTGCTCTTTTGTACGGAGCCGAAATTTGATCATAATACGTCACATCAACCAAATCTTTGATACAGAAGCCGGGACATAACATCAAAGGGGTGTTCGTCTCAACGCGGTTCTCCTGAACTTGCGTGTACGAACGTGCTTTGACTCCTTACCAACATAAGAAGTTATACGAACAGAAACCATAAGTCAACCGTAAGCCGTCGTGTATCTCGGCGTCGTGGCTGATGTGAAGAAACCCTGGGTTTTTCGTTTTGAACGTTGGATGCGAATATTTTTGCATATTGCTTTGATGTTGTTGTTTTCGATAGCGTTTCGCTGCATTATTTTTTTCACATTGGATAAGTAGAGAGAAAGCGTGAGTGAGTCGGGGGGAAAACGACTTTCGGAAAAAACGGCGGCGGAAAAAAAACGATCTAAAATGGCTTTCTATTTCTTTACTTACGAGTGTTGTCGAAGGTGACTTTCGTTATTAGGATTATTTAGGATTATTAAGGAGGTAGAGGAAGTGATAGTACTTCTTTTTACCGCGTTTGATTACGAATACTTGCTGTGTATGTATCGTGAGGTTATTAAGTGAGTTATGATCAGCTTTAGTTTTTGACGGCTCTTGCAATTTAAATTTAGGGTTTTTATTTCTTTTGTGCTCGTCCTGTTTTTTTTGTGGAGGTTGTCTTGTCTGTCCACCAAGGAAAGTGCATCTCTCTAAACACAGCAAGAAAAAAGCCTGAAAAAAGCCAAAAATTGATCTCAAACACCGAGGACGGGTTTTCAGCCAAGGAAAAACCTACCCCTTCGACATAAAAGAAAAGGACGAGATAAAACGACGGTTAACATTTTGTTGTCGTCGGCATAAAAGACGTACGCGCAAAGAGACTACGACGCGAAGATAAAACGAGCACGAGGAGTTATCCGTTTCATTGGAAAGTATTTTCTTCACGCGCGAGAATAGAATATGAGTGTGTGCTCCTGCGTGAAGACGTTTACTACGACGACGAATGAGAATGTGGCGTCGCACAAAAAAGCGCTTTTTGCCTCCTCAAATGGTCGCACGAACAGTCAGCATTTTCTGACGAGAAAACAACAAAGAAGAAGAAGACAACGAGGAAGAAGCGACGATGCGTTCTGCGTTCGCGCGGACAATAGCGGAGGAATAGGAGGCGAGGATGATCGTCGTCAGGTTTTAACGACGACGGAGAGAGGAGGAGGAGCATCATCTTCCGTAAGCGGAAGAAGAATGTCCCAAACGACATCAGACAACACGAAAAGGATTCCAACGATAAAGAAGAAGAAAAAAAACGAAATCATCCCTCTCTTTTGCCGTCTCGCCCCAGACGCGATCTCAATCACAAACGTCCTCACGAAATCAAAAGCGTTAAAAGTCGGCTTCGACGCCTTAAGAGTCGCCGGAGTGAGAGGCGTACACGTGACCGTGTTTTGGGGGATCGTGGAAAACGAACCGCGAGTGTACGATTGGCAAGCGTACGAGGAGTTGTTTGCACTTGTGGATAAAGTGGGCGAGTTGGAAGTCTCCGTGGAGTTTGCGTTTCACGCGAGAGAGTGCGGCGGTATGGACGGGGACGGGTGCACCGCGAGTTTACCGGTTTGGGTGCACGAAATTGCGAGCAGAGGAGGAAAAGAAGGGAACCCGGAGTTGTTTTACATGGACCAATCTGGTTTAAGAGAAAACGCGGTTATAAGCTTGTTCGCCGAAGGCGACGAGAGTTTGTTACCGACCGGGGACGGGAAGACGTTTCGATCGGCCAATCAATGCTACGAGGAGTTTATGGCGAGTTTTGTGAACACGTTCGAAAAGTATTTCGCGAACGGGACGATTACGACGGCGACGATTGGGGCCGGACCGAACGGGGAGTTGAGGTACCCGGCGTTTCCCGAAGACGTGTGGGTGTTCCCGGGCGTCGGGAGTTTCCAAGTGAACGATAAGTACGCGTTAAAAGCGTTGCAAGAGTACGCCAACGAGAGAAATTGTAGCGATTGGGGGAAATCTGGACCGCACGACGCCGGAGAAGTGAACGATTTCGGCCCGGTTTCGCACTTTTTCCAAGACAACGGATCGTGGAGGACGGATTACGGGCAATTTTTTCTCACGTTTTACCACGACCAGTTGATGAAACACGGGGAACGAATGTTACAAAGCGCAAAGAGAGCTATTCGAGAGAAATATTCAGACGTAGCTCTCGAAATGCGGTTACCGAACACGTACTGGTGGAACCACTGCGAGTCTAGGCCGTCGCAAGCGACGAGCGGGTACCCGCGGTTTACCGACCAGTCTCGCGACGCGTACGACGAAGCCATGGCCATGTTGTTCCGAAACAACGCGCATGCGAGCGTCCAAGGCGGTGAACTCGGAGACGAGCGGATTGCAAACGAAAACACGACCAACGCGCAAGCTAACCCGGAGAAATCCGTATCGTACGTCAAACAAGCCGCGTCGAGAAAACACGTGGAATATACCTTAGAAACCGAAGCCTTGGACGATTTCTCGGACGAAAGCTTCCGACGCTTATACGCGCACGGCATGGGCGTGGACGCGGTGTGCGAAGCCAACTGCGAATCGATCTTCGCGGAAGATTGTACCTTGGGCGATTGTTCCATCGCGAAGAGAACCGTCGTCGGCGTCATCGGCTCGGAAATGTTCGAGAAGGAAAACTGGAAACGTTTGTGCATGTTCCAGCAAAGCATGGCCGGTTTTAGCGCTTGGGAGTTGAACAAAAAAGACCAGGAGGAAGAACAACAACAAAAGAGACATCTCTTCGAGGAATTAGAAGAAGAAGAAAAGGAGAGTGGTTTCGTCCTCGAGAGAGTCGAACAATCGAACCAAACCGCCAGCCGATAAAATAATTAACATCCGTATTAGTACTATATACAATTTGACTTCTACTGCCTATTCTGGGCGTCGCATGCCGCTTTTCAGCGCCAGCATCTTCTTCTTCTTCGCGCCGATTTTCTTTTTCGGTTTTCTGCCTTCCGGCGGGTTGTACTTTTTCTGCGCGTACGAGTATCTGATTTTGACGATGATGATGATATTATATGTGTGTACATAACGCATATCCCGCGTTGTTTACACAAGAGAGAGAGAGAAGAAGGGAAAAAATCAAGTAAGTCATTAGCGAGAAGAGAGAGAGAAAGACAGAGAGAAACAGAGAGCAAAACGCACAGAAATATGTTCCCGAACAAGAAACCGAACACGAGGAACACGAGAACGGCCACTAATTGTGCCGCTTTGTCCATTTTATTTTAGTATTGCAGTCGTATTCGTTGTCTCTTAAGTGTCATATTAAGGCGGATTTTCGGCATAAATTGGACAGAAAACAGACGCATTTGAGAGAGGAAAATACGAGAATAAAGATGTTAAAACGAAACGACCTCCTCTCCTCCGGTCGGTTTAAAATCGACTCCTACTCGAAGATCGGTTCCGGACAATTCGCGGAGGTGTACTCCGCCGTGGATATCACCGGCGGCGGCGAGGAAAACGCGACAAAATCCGGTCGCTTTTGCGCGATCAAAATCGAATCGGAAATGAAAACGACGAAACGAGAAGCGATGGCGATGAGGAATTTGTTAGGTGGGAAAGGCATCGTGGAGATTTACGAGGAAGGGGTTTTTGAGATGAAGAGAGGGAAGGAACATCCGTTCATCGCGATGCAGTTGGTTGGTGAGAACCTGGCGGATTTGAGGAGGGAAATTGAGTTAAATTCGTCCAATTCGGTTGAAGAAGATTCGAGGGGCGTTAGCGGCGGCGGCGCGGGAACGACGACGACATCAAAAACGTCTACTTCGGAAACGAAACAACAACAACAACAACAACAACAACAACAACAACAACAACAACAACAACAACAACAGCGACCGTTATTTTCGGAAATCACCATCGCGCGAATCGCGGCGCAAACGATAGACGCATTAGGGTACACGCATTTAAAAGGATACGTGCACAGAGACGTGAAACCGGGGAACATTTGCATCGGGCGAGGTTCGCGAGCCGAGAGAGCGAAGACGTATCTCATCGATTTCGGGCTGGCGAGACGGTATAAGGACGAAACGACGGATAAAGTGATCGCGGAAAGAGAGGACGCGCAGTTTAGAGGCACTACGACGTACGCGAGCGCGAACGCGATGGAAAATCGAGAGCAAAGTCCCCGAGATGACTTGTTTTCTTTGTTATACATTTTAGTCGAGTTGTATTGCGGATCGTTGCCGTGGAAAAGAACGGTGGCGGTCGGAGTGGACGAGAGCGAAGATGCGAATTATAAGGTCATGGCGAGGGAGAAAAAACTGAATTGCAAGGAAGTGCCGAACTATTTGTGCGAGTTAGCCGTTCGCGAAGATAGGAAACAGTTGCCGAAAGCGTTGGTGGGATTTTCCAGGACGATTTCGCAGTTAAAGTACGGCGAAGTGCCGGATTACGACCGGTTGAAGGGTTTGTTCACCGAGTGGGAGGAGAAGTTGTTGAACGGGAGGAAAAGTGGGGAAGTGAGAATGGATTGGGACCGAGAAATAGCGGTGAAACAACCCTCGGTGGTTGCTCCGATACCGACGACTCAAAATGCTACCGCTGATTACAACAACAACAACAACAAGAACAACAACGAAAGAAAACGCGAGCGGTCGCCGGAGTATAACTTAAATACCGGAGCGGATCCGTACCATCCACAACAACAATACAAACGACCAAACATCACCAATTCACCGACGCCTCGACCAACGACGACGACGACGACAACTCCACCAAACCAACAACCGTACGACATCCAGCCTTCCCGTCGCGCCGCATCGCTCGTCCAAGCGTTGCTCGACAACCCACCGTTACCTCCAAACATCAACCACGTCATCGAAACCTTCCGAAACATGTCCGCTGAAGAGGTTGTCGCCGGCATCGCCGCCACGTGCATCATAATCGCCGAAACCGCGGAGAGTAGTTCTCGAAACGTGGACGCTATCGACGCGTTTCTACGAGACGCCAGGGACTGCATCGAACTCGCCCGGGCGAAGACGATGACGATAGCTTCGTCGACCTCCGCAGGAGGACTCGGTGGCGGAGGAGGAGGACAAGGAGGAGGAATGATGTACAACGCCAACGCCAAAAATGTAGCGCCGCCGCAGCAGCAGAGTTATCCGCAGCACCGGCAACAACATCAACAACAACAACAACCTCAACAACAGTGGAATTATAACGACCGCAGAGCCGGTCGATGATGAAGATACTTCTCATCTTTTTCTTCTCGTAGCATTTTGCGTAGTATTTAGATATTTGTAGGCACAAACATGCCACACAAAACATGCCACCACTCTCCCTAACAGGAACAACCTTCTCCGCCTCCTTTTCCTCCTCCTCCTCCTCGCTTCTTAAAAAAAGTAAAGGTCTTCATCGTCGTCATCGTCGTCGGCTCTCTTCTCCTCATTGCGTCGTCGTTTTCGGTGTTCCCAGGACGAGTCGTCGTAAACATACAAACACGAATTGGAAAAACAAAGCGGCGACTTTGGCGTCGAAAAACGATTCATTCTTCTTCAACGACGACGAAAACGAAAGCGAAAACGAGACTAACGAGAATACCAACGAGGAGAATTTCGAGGACGACTTTGAAGCGAAAGTCGTCGCCGAGAACGAGACATTCTTCTTCGCCGACGAGTTGAGTCCGTCGGACAAAGACGATGAACTTAATTTGCTACAAAAGGCCTCTTCAAACTCCTCCTCGGCCTCCTCGGTGTGGAAAACGAAGCCTTTTTGGTGCCAACCGTGGACGATTGTGCTTTTTGGCGTCTTTTGCGTGTCCTTGCCGACGTTGGCGTTCGATTGGAAGTTTGTGTCGGTCGCCGTAGCCGTTCCGATCGCGGCGTGGTGGTACATTTTCTTGTATTTATATCCGAAGAGTTACGCGTCGTCGTCGTTCGAGGAGAAGGAGGAGGATTTTGGACGATGACGAGAGAAGAAGAAGATGAAGATCGAATTTTGATGTTGTAATAATAATAGTTTTGTAGTTTACACGCGTTGCCGCACATTGATCATCTTTCTCCTCCTCGCCGCGAGGAGCGCGAGCACGCGTTCGAGATCACGATTTTTTTCTCCTTCTTCCTTTTCTTCTTCTTCTTCTTTAACTTCTTCGATTTTAACCTAAAACAACGTTCTCTTCGTCCGACAACACCTCCTCTTCGTCCGAATCCCCGCCGCGTTGAGCGTTTCGTCGAGCGATCTTTCTCCCGTCGTTTCTTTCCGTCGCCGAAGATCTACTAAAAAATTGCCCCAATCGCGTGGTGAGCAACCTCGGCGCCAAGTATTCCACGCCCGCGCCGTCTTTCGTCGCCTTTTCCGCATCGCTCGTTATTCCTTCCGCACCAGATTTCTCGTGTTGCTCCGCCCCCAACACAAAATCTACAAATTCATCGTAACATAACTCCCCGTCGCCTTCTCGATCCGCCATTTGAATCACGAACTTCGCCTCCCGCATGGATACCGGAATCCCAACCATCTCCATCGTCCTCTTCAACTCCGCCGCGGTAATTTTCCCATCCGTGTCCTCGTCAAACGTCAAAAACACGTTTCTCAACGTCTCCTGCGGATTGCTCAAATTCAAATCGTGCAACATCAGCGTCAAAAACTCGCAAAAATCCAACGTCCCGTTTCCGTCCGCATCGTATCGCCGCAGATTCTTCTTTATCTGTTTGATCGTTTTAAACGACCCAACCTGTCGCAATCGCTCCTGTATGTCCTCCGCGGATATTCGTCCGTCGCTTTCGATGTCTAAATCGTCGAACATGGTTTTGTATTCCTCCACTTGCTTTCGCGTGAGGTACGGCCTAATAAGAATAAGAATAAGTCACAAAAACACCAATTGAGGGAAAAATTGCGTACCATTCTCGCACCAACTCTTCGTCGGTCATGTGCGCTCGGCTCGGAGGTTTCCTCGCCTTAAACACGTCGTCGTTGCTTCTTTCGTTCTCGTCTTCGTCCTCTGGTTTTCTCGGTTTGCTTCTTCTGTTGTTTCTTCGCGTCGATGAATCATCAAAATCATCATCGTCTTCTTTCGCCTTTCGGCTCCCCCAACGAAACATACTTTAATTCGTACTCGTATTCGTCTCGAGGAGAGATTTTTAAGGAGTAAAAGAGCCTGCACGTCTTCTGTCTTATCGTCCTTGTGTTGTTCTCGCTGTCGCGCGTCTCCCTTCTTCTTCTCCAAAGCAAGGTGTTGTGTGTTATTGAGCGAGTTTTTTGTGTTGAATTTGAACGGAAAAAAAGCAGCACAGGTATTAAAAGAGTAATATTCACATCGAAAGAGACGAAGCGCATACTACTAGTATGAGTATTCGCATATTATATTCTTCACGGTGAAACACGTGCTGAATCACATAAGCTCTTTACTGAGCTCAGGAAACGAGGAAGAGCAGCTCATTCGTGGGTATAAAAGAGCAGAGAGAATAGTCACATCGGAAGAGACGAAGCGTATACTAGTATTAGCGTATTATTATATTCTTCTTCAATCGCTCATCTCGTCCTCATCGTATTCGACTTTACCGACGACCAAACCGTTTCTTACTCTTTCTTCCTGTTTTTCAATCTCAATTCGCTTGCGCGCTTCTTGCTTTTCGAGTTCGAGTTTGCGTTTTTTGGCGACGCGTTCGGCGGCGGCGTTCGCCGCGAGGAGGAGCAAAGCTTCTTCGTTTTCCTCTGGTTTTGTTGTTGGTGTTGGTGTTGTCGTTGCTACTGCTGATGCTGCTGCTGTTCCTGCTTTTGAGTCGTCGGTGCTTTTAGTAGTGAAGTCTCCTTCTCCTTCTCCTCCTTTGGATGATGATGGTTTGTTTGGCGACGCTTTGGCACCTTGTTGATTTTGACTGCTATTCACGCGTTGCTTCTGAGAATTCTTCGTGCTCAAAGGCGCCAACTTTTCCTCCTTCAAGAGCGCGTGGTGCATGGCTAAATCGTAATGCTCTCGAAACCCGTTCTTGTCGCTGATGAATTTACGGATCCATTCGCCCATGTTGTCTTTCATCACGTATTCGCGGTCGTATATGTGTTGATACACGGTTTGGTGTTTAAACGCATCGACTTTGTCGCGCCAATTTTCCAAGCGCAACGGTTCGCGCTCGGCAGAGAAGCGCTTGTTGTACGCGTCGTATTGACACTCACAGAGAAATAATCCAAGCTCGGGCGCCATGGGCGTGTTTACTCTTTGTTTTGTCCTCAGCGCGAATAACAAATCGCTCACGTCGCAGAAGTCTCGCGCGACCGCGACGGTCATTCCGACCAACTTTCGAATCATGTTGAACAGAAACGATTGACCGAGAATCTCAAACTTCACGAAATCTTCGCCTTGAATTTTAAATGGCATCGAGCACGAGAACGAAATGACAAACCTACGCGCTTGCGGCGTGTCGCAATCGACTTTGGTCGAGTAGTTGTGAAAATTATGCGTGCCGACGAAATGTTTCAAAATGTCGTTCACTTTTGTTCGTTCCTCTTCGGTGAAGACGTACGGTTCTTCTTCTTGAGTATCGTTGTTTTCTTCTTCGTCTTCTTTTTCGTCTTCTAATCCTTCGCCATTTGGGGCGTTTTCATCGTTCTTCTTTTCATCGTTACCGTTTTCATCGTCGCCGTCCACGTTCCGCTTCCTCTTCTTCGGAAACCTCCTATCAAACGTTCTCACCGGTACCACGTACTCGTACTTCCTCCTATCGCACTGATTCTTCGCGCTAAACCCTCCAGTCACCCTCGTCGCTCCAAACGCCACGATTTTATCCCTCGGCAAATGTTCGTTGATCAACCTCACGATGTTCTCCGTGTTCCCGTCGTCCGCGTTCATGCACTTAAAACTCACCACCTGTCCAACCGCGCTGACGCCTTTATCCGTCCTCGCCGCTCTGTTCCAGTGCACTTTATTGAAATCCCCGGCGTTCGATTCTGCGATTCCTCCGGCTTTGACGATCGCAGATTCCAAATCGTCCTCGATCGTCTTCGCGCCCGGGTTTCGTTGCATGCCTTGATACCCGTCCCCGTTGTAGCCAAAGAAAAGGGCGATTTTTTTCTTCTTTTTACTGCTTCCATCTCCAGTGAACCCAGTCTCAATCAGATGATGATTAGGATGACACTTTTGTGCTTCGTTCGTTCTGTGTTCGTCGTCGTCAAATCCTTCTTGTTCTTTTCCTTTTCCTTTGGTTGTTGTTGTTGTCGTTTGGTCTCCGTGAGGATGCAAAATGCTCGTCATCGAATTAGGAATTGTCGTAGCGAAAGGAGCAGCAGCAAGGCCTTCTTCTCCCTTTATTCCATTAAGGACGACACAATCGTCCTCGTTTTCTTCCGTTCCCGCTCTGTCTTGGTCTTCTTTCGTCGTCGTCGTCATCCTTTTGCTACTCTCTAAGGCTTCTTTTCTGGGGGGGAAATGAAGCCATTCCCTCATAAAAACGTCTCACACTACGCTTACTGAGTCGCACATATATACACATAAAACAAAGAAGAATCATGGTTTTCTTCGCATCGTCGTCAGAGTCGGTTCTTTTTTCATCTTTTGCGGCGAAAAGTAGGAAGACCAGGACACTAATAAAAGGAGGTTTAAAAGGAAGAAGACACGTCGTCTGTGCATTTCGGGGAAAAGATGAAGATGAAGTTAAGACGAAGTTGACGAGTGCAACAACAGCTTTATGTGTATCCGTCGCTTTCGCTTCGCAAGTAGGCTTAGGGTTGGGTTTATTCCAACCAGAGTTCGCAATGGCCATCCCGCAAACGTCCGAGTGCGCGACGAACGCGTGCGACGATTTCGATTACCACGACCAAGATTTAAGGCAAACGTATTTCACCAAAGGGTCGTTAAAACGAGCAAACTTTCGAGGGGCGAACTTATCGGGGATCTCGTTATTCGGCGCGAACTTAGAGGAGGCGGATTTTACCGGAGCGAACTTAGAAAACGCGAATTTAGGGCAGTGTAACTTGTTGAAGACGAACTTTACCGGGGCGAATTTAACGAACGCGATCGTCTCGGGCGCGAGTAACTTGGAGACGGTGAAGGCGAACGATTCGGACTGGTCGCAAGTGATCATAAGGAAGGACGTGTTGATGGGGATTTGCGCGAACGCGGACGGGGTGTCGCCGGTGAGTGGAGATCCGACGAAGATGACGCTGGAGTGTCCGTAATATATATATATATATATATGTGTGTGTGTATTGATTGGAATGTAAAACAACTTTTGAAATACTTATTCATTAAACGCAAATACATCACAGAAGAATAACTATATTATTTGAGCGCTCAGAGTACTAGCACATCGTTCGGCATGAGGATGAATCCTCGATAGGAAGACCGTCGTGAAAACAATGTATGATTATCGTCATCGCGCGCAAAATCGTTTTTTTCTTTCATCATCGAGCTATAATGTGCGCGGCGCCTTTTCAACAGCAAAAGCAAAAGCAAAAGCAGATTGCGCGTAAAATGGAGGCGAGCGTGTTTTTCAACCGCTCCGAGCGTTTCTCGCTCTCTATCTATCTATGTAAGATCTATCCATCTCTGTGTGTAGAATAAAAGAAGAATATGAAGAAGAGGCTTTATTAGTCGTTGCTTTACCGCAATCAAACGAGCGCGAGAAACAACATCAACGCGTGAGGAAAGTAAGATCTCAGACTGCGGCCGAACCGCGAACTTAGCGCCACGCCGACGACGAATCGTCACGGGGGCTGACCAAGGAAGGTTCGCCCGACGCAAGCGTCGGATTCCCTGACCCCCGCTCGCAGTGCGCATAGGAATGTATTCTATCATCGATCTTTATCTCACACGTACAACATTGCATCACATCATCCCGTCTTTATCTACGAAGAATCAATTGCTCGGCGGAAGGAGAAGTCGTTTATTTCTTGGGTTTATTCATTGCATTCGGCTTTGATAAACCGCTAAAAGAAACCTCTTTTCTTTCGTCATCGCAAAATAGTTCCAGGCAGAGAGAGAGGGATACAGAGCTCGATGCAGTGGCGTTTCGCGCGAGAGAAAAGAAAAGAAGAGAGTGTACGTCCGGTTTCCAGAGTCAAACGCACGGGCACCAAGTTAGTAAGAAATGTCGCCGCGAGAACTCAGAATGCGAACGAATCGCTCTACGGGGGTTCGAACGCCGAACTACGCACTGAGCAGCGTGAACAGCTGCCTGATGTGATCCCCCCGAGAAAATACGAGCGCGCATATCTCTGCTTTCCTCTCTCTCTCTCTCTCTGTCTCTCTCTCTCTGTCTCTCTCTCTCTCACCATTGCGCGCGCGCAAAAAAAAACGAACAAGAGGTTGAAAGATTTCTGAAATCTGAGTCCGCAACGACGTCGTGTAGTTTAGTCGAGCGGATAGCGAGAACTTCAGGACCTGCAATCTGTCGGGCTTCGAACTCCAACGATTACATTTGCTCTCGCTTCAAGGGAACGGGGCTAACACTCATAGAATTTGAACGCCGCCCAACTAAAAGAAGCATACACGAGTTTTTTCGACCCTCTCGAGAGTTTCCCTACCTTTGTTTCATCATATCTCTCGTTCGCGCGAGGCAGTATTTCTTCTTCTCTGTGGAAATAGAAAGCGTTATAAACATATAGAAGACATAAAAATAAAGTCGACGTTAAGCGCGAAAGGAGAAAAATGTGTGCGTGTGTTTGTATGTGCAAAAATTGAAGCATCTCTCTTCAACTCGTTCGATATGCGAGAGCGCAATCATCGTTCGTTCGTCTTTTACCAACATCACCACATCATTCGTATACATCCGGCGAGAGGAATACGATGCAAACAATATCAAGGATCAGTTAATTCTGGCAAGAATTGCTAGGTGGCGACCTAGCGCTCCGGTTTCTTTTCAACGTCGATCAATTGGGGAAAGAGAAATCCTCATTTCCTTGATATCCTTTTGCGATTTTGATGATGTCCATGTAAAAGAGTTTGAGAAGACTTTGTCGCGACGACGCGCACATCGAACCAGACTCGCACAAACTACAGAAACACACACACACGCAAAGAGAGAGGATAAACGCGGCATTTTCGCCACGGACGCGTAAAATTGACACATATATGTATACTAAATATGAACCTGTTCTGATTGCTCTGTTGTCGATGATAATAATAATACAGAAGATGAAAACGGATGATGAGTAAAAAAATGTAAGCGAGAACGCCCAAACAGCGCGAAGACGAGACGAAGACGAAGACGCATAAAATCGCACATATTAATACTATTGCTCAGTCATAAAAGTCGTGTAAGTTTGGAACAAGTCTTCTTCAAAGCCGAGGCTCAAAGCGAGCTGGGTTAACCGAATTGTCATCACGGCAATATAATAATAATACGCAAATGCGAAATCAAAACAAAATCATCTTTTCTCTCTCGAAATGGTCTCTCGCTCTCAAAGCTTTTTGCAGTCAGCCATTTTGTAATAATAAACCAATCGTCACGACAACATTGATGTCTCTCCGACTGGGGCGGCAGTAAGTACTCGATCATTCCGCAAAACTCGTTGAGTATAAAGAAGAGAGAGATGAAAAGAAAAAAGAATCGGTGGCGGCCGTTACCTCTCTCTTCTTTCCAAATCGTCCGAAAATCTCGCGACGACGTAAACGACAGGTAAACGAGCGAGGACGCGAACGTGCCATCGTTCAACAGAGCGCAAATTCACGCGCTGTTGTTATTTTCCCATCATCGACCGCGATCCGAGGGGCGAATTTGGAAACGATTTTATATCTTTGCGCGCTCTCTTATTTATGCGCGGAAAATCTGGAGAATGTGCCGCACAAAAAACGCACACATTTGGGGAAACCGTCGTCGTCATCACTTTTTATTATTATACTATCAAAGAAGACGAACACAACCCGTAAGAAGACAAAGAAAGAAATCTATCAAAAGAAAATATGACGTTCGACGCGTCGACCCGGAGAACGGGCAACGTCCTCATCGCGTCCTCTTTGCTCTGTTTCAGCGGAGGCGTGTATTACTACGCGGTGACGCAAGGGAGGAAAAAATTAGATAAAGACGTGCACGAGGCCATTGTGAAGCGGCGGAAATTATTAGAGGAGCAGGAAGAAGAGCGAAGAGAGATGAAGAAGAAGAAGTGGTGGTTTTGGCGATCGTCGTCGTCTGAATCGTCGTGAAACGAAAGGAACAACGGTAGTAGTAGGAGTAGGAGTAGGAGTAGTAGGAGTAGTAAAAGGAAGAGGAGAGAGAGTTTTGCTTCGCGTTGTTCGTAATAATAATGTGTGTTGTGTGTGTTCTTCGATTCATATTTATACACGTCGTCGTGTGGTAAGCTAACTAAGTACAATTCAATAGTGTTGCATATTCTATCTCTCTCTCTCTCTTTTTTTCCCTCTTCTTCTCTCTCGAGAGTGTCGTCGTCATCTCCTCGACGAATTTAATCTTGCTCCTTCATCTTCAAAGTAATCGAGCACGTTCTCTTTCTGATCGGGAACGGTCTACCTTGAGATCTCGGGTGGAATCTCTTCATGGTCCCCGCGCCATCCGCGTAGCACTCCGAAACGTACAACTTCGCCTTGTTCATGCCCAAGTTGTTCTTCGCGTTGCTCGCGGCGGAGAACAACGCCGATAAAATCGGTTCGCACGCTCTGTACGGCATAAATTCCAACATGATCAAGCACTCTTCGTAAGATTTACCGCGGATGCAATCCAACACTCTGCGGACTTTGAACGGAGACATGTGGACGTTTCTCAAGTAGCACACGGCTTCTTTTTCTGCGACGACTTCAGCAGCCTGTTTTTAGTGGTAGTATGAATGAAGAGAGAAAAGAAGAGTGTCAGAGATGGTTTTCAGATAAGGCAAAAAAAAGTCACACGATGATGGTGAGACTTTTGCGCGGTAACACCTCTGAAAGAGATGAGCTCGAACAAGCAACGACGTCTCCTCCTCACTCGCGGAGGAGGAGAGTTTTTGACGCTGCTGCTTGTTTTCAGACATCGCTTCGAGAGAGAGAGAGAGAGAGAGAGAGAGAAAAAAAAAAGCTCCCCCAA
>Ga0114997_10001267_pt1 | contig 21123 bp, 33 predicted proteins | sample ArcticOcean_MG_C_2_FD_87045 | JGI IMG/M metagenome (GOLD analysis project Ga0114997, IMG submission 87045) | Marine microbial communities from western Arctic Ocean - ArcticOcean_MG_CB4_136 | ecosystem: Environmental > Aquatic > Marine > Oceanic | place: Arctic Ocean: Canada Basin | collected...
AAAGATTAGATAGATTACGTGTTGCTTATGATGATTTATTATTGTCTATACCTGATGGTATGCACGATGAGATTATGGAGACTATTAATTTAAAGATTAAAGCTAGGAAATGGAAATATACTGTGTAGGACAAATAGTCCCATATACTTATAATATACAGGACAAATAGTCTCATAGACTTATACTATACTGGACAAATAGTCCCATAAAGATAAAATATATAAGACAAATAGTCCAATAGACTTATACTATATAAGACAAATAGTCTCATATACGTTGTATTAATAATAATTTAGAAATAATGGTAGATACAAATGAACTTAAAAACGGATTCTTAATAGATGATTTAATACTGTATTCAGACTTGAATTGGTATGAGAAAACTGTATTATCAGATATATGTAATATATGTAAAGATGATGATACTGTATATTATAAATTAAATCAAACTATTGCAGATATGATGAGGTTAAGTACAAAAAGTATTTCAAGAGTAATGAGTTCTTTAAAAGAAAAAGGTCTTATCAGTTTAAAAATTTCACATCCTTATAAAAATATAAAAGCGATGCGTAGAATAACACCTATATATATAAATATCAAGAAATTAAGTATAAATAATAATTCACCTATAAATAAATAGAAACAATGAATAAATATATCATTATCAATGGTCTTGAGATATTCTTTTTCAACGCCCACAGTTTAGCAGATGCAAGAAATCATGCTATAAATGTATGTAATCACAGTAAAGAAATAGTAGTTAGAGAGATTTACACAAGTTATAAATTAAACAATTAGAAATTATGAGAAAATTAACAGTAGTATTATTATTATTAGTAGGTATATTCACAAGTTGTGAGAATAATGTAATTGATGACTGCGGTTGTGTTGAAACAATCTTTGATAATCAATTTGTAAATACTGATGGCTTTAAAAATTCTGAGTTAATATCAGAAGAATATGTAGTATGTCAAGAAGAATATACTACCCAAACATACGAAAGAACAATATTCGTAAAATGTAACACTGTAAAAATATATTAATCATGAAAAAATTTAACGAATTCGAGAATTACTTTATTACAACTGCTATAGATTCAGCTGTCAAAAAGGCAGAAGATGATATAATTAGAATAGAAAACGATGGTAACGGTAGACGAAGTATTTTTGCTTCAGGATACTTTGTTATGATTGGTAATGAATTAGTAGATAAAATAGATTCAATGACAACTAAAAAAGCATTAAAAAATGGGAGAAATAAAACTTAAGAGACATTCACCTAATTGTGTATCAATTGGAGGTAAGGTATATAGCTATGAGACTCACGTAGCTGACTTGTGTGGGACTTTTGTAACAGAAATAGGTTGGTGGTCTAAAACTACATCTAATCACGTTAGAACCGTTGCAAATGATTTGAACTTAATTTATAAAAAATATAAAAAGTAATGGTAAATTTAGATATAAGAGAAGATAAGGTTTTCATTATTGAAATGATAGAGAAATCTGATGCAGGAAATACGTATAAAGCATTTAGTGATGCTTACTGGATTGATACAAGAGATAAGTTTGAGAATAGATACTACTTTAGTAATTTCGCTATTAGAGGCTTTGATACTTACAAGCCATTCTATTCATACGATGACGCATCTAATGACGTTAAACACCGCTTAAATAGCTTTCACGAAGCAGGTATTAAGTATATGAGTGAACATAAAAATATAATAGTTTTTTGCGAAACACTTTCACGAGCTAAATTTGATAGATTGACAAAAACTGTCTAATCGATAAAAAATTCCGACCTCGGAATAATTAAATTAGAAATTATGAAAAAAATATTTAGAAACAGTAAAGAAGAATTATTATTTGTTTTAAAATTATTAACAATGGGCGGTGTAGCTTTGCTATGTGCTTTATTTATAGATTAATTATTAAAAAAATTAGAAATTATGGCAAAATTATCACATTCACAAAGATGTAAGTACGAAGAAAATGGAGGTATTGGTGTATCTATGATTGACGAAAGAAGAACTTTTTTCGATTATAGAATATTAACACCTGCAATAAAGAAAGAATATTTAGAGATATTAGAGTTTGCATTCTCAGATACAGCTAGAAAAATGGGTTGGATGGAAGAGAAAGTATCTAGTCATCAACACTTTAAATATTGCGAAAAAAGAATTAGAATAATTAATAGATTTCATGGTCATAGAATGATGTCTAGTAGAACAACTTCTAATCAAAGTATATTATCAATGGACTATGGTGAGTTAACAACTTTCAGAAACACTGAGACCGTAGACAATCATGATACTTACGAAAAGTTAAGAAAACTAACTCATGAGTATATTGAAACTAAATTAGGTTTTGAACGTAAAGATGATGGTTATTATAATCCTTCTTACAATCATTCTTATAGATTAAATAAAACAATTAAAAGCGAAGAGTTAAACCATACCTTAGCAAGTATTATTATTAGTACTGTGCCAAAATACGTTTTTCCAGGAAAACCTCATAGTCTTATGTTATCTGAAACAGATGGTATGATTCAGTACGAGCATCATGGTAGGATTATCGAAATGAGAATAGGCAAAGGTATTAAAAAGTTTTTTAAGTTACACAGCGTGATTCTAAGTGATGAGTCTATTAAGAATGCATCTAATAGGCTTAATTTAAAAGTATCTGACTTTGTGTTAAAAGTTGTAGAGGGAAAAGATATAGATAAATACTATAATGGTGACCAATACGACAATAGCTTTAATACAGGTTCATTAGGTTCTTCTTGTATGAGAGGTGATGATGCAACAGACGGTAATTTCTTTGAAGTGTATAAAGACCACGCTAAAATGATTATACTTGTCAATGAAGAAAGCGATTTGATTATAGGTCGTGCTATTTTATGGCATACAGCTAAATATGCAGGTGATGAGGTTCTAGACGACGAAGGTCTTCATCCTGGAGATATAGTATATATTATGGATAGGATTTATTCTGACGAATCAGTTTATTCTATATTTAAAGATTGGGCTAGAGATAATGGTTATTACAGAAAAAGATATCAATCTTATAATAATGAAATATTATGGAAATCACCTATGACAAAAGAGGAGATTGAGTTACATTTTGAAATGGATATAAACCTTAATCAATATGACTATGTGCCTTATATGGATACTTTTGCATGGGGAGATAATGACCAAGTTAGAAACGAAGAAGGATTTGGTTTTTATGCTGCTAGAAGTACCGAGGGTATATTAGAGGGTGGTGATAACGAGGAAAGATATCATGAAGATGATTATGACGAAGATGAAGATGATGATTGTGGATGGTAAACTATAAAATATAAATTATGAAAGAATATACACAAAATGTTCCTAATCTAGAGATTAGCGAAAAAGAACGTAATAGTTCTATTGAATTAATGAGTGCTATTTTCAATGTACAAAGTACATCTGGAGATATGAAAGCAATGAGGTCTTTTATATATCATTTTATCGCTAACTTAGTTGATGATAGAATACATATAGAAAGTGACGATAGTGGTAATATATATGTAACTAAAGGTAGAGCAGATACTTATCCTTGTATAGTTTCTCATATAGATACTGTTCATGATATTATACCTGATGAAGATTACCTTGTATTAAACAATGGTTTAGAATTCTTCGCTATTGACTTAGCTTTAAAAAGACCAACAGGTATTGGTGGAGATGATAACAATGGTATATATTGCTGTCTTGATAATTTAGTTAGAGAAGATAATATAAAAGTAGCATTCTTTGTAGATGAAGAAATTGGTTGTGTAGGCTCAAGTGCTTGTGACATGGAATTCTTTAAAGATGTTTCCTTTGTACTACAAGCTGACAGACAAGGCTATAATGATGTAGTTAATAACATATCAGGCACCAAGATGTTTGGTAGTGATTTTCTTGAAGTTATTTCAGATGACCTAGATAATTACTCTAGACTAGTTACTAGTGGTGGTATGACAGATGTTATGCAATTAGCACACAATGGCTTAGAGGTAGCTATGGCTAACTTTAGTTGTGGTTATTACAAGCCTCATTCAGATAACGAATATGTTATTATTGATGAGTTGATACTTACATCACTATTGTTTAGAGATATAATTAAATCAGCATATTCAGATGGTCTTGTAAACGAATACTTTAGAGAGCCTTATACTGATTATTTTTTCAATGCTGGAGATTATAAGATAAGTGATTGGTATTCACCTTCTGAAACGGTAAAAACTGATAAACCAATGCAAACAAAATCAGATTGTAGTTATTGTGGTGGTGAGTTAGAATACGATAGTACTACCGATGCTTACTATTGCTTCGGATGCTTAGATTACGATTATATGAATTCTTAACAAATTAAATAAATATAGATATGCTTACAAGTAAACAAAAAGAAACGATAAGTATTTTAAAAAATGCTTACAAAAAAATTAACTCAGAGACTAATTGTGTTGGTGTTTTTTTAGACATTGATTCTATAATTAGTGAACATCAAAAAGGTAAGAATGCGATTGCAGAACTAAATCTTCATAATAAAGCTATTAAATCAACCTACAGAGATATTCTTGAAGATTTTAAAAACAAGGCTCAAGGAGACTTTCAGCAATTAGGATGGACACTTGATTTTAAAAAAGGAGGCAGTTATCTGCATTTCTCTAGTCCAAATGCTTCATTTAATTTAGGTTATTTCGAAATAGAATCTAAGTACTTACCTGTAGAAATTATTAACAATCAAAGATATCAGAAAATACATTCAGCTATTTATAGGGTATCGTTTTCATCAGGTAATAATTCATACGGTTCTTATAAAGGATTTGAGGAATTGTTAAAGCGAGAAGAAGTTAAAAAGGAAATGTTAAAAACCTATAACAGAGATAATAGATAATTAACAAATGTTTAACATAAATTATATGCCTATGTAAAAAAAAAGTAGTAAATTTGAATATTAATTAAAAACAATAAATATGGAATTAAATTTTGATTACCCTGTTGTATTTGAAACATCAGAAGAAACAACAAACATTATTGGTGCTTTATTAATCTTTAACAAAGAAATGGGAGTGGTTGGTAAAACATCTAAGAACCCTTTCTTTAAGAGTAATTATGCAGACCTACCAACTATCTTAAAAGCTATTAAAGAGCCTTTAGAGAAAGCTGGATTAACCGTAACGCACTTTCCTGTAGGTGACAATAGATTAATTACTAGACTAAGTCATTCTAGTGGTGAATTTTATCAGTCAATGAACTATATGAAAGCTGTTAAAGACGACCCACAAGCACGTGGCTCAGTTATTACTTACATGATGAGATATGCTGTAGGTGCTGTATTAGGATTATCAATAGATAAAGATGATGACGCTAATAGTTCTACTAGACCGTCTGCACCTGTATTAAAAGTGATGACACCTGCTATTAAAGACGCTATGTTAAAGTATGTAGAAGATGGTACATTTGATTCAGTACAGAAGCAATTACCAAAGTATTCACCAAACGCTAATAAGACTCTTGTAGTTAAGGCATTATCAGATGCTATAGCGGTTAAAACACTAGAAGCAAATGAATAGTTACGACAAATGGAGACAGCTTGAAGATGACATTAATGACATCCATGATAGAAGAGATAGAGCAATAGCTACTAATGGTAATAATGGTATTAATTACGAATATACATTTGTACCTGAATTTAAAAATAGTGACTTACCTGATATAGCTAGTGAGAGAAAAGCAACACCTGTATTTACAGGAGTTCTAGCTTACTTTCCAGATGCTATTAATGATGTAGCTAAATGCAGTTACGTAGGACAGCAACAACATAATCCTAATGAGCCATTGGCTTGGGATAGAAGTAAGTCAGGCGATGAATTAGATGCACTTGCTAGACATTTATTAGATGCAGGTACATTTGATACAGATGGAATTAGGCACTCAGCTAAAGTAGCGTGGAGAGCATTAGCTAACCTTCAAAAAGAAATAGAACGAGATGGCAAATAGAATCCTAGTAGAAGTAGATGACAAAGGTGTTGTGAGTTATGATTTTAATATAGATAATGCAATGACAATGCTTGTTGCTTTAATGGATGCTATGAATCATAGTTCAGACCTAGCCAATATAATTGACGGTGCTTCAGAAGCACGTGTAACAATTAGAGATGCTCAAGAGAAAGCTATAGCTGAAGATACAGATAAGGCTCAGATAGATATGTTTAACAATAATAAAAACGATAAATAATGACTTTAAAAACAGGAGACAAAGTTATTTGCACAAGTGCAACTGGCTATTTAGTGGAAGGTGAAACTTATACTGTAAAAGATACTTTTGGTGGAGTTACTAGCCACAGTGCTATAACTGTTAATGAATGTGATGTAAATAAAGGATTTAAATCTTATAGGATTGATAGGTTTGAAAAAGTACAACCACCTAATCTTGTGGCTATTACAACTGATGACTTAGAAACTATATTAGACGCATTTATAGCATTAGATTACTATTCAGAAGGAACTTATATTAATATGGCTAACTACAGCAGAGTAGTAGATAGAATTGAAGGTCAAATAAAGACAAACGAAAACTAGATGGATAAACTAAGTGAGGCGCAAATAAGAGAGAGAGCATTGAATAAGATATATGCTAAGTCTTTTTTCGCTGTAAACAAGTTGAAAGAAATATTATTAGAAGTTGAGGGCGTTATACCGTCTAAGATTGGTAATGATATATTAAGGAGAAACTATGAATCTCAAAATAATGAGGTAATAGTTTTGGATTATATAATGAATAAACTAAAAAGCAAGTAATGGCAAAAGCAGTAGAAGAAAAAGCAGAACCTACAAAGGTAACTTACAGCATCGAGGATATGAACCAATTATTAGGTTTCTTGAGCCAACAAAAGTACTCTGAAGTAGTAGGTCTTGTAGATTTATTAAAATCAAAAGGAGAATTATCTTAATTAAATTAAAAACAACAATTATGAGTAAAATTATCAACATTAGTATCGACGTTAAAATGATTAACAAAGAAAAAATCAAAGTTAACGCAAATGGTTCTCACTATTATAGTATGACTGTAATGGAAAGAAAAACTCCAGATGACTATGGTAATACACATTACGTAGTAGAGTCTCAAAGTAAGGACGAACGTGCCGCTAAAGCACCTAAAAACTACCTTAAATCAAGTGGTAAGGAGTTTGTATTTGGTGGAGAAGCTCAAGTAGCATCGAATGATGTAACTTTAGATGACGGTGACAATGACTTACCTTTCTAGTATTAACTTACCAAATTCAATTGGGGAGGCTCCCTACCTCCCCTTATTATTAATGTAAAACTATAAATATGAATAAGTTTAAATATGAGTTAGAACCTTACAAAGGTCAGACCTCAAGACATACTTGTCCTAATTGTAATAAGAAGAAGAGTTTTGCTAAATACATTGATAACGATGGTAATTATTTAGGAGATGATACTGGTAGATGTAATTCAGAATCAAGTTGTGGTTATCACAAGAAACCTGAGAGCAACGAAGTTGTTGTAAGCAATTTTCAGTACGTGCCTCCTATTACCACATACCTAAAGGAATCAGATGTATATACAGAGCAATTCAATGACAATTTATACAAGTACTTAATAACTAGATTTAAGGAAAGCAGGGTAAAAAATGTTTTTAGTAAATACCTAGTTATGTCTACTGATAAAAAGTGGAGAAATTCAACAGTCTTTTATCAAAAAGATACAGACAATAGGTTTAGAACAGGTAAAATAATTCAATACGGTACAAACGGTAAAAGAATTAAAGAGCCTTACTCAAGAATATATTGGAGCCATAATTTTTTAGATGACTTTGTTTTAGAGCAATGCTTATTCGGAGAACATCTTATAGAGGGTTTTGATAGAAGCAAAGGAACAATATATCTAGTTGAAAGTGAAAAAACTTGTCTTATAGCATCGCTTGTTTTTAGTAGTGATTTATTTATAGCTACTGGAGGTTTAAGTAATTTAAGCCCATTAAAGTTATCAGTACTTAGAGGCTTAGGTGTTGACGCTATTCCTGACAAAGGTGGTTATGATTTATGGAAAACTAAATTAGAACCAATGGGTATAAGTGTTAATAAGGTTATGGAAGAATCTGAAGCGTCTAAAGATGGTGATGATATAGGTGATTTAATATTAACAAATAAAAAACCATTATGAGTAAAGTAAGTCATGACCTATTAGTCGATAGATTAGATGGGTTAATAAGTAAAGAGATACAAGAATTGCAAGAACTAACAGGGTTATTATCAGATAGTAGCACTATAGTTGATGCAGACTTAAAAGGAGATATAGGAATTTTAACACAAAAGATGAAGATATACACAAATGTTAAGGGTATGATTCGAAAAGCAGCATTAGGTAGCGAAGACTTTGATTCTAAAACCATTATGAGTTTAGAAGAAAGAAAGTTATTTATGAGGTTAGTTAGATTCATTATTAGAATTAGAAGGATATTTAAAATAAGTAAATAATTATGATAGATTTAAAAGAAAGCAAACCAAACAATGAGAACGTACACAGAATTGATAGTGTTCGTGCTAATCTAGATTCTCTAAGAGAGAATGGTTTAAAGCGTGGAAACCACGTAGGCTTCGAGAACTTTCATGAGAAGTATTCTGTTAAGAAAGGTAGTATGACATTTATAATTGCTTCACCTGCAGTAGGTAAGACAGCTATATTATATGAAGTATTATTAAACCTAGCAGAGCATAGTGATTACAAGATAGCAATATTTAGTCCTGAGGGCGGTAGCCCAACTGACTTGTATGCTGAGATGTTATGGGCAAGGTTACGTAAACCATACCTAAGACATGATATTCCTAATGTAGCTAATGCAACTGAAAAAGAAGTAGAAGATGCCTATGCATTCTTAGCAAAACACTTTTATATTATTGATAGTGGTTTAAAAGATTTAAATGCAGAAGGATTCTTCAGAGCTGTAGAGGATATCGAAAAAGAAGATAATATCAAGATTGATGCAATAGTTATTGACCCTATTGTTGAATTAAACTTTAATCCAGATAACAAGAGAGATGATATAGCTTTAGGCTCATTTCTAACAAGGGTTAGGAAATTTAGTTCAGAGAAAAACATTCACACATTTATAGCTATCCATACGAAAGCTATGCAGATGCTAACAAAGAAGAGAGAAGATGGTACAATGATGTTGTACTATCCTCAACCAACTTTCTTTGATACTATGGGTGGTATGATGTGGAGTAGAAAGGGTTATATGGTTATGTCTTTATGGAGACCACCAGTAGAATTAATTAATCCTGATACAGACCAACCTTATGAACGTAATGAGACTATTATTCAAATACTAAAAGTAAAACCTAAAATTATGGGTGCTGTTGGTAGAATTAGTTTATTTTACGATAACATGAGTTCTAGGTTTTATGAGAAGGATGCCTTTGGAAACAAATTGTTTTCTAGAGATATACTTGCTCATGAGAAAAAAGAGAAGCCTGTCAAGCAGGAGGAGATAGAATTTAAAACAAAATAATATGGATTGGTTTAAAGATGGCGAAGAGGTTTTAGCACCTCAAGGTAATGCTATTGGATTTGTATATGTTATAGAATTCAATAACGGTGATAAATACTTAGGTAAGAAAAACCTCTACTCTAGAAGAAAAAGAAATTTCGGAAAGAAAGAGGCGGCACTTGTCACTGATAAAAGAAAGAAGCTTTATGAAATGGTTGTAAAAGAAAGTAATTGGAGAACTTACGAATCATCTAATGGAGATGTTAAACAACGAATAAAGAACGGAGAATGTCATACTAAAACAATTTTAGATTGGTCTTATACACCTAAACAATTAACTTATTTAGAGATTAAATATATGTTTAATTTAGATGTATTAAATCCTAAAGGTAATTGGCTTAATGACAATGTATTAGGTAAGTTCTTTAAAAAAGAGTTAGAGAAATGGGAGCAGATAAAAAGATAGGTATTGAGGCTGAAGATAGAAGAATCGCTCAAAGATACGCTACTAGATTTGGCTTAGTTGATTTCTCTTTAAAAGTAAGTAGAACAAATGGTTTAAGAGCTATCTACTTTACAGGTACAGATTACGATGGAGTTGTCTACAGATTAAAAATGTCTAAGTTAAAACAAATGAGAAGTCCTAAGGGAACACAAGTTGTAAACAGATATCATTACTTAGTAGTACAATCAGAAAAAGTTCATGGCGTTAAATATGATTACAGTTTAATAAAAGAAGAAGATATAACATTCTCAAATAAACTTAAAATTATATGTCCTGTTCATGGAGTATTCCATAAAAGAAAATCAGCACACGTTACAGATAGAGAGGGTTGTCCACAGTGTTCAGCTAATAGACTTAGGCAACTAAGGAAATTTTAAAACTAAACAAATGAAATCAGAAGAGCAGTTAATTAAAGACGAAGGGTATATTCCTGTAAAATATAGTAAAAATAATGACGAACAAGACGATATGAGTATAGATAGAGAGGATAACATAAATTTCAAGAATACAATTATTAAAGCTGTTTTAGCTATAAGCGAACAGAACCTAAGACTAAGTCCTAGAAGAATAAGTAAATTCTCAAGATACAGTATGTATGAGATTGAACTTAATCTAAATGAGATTGATAATATTATTAATGGATTAGGATTAGAATAATGACGTTAGATAAAAAAGTCATCCAGAAAGCAGTGGAGGAGACTATCTCATTAGGAAAATACACAGAAGAGCTTGGTTCTGTTATATTACTATTCGCTGAGGTGTCAGTTTATAGAAGAGGATTAAAATATCGTTTCTCAGAGTTTGATGTTGAGTTCATTATCAAGCCTAAGATAGTAGATATGTTATTGTTAAAAGTATTTAAGTATAATAAAGATTTCGCATCAGCATACACTTACTTTAGTTTAATAACATCTACAGCTATACTTGACGCAATCAAAGACACTAGAAGAGCTTTAAAAGGTGAAAGCCATGGAGTTTACTATATCGAAGATATGAAGAAAGAGATAGCACAATTAGGAGACGGAGATGGTGATAATGCATTCGAAAAATTATCTATAGAAAACGGAGTAATTAAATTAATTTAAAACAACAATCATGAGTAAGAAAGGATTAAAGTACGAGGTATTTAGTTATTTAAAAAAGCATAATATAGATGTAAATAACAACAAGATTAAAGACATATACGAATTTAGTTTAGCAGATTCGTTTGCTGGAAGAAATGAAGATACTGTAAAAAGAGCTGTATCAGAATACAGAGCATATTTAGCACAAGGAGCTTTAACTAACAGCACTATTCCTGATGTAAAAGTTAAGAAAAAGAAAATTAGACAAGGTAAAAGTGGTGTAGGTAAAACTATGGTATATGATATCGAAACATCTTTAGTTAGAATAGAACACTGGGGAACAGGTAAGACTTATATTAACCATACACAATTAGTAGAGGGAATAGAAGGTCAGACTAGAATTATATCAATAGCATGGAAATATGTTGGAGAAGATAAAGTGTATGCTTTAACATGGAAAGATGGTTGTGATAAAAAGATGATGACTGAGTTTATGACTTACTACAATCAATGTGATATGGTAATTGGTCAAAACAATAATTCATTCGATAATAAGTTAGTAGCTACTAGAGCCGCTTATCATGGTCTGCCTTTAAATAGATTTGTAAAATCATTTGATATCTACAGAAAAGTAAAAACTGTCTTTAAACTACAGTCTTACTCGATGGCTTATATGGCTAAGTATTTTGGCTTAACATTAAAGCAATCACATGAAGGTATTAGAATGTGGAAAATGATTCAATATGGAACTCCATCTCAAAAGAAAGAGTATTTACAAAAGATGGTAGATTATAACATTGGAGATATCGTTACTACAGAAGAATTATATATGAAACTAAGACCTTATATGGGAACTATTAGTCATGAAGGTGTTAAGAAAGGTTTGCCGAGATGGTCTTGTCCTGTGACAGGTGCTACAGATGTTGAGTGGGTTAATACAATCTACACAGAAGCTGGTACTGTACAGAGAATACTTTTATGTAAGTCTTCTAATCACCAATTCAAAGTAAACAATGCAGTTTACAGAGAGTTTATAGAGAAAGATTCAACTATATATACAGGTAAATAATATGTTAGAGCTAAGACATGGGAGAGATTACTTCTCTCCCTCACAGCTTAAAAAGCTGTTCGTAAGTGTATCTAGTTTAACTTCATACTTAAAAAAGAAATGGTCTACAACTGCATCAATGACATTAGGTACTCTAGTTCATTGCTTGATACTAGAACCAGATGAGTTCTCTAAAAGATACATAATTATAGACGATAGAGATATTTGTAAAGAAATTGGTGGAGCTAGACCTAGTTCTACTAAGAAATACAAAGATTGGTTATCAGCTGTTGCAGATGACAATAAAGGCAAGGAGTTTGTATCTATGAAAGATATGGCTATTGCTAATAAGATTCTAAGAAAGTGTAAAGCTACAGGAATAATTGAAGATTACTTTACTGACGGTCAAGCAGAGGTTACTGTAAAAGGTATTGCTAATGGATATGACGAAGAGTTCGACGGTCTATGTATTATAGATTACGATACTGACTTTGTATCTATTGATTTAAAAACTACATCTAAGCCTTTAAGTAAGTTCAAGTATGATGCAAATGAATTAGGTTATGATATACAAGCTAGTGTCACTAATTCTCTTAACAATAAAGAGTTTATATTTGTAGTAGTACAGACTGTAGAGCCTTATGATATAGGTATTTATACTTGCTCTGAATTCTTTATGAAGAGAGGTAAAGATAAAGTTAATACAGCTTTACATAATTATAAATTCTATGAAGATGAGAATTCTTCTCAGGTATTTAACTATGAATTATAATACATGATTTCAATGAAGAGTGTAACCACTATTCTAGAACTGTTTTTTAGATTCAATACCTCTGCTGACAGTGGGAGTATTGAATTTGAGTACAGTGATTATAGTGATAAGTATTTTAGATGGACTAAAGATTCATTTAATCACAATGAAACCCTTACTGTTATTTATAATGAAACAGAGATAAAGATATTCAATACATCTAAAGTTAAAGACAGAATCTATGGTAACATTGATAAAGTAAGTAACGATAAAGAGAAAATTAACTTTGGATGTCCTTTTGGAATTGTATCTGAGTTAGTGAAAATAATACCAATAACTAAATTATCAGACGAAGATATTGCTGATAGAAAAAAATAAAACAAAAATAAAATGGTAGACACAGATGAATCAGTAAAAGATATATTGACACTTATAGCATCAATACTAGGAGTGTTATTTGTAAGTCACTTAATTTATACATTAATACAAACAATAAATCAAATATAATGAAAACACTATTATTATCAATAGCTTTATTAATAGCTACAGTAACATTAAGTCAAGAGAAATGGAGACGAATAAGTGTCTCTACAGGAACAGCGATAGGTATGAATGATATAGTGGTCAGCAAGGCTTCTGTAAATTTATTCTATGAATTAGATAAAAAGTATTCGCTACAAGTTTGGGGTGGATATGTAGGAAGCACTACAAATGAATGGGTTGGAGCAAAGTCAGTTTTGATTAGAAATATAAAAGGAGGCTTTAAGTTTGAATCTGGACTGTATTACGAGAATGGTGCAAGAGATGGTCTGAATCTAGGTGTAGTCGATAGGAATCTATTTATAGGGATTAGAGTAACAAAAGAATTTAAACTATAAGGCACAAAAAAAGTAGGTAGAGAACAACTAACTCTACCTACTAATTAAGCAAAAAATATTAACCGAAATAGAAACCGCCTGATTGAGACATTTCTTCAGTATCGAAAGTATCGGTACCTGTTTGAGCTAAAGCTAACAAGTCCTCATCTCTGTTTATATCTCGAATTATACGAGCCTCCATTAATGTTGATTTATTTCCATAAGATAAATGCGATTCATTTGCATTATCTGCCATTGCACTTGGAGATGTATCAATCAATTCTTGAGCAACCTTCACTGCTAAAAACAATTGCATAGTTTCAAATAACTTTTCTTCAGCAACTGTAAAAACCTCACCACTAGTTATCTTATCTTGAAAATTATCATATACTGGAACAGAAATAATACTAACTAAATTAGTTTTCTGTATAAGTCTTACTGCTGACATAACTTGGTTAGTGTCAAACACTTGCTTATGCGGAATATTCCTCTTGAAAAACTCCGCGTTTATAAATAGATTCTCTGCCATTATTTAGTTTCTTTTTTGTTAGTATTAGCATTAGGATTCTTATCAGCATTTCCACCTTCAACAGGTTTTGTTTTGAAATCTACATTGATGTCCTCGTCTATAATCTCTAATTCAACTCCTACAAGCTCTGTAATGTCAAATAAAGAACTAAAAGCATCTATGATAACCTTTCTATCAGGAATGATTTCAGTTGCCTTAAACAGGTTAAAAGCACTTATCATTTCAGTACCTGTTCCTCCCATTGTTTGACCACTTGTCATAACTCCAAATAAAGTTGGAGATGTAATATTGTGTGCTGTTAATATCTTAGCATCATTTAACCTACTCATTGTTTCAATAGTCTTATCTAAATGACTAGAGTCAAGCATATCTATTTGAGGTTTCTCAGATTCTCTAGATACAAAAGATACAAGAACTTGGTCAGAACGAGAACCAGACATTTTGTCTTGAATATTCTCAGCAGCAGCCTTTCTTTCATCTTTACTCATGTTTCTACCAATCATGGTAATATGAGTCTTAGGAGTAAATCCATTCTTAGCAGCATTCTCTATCTGTACACCAAATTCAAAATCAGCTTCAATAAAGTTAAATGCTCCAATCCAGTTAGGTAATCCGTAACTATCTAAGATAGAATAAGGATTCTTAACATAGATTATTTGTCTTTCTACCTTAGGTGCGAAAGGGTCAAATAAAGGAATAGACTCTGCATCAGGAACTAAAGCTCCAGACTTAAATGACTTCTTATATATAATATGAGTATACTCACCTGCGTCATTAGGTCTAGCAAATCTCATTGCTCTTGCAGGAACCGCTGTAAATTTAACGATTCCATCAGGTATAACTTTACCATCTCTAGGTTTACCGTAATCTACGATAATGCCACAAGCACCACTCTTAGTATATTCAAATGCTGACTTAGTTATCAATTGATAAAGCCCTACATTAGAACCACCAGCATGTTTTATTAATGTATTTAACCTAGCGTTTTTAGTTCCAATCAATTGAGAATCAACCGATAAGCCAGAACCTGTAATCATCTTAGCTTTCTTTGTTATAATACCAGAGTGAGTAGCTGACTTGTACATCAGCTTATCAATCATAATATCTATATCATCAGATGCTCCAAAGGTTAAGTATTCTAGATTGTCTACAGACTTAAATCTAGGTCTATAATTCATTTGCTCCAATGATTTTAACATTGGGTTTACCTCAACACTTGCCGAATTTGTTACTTCTGTGTAAGAAGCGAATCCTGACTTAATGTTGTTTACTGCTTTTTGAAATACATTCATTGTTTTTTATTTACTTGTTATTAATTACTATGTTAGTCCGTTAATAGTTACATTCTCTATATCGTTAGATACCATGTTCTGTAGTCTTAGCATTGTATAGCTTTGGTCAGAAGTCTTAACGTCATTTCTAAAGTTATTAGAGTAACTATCCAAATAACCATCTCCCATCAACCAAAGCTGAACACATCTTTCTGAATATGTATCAAAAGAATATGGAGTATTATTATATGCTAATCTTTGCTGTGTTCCATCTCTATAATCAATAACCCATTGCAATGGGTCTCTTACTTGCATAGATATCTCTGTATCGTCAGGTAATAAGAAATCTCTTTTCAATGTAGATATTAATGTAGCTGCTACTTTCAAAGAATGATTACTGCTGAAGCTACTATCTGATTCTCTACCTATGTAGAAATCACCGTTAAGACCTCTATTTAATCTACCATCACCAACTATTGTCCACGTACCTGTGATATCTGTTACTGTACCTGTAGATAAATCAACTTGCTTAAATCTAAAGTTAGAAGCTAAGGCAGTTGTAGTTGATTGAGTTTGGTTAGGTCTAAACCCAGTACTATCTATGTAATAACCATACCAACCATCGGCAGGCTTATCAAATAAGAATTGTACTCCATTACTATTAGCACCATTTGTGCCTGTAGAACGTCCCCAATAGAACTCTATCTTAGAGTTAGCTCCTGTTTCGTGAGTACTTAAAGATATTCTGTCATTGACTGAATTTTCACCCTGTGAGAAATAACACTGAGGTTTAGAATTATCTATATAAACTACTTGCGAAATACTCCAAGGTCTAGCATCTGTATCTGTAGATGTTTTACCATTGTTAGCTCCCCACACATCGTTGTTCATACCTCCCATATTAATTGGGTTGAAAGAATTACTATTATGTTCTTGCTTTAGATATTCATTAGCTCCATTAAGTACAATCGCTTTGTCCCAAGGTGTAGTTAATGTACTAGCAACTGGTACGTCTGTAGCTGTAATTGTAAATGTACTTGAAGTAGAACCATATGAATTAGCTCTAATTACTGTAACTGTATAAACTGTGTCAGCACCTACGTCCGATAAAGTACCTTGTAAGTAATGACTATAAGTATTATATACTAATCCACTTGTTGTAGGACTTATTGTTGCAGATTGGCTAAAAGTAGCTCCTGAAGGATATAGTTGTAAGTTAACAGAAGTATTCTCTTCTTGTGAAATATCACTAAAGCTAAAGGCTGGAGGTGTTAAATCTGCATCCGTTAAACTTGTTATCTCTGTATAATTTACTGCGTTACTCATAAATGTTAAATAAGTTCCACTTGGTACACTAGTCCCTGTCATGGTAGAAGCATTGTCTGCCATATACCACATAGTACTAGTTGCATCATCTGCATAAGTATGTGTGTGAGACGTTCCTGTTCCACCACTATTTAAATCATAATAATAAGCTTCCTCTTCTGTAGCGAATAAAGGATACTCGAAGTTATTATCTGGACTTTCAATATATCTGAAATACATTGTAGGTGCAACAGCTTCTAATAAGTGTACTTTTGGATTGTCAACTAATCTTACAACTGAGTCAGAAAATTTAATACCTAAATGAAACTTTACATTGTTACCTACAGCATAGTTAGTTCTTGAAATTACAACCCATAAAGATGTATCATTGTTATAATACTCCATAGAGATATAGCTATTAGCATCAATACCGATTCTAAACTCTTCAGCATCACCTGCCAACCAATTAGCACCATCATTAGAATATCTAAATGCATCTGCACCATTCAAACCACTACCGTCTATAGCACCTGTTTTAGCTCCGAAATGAGTCCAAGGTCCATCTGATGAAGGGTGAAAGAACATTCCCCATTGAATACCATGATTACCATCACCAGTACCATCACAAAATTTAGTTGGGTCTGCATAAGTTAAATTACCTTGTGCGTCTGCTATGTCGTCTAAAACTAAACAAGCTCCAAAGACACCTTCGTTTCTCATATTGAAAGTAAAGTACTCTCCTGATTGGTCAATAGTCTCTGTAGACTTATAACCTGCTTTATTATAGTGTGCTTCAACTCCTGCACCTATGTCATTTCCTGATGGATTAATTGCATTACCAACTAAGCCTCCTGTAGTACCTACACCACCTACATCAGCAACTATTGTACTATGTGGGTCTGCAATCACTACTGCTTCAAATGCACCTACTGTGAATAGTTCATTTAAAGTATTATTAATATCATTAAGTCCACCAGCTATTACACCATTATCTAGACAAGCATTACCTACCTCTAAACCATAGAAGTGAGTAATATCTCCTCCATTTGCAGATACTATATGAATAGTACCATCTGCATTAATTGTAGATTGTATAGTATTTACTCCATAAGAGTAACCATTATCTAACATTATTGATGTACTTGTCGCATCTAATCCAAAGCATACATTTACACCGTTTAAGTCAATACCATCACCACTTAGTCCAATTACATTAGCATTTAAAGTTATGTAATCTGCACATTCTTGAGCATTTGCGAATAAGTTACCATCCTTGTCTGAGAATTGTTCAAAAGGTATTTGGTAAAACTCATATTCTACATCTCCTAGTTGAGCTGTTATTATGTCATTTACCACGTTAACAGTATTTGTTAAATTAACATCTACAACAGCACTTAAACAAGCGTTCCAATACGTTGGATTACTTGAGCCTTCAAAATTTATACAGTTACCTGCTTCGTTTCTTTTTATCTTTATAGACATATCTTATCTGATTATAGTTATTAACATTCCTAAAGGTTCGATTATTACAGGATTATCTGACTTAATAGCAGGTAAAGATAAAGCGTTTATATCCTCGTTTGAAGTTATCCAAGCAGATATCTCTACTCTATTCAAATACGTCTTTCCTACTGTACCAGAGCCATAAAATATAGGCTGTGCAGTTAATGGAAATGTGTACGTAATATCGTCGTTATCATTTCTGTTAGAATACCATAAAGCAGGTTCTACTGTCGTGTTAGAAATCTGTGGTATAACATTAAAATCGAAACGCACTTTAAGTAAATCACCGTATCTACAATCATTTAATTTAATCCTACCTGTAGAACCCTCAAAACCTGTCGTGCCATCACTAGGGTAGTTGTCGTTAAATACATAACTATAATCCATTAAAGAAGTAACATTGCTAGGTAAGTTTGCTCCTTGAAATAAACCTATTCCTGTTGTACCACTAGGTGTTGGTGTACTCCAATAAGGATTATCATTTGCTAAGTGATTAGCTTCGTTTAAAGAAAATACTTTAAATATTCCTGCATCTACATCAGCTTGTGTATATGTTTCACTTCCGTTAGTAAATGCAGAGGTTCTAGAGTAACCAGACTTACCATCATCCTCACTAGACGTACTACTTCCTACGCCTGTCTTAAAATTTATATTAGAACTAAGGTATTCTAATACAGCTGCTTTATCACCTACAGCTACACCATCTTCATCCTGAAGCTCACTAGCCATGAAACTATAAACCTCTTTAGAGTTATCTACGTTCCATACTACAAAACCACTATCCTCTACGTCATCAAAATCAGCTTTCTGTGAAGCTAAGTATTTTATAGATGAATTATCCTCATCTACAACTACGAAGTTGTTCTTTCTATAAATCTTTATGCTCATTTTTTTATTATTTTTATTATTTATATTGTATCTGAGAAGTCAGAATAAAGTCCGTCTACATCTCTAAATCTAACTTTCCAAGTATCTCCAGAAGTATTATCTACTCCAGTTCCTATAACTTTAGCTTTAGTATTATTATTAATAACAATCTTTAGTAAAACATCGTTCTTGTAAATTTCTATCTCTGTAATATTTTTATTATAACTATCGTACTCCCATGTTAAATAATCCTCTTCAACTGTCTCTAAAATAACGTTCTTAGGTTTTCTTAATTCGTTAGGATTGTAATCAACATACTTAAATCTAATATACAAACTAACTGAATCACCATTGTCATTTGTAGCTTGAAGACCTGCTGCATTTCCGAATTTATCAAATCCAGCTAAACCATCGCCAGAAGCTATAGATGTAAGAATACCTGTCGTATCATCGAACGAACCTGCTAATTCATACGTATCTCCTTCATAAGTACCAGTACTAAAGTAAGAAAATAAGTAATAAGATGTAGGGTTGTTGTATACAATATTAGAGCAATCGAACTCAAACGTAACATCTTTCTGTATGTAATAAAATTGCGTTGGTTTTACAGTAGGTACCGATAAAGCTGTTCCTGCTGTACTTATAGCGTCATAAGACTGAATTTTCTCAGCTTCATATCCATCAACAATTAATCTATCTGAATATCTACTAACATTACCTAAGGTATCTGTAAACTTTGAGTGATATGTATTAACAATCTCTGTTAGATTCGGTACAGAAACACCAGTTTTTCTACTTCCGTTACCACCATTAACTGATACACGATATTGTACTCCATTTTTATATGTTGTCGTTGTTGCTACTTCACCTGAATAAGGTCTGTATTCCCAACCAATAAAGTACCAAGAAGTAGTCCTTACCTCAGTAACTCTATAATTATCAGGTGGATGCAATATACTTGGGTCTTCATTTGTTATCTGAAAATAAATAAGTTTACTATCAGAGCCTAAAGAATTTGTAGCTGTAATATACATTGATTCTAATCTATCAACACCTGTAACTGTACCTGTTATTCTACCTGTAGTAGTATCAAAAGATAAACCATCTATTAAACCAAATACGGAAAAAGATGTAGGTGAGTTTGAAACAGGTATATTCAGAGTGTACGCCTCGTCTAATTGTATGTAGTATTTACTAGATGCATATATAACAGGGCTTCCTGTAGTACTACCACCAGTACTACCTCCAGTACTACCACCAGTACTACCACCTGTACTGCCTCCAGTACTACTACTTCCAGTTCCAGCTCCAGAATCTAATACAACATAAGCTCTATTAGGTTCAGTATTTCCATCAACTCTAACTGTTGTTGATGAAATTATACCTCCATCAGGATTAAGTACATTTAACAAATAAGTAGCGTTTCTTAATTGATTACTTTCTAATGATACTTCGTAAGTTATTGTAAAACAATCTATCGATTTAATTGAAATTGGTATAGGAGTACTATTTGCACTACCTAATTGAATTAACTCTCCTTCTATAATTGTACTAAGAAGTGTTTTGTTATCTATAAACAACAACTCGTTTGATTGGTTATTTGTTAATGTTTTCATTGCGTTTATCTTTATTTACTTACTTATTATAATATACTCATTATAATAGGTCATTATTCGTTTTCTTTCTATCTAAATACATGTCTACAATTTTCCTAGCAAAGCTTCTAAAACCTAAAACGTCTATAACGACCGCGTAAAGGACGTATCTATACCATTGAGGTAAAGTGTCCAGAGTTTCATAACTATCCTTGAAATACACGTTTAAATGCGTCCAGTCGCCTTCAGGAGACAATCCCTGTAGGAAAGGTACTATAGTAGCTACAACAACAGGCATTAA
>Ga0114997_10001268_pt1 | contig 21117 bp, 18 predicted proteins | sample ArcticOcean_MG_C_2_FD_87045 | JGI IMG/M metagenome (GOLD analysis project Ga0114997, IMG submission 87045) | Marine microbial communities from western Arctic Ocean - ArcticOcean_MG_CB4_136 | ecosystem: Environmental > Aquatic > Marine > Oceanic | place: Arctic Ocean: Canada Basin | collected...
CTTACCACTAGTTTACCAATTCAATTAGAAGCTAAAGTAAATGAATATCTTTCTTTAGTTATGAAATTAATTTTTGCATTTGGTTTAAGTTTTCAACTCCCAGTTATTTTAAGTTTATTAGCAAGAATAGGGGTTGTTGATTCAAAGTTCCTTAAAGAAAGAAGAAAATATGTTGTGGTAATTATTTTTGCAGCGGCCGCTATTTTAACACCACCAGATCCAATTACACAAATTGGTTTAGCTATACCACTATTAATTTTATATGAATTATCAATTTTTTCTGTAAGTATTATTGAAAAGAAAGCAAAATAAATGCACAGTATTAAAGATATAAGAAAAGATATTAATTTTTTTAAGAAAGGTTTTAAAAAAAGATTTATTGATATAAATTTAGATGAAATTATAAAAACAGATGAGGACAATAGAAAAATAATACAAGAAAAAGAAAATCTTGAAAAAGAAAAAAAATTAATTTCTAAATCTAAAGATAAAAAATTATTTGCAAAATCCAAAGACATATCTGCTAAAATAGACAAATTAACAAAAGTCCAATTCGAACTTAAAAATAAAATAGATAAGGTTTTATCTTCAATTCCCAATATACCACTTCAAGATGTTCCAATTGGTACTGATGAAGCACATAACGTCGAAATTGAAAAAAAAGGAAACATACGTGAATTTAAATTTAAACCTAAGTCACATTTTGAATTAGGTGAATCTCTAAATATGCTTGATTTTGATCTTGCAACCAAAACAACAGGCTCAAGATTTGTTTTTGTTAAAGACAAACTTGCTTTATTAGAAAGAGCTTTATCTAATTTTATGCTTGATACTCATGTTAAATTTAATGGATACAAAGAAATTTCTCCTCCATTGATTGCGACAGATGACACCATGTTTGGAACGGGACAACTTCCTAAATTTGAAAATGATCAATTTGAAATAAAACTTGATGATAAAAATGAAAGAAAATTTCTAATTCCAACAGCAGAAGTAATATTAACAAATATGTCTAAAGATAAAATTTACAATAAAAAAGACCTACCTATCAGGTTAGTAGCTTCAACCCCTTGCTTCAGAAAAGAAGCTGGTAGTTATGGTAAAGACACCAAAGGAATGATTAGACAGCATCAATTCTATAAAGTTGAACTGGTCAGTATTGTTGAAGAAGATCAATGCATTAATGAATTAGAAAAAATGACATTAGCAGCTACTAAGATTTTAGATTTATTAAAATTACCTTATCGTAGAATAGTTTTATGTACAGGTGATATGGGTTTTAGTGCGGAAAAAACTTATGATATAGAGGTTTGGTTACCTTCTGAAAATAAGTATAGAGAAATATCTAGCTGCTCTTCATGTGGAAGCTTTCAAGCTAGAAGAATGAAGGCAAGATATAAAAATGAAAAAAATGAAAATATTTTCGTTGGTACCCTTAATGGTAGTGGACTTGCTATTGGTAGAACTTTAATAGCTATACTTGAAAACTACCAACAATCTGATGGGTCAATTTTGATTCCTGACGTCCTAAAACCCTACATGGGCAATCTTAATGTGATTGATAATAATTAGAGTTGTTTTAAGATTATAGATAGTATAAATAACCATAAAAATAAGGAGATTTATGTCAAATTCAGGAATAGGCCAGTTCATCCCATTAATACTAATATTTGTAATTTTTTATTTTTTCTTAATTAGACCTCAACAAAAAAAAGTTAAAGAACATAAACTTATGGTGGATAACCTTAAAAGAGGTGACAAGGTTATTGCTTCAGGTGGAATCATTGGAACAGTTGAAAGAGTTATGGACAATGATAGGGCAGAGATTAATATATCAGAAAATGTTAATGTTGAAATTATAAGATCTACCGGAATACAAGGACTGTTAAATACACCAGAAATAAAAAAATAACATTTTAATCAGTGTTATATTTTTCTAAATTTAGAATTTTTCTAATTAGCTTTTTTACGCTAATTCTTGTTTTTTTTGCCTCTACAAATTTTACTAAATTTGAAGATAATTTTTTTGATAAAAAAATAAACCTTGGTTTAGATTTACAAGGTGGTTCATATCTTCTTCTAGAAATTGATAATCAACCAGTTATTTCTCAAAAACTTCAAAATTATGTTTCAATTTTAAGAAAATATTTTAAAGATAATAGTATTAATTATAAAAATTTATTATTGGAAAATGATAAATTTGTTAAATTTGAAATATCATCCTCACAATTAGACAAAATTGAAAATTTATTAAAAGATGAGGAAAGTATAATTAATCCATATTATCCAATGTATAAAGCACATCAATTTGATGTGGAAATTGTGAATAATAAATTTATTTTGAAACTTTCAAAGTATGGAATAATTGAAATTAAAAAATCATCTTTAGATCAAGCTCTCGAAATAGTAAGAAGAAGAATTGATGAAGTGGGCACAAATGAACCAAATATATTAAAAAGAGGTTCTGATAGAATACTAGTTGAGCTACCTGGTCTTGATGACCCTATGCGTATTAAAAACCTATTAGGCAAAACTGCAAATTTAACTTTTAGATTCGTAACACAAAAAACAGAAGAAACCTTTGGTACTGAAAAACTATTTTTTGAAGACGGCATTGAAGAAGCTGTTGTAAGCAAAAGAATAATACTAAGTGGTGATAATTTACTTGATGCACAGCCAAGAATGGATACTCAAACAAATGAAACTGTTGTAAATTTTAATTTAGACAGGGTAGGTGCTAAAAGATTTGCCAAAGCAACATCGAATGGAATTGGCAAAAGACTTGCAATAGTTTTAGATGGCAAAATAGTAAGTGCCCCTGTTATTAGGAGTTCTATAGTTGGAGGTAGTGGACAAATTAGTGGTAACTTTACTTTCCAATCTGCTACAGATTTGGCATTATTATTAAGATCTGGAGCTTTACCTGCTCCACTAAATATTATTGAAGAACGTACAGTTGGTCCTGATTTAGGACAAGATTCTATTAACGCAGGCATTTTTGCTTTAAGTATAGGATTTTTACTCGTTATAATTTTTATGTTTTTCAAATATAGATTTTTTGGTCTCATTGCAAATATAACATTAATTATAAACCTATTTCTTTTGATTGGCATTTTAACAATCTTTGAAGCTACATTAACATTACCAGGTATAGCGGGAATTATATTGACTGTAGGAATGGCTGTTGATGCAAATGTTTTAATTTTTGAAAGAATTAAAGAAGAATCTGAATTTGAAAAAAATAAAATTATAGCTTTTGATAGTGGCTACGAAAGATCTAAGACTGCTGTGTTAGATGCCAATGTAACAACACTAATTGCAGCTGTTATTTTATTTTTTATGGGCTCTGGGCCTATAAAAGGATTTTCTGTAACGTTAGGGGTTGGCATTTTTACAACATTATTTTCAGTTTATTTTATAGCTAGACTTTTAACATCAATATATGTTTCCAAAAATAGAGATAAAGAAAGGTTAATATAATGAAGAGTAATATTCCATTTAATAAATTTTATAAAACTTTTAACTTTATTTCACTTTTATTAATAATTTTTTCTTTATTTTTACTAATTTTTAAAGGTCTTAATTACGGTGTAGACTTTAAGGGAGGAACTTTAATTGAACTAAGAACCATTAATAAACAAATAACAATTACCAAATTAAGAAGCTCATTTATTAAGATGAACCTAGGAGATGTGAGTGTTAAAAAATTTGGAAATGATAATGATTATTTAGTTAAGTTTGAAAAAAAAAGGAATGATAATAGTAATTTTATAAATGAAATTAAAAATGAATTAACATTGTTACTTGGAAAAGACTTTGATTTTAGAAGGGTAGAAAATGTTGGTCCTAAAGTTAGTGCTGAACTTCTCAGATCTGGTATTATCGCGATTGTAATTTCTTTAGCTGCAATGCTTTTTTATATATGGATAAGATTTGAATGGCAATTTAGCGTAGGTGCAATTGCCGCTTTATTTCATGACGTTATAGTAACACTAGGTATTTTTTCTCTTTTTAATTTAGAAATTAATTTATCTATAGTAGCTGCAGTTTTAACAATTGTTGGTTATTCAATGAATGATACTGTAGTTATTTATGATAGAGTTAGAGAAAATTTAAAAAAGCTTGGAGACACTAAAATTTTTGAAATTACAAATATTTCTATTAATGAAACTTTATCAAGAACAATCATCACATCTATAACCACTTTATTAGCACTACTATCCATATTTTTTTTTGGTGGAGAGATTCTTAAAGGATTTTCTTTAGCTATGATATTAGGTGTTATTTTTGGAACCTATTCATCAATTTATATAGCAAATCCAATATTAGTTTTTTTTAGAGTTTCTCGAAAAACGATAGTTAAAGAAGAGACTGATTAATTAATAGAGATTTTGTGCTGCCACCATTGTAAGTAACATAGGTAGAGATAATAATGTGTTTGTTCTTGAAAATAACATTGCTGTTCTAGCTGATTTAGCTTTAACATCAGGTTCACAATCAACTATTCCTAAAGCTCTTTTTTGATTTGGCCAAATTATAAACCAAACATTAAAAGCCATATATAAACCTAGCCACATACCAATCCCAATGGCTGTACTTTTTCCTCCACCAGAGCCAATACCTAAGGTCATAGCTTCGTGAGCATATCCGTTTAAATAAGCTAATATCAATCCCGATATAACAGTAAGTAATGCCGCCCATCTAAAATAAAATAATGCAGCTGGTGCAATAACTTTACCTATAGCTGGTTTTTGTTCATCTGGAATTTTAGCCATATTTGGAATTTGGACAAAATTGAAATACCAAAGTAAACCAATCCACATGATTGCAACAGTTACGTGGATCAATCTAGTTAACCAACTCCAAAAAATTGTGTCAAAATCAAAACCACCATTTCCATAAAACAATCCAAGAAAAAGAATAATGGCCAGAGCCAAAGATGCATGAACTGTTTTAGGTAAAGATGATAGTAAATTTCCCATAATCTCTATACTATATACTAAAAATAATTATTTTTAAAATTATTTTTTAAATTTTTCCTCAAGCATGGGCTTTAAATATTGACCTGTATAACTTCCTTTAATATTCACAATTTCTTCAGGTTTACCCTCTGCTATGATATTTCCACCTTTAACACCACCATCAGGCCCCATATCAACAATATAGTCAGCTGTTTTAATTACATCAAGATTATGCTCAATTACAACAACAGTATTTCCCAATGCAACAAATGTATGTAAAATTTCTAGTAGTTTTTTAATATCATGTTGATGTAGCCCAGTTGTTGGCTCATCAAGAATATACATTGTTCTACCTGTTGACCTTTTAGATAATTCTTTAGCTAATTTAATACGTTGAGCTTCACCTCCTGATAGTGTGGTTGCTTGTTGCCCAATTTTTATGTACCCAAGGCCTACTTTTTTTAAAGTTAATAACTTTGTTTTAATATTTGAAATATTTTCAAAATATTCACAACCTTCATCTACTGACATATCTAATACATCTGCAATACTTTTGTCCTTAAATTTGATCTCAAGAGTTTCTCTATTATATCTTGTTCCCTTACACTCATCACATTGAATATAAACATCTGGCAAAAAATGCATCTCGTATGTAATTACACCATCTCCTTCACAAACTTCACATCTTCCACCTTTAACATTAAAAGAAAATCTGCCAGGTTTATATCCCCTTGTTTTAGATTCAGGTAAAGCTGTAAACCAATCTCTGATAGGTCCAAAAGCTCCTGTATAGGTCGCTGGATTTGATCTTGGCGTTCTTCCAATCGGTGATTGATCTATATCAATAACTTTATCAATCAATTCTACACCCTTATAACCTTTAAAAGCTTTAGGAATCTTTCTTGCTTTATTATTCAATGTTAAATTAAGAGCATGATATAATGTTTGAAGTATCAAAGTAGATTTTCCACTACCAGAGACACCTGTAACACAAGTAAAACTCCCAATTGGGATTTTAAGATTTACGTTATTTAAATTATTTCCACTAGCACCATTTATTTCAACAAATCTTCCATTTTTAGCAAGTCTTCTAGTTCTTGGTATTGCTATATATTTCTTATGTGACAAGTATTGACCTGTAATACTATTCTTGTTCATTAATATATCGTTATATGTTCCTTGAGCAATTATTTCACCGCCGTTAGTTCCAGCCTCTGGCCCAAGATCTATTATATGATCTGCATTTTCCATAGTCTCAGTGTCATGCTCAACTACGATTACCGTATTACCTAAATCTCTAAGTCTTTTTAAAGCATTTATAAGTTTAACATTATCTTTTTGATGTAAACCAATAGATGGTTCATCAAGAACATAAAGTACACCTGTTAACCCAGAACCAATTTGAGATGCAAGTCTAATTCTTTGAGCCTCGCCACCAGAAAGAGTTCCAGACTCTCTAGAAAGTGTTAAGTAATCTAAACCAACATTTAAAAGAAAATTTAGTCTTTCATTAATTTCTTTTAAGATATGCTCTGCAATTTTAAATTGTCTTTTATCAAGGTTCTGTTCCAAATTTTTAAACCATTTTGCAGCATCTAAAATTGATTTTTTTGTTACATCACTTATGTTTTGGTCATCGATTTTAACACATAAAGCTTCTTCTTTAAGCCTATTTCCATTACATCCTTCACAAGCAGAGTCTGATTGGTATTCAGCTATAGCTTCTCTTTTCCATTCACTATCAGATTCAAGGAACCTTCTTTCAAGATTGTTAATCACCCCCTCAAAAGTTTTTTTATGAGAGTATTTTTCATAACCATCATCATAACTAAATTTAATCTCTTCTTCATCAGATCCAAATAAAATTACATCTTTGATTTTTTTTGAAAGTTTTTTCCATTTATCATCTAGAGAGAAGCCATAATGTTTAGCAATTGATGCAAGTGTTTGAGCATAATAAAGTGTGGTTGATTTTGCCCACGGTTCAATTGCACCATCTCCTATACTTTTTTTATCATCAGGTATCACTAAATTAGGGTCCACATTTAATTTTATACCAATACCCTCACACTCAGCACAAGCTCCATAAGGACTATTAAATGAAAAAAGCCTTGGTTCAATTTCTTCAATTGTAAAACCACTTTCAGGACAAGCGAATTTTGTAGAATAAATTAGTTTTTCAATTTTTCTAAATTTTTGCGGTAGAGTTTCATTTTCATATTCAACAAAAACTAAACCATTAGAAAGATTTACAGCTGTCTCAATGCTTTCTGCAAGTCTATTTCCTAAATTTGAGTTTAAAACAATTCTATCTATAAGAACTGAAATATCGTGTTTAATTTTTTTATCTAATTCTGGCGATTTTTCAATATCATATAAAACTTCATCTATTTTAATTTTTCTAAAACCTCTTCTTTTGTAACTAAGAATATCTTTTTTATATTCACCTTTCCGTCCTCTAACAACAGGAGCATAGATATATATTGTAGATTTTTTGGGTAACTTCTTAATTAAATCAACAATTTGAGTTATTGTCTGTGACGTTATTGGTTTACCGGTAAATGGAGAATAAGGTATTCCAGCTCTTGCATATAAAACTCTCATATAGTCGTATATTTCAGTAACTGTTGCTACCGTTGATCTAGGATTTTTAGATGTATTTTTTTGCTCTATTGCTATTGCTGGACTCAATCCTTCAATAAGGTCAACATTCGGTTTCTTCATTTTATCTAAGAATTGCCTAGCATATGCTGACAAACTCTCTACGTATCGCCTTTGTCCCTCAGCATAAACGGTATCAAAAGCTAATGAAGATTTCCCAGATCCTGATAGGCCAGTAATTACTACAAACTGATCTTTGGGAATTTCAACAGAAACATTCTTTAAATTGTGTTCTTTTGCACCCTTAATAACTATCTTTTTGATCATAATTTTAGTTGCTTTAAATTAATAAAATTAATATTCACATTAAATTGTGATATAAAACTAATTAAATTAATTAACAATTTTAAAATATTATGGCTGGAAGTTTAAATAAAGTATTATTAATTGGGCGTTTAGGCGCAGACCCTGAAATCAAGCAAATGGTAAATGGTAAAAGTGTTGCAAGACTAAGTCTAGCTACTAGTCAGTCTTGGAAAGATAAAGCGACTGGTGAAAAAAAAGAAAAAACAGAATGGCACCGTATAGTTGTATTTAATGAAGGCTTGGTAAATGTTGTACAACAATATTTAAAGAAAGGTGCTCAAATTTATGTTGAAGGTCAAATATCTACAAGAAAGTGGAAAGATGAACAGTCTGGACAAGATAAATATTCAACAGAAGTTATTATTCAAGGTTACAACTCTTCTTTAACTATGTTGGGTGGCGGTGGTGCCCCAAGCGGTATAGCTAATGATACATCATCTGAACCGGTTAAAAATAATACTGATATTAGTCCTCAGGCACCAAACGATATGGATGACGATATTCCTTTCTAGTTTTTATGCAAAAAAACGAAAATCCTAAAGATAAGAATATAAAACTCATATCCATGCACGATGAGATGAGCTCATCATATTTATCCTATGCAATGAGTGTAATTGTTAGTAGGGCATTGCCAGACATTAGAGATGGATTAAAACCTGTTCATAGACGTATACTTTTTGCCATGTATAAAGGTGGATACGATTGGTCTAAACAATTTAGAAAATCAGCACGTATAGTTGGAGATGTGATTGGTAAATATCACCCACACGGCGATCAATCAGTTTATGATGCCTTAGTTAGAATGGTTCAAGATTTTTCTATGAGCTTGCCTCTTATTCAAGGTCAAGGAAACTTTGGATCTATTGATGGTGATCCTGCTGCCGCAATGAGATACACTGAGACTAGACTTGGAAAAATTTCACAATATTTAATTGATGATATTGAAAAAAATACAGTTAGCTATAAAAGTAATTATGATGAAACAGAAAAAGAACCTACTGTTTTGCCAGCACAATTTCCCAACCTATTAGTTAATGGAGCAGGTGGTATTGCTGTAGGTATGGCAACAAGTATACCTCCGCATAATTTAGGTGAAATAATTAATGGCACGTTAGCTTTGATTGAAAATAAAGATATTAAGATTAAAGAGTTGATGAAGCATATACCTGGACCAGATTTTCCAACAGGTGGAGTGATCATAGGAAAAGATATTATTAAGCAAGGTTATAATAGTGGAAGAGGATCATTTAAAATTAGAGGAGAAATTGCTGTTGAGAGCTTAAAGAATGGTAGAGATAGGTTGGTAATAACATCGGTTCCATACCAAGTAAATAAATCTGTATTAAATGAAAGAATAGCACAATTAGTAAGAGAAAAAAAAATTGAAGGTATTAAGGACATTAGAGATGAATCTAATAGAGAAGGTATTAGAGTTGCAATTGATTTAAGAAGTGGTGTTGAGCCCGAAACAATAAAAAGACAACTTTATAAAAATACATCAATAGAAAGCTCTTTTGGTTTTAATACATTGGCCATTGTTAATGGAAAGCCAGAAACATGTAACTTAAAAGATTTTTTAACAAATTTTTTAACTTTTAGAGAAGATGTCGTTATAAAAAAAACAAAATTTGAACTTAAAAAAGCTGAAGATAGAGCACATATACTGGTAGGTCTGTCTGTTTCTGTTGAAAATTTAGATAAAGTAATTAAGATTATTAGATCTTCAAAAACACCAGATGATGCTAAAAAATCTTTATTAAAAACTAATTGGAAAATTAACAAAACTCAAAAATTAATTTCATTAGTTGATGGTAAGAAAAGTAAAAATCAATACTCATTTTCAACTGAACAAGTTGTTTCAATTTTAGAGCTTAGGTTACAAAAATTAACCGCATTAGGTATTTATGAAATTGAGATTGAAATAAAAAAACTTGCTGAACTTATAGTTGGTTTCAAAAAAATTATAAATTCTAAAAAAGAACTTTTAAAAGTAATTGGCTCAGAACTTAAAAATATTCAGGAAAAATTTTCTGTTCCAAGGAGAACTAAAATTATTGATGCTGTACTCAATTATGACATAGAAGAAACCATTCAAAAAGAATCTGTGATTATAACTGTTACACTGCAAGGATATATTAAAAGAGGTGCTCTTAGTAATGTAAAACAGCAAAAACGTGGTGGAAAAGGTAAATCTGGAATTACAACACGTGGTGAGGATTCTGTTGTTCAGACATTATCTGTAAATACTCTCACTTCAGTGTTATTTTTTTCGACAGAAGGTCTTGTTTATAGAATTAAAGCATGGAAAATTCCTGAAGGATCTACAGCTTCAAAAGGTAAATCTTTGTTTAATATTTTACCATTAAAAAGCCACCAATCAATTAGCTCGATAATGCCATTTCCTGAAGATGAAAGTGATTGGAAAAATTTACAAATAGTTTTTGCAACTGCAGACGGTAAAGTTCGTAAAAATAGTCTTGAAGATTTTTTGTCGATCAATGCTGGTGGTAAAATTGCAATGAAACTTGATATAAATGATAAAATTGTTGGTGTTGAAATTTGCAAAGATGATCAAGATATTATGTTAAGTACAAACAACGGTAAATGTATAAGATTTGAATCAAAAAAACTTAGAGTATTTAAGGGAAGATCTTCTAAAGGTATCAAAGGTATAAATTTAGCACCTAATGATAAAATAGTTTCTCTATCAATTATTGATAAAGACAAAGTTAAAAAAAGTTTAAAAAATGATAAAGATGAAAAATTAGAATTAAAAACAAAAGAAAAATTTATTTTATCAATTACTGAAAATGGCTATGGAAAGAAAACTTCTCATTTTGATTATAGAGTCACAAATAGAGGTGGAAAGGGTATTATTGGCATTGTTAACTCACCAAGAAATGGCAGTATATGTTCATCATTCCCAGTTTTTGATGGTGATGAAATTATGATTTCTACAAATAAAGGTCGAGTAATTAGAGTGGCTGTTAAGGAAATTAGAACAGCTGGAAGAAATACCCAAGGTGTTAGAATTATTAAGTTATCTGGTGATGAAAAAGTAGTTTCTGCCATACGAATTGATGATAATCTTCTTTAATGAAAAAAGTTGCTATTTACCCAGGAACATTTGACCCAATTACATTTGGACATATTGATGTAATTAAAAAAGCCTTAAGTTTATTCGATAACGTTGTTGTCGGTGTATCTGACGGAAGTAATAAAAATTATCTTTTTCAATCTGATGAAAGAATAAGTATAGTTAAAAAAGCTCTTTTTCACGATTTAAAATTAAATAAAAATAAAATTACAATTGTTGCGTTTAAATCATTGACAACAGATCTTTGTAAGAAGTTTAAATCAAATATTATTCTAAGAGGTTTGAGAGCAGTGTCTGATTTTGAATATGAGTTTCAATTAGCAGGAATGAACAGAAAATTAAATAATAAAATCGAAACTATCTTTCTAATGTCCGATGTTGAAAATCAAATTATTTCATCTAGATTTGTAAAAGAAATTGTTAGACTAAATGGGGATATAAAAAAATTTACTACAATAAGTACAATAAAATCTTTAAAAGAAAAATATGAACAAATTAATAATTAAATTTACAATTTTATTTTTTATACTAACCAACAACATAATAGCAGAGGAGAATATAATGATTTTAAAACTTAAAGATGGAGACGTTAAAATAGAACTATTTGAGGATGTAGCACCAAATCATGTAAACAGAATTAAAGAATTAGCAAAAAATGGAAAATACAATGGTGTAGTATTTCATAGAGTGATTGATGGTTTTATGGCTCAAACTGGAGATGTTAAGTTTGGTAATTCATCAAATGATCAATATGACTTAAGAAGAGCTGGTACAGGAGGATCTGATTTTCCAGATTTAAAAGAAGAATTTAATGATCTCCCTCATGAAAGGGGAACATTATCAATGGCAAGATCTCAAGATCCAAATAGTGCTAATAGCCAGTTTTTTATTTGTTTTAAACCTTCATCTTTTTTAGATAGACAGTATACAGTATTTGGTAAAGTTGTAGAGGGAATGGAATTTGTTGATAATATTAAAAGAGGCGAACCAGCAACAGACCCAGATAAAATTATTAGTCTTAAATAATACACATATTCACTTATGGCATTAAAGAATTTTAAGTTTAATGTTATTGAAAATGATAAATTTGCCAGAGCTGGATTAATAGAAACGCATAGAGGTGATATCCAAACACCAGCTTTTATGCCTGTGGGTACTCAAGCCACAGTTAAAGCTTGTTTAATTGACGATGTTATAAAAACTGGTTCAGAAATAATATTATCAAACACTTATCATTTAATGATTAGACCAGGTGTTGATAGAATAATTTCAGCTGGTGGGCTTCATAAGTTTATGAATTGTAAGCTTCCAATACTTACTGACTCTGGTGGGTTTCAAGTTATGTCTCTTTCAAGGTTAAATAAGGTTGATAGAGAAAAGGGTGCAATCTTCAATTCCCATGTTGATGGAAAAAAATTTATATTAAGTCCTGAAGAAAGTATAAGAGTTCAAAAAGGTTTAGATTCAGACATAGTAATGATTATGGATGAATGTCCAAAAAAAACTACTGACTATAACGTTATCAATAAATCAATGGAGCTATCTATATATTGGGCAGAAAGATCAAAGATTGCTTTTGGATTAAATCCGCACAAAGGATTATTTGGAATAGTTCAGGGAGGCTTGTTTAAAGATCTAAGAATTAAATCACTTAATGCATTAACAAAAATTGATTTTGATGGGTATGCTATAGGAGGGTTAGCTGTTGGTGAAACTCAAAATGAAATGTTTAATGTTTTGGATGAGATAAAAGAACACATGCCACAGAATAAACCTAGATATTTGATGGGCGTTGGAACACCTTCAGATATATTAGGTGCAGTTAAAAGAGGCATTGATATGTTTGATTGTGTCATGCCTACAAGATCTGGAAGAACAGGACTTGCATTTACATGGAAGGGGAGAATTAATATAAAAAATAATAGATTCAAGAATGATAATGAGCCTTTAGATATAAATTGTTCGAAACTAAGTTTAAACAAATATTCAAAAAATTACTTAAATCATCTCTTTAATACAAATGAGATTCTTGCCTCAACCTTATTAACTCTACATAATATTAATTTTTATCAAGAATTAATGTCAGCAATTAGAAAAAATATCAAAACAAGAACTTTTGATAAGTTTCACGATGAATACATTGATAAGTTGTAATTTTAATATTTGCAATTTAGCAGTTAATGGAATAAATACTTCATTTTTGGTAATAAAAATTATTTTGTTTAGATATTTTTTTATTGTTTAAATTTTTAAGTGTAAAGAAATTTAGAAATTTTAAGAAAGACTTTACCAAAAGTTTTTTTTTAAAATTAGATAAAAAAAACATCAATCTCAACATTCATAGTTTTTATATGGGCCCTTAGCTCAGTTGGTAGAGCAATTCCCTTTTAAGGAATGGGTCGATGGTTCGAGTCCATCAGGGCTCACCAAACATATTAATAATTTTGATAATTGAAATATCAAAGTATAGTATTTTCAATTATTCTTTAGACTGATAATTTTATATTTTATAACTTTAAAATAATAAATTTTTTAATTATTTTAAACTTAGGAAATAGGTGGATAATCTAGAATAACTTCGTTTGTCCAGCCATCAATATTCTTAATTCTATTTGTTGACGATGGGTGAGTGCTCATAAATTCTGCTGGTTCTTTTCCTTTATTTGCTTTTTTCATTCTTTCCCAGATATTAACAGTTTCTCTAACATCATAACCAGAAAGAGATGAAAAAATTAAACCTAAATAATCTGCTTCACTCTCTTGTTTTCTTGTAAATGGATTCATTATTCCAATTTGCGAAAGAAGTCCTACAGTATTCATTCCTGTAGCTCTATTAACTTGAGAAAGTTTTCCACCTGTAAAAATATCCAATAAAGCTGTACTTGTATTTAAAACTTGAGCTCTACTTGCTCTCTCTACAGAATGTTTGGCGACTGCATGAGCAATTTCATGTCCCATCACAGCAGCTAAACCATTTTGATTTTTTGTAATATCTAACATCCCTGTATAAATGGCAATTTTGCCACCAGGCATGCACCATGCATTTTTTTTTTTACTTTCAATTAAAATATATTCCCAGTTAAAATCAGTAGTAGGGTCGTTCCCCGTAGTTTTGTCAAAATATAAGCTAATAGATTCTTCCATTTTTTTTCCAATTTCTTTAATCTGTTTTAAGCTTTTTTTGTCATCACTCATCTTTTCTTTATCTTTAATTTTTTCATATATAGATGCTGCCTGAGCATTTAATTTAGCTTCAGATATAAGATTTAGTTGTTTTCTATTAGTTATAGGCACGGAGGAGCAAGATGTAATTAAAACATTACAACATCCACAACCAACATAACTTAGAAATTTTCTTCTATTCATTTTTATAATAAATTGTTATTATTTTATATTATCAATTTATATGAATTTAAATAACAAAATATTAATTATATTATTTATACTGGCAATTTCATTTGTAATATATTCAAGCTTTAATTAATGGTTATAAATAAAAAAAAAAATATATCTATTGCGTTAAGAATTCGAAATTATTTTATTACAGGAATTGTTGTTCTAATTCCTATAGCATTTACACTTTACTTAACTAAGATATTAATAAACATCTCATCTAAATTAATCCCAAAAGAAATTAATCCAAATACATACTTACATTTTTCTATACCTGGTTTAGAAATTATTTTAACAGTTTTCTTTATTACTATTGTTGGTGGATTATCTTTATCATTTTTGGGAAAAAGATTTTTAAAAGTTATTGATGAACTTTTTAAAAGAATACCAATTTTAAGAACAATATATTCTGCTATAGGTCAAATGACCCAAACTTTTGCACAACAAGATAATAATAAAAAAAGTGTTGTCTTAATAGAATATCCCAGAAAAGGGTGTTGGGCCGTTGGTTTTGCAACTAAAGAAAATAAAGGTGAAATAAAAAATAAGACTCAAAAAGATTTAATAAACGTTTTTGTTCCAACTACACCAAATCCAACCAGTGGTTTTTTAATTATGTTTCCAAAAGAAGATTTAATTTATCTAGATATGAGTTTTGAAGAAGCATCAAAATTTATTGTTTCAGCAGGTACCTCAAATCCTAAGGGCTAAACAATATCGTTAATTATATCTGCTTGATCATAAAGCTTTAGTAATGGTTTATATTTGCTAATATTTGTTTCTTCTTTCTCAATTCTTTTAATTTCTTTTTCTGCTAATATAAATAAATCTTCGTTATGAACAGGGTCTGCAAGTCTAAAGTTTTTTATACCACTTTGTTTAAAGCCCAATAAATCACCAAATCCTCTTAATTTCATATCTTCTTCAGATATAACGAAACCATCATTAGAATCTTTCAATATATTAATTCTTTTTTTTGCATTTTCACTTAAATTTGATTTTAACATTAGGATACAATTTGCCTGTTTTTTTCCTCTTCCAACTCTTCCACGCAATTGATGTAATTGCGATAAACCAAATTTGTTGGCATTTTCTATAATTATTACATTTGCATTTGGGAAATCTATGCCAACCTCAATGATTGTTGTTGAAACTAGTATTTGATATTTTTTATTTAGAAAATTATTCAATATTATTTCTTTTTCATCATTTTCTATTTTCCCGTGTAATAAAGCAACCTTGCCTGGAAATAATTTATCTAAAAATTCAAATTTTTTTAATACAGATTCATGATCTATCTTTTTTGAAACATCAATTAATGGACAAACCCAAAAAACTTGATTGTCATTATTAATTTCTTTTTTTACAAATTTAACAACTTCATCAATTTTAGAGTCCAGCTTACTATATGTGATTATTTCTTTTCTATTATTGGGTTTTTCCCTGATAATAGAAACATCCATATCTCCATATATAGACATAGTTAAAGTTCGAGGTATTGGGGTTGCTGACATTAGTAATAAATCACAATTATTTCCCCCTTTGTCCGACAGTAACTTTCTTTGTCTAACACCAAATTTATGTTGCTCATCAATAATAACAAAACCTAAATTCGAAAATATTATTTTTTTTTGAAAAATCGCATGCGTACCAAAAATCATTTTAACCTTATTATCTTTAAGGTTTTTTATAATTGTTTTTTTTTCTGCAGTATTTGTTTTACTTGATAATAATTCTATACAAATTTTTTTGTTAAAGATATTTTTTGCCAACTTATAGTGTTGACGAGCTAATATTTCAGTTGGGGCCATTAGTGCTACTTGATACCCTGACTCTATAACATTTAAAGCAGAAATTAATGATACAATAGTTTTGCCACTTCCAACATCACCTTGTAACAATCTAAACATTTTTTGTTTAGAAAATAGATCTTTATTAATATCTTCTAGGGCCAATTTTTGATGATTGGTTAAGTTAAAATCCAATTTATTCATTACACTTGTATATGAATCTTTTGTAAATTTTTTTTGTTTTTTTTTAATTCTTTTGATCTTTTTTCTAATTTCTGAATTTACTAAAAAGGAAGATAGTATTTCATCAAAAGCCAATCTTTTGTAAAAATTTGATTTGTAATTAGCTATATTTATAGGATCATGAAGTTTAATTATTGCATCATTCCATGTTTCATTATTGAATTTCTTTAATATTTGCGGGTTATGCCATTCATTTAATGTTGGTAAATTTTTTAATATTTGTGAAATTATTTTATTATATACTTTTTCTGTTATTCCTTCTGTAAGTGAATATTTACTATGAATAGCTTCTATTAAAGAACTATCTTTTGAAACATAAGTAGGGTTTGTAATTTGATATTTATTTCTAAAAAGACTTATCTTACCACTAATAGTAATTTCTTCATTCAAGGGTAGTATTTTTTTGACATAACCCTCGTAACTATTAAAAAAAATACAATCTATTTTTCCAGTTTCATCTTGACAATTTACTCTATTAGGTAAATTTTTAATTCTAGGGAAATTGTATTTTATTGGTACTATTTTTATAGTCTGTATTTTACCCACATGAAGTTCATTAATTTTACAAGTTAATCTTCTATCAGTGTAGGCTTTTGGTAGCCTCCACAATAAATCAAAAATATTGTTAATTTTTTTTTTTTTAAGAATTTGCATTGTTTTTTTTCCAACACCATGCAATTGTGTTAGGTCAGATAGTAAATAATCAAAATTATTCATATTTTTTACAATAAGTAATATACAATATACATCATGACTATCAGCATTGAAGATTTAAAAAAAAAAATTATTTATAGATCCACTTACAGAGGAACAAAAGAAATGGATATTATAATAACTTACTTCACCAAGAAATATATCAATGAATTAAATGAAAAAGAATTAATATGTATGTCTAAACTATTAGATTTAGACGATGAAAATCTTTACAAATATAAAATGGGTGAAGAAATACCAATAAAAATAGAAGATAATAAAGTCAGCAAGTTGTTCCGGGATTTTATTTATAAAAAAGATTAGTGGCGGAGAGACTGGGATTCGAACCCAGGAAAGAGTTGCCCCTTTGCCAGTTTTCAAGACTGGTGCTTTCAACCGCTCAGCCATCTCTCCGTTAAAAGGGTTTTATAATCTTAATTTATTATATCAACAATAAAATAGACAAATCGTTTATTTAATGAATTATAAGTGCAAATACTATTCAAAATGAAAAACAATCAATTCAATAAAGGTATAGGGCTAGCTGCTTTAGGGTCATTTTGGTGGGGAGTGTTTGGAGTTATATATTTTGAATATATATCTTTTGTTGGATATATAGAAGTTGTCATCCATAGAGCTATTTGGACTGCTGCTTTACTTGTGCTAACAACTTTCTATTTTAATAAATGGAATATATTTTTCAAAATTATTTCTAATTTTAAAAAATTGATTACTTTGTTTTTCTCTGGGCTATTGATCTTTATAAATTGGGCTGTATGGATATACGCAGTTTCAACTGGACAAATTATAGATGCTAGTTTTGGATATTTTATAATGCCAATACTTAGTGTTTTTTTTGGACATATTTTTTTTAAGGAAAAAATTAATAAGAAAATTATGATTTCAATAACTCTAGTAATTATATCAATATTTTTTTTAATTTTTACAAATTTTAAATCAATACCATGGGTAGGAATAGTCGTTGCTCTAAGTTGGGGTTTTTACAATCTATTAAGAAAAAAAATTAATGTGGATACAGATATAGGACTTTTAATTGAAAGTTTGTTTATACTTCCTTTTGCAACTGTTGCTTTTTATTTAATAGTACAAAATAATTTAAATGATTTTAGTTTTTCAAACCCATCGTTGCTTTTTCTTCTATTGTTGGCAGGGCCAATGACTGTTATACCTTTGTTTTTATATGTTAGAGGTGTTGAGCTTTGTGGACTTGGTCCTACAGGGATGATATTTTATATAACGCCCTCATTTCAATTTATTTTAGGGTTTTTTTATTATAATGAGCCATTTTCTTTATTAAAGTTGGTAAGTTTCATTTTAATCTGGATTGCTGTATCAATTTATTTAAAAGATTTATATGAAAATAATAAATAATTTATCAGTAATATTTATATTGTTTTTTTTAACTAACGTTAAAGCTAATAACATTGAGTTTAATGAATGGCTAATTTCATTAAAAAAACTTGCACTTAATAGTCAAATATCATCAAAAACTTTTGACACAGTAATGAGTGACGTAAAATTTTTACCTAAAGTAATTGAGTATGACAGATATCAACCTGAATTTTACGAAGATACCAAAACTTATATTGCAAAACGAACTTCAAAAAATAAAATTAAAAAAGGTGTTGAGCTTTATTCAAACAATAAAGGCTTAATTGATCTAGTTAGCAAAAAATATTCAGTAGAAAAAGAATTATTATTAGCTTTAATGGGGATTGAAACTAATTTTGGAACCTATGTTGGAAAAATGGATATTATATCATCCTTGGCAACATTAAGTTTTGATAAAAGAAGAAGTAAATTTTTTACTAATGAGTTAATTACAATACTTCAGTTAGTTGAAAGAGATATTATAGATCATAGAATTTTATACGGCTCATGGGCAGGCGCTTTTGGATATTTCCAGTTTATGCCAACCACAATAAACAAGTATGCGATTGATTTTAACAACAATGATCGTATAGAGTTAAAAGAAATAAATGATTCATTTGCTTCTGCTGCTAATTATTTAGATAAAATGGGGTGGAACAATAATGAACCTTGCTTTGTTAAAATTGAATTAAAAAAAAACATACCTATTAAATTTTTAAATACTTCTGCTAAAGGCATAGAAAATAAAATGAAATTAGAATTCTTTAAGAAATATATTGTCAATTATGATTCACTTCTTTTGGATGAAAAATTACTCACAGGAATAATTACACCTGATAAAGATATAGTTCCTGATGCAAAAAATTTGAACCCTGCTTATTTGATTTTTAATAATTATGAATTAATTTTAAAATGGAATAGATCACTTAGATTTGCTTTAGCTGTTTGTACATTAAAAAAAAACATATCAAATGAACTATAATAAATTATTAATTTTGTTATTTATTTTTATTTGTGGGTGTAAGTCTTACGATGTTTCAAAAAGCTCAAAAAAAATTGTTAATAAAGAAAACTTTACAAGCAAAGGCTTTACATTAATATATAACACTACATTATTAGAGGATAAAGTTGTTAACAAAAAAATTGAAGAAAGAAGTAATGTTATATTTCAAAAAAATCTAAAGAAAAATACAACTGTAAAAATTACCAATATTATCAATGGTAAATCTATAATTTCTATAGTTGGAACTGATTCAGATTATCCTAAATTTTATAATTCGGTAATATCATCTAGAATTGCAAAAGAAATTGATTTAAATAAATTGGAACCATACATAGAGATTGTTGAAATTTTAGATGATTCTTTTTTTATAGCTGGTAAAGCAAAAATGTTTGAAGAAGAAAAAAATGTTGCCAATAAAGTACCTATTGAAGATATTAGCATTGATGATCTTAATGAATCAAGAGTTATAAAATCCAATAAGAGTAAAAATTCAAAAATTAAATTTAGTTATAATATTAAAATTGCTGATTTTTATTTTCATGAAACGGCAAAATCTATGGTTAAAAGGGTTAAAGTAGAATCTTCTGTAGAAAATATTAAAGTTGATAAATTGTCAAATACTCAATATAGAGTTTTCACAGGACCTTTTAACAGCATAAGTTCTCTACAAAAAGCCTTTAATGATATAAGCATATTAGAATTTGAAAATATTGAAATTATTAAGAATGAATAAATCCTTTAGAAATTATTTTGTTGTTATTGTTATAAGTTTTTTAATGATTGCCTCTGTAAGAGCAGAATTTGACGTTGATGTTAGATCAGCTATTTTACAAGATTTTAAATCAGGTGAAATTCTTTTTGAAAAAAATCCAGATCAATCAATATATCCTGCTTCAATGACGAAGATTATGACAGCAATTATTGCTTTTGAGCTAATTAAAAAAAACGAATTGAGCTTGGATGATAAAGTAATGATTTCTGAAAAAGCTTGGCGTCTCTCAACATCGGGCTATTCCTCTATGTTTATAATGGTGGGTGATGAAGTTTCGGTTGAAAATTTATTAAAAGGTATAATAATTGCCTCAGGTAATGATGCCTGCGTAGCCTTAGCGGAAGGTATTGCTGGTTCTGAGGAAGAGTTTGCAATTATGATGACGGCTAAAGCAAAAGAAATTGGAATGAAAAATACAAATTTTTCAAACTCATCAGGAATAAACGATCCAGATAACAACTCAACAGTTAGAGATATAATGATTATGTCTAATTATTTGATTAAAAATTATCCAGATTTTTATAAATATTTTAGTGAAAAAGAATTTACTTGGGATAGAACAGGTGGGGAACCTATATCACAAGGGAATAGAAATCCCTTACTTTATAAAAATATGGGTGTTGATGGAATTAAAACTGGTTACTTAGCAGTAGAAAGATATTCATTGGCATCATCAATTGAAAGAAACAATAGAAGATTAATTGCAGTTGGGAGTGGTTTTGAAACCAAGAATGCACGATCGAAAGAGTCCTCCAAACTATTAATCTGGGGAATGACTAATTTTGACTTAATCGAAATATCTAAAA
>Ga0114997_10001273_pt1 | contig 21070 bp, 23 predicted proteins | sample ArcticOcean_MG_C_2_FD_87045 | JGI IMG/M metagenome (GOLD analysis project Ga0114997, IMG submission 87045) | Marine microbial communities from western Arctic Ocean - ArcticOcean_MG_CB4_136 | ecosystem: Environmental > Aquatic > Marine > Oceanic | place: Arctic Ocean: Canada Basin | collected...
CTTGTCTGGTGGTTTCCTTTACCAAAAGGGTTATATTTTGATTTATTTAAAGTTTCACTAATTTGAAACGCTTTACAATACGGATTAACTTACACGGGTTTAAACATTATTGATGCATCTTCAGCTGTACTTCTTATCCAGCTAGAAGTCCCTTTTGGAATAATAATTGCATTTTTTTTATTAAAAGAAATTCCAACTTTAAAAAATATAGTTGGACTAGTTATTGCTTTTATTGGAGTTTTTATTTTAACAGGAGCGCCAAATCTTGAAGGTAAGTATGTTGGGGTTTTATTAATATTATCTGGTGCCTTTACTTGGGCGCTTGGAGCAGTTATGGCAAAACCTTTGAGTAAAAAAATTGGAGCATTTGCTTTAATGACTTGGCTCTGCGTATTTTCTGGACCAATGTTATTAATTGTATCATTAATTTTTGATGGAAATCCAATTACATATTTTTTATCTGCAAATATTAATAGTTGGTTAACAGTAGTTTTCCTTGGGTTTTTTATGCAACCAGTTGGCTATGCCGCTTGGTATTATGTTTTAAAAAAATACCCAGTTAATAAAGTTATGCCTGTTTTGCTTGTGTTGCCTGTGACAGGACTATTAACATCTATTTTTCTATTAGGGGAAGATCCTCCCAAGCAAGTTTTTCTTGGTGGATTAGTTATAATTAGTGGAGTTGCTTTGATATTATTCACAAAAAAAAATAAAAAGCATGAATAAACCATTACCTAAAAATGCAAAAGCAATAATTATAGGTGGAGGTGTTGCCGGATGTTCTGTAGCTTATCATTTAGGAAAATATGGATGGAAAGATGTAGTATTGTTGGAAAGAGATCAATTAACATCAGGAACAACTTGGCACGCAGCGGGGTTAGTTAGCCAATTAGGACCTACAGCAGCAATTACAAAAATTAGAAAATATTCTTTAGAACTTTACAAAAAACTAGAAAAAGAAGTTGATTTTTCAAGTGGACTTAAATTGAACGGCGCCCTTTCAATCGCAACGACAAAAGGACGATGGCAAGAGTTATTAAGACAAGCAACAACTGCGCAGCTACATGATGTGAATGTAGAAGTTTTGAACATTAAACAAATTAAAAAAATTTATCCAATAATTAATGATGAGGGAATATATGGTGGAATTTTCATGCCAGGAGATGGTCAAGCGGATCCTGTGGGTGTAACTAATTTATTAGCGAAAGCTGCAAGAAATGAAGGTGTACAAATATTTCAAAACTCGCCTGTTCAAAAAATTCTTGTAAAAAAAGGGAAAATTTATGGTGTAAAAGTTAAAGATCAAACAATCGAGTGTGAATATGTAGTTCTAGCAGCAGGAATGTGGTCAAGACAGATTGGAGAAGAAATGGGTGTAAGCATCCCTTTATATCCTGCAGAACATTTTTATGTAATTACAGAACCGATGAATGATCTTCCTAAAAATATTCCTGTACTAAGAGATTTTGATGATAGTTTATATTTGAAAGAAGACGCTGGGAAAATGTTAATTGGAATTTTTGAGGGTAAATCAATCCCAGCATTCAATACAAAAAATAGAGTTCCAGAAGATTTTTCATTTGGTGAATTTCCTGAGAACTTTGAGCATTTTGAACCTTATTTAGAAGCATCGTTAAAAAGAGTGCCCATATTAAAAAAAGCTGGAATAAGAAAATTTTTTGTGGGTCCAGAATCTTTTACTCCTGACACAAATACATTATTAGGTGAAGTTGCGGAAGTCAGAAACTTTTTTGCTTGCTGCGGGTTTAATAGCATCGGAATTGGAAGCGGCGGTGGAGCAGGAAAAGTAACAGCAGAATGGATGATTAAAGGTCATATTAATGAAGATTTATTTATTTATGACATTAAAAGGTTTCAAAAATTTCATTCAAAAATTAATTTTATAAAAGAAAGAGTAACGGAATCTTTAGGAGACTTATACGGAATGCATTGGCCCCACAAACAGCATAAAACTTCCAGAAACCAAAAATTATTTCCATATCATGAAGAATTAAGAAAAGCAGGAGCGTGTTTTGGGGTGTCCGCAGGTTATGAAAGACCAATGTGGTTTGCTTTAGATAAAGAAAAACCAGAGTTTAAATACAGTTATAACTATCAAAATTGGTATCCATCTGTTGAGTTTGAAACTACAAATGCTAGAAAAAACGTTGGATTATTTGATCTTACTGCCTTTTCTAAATACAATCTGAAAGGAGAAAAAGCTCACAGTGAGTTGCAAAGAATTTGCACAGCAAATATTAAAAATATAGTTGGAAAAACTACTTATACTCAAATGCTAAATGAGGATGGAGGAATAGAAACAGATTTAACAGTTGTTTGTATAGAAAAAAACTTTTTTAGAATTGTTACATCTGCAGCAAATCGAGAGCATGATAAATTTCATATACTAAAACATTTATCAAAAGACGTAGAGTTTGAAGATATCACCGACAAAATTGCTTGTTTTGGAATATTTGGACCCAAAAGTCGAAATTTAATGTCCATGTTATCAAATGATAATTTTTCTAATGAAAACTTTAAATTTGGTACAGGCAAAAGTATAAAAATAAATAATAAGGAAGTTTGGGTCCAACGACTCTCCTATGTAGGTGATCTTGGCTTCGAACTTTATGTAAAAATAAATGAATCAAAAGAAATATATAATTTGATAATTGACAAAGGAAAAGAACAGAACATTGTACATTGTGGAATGCTTTCTATGGATACAATGAGAATGGAAAAAGGATATTTACATTGGGGGCACGATATGTCTCCAGAAGAAAATCAGTATGAAGCAGGTTTAAGTTTTGCAATAAGTTTTAAAAAAAACATCAACTTTATTGGAAAAGAAGCAATCACTAAAATAAAAAATGAAAAAATTAAAAAAAAAATGGTGATGTTAACTTTAAAAGATAGCCACCCAGGATCACCTTTGCTACTCCATGATGAACCTATTTACTGTGAAAAAAAAATAGTTGGTAGAACCACATCATGTAATTATTCATTTAATTATAAAAAAAATATGTGTTTAGGATATATAAACTTAAATTTACCAATAGAAAAACTAGCAAAAAAAGTTTATTTTATCGAAGTTGAAAAAAAAAAATATGAAGCATTTTTAAATATAAAAACGCTTCATGATCCAGATAATAAAATAATAAAAAACTAAAAAGGAGGAAAAATGAAAATTGGTTTTATAGGCTTAGGAAAGGTTGGAGGAAAGCTAGCAGAAAGTTTACTGCGAAACAAATTTGATATAATTGTAAGAGACTTAGAAAGAAAATTAACAAAAAAATTTTCTACTCAAGGTGCACAAATAGCAAAAAACTCAAAAGATTTAGCTGAAAAAGCTGATCTTGTTATAACTTGCTTACCTTCACCTGAAGTTTGTTCTAGAGTTATGGAAGCTGATGATGGTGTTATCAAAGGATTAACTAAAAATAAAATTTGGCTAGAAATGAGCACAACAGACAGTGCTGAGGTGAAAAGAATTGGAAATTTAGTCAAAGCAACTGGTGCTATTCCCCTAGATTGCCCAGTAAGTGGAGGATGCCATCGAGCCGCTACAGGAAATATTGCAATTTTAGTTGGTGGTGACAAAAAGGCTTTCAATAAAATTTTACCAGTATTGTCTGCGATGGGTAGAAAAATTCTACATACTGGAGAGCTGGGTAGCGCTTCAGTATTAAAGGTTATTACTAATTATTTAGCATCAGTAAATTTAGTTTCAGTTGGAGAAGCCCTGACTGTTGCAAAAAAAACAGGAATGGATCTTAAAACTACATACGAAGCTATAAAAATATCTTCGGGGAATTCTTTTGTGCACGAAACAGAAAGCCAAGTAATTTTAAATGGGTCATATAATATAAGTTTTACAATGGATTTAGTTTTGAAAGACATGGGTTTATTTAATGACCTTTCAATAAAAAATAGTATTCCACTTGAACTATCACCATTAGTTCTAGAAATCTTTAAAGATGGACAAAAAAAATATGGCCCAAAAGCATGGTCTTCAATGATTGTAAAAAGACTGGAAGATGCTTGCAATATAAGCTTAAGAGCAAAAGGTTTCCCTGCAGAATTAACAGATTTTGAGCCAGAGGAAAAAGGTCATCAAATATAATTTTTATGATAAGAATTTGAAATGCTGGATAAAAGAAATTTTTATATAAATGGTAGGTGGGTGATTCCATCAAAAAAAAATGATTTTGAAGTTATCAATCCGTCAAATGAAGAGCCCTTTGCTACAATCTCTTTAGGATATAAAGAAGATACAAATGCAGCGGTAATAGCAGCTAAAAATGCATTCATCAGATGGAAAGAAACTTCAAAAGAAGAACGAATAGTTCTTTTGGAAAAATTGCTTACAATTTATAAAAAAAGATTTAACGAAATGAGTAAGGCAATTTCAATAGAAATGGGAGCTCCCATAGATTGGTCGTTTTCAGCCCAAACTACTTCTGGTCAAGCTCATTTAGAAGATTTTATATTAAGATTAAAAGACTTTAATTTTGAAGACCATTTTGACTCAAAATCAAATAATCACATAAGTTATGAGCCAATAGGAGTTTGTGGTCTAATTACTCCATGGAACTGGCCAATTAACCAAATAGCACTAAAAGTGGTTCCTGCACTTGCGACAGGTTGCGTAATGATACTTAAACCATCTGAGATAGCACCTATCTCTGCGATGTTGTTTGCTGAAATGATAGATGAAGCAGGTTTTCCACCTGGAGTTTTTAATTTAGTTAATGGTGATGGAGCTGGAGTTGGAACACATATATCTACTCATCCTGATATCGATATGATTTCCTTTACAGGATCAACAAGAGCAGGAAAGTTAATTTCAAAAAATGCAGCCGATACAATCAAAAGAGTTTGCTTAGAATTGGGAGGCAAGGGTGCAAATATTATTTTTGCTGACTCTCATCCTAGTGCAGTAAGAGATGGAATTAGAAATGTAATGAGTAACTCTGGCCAATCATGTGACGCACCAACAAGGATGTTGGTCGAAAAATCAATCTATGAAAGAGCTATTAAAGAAGCAGCAGAAGAAGCAAAATCAATTAATGTTGATTCAGCTTCAAAGAAAGGTGATCATATAGGTCCTGTAATTTCAAAATCGCAATATGAAAAAATTATTAATCTAATTAAAAGTGGTATTAAGGAAGGAGCTACGTTAGCTGCAGGAGGACCCGACCTTCCTAATAACTTAAATAAAGGCTATTTTATCAAACCCACAATTTTTACAAATGTTACAAATGATATGGCAATAGCTAAAAAAGAAATTTTTGGGCCAGTTCTTTCTATAATACCATTTGAAACTGAAGAAGAAGCAATTACGATTGCCAATGCTACAGAGTATGGTCTTGGTAACTATTTGCAAACAGAAGATAAAAAAAAAGCAAAAAGAGTGGCAAAAAAGTTAAGATCAGGATGTGTTTATATAAATGGAAATGCTGCCGACTCTGGGACGCCTTTCGGTGGGTATAGACAATCAGGAAATGGTCGCGAAGGTGGTACTTGGGGACTAGAAGAATTTTTAGAAGTAAAGACAATAACTGGCTGGAAGTAATATATTAATGAATAAAACTGATAAAAAAAATAAATCAAAACGTTATAAACTTTTAAATTCGCTTCCAAATAAGCTTAACAAAATATATTTTTCAAAATTAAAAGGAAAATTTAAATTAAATAATAAATCAAAAAAGAAAAATGAGTTTGATCCAGTTACTAATATAGATAAAGCTTTTGAAATATTCTTAAGGAAAGAGATATTAAAAATCTTTCCTAATGATGGAATTGTAGGAGAAGAGTTTGGAGAAAAAAAAACAAAAAGTAGTTTTACGTGGATAATTGATCCAATTGATGGGACTAGGTCTTTTGTTATTGGTAGTCCAACGTGGAGCAACTTGATAAGTGTTAATTATAAAAAAATACCCATTTTAGGATTAGTAAATTTTCCAATATTAAAAAAGTATTATATTACTGGTACAGATTATTCATCTTATGTAGTTGAAAATAACAGATTTAAAAAAATTCATGTCGCAAAGCCTACGTCATTTAACAACATGAAAATGGCTGGTAGTTTTTTTGGCTGGCTACCTCTAAAAAAACAGTTAAAAATAAGTAAGCTAGTTGCTCTCATGAGATTTCCATGTTCAGATGCTTTAAGTTACTGCCAACTTTGTGAAGGAAAACTAGATGCTGTAATACAATGTTCAAATAAAATATGGGATGTTCATCCAATGATTCCATTAATTTATAATGCCGGTGGTTATATTAATACTTGGAAAAATCAGGATCCTAAACTAGCTGGCAATATGGTTGCTAGCTCAAATCTAAAAGTACATAAGCAGCTTTTGAAAATGTTAAAACCTGTAGCATAAAAATTAGTAAAAATTATTTTTTTAAAAATTTCAAACGACCAATAATCTCATCTCTATCCATATAATACCCTTGCAAGTGTCTATGTCCTGAATTTGGATCGAACGCTGTTCTTCCATGTAAAAGTCTTCTGTTATTAAATGAAAAAATATCTCCTGGCTCCAATCGAAATTTAATTTGAAACTTATCATCATGTAAAAGATTTCCAAATCTATGGTGCGCTTTGTAAACCTTATCCATAATATCAGGATGACAATCTAATGCGTCCATAGTAGCAACACTAAACCTGATGTCATTATAATCACTATCTTTGGTTAAAGAAATTGCAGGAGCATGAAAACCTCTAATTAATTCTTGTGTATAATCTTTGTCTCTAAATTTAAGAGGCACACTGACTAGAGTTTCAAAAATTTCTTTTTCATTCTTTCTTAAAAAGTCTGCAACAGCAAACCCATCTACAGCAGAAGAATCTCCCCCTTCTGCAGAATTAATTAAACAATGTAGAAATTGATATCCAGGAGGTGTTTCAAACCAAGGCAAATCCATATGATTTCGTAAGGCATGCGCTGAATATGCAGAATTATTAGGTTTAGGAATATTTATTACTTCAAAAGGGGTTTTAAAAAAAGTTTCTCTTGTATGACTTATTTTATTTAAAACTGGAAAAGCAGATTCTTTTTCAACAGGTGCGTTTTTGACGATCGCAAACCCTTTGCAATGGAGAAGCTCTAACCATTTTATTAAACCTTGACTGGATGACATAATTTCTTCATGCTCAATGCTTATAGAACTAAGATCATTTTGAAGCGAACTATTCCAAAGTAGATAAGGAGAAATATATTTTTGTTTATTTTTTATTGTGTAACAATTATCTCTAAGCCATTTTGGGTCATAATAACTAGTATGATTACCCTCACTCCATTTAATTATTAGCTTTCCATCATTATCAATTTTAAAGTCTTTAGCTTTTATATTGTCTGAAACTTTAAGTATATTAAACATTCGATGCCTAGAATCTTTATCGTGTGCTGTTGGACAATTATCCCTTAACCAAAGAAAGTTAAAACTACTTTTTTCCCCATCTTTCCACGTAACATCAAGCGCAGAACCATTTGAAGAAACTTTTGAAATATTTATACTCATATTAATATGATTATTTATTTATAAACAATTATCAATTCAATTAATAATTGAATTTTTATGAATTAATACTTAAAAAGCATCCTTATTAGTGAACAATTATTGTTACTAAAAGGTTGTATTCTGATGGATTTCACGTTGTATTAAAATCTAAGAAAAATAATGACAAAAATAGAAATTAAAAATATTTATAAAATTTTTGGTAATAATCCTCAATCTGTTTTGCCGATGGTTAAAGAAGGAGCAACCAAGGAGGTCGTTCTTGAAGAAACGGGACATACTGTAGGGCTCGATAATGTTTCACTTAAGATTGATGAGGGTGAAATATTTGTGTGTATGGGCTTATCAGGATCTGGAAAATCAACTTTAATTAGACATATTAACAGGTTGATAGAACCAACATCGGGCGAAGTAATAGTAGATGATAAAAATGTTATGAATCTTAATCCTAAAGCTTTAATTGACTTTAGGCGACATACTATGAGTATGGTTTTTCAAAGATTTGGTTTATTTCCTCACAAAACGGTAATACAAAATGTTGGCTATGGACTTGAAGTTCAAGGAATATCAGATGAGGTGCGCAACAAAACCTCTATGGAAAAAATTGATGCAGTTGGCTTAAATGGGTTTGAGTATCAATATCCAAACCAACTATCTGGAGGCATGCAACAAAGAGTAGGTTTGGCAAGAGCTCTTGCGACAAATACAGACATTATGTTGATGGATGAAGCGTTTAGTGCATTAGATCCCTTAATTAGAAGCGACATGCAAAAGCAACTTATTGACTTACAGTCACAATTAAAGAAAACAATTGTTTTCATTACTCACGATCTAGACGAATCTTTAAAACTTGGCGATCACATAGGAATTTTAAATGCAGGAAAATTAGTGCAGATTGGAACTCCTGCTGAAATTATAATGAATCCTGCTGACGAATATGTCAAAGCATTTGTTAAAGACGTAAATAGAGCAAAAGTAGTTAAAGCTAAAGTTATTATGACTCCAAGCCATCAGTTTAATGGAAAAGAGAAATCTAATAATAGAATCAAAGTAAATGAAGAACAATTTTTAGAAGAATTTTTAAGTAAAATTGTTTGTAGCGATACTACTGTTGAGGTGGTTGATAAAAAAGGTGATATCAAAGGTTATATAACAAGCAAAGAGCTAGAAACATCATTAGTGAAGTCATAAAAATATTTTTTTTATAAAAAATTATTTATGCTTAGTAAGTTTTAATTTATTTCTTGTCTCGGTTGGTGTCATTATAGATGAACCCAAATCTTCTATAATTCTAATTGCCTTTTCAACTAATTGAGCATTCGTTGCTAATTTTCCTTTAGATAAGTATAAGTTATCTTCAAGTCCCACACGAGGGTTTCCACCCATTAATACTGTTTGAGCAACGTATGGCATTTCATTTTTAGAAATTGCAAATCCTGACCATACTCCTTCCTTGGGCATAATATCGATCATTGCTTGCATCACTAAAGGCGTAGCAGGCGCACCCCACGGAATACCTAAACATAATTGAAACATTGGAGGATCACTCAACAACCCTTCTTTATATAATTGTGATCCAAACCACATATTTCCTGTATCAAACGCTTCTATTTCAGGTTTAACACCAATTTCTTTTAATTTTTTTGCAGCTTTTCTTAAATCGTTTGGAGTATTGACTGTAATAACAGAACTATCACCAAAATTTAAAGTTCCACAATCTAAAGTACAAATTTCAGGAAGCAATTGTTCTGCGTTAGCTATTCTTTCCATTATATTAGCCATATCTGTTAGGGGGCCGAATTCTAAAGGATTTTTTCCTTGCCCAATGTCAAGGTCGCCACCCATTCCAGTTGTTAAATTTAATATAACGTCAGAATTGCTTGAGCGAATTCTATCGACAACCTCTTTATACAATTCTAATCTTCTACTTGGCCTTCCGTCATTTTCTCTTACATGAATATGAACGATTGCAGCACCAGCTTTTGCCGCCTCAATAGAAGCGTTAGCTATTTGTTCAGGTGTTTTTGGTAGATCAGGATGCTTCTTAGAAGCATCACCTGATCCAGTTACAGCACAAGAAACAAAAACTTTTTGATTCATAAATTTTACCTTTTATATTTAAAATCGTAACACTACAAAACACCATAGTTGATTTAGTATTTTTTTAAAATGTAAATTAATCTTTAGGATATAGTATATAAACACATATAATATATACTGTTTTTAAACTATATAAGAAAATTATGAAAAACATTTTAGTCACTGGCGGTGCGGGTTATATAGGAAGTCATGTTATTGAGAAACTAATTAAAAGAGGCGAAAGGGTGTTCATCGTTGATAATCTTTCTACAGGATATAAAAAATTAATAAACAAAAAAGCTAAATTTTATAAATTAAATATTTTAAAAGAAAAAAAATTAAAGGATATAATTTTAAAAAATAATATTGATTCAGTCATACATTTAGCAGCCAGTTTAAGTATAGGTTTAGGGGAAAAATTTCCAAAGAAATATTTTAAAAATAATGTAATTGGAACCCAAACTTTATTAAACGCATGCAAATTGACTAAAGTAAAAAACTTTATTTTTTCTTCTACAGCGGCAGTTTATAAAGATGGATTATATAAAGTAAGTGAAAAATCAAAAATTAAACCAGAAAGCGTTTATGGGAAAACTAAATTAAAAGCTGAAAATCAAATAATAAAAATTTGCAAAAAACACAAAATAAATTATGGAATACTAAGATACTTTAATGTAGTGGGAGCAAGCCCGACTGGGAAAATTGGATTAATAAATAAAGGTGATCATTTATTTAAAAATTTTTCAATAGAGATTTTTAAAAAAAAACCCACTTTTAAAATTTATGGTCAAAATTATAAAACTCCAGACAATACAACAATCAGAGATTATGTTCATGTATCGGATTTGGCAGAAATTCATATTAAGGTTTTAGATAAAATTTCATTAATAAAAAAATCTGTAATTTTAAACTGTGGGTATGGAAAAGGTATTTCAGTTCTAGAAGTTGCCGAAGAATTTAAAAAACAAAGTAAAAATAAAGTAAATATTTTGATTAAAGATAGAAGAGTTGGAGATATGGAAAAAATTGTTGCTATAAATAAAAAGTTATTAAAATTTATTAAATGGAAACCAAAATATAACAAACTTAATTTTTTGATTAAAAGCTCTATTGATTGGGAAAGAAAATTTTCTTAAATTCACTTAATGAATAAAAAAAATCTAATTAAAAAAATCAAACAAAAAAAGGCTACTGTTGGAGTAGTAGGTCTTGGTTATGTAGGGCTGCCTTTAGCTTTAGAGTTCTGCAAAAAAGGATTTAAAACTATAGGTCTTGATATAGATAAAAAAAAAATAGAAAAAATTAATTTAGGTATTAGCTACATAAAACAAATTAAAAGTATAAATGTCATAAAAAAAAAATTACATGCAACTGATGATTTTAGTACAGTTAAAAGCTGCGATGTAATAGTTTTATGTGTACCAACACCATTATCTAAAAATTTAAAACCAGATTTAAGCTATATGCAAAAAACTATAAAATCAATAACACCTTTTGTAAGCTCAAACCAATTAATCTCATTAGAGAGCACATCATATCCAGGAACAACTATTGATGAAGTAGTTAACAAATTTAAATTAAAATTTAATATTGGAAGAAATTTATTTATTTGTTACTCACCAGAAAGAGAAGATCCTGGAAATAAAAAATATAAAACAATTGATGTACCCAAGATTATAAGTGGGCACACAAAAAACTGCTTAGAAGTTGGAAAAATTTTTTATGCTGCAGTATTTAAAAAACTAGAACCAGTAAGCTCAACTTCTGCAGCAGAATTCACTAAATTATTAGAAAACATTTATAGATCGGTAAACATTGGTCTTATCAACGAAATGAAAATTATCGCAGATTTAATGAAATTGGATATTTATGAAATAATAAAAGCAGCATCAACAAAACCTTTTGGATTTAAAGCTTTTTATCCAGGACCAGGAACTGGTGGACATTGTATTCCAATCGATCCATTTTATATGTCATGGAAAGCAAAGAAGCTTGGTTATGATTCGAGGTTTATAAAAAATTCTGGAATTATAAACACTAAAATGTCAACCTGGATTGTTAATAAAATTGTGAAAGTTTTTAAAATAAAAAAAATTAATTTAGCCCAAAGTGAATTTTTAATCATAGGAGTTGCATATAAAAAAAATGTTGATGATACGAGAGAATCGCCTGCATTTACAATTATGAAAAAACTTCAAGCAAAAAAAATAAAAATTTCTTATCACGATCCTTATGTTCCTCAATTATACAAAACTAGAAATTACGATTTTAAATTAAAAAGCATTGAGTTAACTGAAAAAAATCTGAAAAAATATTCAGCAGTAATAATAGTTACTGATCACGATAATATTAAATACTCTCTAATTGAAAAGAATTCAAAAATTATTTTTGATTGCCGAGGTAAACTATCGGCAAAAAATAAATATTTAAGTTCGAAAATATACTCCGTCTAATACTTAAATAAATGCTATCATTTATTGATTATTTAAATATCAAAAATGGCTTATTATAAAACCATTATTTAGCTTTGTGACTCTTCAGCAATTGCTCAAGATAATCATTCAAAAGAAAACCTAAACCACCTTCATTCGGTTTGTTTTTTCTTTTTTCGTGATCTTTATCTTCTTGCAGCTCTATTTTATCAAAATCTATTTTATTAACAAAAGTGCTTGATTCAATATTTGATTCACCCAAAATTTTATTTAAATTATCTAAAGCTAATTTCAATTTTTGTTTGTTATTTTCATTTGCAGATAATTGATTTTTAGTATTTTCCAACTTTCTTTCAATATCACTTTTATCCAAAATAATTTTTGCATGTTCTTCCCTGTAAAATTTGATTTTTTGATCAATATCAATTGACTCACTAGGTTTATTTCCTCTTAATATTAAAATTTCATTTTTAAGTTCATTATTTGTTTGTAATAAATTTTCAATTTGGGTGTTTAATTTTTTAATTTCTTCATGGGTTATTCCACCAGGTTCATTTGAATTTATATTTTTTTCTATAGACAATTCCGATAAATTTAATCTTAAATTTTTTTCATTATCTGAAAGATTTAAGATTTTATTTCTTAGCATCGCATTGTCTTCTTGATATAGTTTGATTTTTTTATCAAGATCGATATATCTTTCTTTACTTGTAAACTTATCTAGTAATATATTTAAATCTTTAATTTTTTCTTCTTGTTTTGTATTTAAATCTTTAATTTTTTTATTTATATATATATAATTACCTTCTAGTTCTTTTAAACTATTTTCTTTTTCATTGATAAGTTCATTTTCTAAAAATAAAATTTCTTTATAATTCTCACTTAAAGAGTTATCCTCTTTTGTATTACTTTGATCTACCATTTCATCTTTTAGTACTAAAATATTTTTTAAATTTTCACCTTCACTAGTTTCTTCATATTTGATCTCATTTGTAAGAACTAAGACATTTTCATTTTTTTGATCAATAAGTGATTTTTCAGCATCAAATATAATTTTTTCATTGTCAGGATTTTTTGTCATGTCTATATTTTTTTTGAGAAATTTTTTATATCTAGTGATAATTTTTTTGTTGTCATGAGTAGCATAATCATTGTCAGAAACTATTGAGTCAACAGATTCAAGAATTTCAGATACTTTAAAATTTCTTCTCATATAATTTAATCACTTCTTTTAAAACGAATCAATCACTGATTGTACTCCAATTTACTAACCTTTTACACTACATTTAGTTAGTGAACGTTTAGCACCTACAATTAATGCGTGGGATTAATTTTAAAAAAAATTATAAAGCGCCTAGAAAAAACAATGCAGACAACGAAAGTAATAAAATTTAAAATATTAAGGATAAAAATTTAGTATAAAAAATATAATATTTATTTAGATAGTAGATTTAAATATTTTTTTTTATTTATTAAAACATCGAAAAGAAATTTAAACAAAAGAAGATAAAAAAAAGTGGATATTATAGTGTTGTGAAAAAAGGGAATTGCCATTGCGTAAGAGTTGATTAACCCAGTCAAATTTTTCTCATACATCTCTAAAGTAAGCCATGCTCCAAAATTAGTTATTAAGAAGAAGGAAATAGATGAGATAACACTTGAAGTAAAAATTGAAGAAATTTTAAGATGTTTAGCATATATCCCAAATGCAACTGGAACAATTAAAGTTATATAAGTAAAAAACATTGTATTATGAAAGCCTAAAAACAAATCACCAATAAACATTGAAAAAATTACAATAAATAAGCTTAAATAAAATTGCTTAAAATAAAAACCTGCAAATATTCCCGTAGCTAACAAGGGTGTAAAGTTATATGGGTGAGGCACCAATCTTGAAAAAGATACTATTAGAATCAAAACCAAAGGTATAAAATAATTTTGGTATTTTTTGAGTACTTTATTCATTAGCTGTTTCTAACATACTATTTTGAATATTAGAAATTTTATTTCTATTATCTAGGTTTTTTAAAACTTGTTCTTTTTGTTTTTCAGAAAAAGAGACCCAGTTTGCTATTTCTTCAGGTGTGCGACCACATCCTATGCATAGCCCACTTTCTGGATCAGTTGCGCACAAGTCAATACAAGGAGAATCAACCATTAAAAAGCCTTTTTTATTCCAAAATTAAAATTTCTACCCATTGATGAGTACTCATGAGCTTGTTGGTATTCATCATCTAAAATATTATTAATACTTCCAAATATATTATAACTGTTAAATAATTTGTAATTAGCTTCTAAGCTAAAAACAAAATAATCTTGTAATATTTGATCATTCCAACTATCGTTTTGATTTCCAAAATCACGAGTTTCTCCAATATATTTTCCTTTTAAAGAAGTTTTTAAATTTGGACTAATTTTGTAATTAATTCTAGAATCAAGGGCATGTCTAGGAACCCTAACTTTAGCTGTTTCAAGCTTACTTCCTTTTGAATGACACTCATTATCAACAGATGAAGCTTTTTGTTCTGCAGTACAACTATTAGCGTCATAAGAATTTGTAAAAGTATAACCAAAGTCTAAACTAATTTTTTTGTTTACTGGTTTCCATTTTCCAGTTAGTTCAACCCCCTGGCTTGTATTTTTACCAGTCGCATTTGCCGATATCCAGTCAGTTAATGCATTACTTACAATAGAATTTTTTTGTTCAACTCTGAAAAAAGTTATGCCCAATCCTAGATCTGCATTATCTAAATATGTGTCATACCCAAGGTCAAAACTAAGACCCCTTTCAGATTGCAATGCCTCTAATGTGCTGCCATTAGCTTTCATCATTGATGAACCATACTTATAAGCATAAAGAGATGGGAATCTTACACCCGCTCCAAAAGAGGATCTAATTTTACTATTTCCATCTAATAGATAAGCTAAGGTAGTTCTTCCACTTGTTTTTCTTCCAACCGTTGAATGTTCATCGCTTCTTAAGCCAAATGTTGAATATAATTTTTCTAATGGTCTAAATTGAAAATCAAAATATTGAGAAATAGTACTTTCATCATGATGCTGCATTTCTCCATTGCTAGGCCATACAGCAGTTTTATATCTTGCTGCATCAAACTCACTATCAATACCAAAAACAATTTTTTTATCTAAATTAAAATTATATTCTCCTAAATAGTTAATTGCATCCCTGTAACCCATGTAGTTTGTGCGCGCAAAAGCATAGTTAGTTGTATATCTTTCACTTTGCATTTTGTTATAAATCAAAGTGTTTTTAAATTTATCTTTTTCATGAATTAATTTTAGGTTAAGAGAAGCTTCCATATTATCACTAAAATCATTACTATCTGATCTTCCTTTTACAACCTCATCATATGCATAATAAGCATCTGTATACCTAAAAGAATTTTCAATTCTAAAGTTATCACTAATTTTAAAACCAAAGTTTCCAACGAACCCGTCATTTTTATATTCATCTTTTTCATCATTATCATTCATTGCTGAAATACCATCTGTTAAAAATTTATTTAAACCTAAATAATATTGGAATTTGTCTCCAGCACCGTCAAATGAGTATACGAATTTTTTTTTATTATTTGATCCTGCCTCAAATTCAAAATCTGAATGATTTCCTTGTCTGCCTTTCTTTGTAAAAATATGGATTGTACCTCCAATAGCGTTACTTCCATAAAGAGAACTTTGAGTTCCCTTTAAAACTTCAACTCTATCAATTGAGTTTTTCATAATATTTTCCATATAAAAACTCCCGTCAGATGAAGAAGGGTCTAACATTTTAACTCCATCAATATAAACTGTAGAATATCTTTTCTCTAAACCACGTAACTGGATTCCAGTATTGGCTCCATGACCACCTACTTGAAACATATTTGTGCTTGTTGTGAGATCATCAATGATGTTTACCAAAGAAGAGTGAGAAGATTCTGCAATTGCGTCACCATCAATTACTGTAACAGAGCTACCCACAGTATTTAGTGATTGAGGAGTTTTTCCTGGCGAAATAACTATTATAGGAATGTCAGCAGAGAAAGATTGTGTTGTAAAAAGAATATTGATTAAAAGCAAAAACGCTAAAATTGGTTTTAATCTCATATACAGCTCCTTAATTTTGCTATTTAAAGCAAAAATAAATTGTTAACTCACGACTGCTGCTAATATGAAAAATGTAGAAAGAGACTTTTCTCGGCCTTCATTCAACAGCAAAATCTAAAAATGTGGTGTTTGGACTTGTTTTTACACTTACCGTTACGAGAATAGCCAATGATTTTCACACTGTTTCCCACTTTTTTCTAGTATTTCCACTTATAACTATTTAATTTTATAAGTCAAATTAAAATATGATTCTAAAATCTGAAAAAATAGTTAAAGAGTGGACTGACTACAATGGACATTTGAACGTTGCTTTTTATGTGCATGTCTTTGATGTTGCCGCAGACATTATGTTAGATAATTTTAAAATGGGTGGAAAATCTGCAAAAGAAGACAAGAGGACTACTTTTGTTGCTGAGATGTACACAGCTTACAAACAAGAAGTAAGACTTGGAGAAGAAGTGGAAACACACTTATCTTATGTTGATCATGATAAAAAAAGAATCCATTACAGGCTTTCAATGTTTCATAAGGAAAAAAAGTATTTAGCTGCAACTAATGAAGTTCTATCATTGTATGTAGACCTTGATAAAAGAAAAGTTGTTGAGTTTGACCAAAACAGATTAAACCTCATGGACGAAACAATTAAACTGAATTCATCAAAATTTAGTTCGGATGATTTATTTTTTACTAGTAAATTAAAAAAATAGTTATCTTATTGGATTTTCAGTTACTATATACTGCTCATTAAATTTCTCTCTAATATAAATATATATGCCTGCTGAAATAATTAATATTACACCAATAAAAGTTCTTATAGTTGGAATATCATTAAATAATAAATAGCCAGTTATTATTGACCATATAATTAAAGAGTATTCAAAAAGTGAAACTGCTGATGGTGAAGCAATGCTATAAGCTGAAAAAACAAAGTAAAAAGAAAAGGTTGCAGTTATACCCATTGCAATAATAATTGGCCAAGCATACGTCGGGTTAGTAAACCACTCTCTAAATATAAATTGAAAAGTAGGATCAGTAAAAGTATTAAATTGACCTTTTCCTGTAAATATAAAAAACAAAATACTGATTATTATTGCTCCAATATATAGATGAAGCATTTGAGTATAAACATTGTCTTTATCAGATGTAATTTTAGTTATTGTCATTGATGTAGAATAGCATAGAGCACACCCAACAGGTGCTAGGCTCATTATATTAAAATTTTCAAAATCAGGATCTAAAACGATATATACTCCAATAAATCCAACAAAAATTGCAGACCATCTTCTAATACCTATTTTTTCTTTTAAGAATATTATTGCTAAAATTGATATAAAAAATGGGCTAGAGAAAAATAATGCATTGGCCGTGGCGAGAGTCATAAAAGTTAGAGAAACATAAAATAAACTAAATCCAAAAAAGAAACAAATAACTCTAAAAATTGTTAAAAAAGGGTAGTATGTTTTTAAAATAATTTTTTTTTTAGAGAATATTAAATAACCTGTTAAAAGAATAATGGCTGTTACAGTTCTGCCAAAGTATAACTCATAAAGAGCAGTATCCTCAAACACAAACTTTATTAAAGCATCTTGAATTGAAAATAAAGCCATGCCTCCCAAAATATACGAGATACCTTTTGGATTATTATTTTTCATATAAGATTAATTTTTGATTTGATTTTTCTTAAATATAGAAATACCAGTTTTAATTTTATGTTCATAGGATTCTTTGAAAGCTTCTAGCTGCCATCCTGTCATTCTACTAATTAGTTCGTTAATGTTTTCTTTTTTCCAATGATTACTTGTTTTTTCATCTTTCCAAATTATTTTTTCCCTGTCAGTCCTAGCACACCCGTAACAGTAACCGGTGCTATAATCTGTTTTACAAATACTTATACAAGGAGATATAATTTTTTTATTATCCATATCTTTTTAAAATAACTTTACCATTACCATTATATTGGTAAAGGTCTTTTACACAAAACCTAAGGTTGTTTAAATTTTAGGGTATTGCTAAGATATTGTATGGCTCAAAAAGACATTGGAAATAAAATACCTATTTATAAACTTAAAACTACTGATGAGGTCATGAAATATTATGATGATTGGGGTTTAAAAAATAAATACGATCAGGATATGGTTGAATGGAAATATTCAGGTCCAAAAGAAACAGTAGAAGTTTTCAAAAAATATGCCAAAGATAAAAAAATAAAAATATATGATGCAGGTTGTGGAACTGGTTTAGTAGGAGCCGAGTTAAACAAATTTGGTTATAATTATTATGATGGTGCTGACCTGTCGCAAAAACTATTAGATTTAGTGCCTAAAAATCTTTATCAAAAACTTTTAAAGACAGACTTAAACAAAAAAATTGAAATTCAAGATAATACTTATGATGCAGTAATGTGTGTAGGCACTTTTACTTTTGGTCATGTTAAACCACCCGCTTTAGACGAATTTATTAGAATAACAAAAAATAAAGGGGTAATTTGTTTTACAATAAATGAAGGTATTTATAAAGAGTACGGCTTTGATAAAAAAATAAAAGAGCTAAGTGATAAAAAAAATTGGAATATGAAAGAGTTTTTTAAATCAGATTATATAGCAAGTAAAGATGTTAATGCTTGGTTAGGTTTGGCTGAAGTAATTAAGTGATAAATGTTTTTAAAACTACTAGATAAACTAGGAAAAAAACGTACCGTATTAGACAGGGGATTGTCACATCCGGAATATCATAAAGCTAAACCTTGGATGAATAGATATTATCTTTTGTTTCGTAAAAGACCAAAATGGTTTCCTTTCAATATAATAATTCATGAAATGCTTGATGATGATCATGGAGATGGTGTTCACAATCACATGTGTCCTTATATAACAATTATTATTAAAGGAGGTTATTGGGAAACCTTAAAGACAGGAAGATATTGGCGCTCACCAGGATACGTAGGTTTTAGATCTGCTGATAATTTACATAGAGTGGATTTAAAACCAAAAACAAAGCCCTTAACCATCTTCATTCCAGGGCCATTTGGAATGAGAAAAGGCCCTAGAGCTATATATAATTTAGATTTTAAAACTAAGAATAAATAATTATTTAAGTAATTTTCGGTAAGTAATGATTATAGCAAATACTACTATTAGTGCTGCTATACCAGATTCACCTAAAGAATTTAACAAGGCAATCAAGTTCTTGGTTACTTGTGAACCAAAAAAAGCAACATTAGGTCCAAATAATATTTCAGCAAAAACTGACACACCAATTAAAAGCACACCAAGTTCAATAAATTGTCTTAAATAACCTCTAATTTTTGTAATCCATGTGTTCATAATGTTCCTTTCGCTTAATTTTAAATTTACACCCCAGTCCTAAAATTTAGGGCTGGGGTGTTTAGGTTTTAATACGTTAGTTAATTATTAAGAGGGAAAAACTAACGATATAAAAAAATTTATTTATAAAAACCTAATATAATAATAGCTGCTATTAAGCCTACTATTCCTGCATCACCTAGTGACTGAACTAAACCAACTATATTGTCAGCTATGCCACTTACAAATGGAACATTTCCACCCAGTAGAGATACAACGATACCTAATCCAAGTAGCGATATAACTACATTAGTTAGGCTGCTTATTGTGCTTGAAAATCCTTGTAGCATTTTCATAACATCCTCCCTTTATTACTTGTTAACAAGTACCACCGAATCAACCTTCGATAGCGTATGAACTTTAATATCATACTATATATAGATATCTATCTAATAATAACCTCAAAAAGCTAGCAAAATGGTCATTTTTTAGGTTTTCCACAAATTTTTATAGTTACTATAATTGTGCAAAAATGCATGATCTTGAAATTAAAGCATATTAATAAAAAAACTAATATTATAAAAATGACTATCACATACGCATATATATTCTTAGCTGCGTCAATTATTTTTGAAGTAGTAGGGACTAGCTTTTTAAAGGATACTAATGGCTTTACTAAGCTTTATCCTTCACTGTTTGTTTTAACAGCTTTTTGTATTTGCATTTATCTTATGTCACATACTTTGAAATTTATCCCAGTAGGCATAAGTTATGCTACCTGGTCAGGGCTGGGTATTGTAGGAATAACAATTATTGCAGTTTTTAGACATAAACAAATTCCTAATATACCAACTATTATTGGACTTTCTCTTATAGTTGTTGGCGTTACTATAGTTCACTTAATGAATGATATAGATGTCAAGTAATGCAACAAGTATTTAACGAAATTACAATAAACACTAAAGGCCAAGGCCTATATGACTTTACAAATCAAACAGTTTCATGGTTAAAAAAACAAAGTATAGAAAATGGTATGCTTAATATTAATATTTTACATACAAGCGCGTCACTAGTTATTCAAGAAAATGCTGATCCAGATGTACTATTTGATTTAAAAAATTTCTTTGATAAATTGGTTCCCATGGATAATAAACTTTATAAACATACAACTGAGGGTAAAGATGATATGCCAGCACATATAAAGTCAACCCTAACAAGCAATCAATTAACATTGAGCTTTAAAGATAAAAAATTAATGCTAGGTACTTGGCAGGGACTTTATTTATTTGAACATCGTCTTGAAAAACACACAAGAAAATTAACTCACCACTTAATAGGAGAATAATTTAAATGTATAGTAAGTTTGGTCAATTTATAGATGGTAGGTGGCAATCCTCTTCAAATAATGAAACATATGAAGTTATTAATCCAGCGACAGAAGAGATTATAGGAAAGGCATCTAAAGCTTCCACAGCAGATGTTGATAAAGCTTTAAAGTCTGCTGAGAAAGGTTTTCATGTATGGAAAAATTTTTCACCTTGGGATAGAGCATCTACTATTCGAAAAATTGCTGACCTAATAAGAAAAAAAGACAATGAGCTTGCAAAATGGATGACTTTAGAA
>Ga0114997_10001274_pt1 | contig 21050 bp, 6 predicted proteins | sample ArcticOcean_MG_C_2_FD_87045 | JGI IMG/M metagenome (GOLD analysis project Ga0114997, IMG submission 87045) | Marine microbial communities from western Arctic Ocean - ArcticOcean_MG_CB4_136 | ecosystem: Environmental > Aquatic > Marine > Oceanic | place: Arctic Ocean: Canada Basin | collected...
GAGGACGAGTCCGAGTCCTCGGAGGAGGAGACGCGGACGCTGATGACGGAGGAAAGCTCCGAGGACGAGTCCTGGGACACCGCTTCCAGCTCTTCTCAGGAAGAAACGATCCTGGATGACGACGAGTTTACCCTAGTTACCAAAAGAACGGCCATCACCGTTCATACAAAAGAAACTGGGGAGAACTCCGACGACGAGGAAGTGGTAGTGAAGGAGGAGTCCGAGAGTGACGAAGATTCGGACGACTTGAAATGGGAGACCGGGGTCCAAACGACTGCACTTGATGCGTTAGCCGTCCTTAGGATCGACGCCCAGACCGCACACGACCAGGATGATTTAAGAAGACGGGACGAGGAGGAACGCGTGAAGAGGAGAGACGAGGCACACGACGTCGCATTAGAAAGGTGCCGCATGCGCCGCCGCGTCGTCTTCAACCCCAAGACCTACCTGCCGCCCGTGCCCATCAAAACTTATCAAGCCATGGCCCGCGGCGAATTACAAGAAAACAAGGTCTTCGGCACGGACTTCGAGGAGGGCGAAGTTTTACCGGAGACGGAGAAGGACGTCATGCAGATGGTCGGCTTCGACGCCTCCAAGGACTACAACCCGGGGGAGATGACGAAATTCGCGCGCGAGGCCGAGAAGCTCTGCCGGAAGTACCGCATCGGGGACTACGCCACCGGAAATAGGGCGGAGTCGTCGGACGACTCGGACTAATGTTGTGTTAATCATATACTCTTACAACAGCCCAGGGATCACCGTCCTCTCCCGGAACGATGACGTCCTCGATATCGTCCGGGTCGCGCCAGAACGACAGGATGTTCCACACAATCCCGTTGTCTCCGAGGCGCGCGAGGAAGGCGACGATGGCCTTCCATTCGGTCCCTCGCGTGCGGCGCTTTTGACACGGGGTGATGTAACCCCGCATCGCGAGGCTCCGAAGCCCTAAAACGTCGCGGTGCGGGCTCTGTCTCCGGCAATATTTCTGCCACGAACCCGCGGCGCGCACAGCACGGCACAAAGTCGCTGCAGCTCGAAAGTGCACGTTTCGCTCGATCAAGCTGGCATAATGCTCTTCCTCTGCTGCGATCAAGTCCTCGGCCGATTTGTTTTCGAAACACTTGTCTAGCGACGCGCCGGCGCGCAGCAAGAGCGCCACAACGGGAAGCTGCCATGCTCCGTCAGTAGTAACAAGGAAGGTGTTGATTGCACACGCGAGGGGGCTCGTACCCCTCATGCTCGGGCTCTCAGTCCTCAGATTTGGGTTAGCGCCGGCGCGGAGCAAAGAAGCGACCATTTCTTTGACGAGAGGAGTATTGTTTCCACCGCAGGCCGCATACAATGGGGTCATAGTTCCTTTGCTTTCGTCATTGTCAATGTGGCAGATGCGATTTGGGTCAGCGCCGCGACTGATAAGGTAGCGGACCAGTTCAAGCTGATCTGCTTTGAATTCTCTATGCTCGAGGGCCAGCAAGAGTAGCGAGCCTCCCTGGTCAGTGACGTCCTCCACAGACTCCGGGTGCTCGGACAGCCACTCGGCCACTGCGTTCTTGTCGCCTACAAATGCAGCATGGGAGATATCGTCAGGAATCATCCATGGATTCAGTGTGGCTGGGGGCTTTGAGAGCTCTGCGACCGCTGCCTCCCTGTCTGTGCTAATGGCCGCAAAACGCTCACTGCGTGCAACAAAGGCGAGCGACGACAGTGCAAGAAACCCGTGCAATAGATTGCGCACTCGAAGCAAATCACCCGTCACCCGTCGCTGCATCGACGCAAACATACAGGAGGCACACGTTCGGGTCGTAGCTGCATCAATGCGTGCGGCCAGACAGTAACAACACAATCCAGGAGTGGCTTGCAACCTCACTAAGTCACAGCCATGGCAGCCCAGCTGGAGCAAGACGAGCTAGACCTGGCCTCGCAGGGCCTCACCGCCCTGCCCCTCGCACTGTCACCGACGCTGCGCGTCCTCAACCTGACAAGGAACCGCCTCGCGGATTTAAGCCCGTGCGGCGCCCTGCGCCACTTGGAACGTTTGGACGTCTCGCGGAACAAGATCCGGGTATTGCCCGAGGCCGTCGCTTCATTACCGCGCTTAGAGGAGCTCCTCCTCTACTCGAACCATTTGCGGCGGAACGGCCTGCCCAAAGAAATAACGGCGCCCCTTTCACTATTAGACCTGCGCTTCAATCAGAAGCTGACGGGCGATGTGGTAAGGGACGAGATCCAGGCGACGATGGTGTCTGGCACCGTGCTCGTCTCGCCGCGCAAAGCGCCCTTACCGCCGGCGGGCGAGGGCGACTGCGCGGGCAGTCGCGACGCTTCAACGTTAGAGGCGCAGCTCCAACCCTGGTCGACGCCGCAGCTGCGCAGAAGGCTGGCCGGGTTCTCGGTGGCGACGGACCCGGAGGCGCCGCGTGCCGTGGTCATGGCTCTTTTACTTACTGCTTATTTAGGAGAGGGGCTTTTTGACATGAGACGCATACGACGCGTGCGGCCCAGAAAGCAGGTGGCGGCTCAGACCGCTTCCGCACTGTTCGCGGAGGTGAAGCGGACACAATTTCTAGTCACCAACACGCCGGGCCACCGGCGGGAGCGGCCGCGCGTCGACGCGGACCTGTACATTACGTTCCAAGCGCCGAACACGACGTTCCGTTCGAGTGATGGCACCTTTAACGCGGAGAGCGCCAAGGCCAAGGCGGCTACACTAAAAAGACAGAGGCACCAGCAGTTGTGGGATCTGGCGGTCGAGGCCCTAAGGGAGGCCGACCCTCAATACGCGTCGACCTTCACCTCCCTGGCGATCACGGGCAATTTTAAAGGATCACCCCACATCGACACGGAGAACGTGGCGCCCTTTTATGCGCTGGCTTTGGGTGATTTTACGGGCGGCGGGCGCGTCGCGGTCGAGTCCGGTGAAAGACAAGTCACGGAGGTGGACACGCGCTTTGGGTTCGCCAAGGTCGACGGCCGCTTCCCGCACTGGGTCACGCCCTATAGGGGCGAGCGCTTCTCGCTCATCTACTACACGACCGAGGGCCCGGCCGCGCCAGTGCTCGGGGCCGTGGTTGACGAGGCCGTGGTCGACGAAGGGTGCTCGGAGTAATGTCTGTGTGTTGTGCATCACCCTTTGCGGATCCGCACGCGACGGCTGCGTGCGGGTTCCGATCTGGTCAAGCTGCGGACGAAGCGCGGCGCGCACACGCTGTGCCCATGGAGAATGAAGGCGGCTGCCCAAACACCAAAGCCCTCGCGCACCCCCACGACGTCTACCGCTCAAATCTGTGGCGCAGCACCCGGCTGCTCTTTCAGAGGCTGGACGCGGCAGGCGGCACGACAACGTACGAGCGCGAGCGCACCCACAGGCTGATACGAATCCTCGGCATCCTCCTTAAAGGAAAACTCGGCGCTCAGCGGCCGCTGGCCGCGATCGTCGCGTTCTCGAACGTGCCGGTGGCCGCCGCGCTGGACGAAGCTGAAACCCAGTTTCCAATGCCGTACTACTTTGAGTTTCTCAAGGGCCGTGCCGCCGACAGAGGAACATACTGTTAAACTAAGGAGGTCCTCGGTGTGATCGGCGCCGTGGACGAACGCTCGCGACGCCGCCGACTCGCGGAACCGCGCGCGCCCCCCCCTGTTGTGCTAAGAAGCCATACTGTAAGAATCCACATTATTAGCTGAAGTTCAATTTCCAAGGCCGACATAAGAGCCGCTCGGAACCCGCACCGTTCGCAAAAATTTGCGCCTGCGGCCTTGCCAGACCGTCCTGCGCGGCTAATACGGCTGCAGCACAGCGCAGCACATCATCCGTTGCACGAGCGTGTTCTCTTGCTGCGCGCACGTAGCTGTCCGCAGCCATGGGGCAGCCCGGCCGGCTCCTCGTGCTCGCATGGCTTGCGGAGACGGCATACCTGAAGCAGACCCACGGCGCCGACATAGCCGCCTTCGTGCGGGACCGAAGGCGCCACCTGAACGCCACGGACGAAGGGGGCGACGCGACGTTCGCGGGCACGTACCAGTGCCCCGAGACGGGCGAAGCCTATTCGGCGGCCTTCCTCTGCAAGAGAAGTGTCTTTTTAAAACATTTGGTGCCCGAGCAGCGCTTGCACAAGGGCGTGGGCAACATGGAGGGCGCCTCGAACTTCATGTTCAAAAAAAATAGACTCTTAAAAACCGTCGATTTGTTCGATTTCTTCATGACGCATCTCAGCTGGTACGAGCGGCGGCTCTTCAAGGATGCGGCGGCCTTGCGGTCCCGTTCCCTGGCGCGGCTGCGGACCCAGACCTGGCACACGTCCAGTCAGGTGAACCCGAGTCAAACGTCTTCAAATAAGGTCGTGGTTATCATGCCCTACTACGCCACCAAGGGCGGCGATAGTGGACATAGTGCCCTGGAGAGTCGACGCCTGTACTTGAGGAAGACCATCGAAAGTCTCAGACCGACCTTCCCGAAGTACACGGTTTGTGTCGCGACCAAACCTGATCATGAGTACGTCACGGACCCAAAGAACGACTTGGGGTTCTACGACGTCCTCCACTACTATACATTACCTAAACCGAGTCGCTTGGGCTTCGCCACCGTGCACACGGCCCAGCAGGCCATGCTGACGAATCCGAAATGGTCGAAATTCGAGTTCGTCTTCTACACGGAGTCGGACCAGATTTTGCACGTGCGGGATGTGGGGCGACTCCTACACATCGCCGGAAGTAGTGTCTCAAACCACGTGCTCCCGCACCGCATCTCGCCGGTGCCTAGAAGGGTGGACATGGGGCCTGCACAATTCACGTGGGATAAGATCGGGTTCCAGGGCCAGAAGGCCCTGGCGGAGTTCGCGCGCAACGGGCCGAAGACATTGCATCGGATTAGAGATGTGGATAGGGCGTCGTGTTGTTTTGATAGGGGTCAGTGCGTCAAGCACCGGAACCACTGGAAGCACGGCGGGCAACAAGCCGTGGAGCTGCTGCAGCTCGCGGACCCCTCTTCAAGTGGGGCGGAGACGAGCCGGGACAGTTTCGCACTGGTGGCCGGCGAGGGCAACTTTCTGCGGCAGCAGTTCCGTGTCTGCCGGTTCCACGCCCGGCGGTCCATGTGCCGCGGCGACGACGCGGCGCCGGGGGCGCATCCCGTTCCGGGGGAGGGGTCGGCGTAAGGTGGGTGTTGTACTATCGCTGGACCCGCGGTGCACAATGAGGGGTCGCGCGGCGCTTCGGCCGCGTAGAGCCGAATGTGGGATTCATTGCGGAGAACTCTGGGGGGCTATTGGGGTGTAGATACGAGTCGTTCTTCTAGTGCTTGTACCCGCACGTTAAATAAAACTTACTAGGATCCCAAAAGCTTTGCTGCAGCTTGCCATTTTTCAGTCCAAGGCGCGCTTGCTGCGCCTCAAAACTACCTTTCAGCGCGCCTACTGCGCCCCAGGCCGCGACGTGGTGCAAAAATTTCGGCGCGGAGCGGCGACGCCAAGGCGTAGAGCTGCTTTGCCGGATGTCGGTGCTGCACGCCCTTCTTCGGGCGCGCGACCGCCCTGCGCATTGCGTCTCTGCCTCAGCGTTGCCGCCACACGCCGTACACCGCGGGAGGGCACCTCGCTCGCTCCGAAGCGCGCTCCGAATCACAGAACTCGAGAAGACCACGAGTCGGATGTCGCCCGGTCTAGCCACCGCGCGCCGCGCGCCGGCTGGCCGCTCGGCGTCGCGCCGGCTACGCACCGCACACCGCACGCCATCGGGCCGCGCCAAAACGGCCACGCCCTACACACCGCACGCCATCCATGGCATAACCACCCGACTCCGCGAGACCCGCCGCCAAACCGCACGCCCCGCAGGTCGTCGCAAAATGGCTCGCCTCGCCATGCTCGCGCTCCTCACGGGCGCCGCGGCGCTCGTGCCGAACTCGCGACGGGCGCTCCCCGCGCGCCGCTCCGCCGCACGAATGCAGATGAAGTCCACCATGGTCATGGAGGACACGTACTGGGAGGGCGAGGCGCCGCCGTCCTACGTGCTGGGCAACCTGGCCAACGCGCCGTCGGGCCTGCTGGGCCCCATGTCGGGCGTCTTCCTCCTCGTGGGCCTCTACTGCGTCTCGGCGTCGCAGCTGGGCTCCCCCCTCACCGCGGCGACGGTGAACCCCTTCTACATCGCGGGCTCGCTCTGCGTGCCCGTGTCCTGGGGCCTGCACGTCGCGGCGTGGATCCAGAAGAAGAACAACATGTAAACGGAGGAAGCAGTATTCCTTTCCCGCGCGGGTAAGGTGTTGCTGATAGCGTGTTGTTACGGTGCTAGGACTAGTGGGCGGGGCCCGGGGGTGTTGCTGATAGATAAACAAGCGAGATGAGATTGATACGGGTTTTTCCGGCTCGGGCTCGAGATGTGTAAAAACTGGCTTGAACCACACGTAGACGTCGTTAGCTTGTCGTTAGCTGCGTTCTACGATTGCTTCGCTGCGGCTTGCAGACAACCACCAGCTTCAAATTTCCATTCGTGTCGTGTGCCACTCACAGCAGCTCAAGTGTTGACATCACTGAGTCACACTCTCTGCCCACTCACCCTCTTCAGCTGTGAACGCGAACAGACAGCGTTAGCATGCATCATGCGTTGACGATTACGCTGCTTGCCCGCGGTGCAGCGGCGTTCGCACCGGCGGTGGCCGCACGCCTACGTGCGCCGGCGCGTGCTGCCTCGATAATGCAGGAGACCACGACCGTCCCGGGGCTCGAAGGCGTCCGGCCCGACCTCGCCGCGGCCTTTGGGCGCCTGCCGCCCCTCGTCGACGAGGACGCGGAGCTCGCGAAGGCTACGTTTCCGATTCCGTCCGATTCATTGATAGGGCTGACGAAGGCCTGGCTCGCAAGCCAGGTGGAAGACGACGGCATGGACTGGTTCGCGGACGATTTCCGGTTTGTGGCGCCCGTCGTGGGCCCCTTCGACAAGGACGAGTTCGTGGACAGCTTGAAGGGGTTTGACTTGCCGAGCGCCTTCCCCGACCTTCAAGCAAATCCGCACCACTTCCGGGTGTGTCCGTTCGAGCCGAACCGCGTCTGGTGGTCCGTGAAATACGTTGGCAAGAACGCCGGCCCGATCTTCGGCAGGCCGGCGACGATGAAGAGTGTGGAGTCGCCGGTGCAGGCGCAGTCGGCGACGTTTAACGAGCGGGGTGAAATCACCAAGTTCACCATCGGCTACGTGCTCGACAAGGAGACGGGCAACACCGGCGGCCTCGGGGGGGTCTTCGGCATTTTGTACGCCATCGGGCGGGGCCTGCCCTTCCCCGAGGCGCAGCCGTGGAAGGCTTCGCCCATCTATAGCGCCGGCATGGGGTTCAACAAACAGATCCAGAAGACGTTCAAGGCGAATCCCTCGCTCAAGGAGGGCTTCTTCACGGCCGTCTCGTCGATCGGCAAGTAAGTCGCTGTTGTGTGTGAGTACTACTAGTAAACTTAGGACGTAAAGCACAGCAGCGCGACCCCCCGCAGGATCCAGTGGTCCGGCTTCTGCTGCGTCGGCAGGTTGACGGAGAAGATGATGTACCGGTCCGTCCGCCGCACGTACTTGTAGACCGGGCAGCTGAAGCCGCCGAAGGGCCCCAGGTCCCCCGGCTTCTTGGCCGTCTTCGACACCGCCGTGACGAAGAGGATGGGCATCTCGCAGAAGAGGACCTTGGGCTTGGCCTCGGCTAATGACGCTGAAGATTTGTCCCAAATGGCCCCGTCGAGGGACAGGCCGGAGATGTACACGCCCTCCGGGGGCGGGTTGCGCACCTGCTCGGCGCGATCGTATTCGGTCACCTCCGAGTCCACGCGCACACCATCTAACGCCCAGCCCTCGTTGCGATGCCTTCTAGTAACTTCCTGCTGCACCGCGGTCAAGAAGCCGGCCGCATTGGACCAGCCGGGGAACCAGTAGGACTTGGGTCTTCCTTTCCCCGCGATCCATTTCCGCAATTGTTCATCTCGAGAACCCAAGCCAGCGGCCCAGAACCCGATGGTCGGCGCCTGCCACGAGGTCTCGTCGCCGGCCGCAGACACGACCCAGTCGTTGGGGACTTTGGCGTCGAAGATGGCGTTGATCCCGTCGATGATCTGCTGCGTGATGACGACTTCTCCTCTAATGGCTCCTAATATAGTGTTCGATTTGTGCCGTACTGAACCAATGACAAATTGCAACCGTTCGATCTCCTGGAATAAGAACACATCGAGGGGCTGGGACATGTCCAAACTTTTGGCGTAGACCGCTTCCACGTAATCGTCGGGTATGCCCTGTAGAATCTCCTCGCACTTGGCGTAGACCACGTCTTCTCTAGTAGGACCGCCACCACTACTCCCGCCGCCCTTGGGCTGCGTCTCCAGAATCGTCGCCAGCAAGTTCCGCACCCCGGCGGTCTGGAACGCGAGTTCGGCATTTGGATGGAGCCCGAAGACCTCCGGCGAGTCCACGCTCGGCAAGGTCTTGGCGAAGGCCGCGTAGTCGTCGTGCGTGTCGCCGGGCGGCGTGCCGTACGCGAAGTCGTTTTCGATCTTTTGGAGAGTTTCGGACGGTCTAAATGCAAAGCCCGGTTTCGTCGTGGCTGACGTCAGCCACTGGTTGGCGTACGTGGAAAAGAGCCTTCGATCATTATTGTCCGTGATCTTGCCGCCGTACTGGACCTCCGCGACCATGTATTGGAGTGTGGGCCAACTCAAGGCGCCTTGGTACAAATGCCGCTCCAAGAACAGTAGACATGCTGAGATATCCCCATCATTATACTCGTAGGGCACGCACCAGCCCATGGCCCCGTACTTCCTTCTCTCTTGCACCACGGAGTGCTGAAAACATAAAGCATAAACTAAGACGCGCCACTGCGCCGTTTCTACCCGCTCTAACCGATCTTGATCGACAATAACAGTATAACTTCGCATCAGCCCCGCTCTTAAACCAGAGGGAGGCTGGCACGTGACCTTGACGGCCAGCTGCAGGAGCCCGATGGGAAATTTTGGATTGGGCTCGCACGTGATAAATAAACGGAAGTCCGGCAGCGTCGTTTCCGCGACGTGGATCTTGCCCAGGAGGTCTTCTAGACCTTCCATGAAAGGCAAGCCCAAGTGGCAGTTCTGGAGCATGACCCACATGCCTTCTACGGTTGCGGAGTTGATGGCTCGTAAAGCTACCGGTTCTTGCCCTTCACCCATGGACACACAAGTGATGTGCTTCTTCTTCTTGTGCGCATAGGTCTGCACGGTGTCCGTGGGGTCCGCGCCGGCACTGAGTAAGTACACAATGGGCACACTTGGTGCCATGTCCGCATAGGTCATCTCAATCGTTTCCGTGACGGGCTGCGTGAACCTCAAACCCATGCAGGGGAGCTTGGTTCCGCCCACGTCTATGCTTTCCATTTTGGTAATGAAGTCGTCCACGCATAAGATCGTGCGGTCTTCTCGTAGGGATCTTACTAACAACATCCGGTAGAAGTCGCCGTTCGGGTCGCTCTCAAAGCGCGGCTGGTAATTGCCCGGGATGGCCTGCCGCTCGGGCTCGTTGTCGTTGTACCACAACTTCCACTTGGCCTCTTCTCGTACGATGTCGTCCGGGAGGGAGCGGAACACGACCGCGCCGGAGTCACTAGAAAGTTGAATGATGTTCAGCCAGGCCATGTCCGAGAGCCACGCCACAGGCTTGGGCTTGACGGCGTTGAGATCCAACGCGGCGCCGCCCTTCAGGAATAACGTCACTTCCGAGGGGGTGAGTCGGCCGGCGGTGACCAGGATGTTGAACAGCACCAGGAGCTTGAAGGACAATCTATCTTTCTCGTACAACCCTCTAGAGATGTAGCGGTACACAATATACGTCATGGTGTCGATCACGTTCGCCACGCGTTTACTGGCTAAAGAAGCTCTTTCGGCCAGGTCCATCGACGAGTCGAACAGTCCCTGGAACTGGTCCAGACTGGTCTGGTACATGACGTTCACCTGGGACATGTCCACGATGGCGAAATATAACACAGAGCCCCGCGTCGCGGCCGGCCGGTACTGCTCTCTCTTTTCATCAATGGAGGCTTTGGTGATGCCGGCTTCTATCAATTTCTCGCCCACTTCCACGGCTTTGGTCTTCGTTTCCGCGAGCACGGCAATCAATTCGTCGTCGTCGAGTAAGTTACCGGTGTTCGCGGATAACCTTTCGAGCAACAACTCGTCCAACCGTAGTAAAGCTTTGGTGTTCGTCGACACGTCGTTCAACACGGAACTCAGCTGCTCCTCTAACGAACGCTGCTCCTTCTGGATCACCCGTCCGAGCAATTGTTCCTCCAGACCTTTTCTCGTCACGGTGAAGTCCACGACCACGCACTTGGCCTGGTCCTCCGGACTGAAATGCGGGTTCGGCAAGCGCGTGATCAAATACAGGGCAAAAGATTCCTGGAATTCGCAGAGTTTGTCCATCAAGTTAATGTACTTTGATTTGCCTTTCTGGATCCACTGCTTATTGAGCACCGGGTCGAGCATGGGATCGAGCTCCTCCTCCACGCCGGCAATGATCAGCGCCTGGCCCTCGGCCATGGCGAACTCCAGCTGATCCTTCAAGCGGGGGTGGGTGATGGCCGTCGAACCGAAAGTGGGTAAGCGTTCCGCTTCGTGTTGCCTTATCCACTTGATGGCCTGGCCCTGGGGGTCGATGAGCAAAGGATACCTCGAGCTCCGTGTGACGACGATGCCGTTCTGGATGGACAGGGGGTCGCCCGGGAGTCCGCTCAGGGCCCAGTCCGAGGTCTCCGAGACGTCCACCAGTAAAGAAATAACATCTAATGAAGGACTGCACGGGACGTTCTGCTTTTTGAGATCATTCACTAACTTCTCGTTGAGAATGTAATCTCTAAATTCCTGGTTGAAGGGGCCGCAATACGAAACAAAGGCACACCCGACCGCCACGTCCCCAACAAGAGCGGTCTTAGTAGCATCAAACTTCGCTGAATCCTCCGTCCACCGCTTCCGCTCCCCCGCCAAGCCCCCGATCAAGTCCGTGGCCTGCTGCATCTTATCTCTCGTTTTCTTCGCGCCGAGTTCAATCGCCGCCTTCACAGCCATTTGGTCCTCGAACTTCTTCTGCAGACCATTTAATATGTCCATGACGCCTTTGAGTTTGGCTTCCGCGGCGTCGAGTTCTTTCTGGGCCTCGTCTAACTTACCTTGAGCGAGGCCAAGGGCTTCGAGCTTAGGCTTGACGATCTTCGACGCCGCCTGGTAGGAGCACATGGCCTTGGTCCAGGCGCAGAGGCCTTCCGCGGCTTTCGACGCGTTCTTGGCCACTAGCGTATTGTATTCCTCAATGTCTAAGTAAGGCTGCATGAACTCTATCGTCTCGTCATTGATCATATCCTTCTCGTACTTTGAAAAGTAAAAAATATTTTTCAAGAAGGACGAATCGGCCAGCATGCCGCCCTGCATGTTCTTGAAGGAGTCCTTGATGAAGCCGAACGTCCGCTTCTCTTTGCCGATGCCCATGGTGATCTCCTGCACGTCTACTTTGACCATGTTCTCCATTTTTAGGAGTCCTACTAAGTCGAAGACGAGTTTGATGATGTCCGAGGGTTTGCCCAGTTTCTTCACTTCATTTAGGTCGTTGGGTTTGATGGAGTTGGCGGCTCTCTCGGCTTCTTCGACGAAGGGCATCGCTTTAGCTAAATCTTTCTCCGCGTCGGCTTTTTCCAGGGCGATCTTGTGCGCTTCCTCTTCGCAGGACTTCTTGATGATGTTCACCGCATCCGCTTCCTTCTTGGCGGCCATGCTGCTCTTCTGTAACGTGCCGAGCATCTTTGTGGTATCGTCATTGGCCTTTTGGAGCTTGATCTCCTCTTTGGCTAACACAATCTTCATGGACTCCACGTCCTCCGCGCCTTTTTCTAACTTCTCTAGACCCGTCTTTACATTAGAAGCCTTCTTCTCGATTTCCGCGAGCTTCTGGCCGTAGACTCTTTTATAAAACTGGATGAAGGCTAAATAAGAAGTAGGGGTTTGGTACACGTGCCGGCGCATCTTCTGGAAGTACTCCTCGCAGCACTCGACGACACAGTTGTGCACGAAGGCCATGTGTACAATCAAATTGATTTTCACTTCCTTCGTACATTGGATGGCCATGTCGCCGACAAAGCCTTCCGAAACTGCTCGGAGGGCTTCCTTGGGCCAGCCCAGGAACCAATCAATAGCACACCCGGTGATCAAGCCGGGGAACTTCCGGGCTCGGTCGGCGAACTTCGCGTTGACCGGACTGAAGCATAAGACAACATGCAAGTTCCTCCTGACCGTGTCGAAGAAGAACTTCGTTAACGATTCGGGCGTGTCCACGGGCGTGCCCTTCGGGGCGTACTGCTGGATGTCGCCGGCCATGATTTGTAACTCATCTTTCGGGAAGAGGCCCGGGATCTCGCCCGTCATCAATAAAGAATTAAGTAACTCCAGGAAGTTCTCGTCCTTTATTTGCGAGTCCGTGAAGATGAAGGTGGCCTTCTTCCGCTGCTGGCCGGCCGTCTTGTACATCAGCCTTAGGTCCTCGAGGAAGCTGCTTAAGTTATATTGCTTCGTAAGTACGATCTGAAAAGGTACACTAGCGGCCATGTACGACGCTAAATGCGTTAAGGACTGCTTCCCTGAACCACCGACACCAACTAACATCAAGTTGCCGCGGGGCATGCCCAGCACGCGACTGATGCGCACGAGATGCAACAACGCGTCGTCAAAAATCACTAAATGCATCTGGCGCGCGGGGTGCTCTTCATTATACAGCCCGAGGAAGTGCTTCGAGCGGTCCCTGAGTGATTCTAAGTCGCCGCCCACTTCGTAAATCTTGGGCGCCTCCGCGATGAGAATCCCGTCTTCATCATATTCGTCGTCCCGCAAGAAGTCCACGAATAAAGCAGGGGCCGTGCACCGGCCGTGCACGTCGAGGACGCCGTCCACCGGCTTCTTGGCCTTATCTTTCTTCTTCGTGGCGGAGTCGGGCGGCGCCTTGCTCTTGGGTTTGCCGGTGAGTTGCCGCGAGACATTATCCAGTTCCTTGCGGAACTTTTCCTTGTCCTGAAGGTTCACGAGCTTGTCGCTGAAGACTCTTTCACATTCATGACGCCAGAGCTGCACGAGGACACTGTCTTGGGTGTAGGTGGACTTCGGGGTTCGTAGGATGCCCTGGAACAATCGCGACAGGTCTTTCAGAGTGTACGTGTAGTGGAACTTGGTAGGTGAAGGCAGCATTTTTTCTCGCAGCCACTTGAAGAGGGCCATGGTCGTCCCCGGCATCCGTTGCACGAAGCCCGGGAATTCAGAACCAAGATATTTGAAGTCCCGTCCATCGAAGCGAGAAGACAGGAGAATGCCGTAGATGGCCGCTACACTGGAAGGCGAGGGCGTCACCACGGTAAGCATGAAGAAGTGCCGCTTCAAGCGGTTCGGAATGTCGTTCTTGCCCCCGCCCGGTAAATCCATGGCCGCGACGTAATCTACACCTCGCACCTCTTTGACGTCGCCCCGCTTATCCTTATCCAGGAAGCAGACGCCGCCCGTCTCCACCAACTGCCGCGCCAACTCAAGCGTAGGCTGGTCGCCCCACGTATTCACTTCCGGCATAGAGAGGTCGTCCAAGAAAATCGTCATCCTTTTCCCGGTCGGCGGGCCATAACTCTTGCCGCCTTGTTTATCAAGTTCCGCCTCAATGGACCCTTGGAACGAACCGGGCGTCGTCGCGAAGGAGAAGTTCATCTTCTTAATGATGTTCTTGTCACCGTCCAACGAATCAAAAAACATGTACGCCGTCGACGTCTTGGCCGTTCCTGAACCGCCCAACAATAGGACGGGCGTTTCTCTAGAACGTAAGTGCGCTAAGAGTGCGCCGCACCGCGTCGTCTCCAGCGTCGGCACGAGGACGCCGCTCCAGTCCTCCACGTCGCCGCGAGGGGGCGTGTAGGACGGTAATACATAACGTTCCCACTCCATCGTTTCACTATTAACACCGTACTCGAAGATGCTTTCGCCGTCCGCCACGTTCAACGGCATATTTGTGGGCTCGCTGTCCATGCTTCGCAGCCACGCGTCCCACTTCAATCTATCTTCACTTTCGAGCAAACCGGCCACGCCCCACGTCAGGGAGAAGAGGACTAAGCGTTCTAGTTCGTGATGGGCGTCGTCGATGGACTCGCTGATCTCCGACACCGCCAACAGCGCGTCCAACAGCGTCAGCGTCTTCTCGACACATCCGACTCTACTCACAGAGATAGGAACGTTGCAGTGGTCTCGCAGCCATTCGAACGCCACGCCGCAGTCCCGCATGGACGCGCAGTGGCCCAAATAGTTCTCGAAGTGCTCTCTTAGCATTTGAGGGTGGTGCTTGTCGTCGCATTTCCGCAGCCAGGACTCCAAGACGGGCTCCCAGTCCAGGTCGGACTCACTTACAAAAATGATGCCGGCTCTTGACACGGTTGCCGGCGACGCGTTCCGCAAATCCTCCACCTCGAACATGAGCTTGACGTTGTCGGTCATTGGTATTCTATCACCATTGGCCAAGGTCAGGATCTTGTTGTCGTCGAGCACCGTATTCAGGTTCTCGATCCAGACCGCGTCCACGGGCCCGTCGCACAGAATCCACATGTTGTCCTTGCGGGCGCGGTCGTTGAACTTGCCCCACATGGCCGCGAAGATGCCCGCGATCCACTCTCCCGATAAACTGTCCGTCTCGCCGAACATTTCTTCCGCTCTGATGGCTTTGGGGTTCATTCTAACACGTTTATGGGCGATGGATATGACCCTCGCCAGGACGTCCTGCAAGACATTAATGATGTTGGACTTGCCGGCGCCGGGCGGGCCCACCAACATGATGCCGTGTCTTACGAGTGTGGTTTCGTACAACTGGATGACTTTCAAACGCCACGACGCGTGGTCGATGAGCCGGTGCTTTTGAATAACAGCGGTCAAGTTCTCTTGGACCTGCTCATACCCGCCGCCCTGCGGGATCGTTATGGAAGGGAATAAATCTGACAACAAAGATAAAAACAAAGGCACGTCCTGGGCCACGAACTTGGAGAGGTTCATGTCTCTTAGCGTCCTCATGAGTAACAAACTCTCGTCGGCTTCGAGCTCTTTTCTCTTCGTGGCCCCGGCCGTCCGTAAGACACTCAAAATATTCCGCAGGCCAAAATCATAATGTTTTTGCTTCGACAGCTGCTGCTCGCACAGTCCATACAACACAAAGAACTTCTTCGCCAGCTCCACGAATTTCGTATAGCCCACTGAACAGAGCTTGACCTTCATGATGATCTCCCGGTCGGGGACCATCATGGAGACGCTTCTAAAGAGGACCTTGAGGTTCTCCGGCAGTTCCTGGCGCCCCGCATACCCAGGGTTCATCGTGATGAAGTAGGCCACGTTTTGAATCAAACCGACGACCTGGGGGTCGCCCGGGAAACTGAAGGACTTGGCTCCTACTCTCTTTGCATTGGTAATAGCCAGGACCTGCTGGGCCACGACCGAGAGGACCGGTAACTCAATTCGATTGAACTCGTCGAAGCAGCCCCACAGCCCGCCCTGGCACAGGCCCTTGAAGATCTTGGCCATGTCCGTGTATCTTTGCTGATCGGTACAGTTCGTGACGACGACGAACACTCCTAATGCGCGTCCTAGATCTTTCACCGTTTCCGTTTTGCCGGTACCGGCCGGGCCGGCCGGCGCGCCGCCCAGATGCATGCCCAGCGCTTGTGAGAGAGTAATATAACACCGATCAGTAAGAGGCGTAATAACAAGCCGCTCCTTGCACCCCAAGTACTCAAAGGAATACGTGAACTCCACGTCACACACGGACACGACGCACGCCGACTCGCCGTGATCGTCCTTGGCGTCCGGCCGCCAGTAGAACCGGGCCTGCTTCAGCCACTCGAAGTCCCCCGCGTCCAGGCCGCCCTTCCTTTTGGCGTGCATCTTGGCTAGGTCTTCACTCACGTCGCGTTGGTGCACGTGGATCGTCACCAGCGTCTCGATCTTCCTCCGGTTCATTTTGGTCTTCAGATCATTGAGGCACCACGAAGAAAGCTCCTGGAGCACGGCCAGCTGCTGCCGGTTCGTACTTTGCACAATGTCCTTATTTTGTTTGGCCTTCTCCAATGCTTCCTGGAACTGCGCCGTCCAGTTGAACTGAATTCCTAAAAGTGCGAACTGGGCGCAGTTCGCGTTGACGAAGGCTTCCAAACTGAGCTCGGCGCATTGCGCTGCTGCGGTTTCGCACAACTGTTTTAACGTTCTTTGCATTTCTATTACCAATTTACCGAGCCACACTTCGATGGAGCCGGACGCCAAACACGTTCTCTTGAGCTTGATGGCTTCGAAGTCGGCCCCGTCGATATTTTTAATGGCTAGAATTTTGGTCTTGTCGTTCTTGTCGTGCTCCACTTCATTTACCGAGTCAAAAACTTTTTCGTAATAGGGCTGCATTTGTAGAGGATCACTGCCTTGACTTAGAATAATCAAAATGGCGGCGTTGGACACGAAGTAGAAGCGGGGGAAGATGGCCCGCTTTTGTTCCAAGTAGCCCTCTAGTGATTTCTGGCACCGTTCCAATTCATCATAGAGAACAGGTAAGGTATTGATCAAGAGTTCGTTGGCACAGCAATTGAGCACGACTTGCGTCTGTTCCGCTTTCCCCATGAGCTTCACGAAGTCCCGATCCACTTTTAAAAACTTCTTCGCTTCCAGAGGCATCTGCCGGGCGATGTCGCCGCCCATGAAGACACTTTCCAAGGCGGTCCAGAGCAGCTGGACCTTGATCCACAGCTCTAAAGTGTCGGCGGTGTTCGATAAGGCCGCGAGCTGCTCCGCCACGGGTTCCCGGAACGGACCCACGTGGCGCATAGACATTAAAGTCTGCATGTTCATCTGGGCCTCTTCCAAATCGTCGATAATAACCCCAAAATGCTGTAAAACGGGACAGTCCCGCCCCTTCCACCTCCCAAACGTAAATACGGTCTTGGTCCACGTTTCCCTAGATTCACTCAATTTGGTCTCGATGCCCAACTGCTTGTCGGCGCCTTCACAAATCTCCTCGACCTGCTCCTTGAACTTCAAGAGAGGACTCTCAAAGATGTCCTGGAGCTGAAAGGCCTCCTTGTCGAACGGCAAAGTAAAACCGCCCTGCTCGAACATGTCCCTCCAGTGCCTCGGTTTTATTGAGGGTTTGGCTAGTTCGGATATGAGAGGTAACAAGTCCTGGAAGTCCGTGACCTTCTGCCGTAGCGATTCATAGGCCTTCCACTCGCGGAGCCTTTTGGGCATCTTTTTGCACCGCAAATCGAACCCATTCGTTTCGTCCGTCATCTCCTGCAAGCGCGCGGGCACGTCGATCCAGAGCGTGGACTGGTTCTTCTCTACGCTCTGCAAGACGTCGATATATAAACCGTACAATTGATCTAGCAGACCGACCTCCTTTCGCGTGCGCTGCATTTCGGGGTATTTACTGGTTCGTAGCGCAAACAATTCTTCACCGCCAATGTACATCTCCATCTTGCGCTCCATGATGGTCAGGGAGTTCTTGTACTTTTTCAGTCTTTCAACAGCTTCTTCCGGCGTGCAACCCGCGGCCCCCGGTCCATTTACTTCAAAATCACTCCGGAACTCGGCGCAGTCCTTCTTGAACTCCCTCACATCTAAGACGAGCTTTTTCTTGTAGTGGCCCTGGATCTTACCTAACTCGTCGGCCACGTCCTCCGCTAAGTCGGCTAATTTATGCCACGACGGCCTTAGGACACTTTTCTGGTCCATCTCGTCCTTATCTACTAAACCGCCCGGCAGGTAGTGGTCCAGCATGGCGTACATGTCAAACACGGGCGCGATCTCCATCTCTATTGAACTTTCTCGCTCTCTGACGTCCTTTAGCACGAGCATCACGTAGCGTAGCGAATCGAGATCAGTGACCTCCGTGTGGAGCTTTGTGGACGTCGTGCGGATGTAATCTAATAGGCCTCGTAGAGCATCCCGGGCCATGTGGTGGATTTTGGTGGAGTAGATCTGCTTCCACTGGCGCGATTCGTTTCGGAGCTGTAACTTGTAGTTGGCCGTGTTCAGGGTCAACGCACCAATGTTCGTCATGGGCGTGATTTTGGTAATGGCCGATTCGATGTCCATGAATTTCTGGAGCTGGTCCTCGAAGTTTCCGAGCGTCGGAGACCTTTCTAAGAACTTTGCATAGTGCTTGTCCCTATCGTCCTTCCAGAGCCAGTCGTACTGCTTATAAGCGTTGAGGCACTCCGTGACTTGATTTTTGGTGGCGAAGAGGGCTCCCGTTAAGAGTAACGCGATTTTGACGATCTCCGTGTCTCTGCCTAATCTATCGAAGAAGGCCGTCTTTCGCTCGTCGCGCAGGCCGAGCTGGCCCCAGTTGAAGACGCGCTTCGCGCAGCCCAGGACGGCGACCGCGCTCCGGTTGATGGACCTTTGGACGTCGTCTAGGGACGGTGCTAATCTGACTGAAGGTACACTCAGTTGCACGTCCACGACGAAAAAAGGTCTAGAGACAAACAGGAACCCGGTGCCGCCGCCTCGAGCACAGACGCGAGCCTTCATCTTGTTCAGGGAATTCTTCACGCAGTTCAACAGCGCCGTATAGAGCATCTTGTTGTAGTGCACTCGTAAAGCATTCACGGCCTCGACGTCTATTGATGGAGAAGAGGGATCCAGGGGGAACTTCGTCAATTCCTCCACTAAATCTTCGACGGCCGTCTCCACCTCCAAATTCTTGGCCACCAGAATCTCGGACTCCGTCCGGACCTTCATTTCTTGCATACTGACAAACTCGCCCAATGTTACAGATCTATCCGTCGGCAGGTCCACTAGTAGAATGCGGGCCATCACTTTTAAATTCTTCTCGATGCGGTTCTCGACTAAATCGTTGATGGTACCCACTAGATGCTCCAGCTGGTTCAAGGAAGTTCGGACTTTCGCGGCGTAGGTCCCGAGGTTCATGCTCGTCCAGGTCAACGCGACCATGCCCGGTCTTAATGCAGCTTCCACCGTGGCCACGTGCGGTTTTAAGGCCGCCAACGTCGTGGGCGAGATGGTCCCTGTTATTCTATCAAGGTCGGCTAAGCATTGCCGTAATTCGTCGTAGTAGCCCTTGAACCGCGATTCCTGGGACTGGACCGTTCTGGCGCCTTCCGGGATTTCTATCGACATCCTCTGTAAACATTTGGCTTCTCTAATAAGTTGCAACACTTGCGCGTCGAAGTTGACATGGAGCGTCCCTTGGGACGGATGTCTAATCACTAAAGTAGCTCGCAACCCCGCTTTCGCGGCTTCGATGGACTTGCACCAGGCCTCGTACCACAAGAACTCAAAGGCCACCAGCGTGCGCGCCACCTTGTTATACGCCTTCACGATCCGTTTTGCTTCCCGACTACTCCCGAGCACGGCCTTGTTCGACTGGAAGCGCTTCATGGGCTCCTCTATTCTTCGTAACAAGTGCCTCGCCCAGGTGATATTGCCCGCGACGGGCGGGAGGTTCCGGGCCGACGGAGGGGCGTGCTTGTGCTTCTCATAGGTCTCCTGCACCGAGGCTAATTCTAGACCATAATTGTGGAAGATGATCATGAACTTGTTCTCTAAGTCGGCTCGTAAGGTTTCTCGATGTAAAATGTCCTGGTACTTCTTGAGTAATTGCAGCGACTGTTCGATCGAAGAAATGGACTCAAAGCTTCGGTTAATAAAGTGCTGTAACGACGTCTCGAGCTCGCCGACGCGGACGTTGAACTCGACGTAGTCCCGATCAAATTTATTCGTGTTGTAATCTAATAAATCGTGCTTCTTTTCTCTGAATTGATCGATGATTTGATCAAAGACTAAGAGAAGGGGCTCCATGCCCTCCAGCTTGTGCTCCACGAGAGCCTTGAACTGTTGGATCGTACTAAACACATCAATGAGCTTAATCAACCGCCGACAGAACAAGTCGAACTTGCCAAACAATTGCGCTTCCGCGAAATCGAACTGCCTTCCTGTCGGCATGCCACTCAATTTGTCCTTGGTTAACTTGTACTGTTCCTGGTAAAACTCGTTCATCCTTAAGCATGTTTCTAAAATCTCCAACAGAGGCCCCGGCGAGCGCTCCCACATCTTGGCCGACGTGTCCGTGCCGTTGATCGCCAGTCTACAACTCTTCACCATAGAATTAGTAATCTTCATGAAGAGCTTGGTCATCCTTTCTGATGTATTGAAGAAGCGACTGATCGTGTGGACCATCTTTAAGGCGTTCATAAGGGCAGGGATCCCGTCAATAATTTGCGATGGCGTCCCTGAACGTAACGGTTCCAGGAACCTCTCTAACGTACTGAGGAACTTGGAGTTGTCCTTGGCCTCGTTGGCCGCTTTTGTAATACACACGTCGACCTGGCGCCACCTTCGCATGAGTGACAGGACTCGATTGCGCGGCGCGGCGGCTTCATCTTCCGGTTGTTTAGTTACTGCGGTGAGTAACACGACAACTTGCTTGCACCTCTTGGTTTTCAACTGGTCCGTTATTGATGTTAACCGCTGCATCCTTCTCCGCCAGTACTCTAATTCGGAGTCCGGTCCACTATCTTGGCTCTCTCCTAGACGATCGGTGTCGCTCAAGTAGCCTTCGATCGAAGTACACCATTCTTCCAGTAGTTCTAAGTGGGCCTGGGCGACCTTGGGAGACGAGGCCTGGTCCACCGGATCATGTAAATCATACACCGCACCCGAAGGTTGTCTCAATTCCAAGCCGCCACCCAGAGCTTGCAAACTCCCACTCAGATTCTTAGAAAAAGCATCAACACTAACAGTGAACTCCGTCTTGTGCTGCTCGGACGCGGCGCCCCAGACCACTTTCGAGGAGGTCCGGAGCATCGGTTGATATAAACTCCGCATCATCGCCTCCAGCGACCGCATGGGGTCCCGCACCGTGCCGAAGACCATGGACCCATCTCGCCCTTTCAAAGGATCCAGGGTGATGCCGCGGTCCCCTTTCCCCGTTCCCCTCTTCATGAAGTAGCATGCGATGTTCTGTAGAGCCGTTTGTGGTAAGGTGTCCAGGTCCGTGCCATC
>Ga0114997_10001276_pt1 | contig 21006 bp, 18 predicted proteins | sample ArcticOcean_MG_C_2_FD_87045 | JGI IMG/M metagenome (GOLD analysis project Ga0114997, IMG submission 87045) | Marine microbial communities from western Arctic Ocean - ArcticOcean_MG_CB4_136 | ecosystem: Environmental > Aquatic > Marine > Oceanic | place: Arctic Ocean: Canada Basin | collected...
AATATGATTTATCTTATTGTTTTTAATTTCAAAAATTCCAACTTTTCCCTTAAATAAAGTTTTTTTTATAAATAGGTTTCCATCTATAATTGAATTGTTTTGGAGTATTAGATAATAAATAAGCCCCACTAAATCAAAACTTAGGAAAGATAATTGATTTGGGTATTTATTAAATTTTTCAAAATACTCTAATGAAAAAGCTTCATAATTTTTTTTATTTACAGAGGGAAAGTAAAGTGGTTGAGAGCTAGTTTCTTTAAGAAGAGACACATCAAACCATTGATTAAGTGTTATAAAATATTTTTTTTTAGGGGATACATCGGTGTAAAGCAAAGAAGTTGTAACACTTTTTAAACTTTCATCAAAATCTGCAATTATCACTGAATCAAATTTTACACTTCCAAGTGTGTCTTTTTTTTTTAACTTTTCGATTAATCGATCTTTATTGTTTTCATCAGATTTTTCCAACCTATTTATTTCATCTATAAGATTTTGTTTTCTTTTTTTATAATTTGTAATTTTTTCGATTTGATTGGTAAGTTTAGTCGGGTCTGTTTTATAAATATAGTTTTTAGTTATCTTTATCTTAGAATTATATATACCTTGTTTAATTTCATTTTTATAATTACCATCGGGTGTTAAAAAAATAGTTTTCTTAATTTCATTTAATTCTATAAATTTTTTGATAGCCTTTAGTTGAGATGTTGCGTTTATGCCCGCACTAATAATATTTTTTGAGCTATTGTTACTTTTATTTGTTAATGATAAAAATGTTATATCTTTTAATTCATTAAGATAAATTAAATTTTCATTAAAAACTGGACCAATTATTATCCTTACTCCTAGTTCATAAAGTTCCTTAGCTGATCTCAAGGTAGAATTAGGATCTGATTCTGTATCCTTAGGGATAATTTCGATTGATGAGTTGCTAATTTTATTTATAGCAAGTCTAGTGGATTTAATTATAGATTGGCCAATCTCATAATCTTTACCAGTTAATGGAACAAGTAAGCCAATTCTAATTTTCTCATTAGCCATTACATTTCCTACGAATGCAGAATAAGCTAATGTTAGAAGTAGTATAATTTTAATAATTTTGCTCATTTTAATGTATTATTATAACGATATTAATTTAATGATTCTACAAACTGAAAATAAAAACAATAAATTTAAAAATGGACTATATATTGTTTCTACACCTATAGGAAATTTAAGCGATATTACCTTAAGAGCCATAGATGTACTAAAAAAATCAGATTATATATTATGTGAAGATACTCGTATCTCAAAAAATTTGTTGAGTAGATATGAAATTAAATCCAAACTTATTTCAAACCATAAATTTAATGAAAAAAAAAATTTGTTGAGAATTATTGAAATATTAAGATCAAATTGTATTGTATCTCTAATTTATGATGCTGGTACACCTGGAATTTCAGATCCAGGCTCAATACTTGTTAATGAATGTAGCAAAAATGATATAAATATTTTCCCAATACCAGGTGCATCTGCAGTTTCTTCAGCAGTTTCTATTAGCGGGTTTAATGAAAAATATTTTTTTTATGGTTTTTTTCCTCAAAAAAATAATAAATTAAAAGAAGATTTTGAAAAATTATCAAATCTAGACAATTCTATTGTACTTTTTGTTTCTCCAAGAAAATTTAATAAATCAGTGAAAGATATTAAATTTTATTTTTCAGGAAGAAAAATTTTAGTATGTAGAGAAATGACAAAGTTTTATGAAGAATATATTAGAACAGACGTTGACAGCCTAGAACCGTTTAAGTCTGACCCAAAGGGGGAGCTGACAATTGTTATTTCAGAAAAATTGAATGAAAAAAATCTATCGATAGTTCTAAAAGAATCTGATAAAAAAAATATTCAAAAATTAATTAAAAAATTAAGCATTAAAGATATTACTGATTTAATTAGTCAAAATAGTAATGTAGCAAAAAAAGAGATTTATAATTATTGTTTAAAATTAAAGAATGAAAAATAAAATTTTTTTAATATTTCTTGTGTTTTTAATATTTACTGGATGTGTGGGCACAGGATCAAAAGGTATTTTTGGTACAGGAGTTAGTATAGCCCTAGATCCTAGATCAATAGGCACACAAATAGATGATTCAGTGATGCAAAAAAATCTAACAACAAGATTAATATTAAGAGATAAGAATTATTTATTATCATTGAATACAAAAGTTTTAGATGGAAGAATTTTTTTAACAGGTAAAATTGATGATCCAGAGGAAAAACTTCAGATAACCAAATTAGCGTGGGAAATTAAGGGAGTAAGGTCAGTTAAAAACGATGTTAAAGTTAAAGAGGACTTTAATTTTAAACAATCTGCTAAAGATCTATTAATAACCTCACAATTACGTGCAGCTTTAATATTTAATAAAAATATTAAGGCAATGAATTATCAAATAGATACATATAAAAAAAAAGTATTCATTTATGGAATTTCTTTAACAGCAGAAGAAAGAAAAGAAGTAATAAATGAAGCAAAAGAAATACTTGATGTTGAAGATGTTATAGCAAGCATTATTCTGGTTGAAGATTTAAGAATACAAAAAAATTAATCTTTTTTATTATAACTAATTACACCAGCAGAATAGGCAGCAACAGATGCTAAATTTAATATATCAGAAGTAGACGATCTTAAAGGAGCAATTTCAATTGGCTGAGCCAGGCCAATTAATAGTGGTCCAATGACTTTGGCTCCCCCTAATTCTCTCATCATTTTATAAGATATTGCCGCACTATGTTGGCCGGGCATTATCAAAATATTGGCGTTTCCAACAATATTTGAGAAAGGGTAAAGTTCCTTATATTGTTTATTAAGAGCAACATCGGGCTGCATGTCTCCATCAAATTCAAAATCCACATCCTTTTCTTTTAGAATATCTACAGCATTTTTAATATGTTTCGTTCTGCTTGTTAATGGTTGACCAAAAGTAGAGTGGGAAACAAAAGCAACCTTTGGATCAAAACCAAATAATCGTACAACTCTTGCAGAGGAAATTGCCATTTCAGCTAGTTGTTCTGAACTTGGATATTCGTGGACACTAGTATCTCCTACAAAAACAGTTTTACCTTTATTTACAATCATATTAAGACCAAACATTATTTCTCCTGGTCTAGGGTCTATTACTTTTTTGATTTTTTCTAAAGAAGCACCGTATCGCCTAGTGTTACCAGTTACAGCGCCATCTGCATCACCACAGCAAACCATGCAAGAAGCCCAAATTACCCTGTCATTTCTTACCATCCTATCACAATCTCTTTCGAGCAAACCTTGTTCTCTCTGCATCTTTTTAAATAAAAAATTTACATATTTCTCTCTCTTTTCTTTATCTGTCGAATTAGTTATTTCAATGTCAAAATTTTCGCTATATCCAATTTCTTTTAGTTTTTTTTTGATTGTCTCCTTTTTAGCAACCAAAATTGGTGTCCCTAAACCACTATTTTTAAAAGCGATTGCTGCTTTTAATGTGTTTTCATCTTCTCCATCTGCAAAAACGATTCTCTTTTTATTTTTTTTAATTTGGTTATTTATACCTTGCATTATTGTTACAGAGGGATCTAATCTTTGCTTAAGTTGCTCTTTGTAACTTTCAAAATCCTCAATTTCTTTTCTTGCCACTCCACTTGCAATAGCAGCCTTTGCAACTGCAACAGGGATTACACTAATTAATCTTGGATCAAAAGTTGATGGTATAATATATTCTTTACCATAATGAGGTCTGTCGCCACCCATTGCTGCAACAACTTCGTCAGGAACATCTTCTCTCGCTAGTTTAGCTATAGCGTTTGCAGCAGCTACTTTCATTTCTTCATTTATAGTTTTTGCCCTAACATCTAAAGCACCTCTAAAAATGTATGGAAAACCAATTAAATTATTTACTTGGTTTGGGTAATCTGATCTGCCAGTAGCTATAATGGCATCATCTCGAACTTCTTGAATTTCTTCAGGCGTAATTTCAGGATCAGGATTAGCACACGCAAAAATTATTGGATTTTTTGACATTTTTTTTACCATATCCTTTGACAAAGCACCTTTGGCAGATAGGCCTAAAAAAACGTCTGCATCTTTTATAGCATCACTCAAAGTTCTATCTTTTGTTTCAATAGCATGAGCTGATTTCCATTGATTTAAATTTTCTCTTCCTTGATAGATAACTCCTTTTCTATCTACCATAGTTACATTTTTATGCGGTACACCACTGTTCTTAAATAAATTAGTACAAGCCATTGCAGAGGCACCAGCTCCATTAACAACTATTTTAATTTCTTTTATGGATTTTCCAGATATATCAAGAGCATTAATTAGCGCGGCAGTAGTAATAATAGCAGTCCCATGCTGGTCATCATGAAAAACAGGAATATCTAAAATTTCTTTTAATTTTTCTTCAATGATAAAACAGTCTGGTGCAGCAATATCTTCTAAGTTTATACCACCAAAACTAGGTGAAAAATTTTTTATACTATTAATTATTTCATCTGGATCGTAACAATCAATTTCTAAATCTATAGAGTCTATATCAGCAAACCTTTTAAATAATACAGCCTTACCCTCCATCACAGGCTTAGACGCTAGTGCACCTAAATTTCCCATACCCAATATTGCAGAACCATTACTTATTACAGCTACCAAGTTACCTTTAGTAGTGTAATCATAAGCTGCATCAGGATTTTCTGCTATCGCTCTCACAGGGGCGGCGACACCTGGTGAGTAAGCTAGAGCTAGGTCTCTTTTTGAGGTCATAGGTTTTGAAGAGATAATCTCAATCTTGCCAGATTTATTGCTATTATGAAAATCTAAAGCTTCCTTATCAGTGTAATGATCAATTTTTGTTTTTTTCATATATGATAATTAGCTATACAAATGGAGCAAATTTAAGACTAATATGATTTATGAACCTTATTAAGTCAACAGGCACATTCAGTTTTTTTACTATAATCAGTCGATTACTTGGGTATTTAAGAGATGTGTTGATTGCAATATTTCTTGGAACAGGTCCATTGGCAGATGTTTTCTTTGTTGCATTTAGGATCCCAAATACATTTAGGAGACTTTTTTCAGAAGGAACATTTAATGCAGCATTTATTCCAAGCTATGCAACAGAACTTTCTCAAGGAAAAGCACAATCAGATAAATTTGCAAATAATATATTTAATTTATTAATTGTTGGATTGTTTTTGTTGATCTTAGTTATTGAGATTTTTATGCCATTTTTTGTCTTTTTGATAGCACCAGGCTTTGAAGGGGATGCTCAAAAATTAGAATTGGTTATTAGCTTAACTAGAATAACATTTCCATTCTTATTTTTTATAAGTTTAGCATCATTTTTTTCAGCAATCTTAAATTCGCATAATAGATTTGCCGTTGCTTCGGCAGCCCCAATCATTTTGAATATAATATTAATAGGAGTTTTATTTTATGGAAAATTTTTAAATGATCAGCTTGTTTATTATTTATCTTATGCAGTTACAGTTTCTGGAATTATTCAATTAATATTTCTATACACATTTGTTAAAAAATTTTATTTACCAAAAATTATTTTTAAAATTAAAATTGATGAGAAAGTAAAAAATTTTTTTAAGAAATTATTACCAAGTATTTTTTCTTCTGGGGTAACGCAAGTAAATATTTTAGTTGGAACTATTATAGCCTCATTTCAAGCAAGCGCAGTTTCTTATCTTTATTATGCAGATAGAATTTATCAAATAAATTTAGCTATTGCTGGAATTGCAATTGGAACGGTTATATTACCTCAACTCTCTAAATATATTCAAAGTGATAAAAAAGAGGAAATTATATTGATTCAGAATAAAGCTCTTGAGTTAAGCTTATTTTTGAGTATCCCTGCTGCTATTGCTTTAGTGCTAGCGTCAGAAGAAATTGTATCTGCTTTATTCGGCTATGGTTCATTTGATGAAAATGGTGTCAAAAATTCTGCAAATGCCTTATTTTATTTTAGCTTAGGTTTACCAGCATTTTCATTAATAAAAGTTTTTTCAAGTTTTTTCTTTGCTCGCCATAATACTAAAATTCCATTTTACATTTCATTAGTTTCAGTTTTAATGAATATCTTGATTAGTATTTTTTATTTTAAGAGTATTGGTTTTATAATTATACCTATCGCAACAACTATATCTTCTTGGTTTAATTCTATTTTATTATTTATTTTTTTAAAAAAAGAAAATTTATTTAACTTCAATTTGATATTCATAAAAAGGTTCACAAGAATTCTTATAGCCTCAATACTTATGGGGTTATTTTTTAATTATCTAATTAATTTTTTTGAGAATAACTTGACCTATGAACAGAATTTTAAATCAATCTTTTTAATTGGGATAGTATTATTAGGACTTATTTCTTACTTCTTAATTGCAGTTTTGATCAAAGCTTTTAAAATTAGTGATATTAAACTAAAGTATTGAATTAATGATTAAAAAAATTTTTTCAGGTGTTCAACCAACGGGAAATCTTCATATAGGAAACTATTTAGGAGCAATTAAAAACTTCGTAGAGTTAAATAATCAAAAAGATAACGAATGTATTTTTTGTGTAGTGGATCTTCATGCAATTACAGTAAAACAGGATCCCAAAGAATTAAAAAAAAATATAAGAGAAACAGCAGCTACTTTTATTGCGAGCGGCATAGATCCAAAAAAAAGTATTATATTTAATCAATCAATGGTTTCCGCACATTCTGAATGTGCTTGGATTTTAAGTTGTGTTACTAAAATTGGATGGTTAAACAGAATGACACAATTTAAGGAAAAGGCAGGAAAAGATAAAGAAAAAGCTAGTATAGGACTTTATTCTTATCCAGTTTTGATGGCTGCGGATATACTACTTTATGATGCAACGCACGTTCCTGTTGGAGATGATCAAAAACAACATCTAGAATTATGCAGAGATATTGCACAAAAATTTAACAATGATTTTAATGTATTGGACTTTTTAATATGCCCAGAGCCTTTAATTCAAAAAGAGTTTTCAAGAATAATGAGTCTTAAAGATGGAACAAAAAAAATGAGTAAATCTGACCCATCTGATTTAAGTAGAATAAATCTATCTGATGATAGAGAGCAAATATCTAACAAAATTAAGAAAGCAAAAACTGATCCAATGCCTATGCCTTCAGACAAAAAAGATTTATTAGAAAGACCGGAAGCTGAAAATTTACTTGGAATTTATTCAAGCCTTGTTGGTAAAAACTTAAATCAGTCTATAGAAGAATTTAGTGGAAAAAATTTTTCTAATTTCAAAGAAAAACTATCTGATGCACTAGTTGAAAAGATTGAACCAATATCAAAAGAAACAAAAAAATTACTAGATGATCCCAAATACCTTGATAATATTTTATTAGATGGAGCAAATAAGGCAAGCAACATTGCATCTAAAAAAATTAAGGAGATTAAAGAATTAGTAGGTTTTTAATAAATTTATTAATTAGTTTAATTTTACCAATTAATCACTATATATAAATAATGTATATACAAACTGAAATAACACCAAACCCTAATTCACTAAAATTTATACCTGGTAAACCTGTATCAAATAATGGGTCTTTTGAAATTACAAAAAAAGATGAAATTAATAATGAACTTGTAAGAAACCTTCTTTCTATAAACGGTGTAAAAGGAATTTTTTTAGGAGGAGACTTTATCTCAATTAATAAGGAAGAAAATGTAGATTGGGAAGACATAAAGCATATAGTTATTTCTTTAATCGATGATTTTTATTCAAGTGGAAAAGAATATGTGGTCGATAAATCTTTAAAAAATGCAGAAAAGACTAATCTTATAGAAATAGAAAAGAAAATAATTAAAATTTTAGATACAAAAATAAGACCTGCTGTTGCTAAAGATGGGGGAGACATTAAATTTGAAGAATTCAAAGAGGGTATTGTTAAAGTAAGATTGCAAGGTAGTTGTTCAGGTTGTCCTAGTTCAACAATGACTTTAAAACAGGGTGTTCAAAATTTATTATGCCATTATATACCTGAAGTAAAAGAAGTTGTGGCAATATAAAATGAAAGTAAAAAATTTTGAGTTTCAGCAAATTAAAAACTACCTTAAAAAAAAAGGTTTTATAATATCAAGAATAAAAAAAAATAATTTTTTAAATAAAGATTTTAACAGTATATATGCAACCATTCTAAGTAGTTTATTAATAGGTATTTTCTTTTATATATTTCCTATTTATTCTGATTATAAAAAAAATGTTAATCTAAATTCAAAAGAAGTAAAAAATAAATCGAAAAGTAATTTTGAAAAAGTATTGGAAGGAAAAAATTTAGAGAAAGAAAACCCAACATTAGATCAAGGATTGGATGTGACTAATTTATTAGAAGACATCTTCCAATTTGATGAATTACCCAGCGACACAGTTCGATTGAGCGCAACAACTCTTGAACAACTATTCAAGGATACTAATTATAACTTAAAAGATGTTAGAGAAACAAAATTAGTCAAACCAATAAATTTATCACTTCTTCCCGAAAAAATGAAAATGATAGAAAATACCAAAAAAAGAAAAAAACTATTTATTAAAATTATATTGCCATTGATATTAGAAGAGAATAATAGAATTAGGCTAGATAGAAAAAAATTTTTTACCATTTTAAATAAAAATAAAAATACCAAGTCTGAAAAAAAATGGATAGAAAAAAAATTTAAACAATATGGAGTTGTGAATAAAGATTTTTCAACTTTAAAAGTTAGAATGGATGAAATTCCAGTATCATTAATAATTGCTCAAGCAGCAAAAGAAACGGGCTGGGGTACATCAAGATTTGCAATTGAAGGAAACGCATTATTTGGTCAATGGACTTATACAGGTGAAGGTATAAAGCCTGCAAACTCAGAAAGCGAAAGTACTCACAAAGTCATGAAATTTAAGATACTACAAGCCTCTGTAAGAGCATATCAAAGAAACTTAAATACTCACTCAAGCTACAAAAAATTTAGATTAGCAAGAGCAGAATTAAGAGATAAAAATAAAAATTTAAATAGCATAATTTTAGCAGACTTTTTAGATAAATATGCTGAAACTGGTCTAGAGTATGTTAGAATTTTAAAGCAGATAATTTCGCAGAATAATTTAACAGACTTCGATGATGCACAACTATTACCAACAAGTATAAGTCTTAAGAGTTTAATTTAATAGTAAACTGCGTCCCAAACCATCTCCAAACTCCATTATCATTTAATGAACAGTTAATCCTTCCCCTTCTGAATAAAAATTTTTCTCTAAATTTAATCTTTAAAATTTGATTTTCAAAATTAATGATAGATTTTTCCCATTTATTTCCTTCATCAGAAAAACAATTAATATGTTTTATATTTTTTTGTTCTTTAAAAAATTCTACTGAAAATAAAGGTGGGTTATTTTTATTATCAATAAATTTATTTTTAGGGGATAATTTTTTATATTGTAATGGTTGTAAATTAATTAAAAATCTAAATCTATCAAGATTACCATATTTTTCATTTATAGGGAATCTTGGTAATTCAAATTTATTTTTATTAAAATCTATTACCCCAGAGTGTTGACCAAAAGAAAGCTTAAAATTTTTGGAAATGTAATTTTTTATAAAATCATTGTATTCACCGAATGGATATGAAAAATATTTAGGACTATAATTTATTTCTTTAATAAATTCTCTTTTAGCTTTTTTGAAATCTTCCAAAATTTCTTTTTTACTAAAATTTACAAGATAGTCATGAGAATGTGAATGATTGCCAATATAGACAAATTTTTCTTTTTCTAATTCTCTAATTTCATCCCAGCTCATATAGCCATGTTTTCCCACAGCTTCAGTTGAAACAAATAATATAAAAGGTATCTTATTTTTTTTTAAATAAGGCCAAGCATGCTTATAAAAAGAGGAAAATGCATCATCAATAGTAATTAATATTTTCTTTTCTTTTTTAGGAAGGTCTAAGTCTTTTTCAAAATCAGATGGGTCATAAAAGTTATAATTTAATTCTCTTACAATTTTGATTTGTTTTTTAAATATATCCATTTGAATATTTGTAGATGGGTATTTATTTTCATCAAACCGATGGTACATTAATGCTAATGTCCCCATATCATCATAATAGTATTTGATATTATTTTCTTCTGCCTTAGAATCGTTTATAAAAAATACAAGTATTATGAAAAATTTAATAATAGATGCAGCCAGTAAAAAAATTTTTTTAACTCTCATGGTTAATAAAAATATTTATACCCATACTTATGACAATAGTAAAAACAATTTTGATAAACTGGTTATTTTAATTAATAAAATTTTAATAGAAAATAAAGTGAAGATAGGTGAAATAGATGGTATTTACATTAATAGAGGGCCAGGTAGTTTTGCAGGTATAAGGACTTGCCTTTCTATAGTTAAAGGTTTTTTTCTTGTATATAAAATTGACTATTATTGTTTTAGTTTTGATGATTTTAGTGAAATTGATATATTTAAATATGAAGACGTGCCCTATTTATGTGATAAATTTAGGGTTAAAAAAAATTTGATTAATCCACTTTATTTGAGTTAAAATCAATTATGTCAGAAACTATAGAAGAAAAATGTTTAGCTAAAGGTGTCAAGCTTACCGACCAAAGAAAAATAATTGCTAAAATTATGTCACAAGCCAACGATCACCCTGATGTAGATGAGCTTTATAAAAGAGTATCTAAAATAGACTCAAAAATTAGTATAGCGACAGTTTATAGAACAGTAAAACTTTTTGAAGAGTCTGGAATATTAGCAAAGCATGAATTTAAAGGAGGCAAAGCTAGGTATGAAGAACTTAATGAAGGTCATCATGATCATTTAATTGATATTAAGTCTGGAGAGATAGTAGAGTTTGTCGACGAAGAAATTGAAGAATTACAAAAAAAAGTTGCTGAGAGATATGGTTATGAATTAGTTGATCATAAACTGGAATTGTACGGAGTTAAGAAAAAATCTTAACTAAATGAATAATAAAATTTTTATCAAAACTTTTGGCTGTCAAATGAATGAGTATGACTCAGGTCGTATTTTTGACTCTGTTAAAGAAATTGGCTATTCAAAAACAGAAAATTATGAAGATGCAAATTGTTATTTATTAAACACATGTCATATAAGAGATAAAGCAAAAGAAAAAGTCTATCATGAAATAGGAAGAGTAAAAAAAATTTTTAAGAATAAAAAAAAACCAATAGTCATCATTGCAGGTTGTGTAGCTCAAGCAGAGAATCAAGAAATGTTAAGAAGAGAACCTTATATTGATATAGTAATTGGGCCCCAGTCATATCATAAAATTAATTCTACAATTTTAAATTTTATCAAGGATAAAAAAAAAGAAGAAGAAACAGAATTCGATAGTATTTCTAAATTTAATTATTTAAGTAAAATTAAAAATAAAAATAGTAAAGTTTCATCATTTTTAACAATACAAGAAGGTTGTGATAAGTTTTGTCATTTTTGTGTTGTGCCCTACACAAGGGGCCCAGAATACTCTAGACCATTTAATCAAATTATTGATGAAGCAAAAAATCTTATCCAAAATGGAACAAAAGAAATAATTCTTTTGGGTCAAAATGTTAATGCTTATAGTTATTTAGAAAATGATAAAAATTTCAAATTATCTGATTTAATTCTAAAGTTGGAGAATTTTAATGAACTAGAGCGTATACGATACACCACATCTCACCCAAAAGATATGACTGATGATTTAATAAATGTTTATAAAACTAGCAAAAAATTAATGCCACTAGTTCATTTACCTGTTCAAAGTGGATCTAATAAAATTTTAAAAGCAATGAATAGGAAACATACTATTGAAGAGTATCTTGATATTTATAAAAAACTAAAAAAAATAAATTCTAATGTGGAGTTTTCTAGTGATTTTATAATTGGTTATCCAGGTGAAGAAGAGCAGGATTTTAAAGATACGCTAGAGTTAGTAAAAAAAATAAGATTTATAAATTCATATTCATTTGTATTTAGCCCTAGGCCAGGGACTGTAGCAGCCGGACTAGATTTGATTAATAAAAAAGATTCACAGGAAAGACTAGAAACTATTCAAAAGGTACTATTTGAATATCAAGTGAATAAAAATAAGTTATTAGAAAATAAAATTGTAAATGTTTTGGTGGAAAATCAAATGAAAGATAAAGTAAAACTTTTTGGTAGAACAGAAAACATGACACCAGTAATTTTTGATGGTAGTATCGAAGATGTTGGAAAAATTGTGCAAGTAGAAATAAAAAGTAGTAGCAGAACTAGTCTATTTGGAAAATTAAAAGAAAACTATAATCAAAAAGTAGCATAAAAAATTGACAAATACACAATCAAAGAAATTAAATCCAACTTTAAAATTTGTTTATGCAGACAACAATACATTAAGTGTAATATTTCATGATAATGATTTACTTATGGGAGTAGTTGGAGAGTTCAATAAGAATTTAAAAGAATTAGAAAAAATTACCAATACAAGCTTATATTCTAGAGGCAATTCTATTTTAATTAAATCAAGCCCAGAAAAAAATGAAATAACCAAAGATGCTATTCAATTTCTGGCTAATCAATTTATTAACAATGGCAGTATAGAAAAGAAAGATATAATTTCATCTATAGATCAATTTATGATTGATGAAAAAGTTAAAAAGAAAAATGTAAATGTTTCCGACATTATAAAGACACCAAAAAAATCTGTTATACCAAGATCTGAAAAACAAAAAGAGTATGTAAGAGCATTAAGGCAAAGCGATATTGTGATTTCTGCTGGTCCAGCTGGTACAGGTAAAACATTCTTAGCAGTAGCTGTTGGTCTTACAATGTTATTAGATAAAAAGATTGAAAGAATTATTTTATCAAGACCTGCCGTCGAGGCAGGTGAAAGATTAGGATTTTTACCTGGAGATATGAAGGAAAAAGTTGATCCATATTTAAGACCGTTATACGATTCGCTTTATGATCTTTTTGATTATGAAAAAATACAAAGAATGATTGAAATAGGAGATATTGAAATTGCACCTCTAGCTTTTATGAGAGGCAGAACATTAAAAAATTCTTTTGCTATTTTAGACGAAGCTCAAAATGCTACTGACACACAAATAAAAATGTTTTTAACTCGTATTGGGGAAAATTCAAAAATAGTAATAAATGGAGATCCTTCTCAAATCGATTTACCAAACAAGAACACGTCAGGATTAGATAGAGCAAAAAAATTATTAGGACATTTAAATGAGATTTCTGCTATAGATTTTGATCATTCTGATGTAGTTAGGCACCCTTTGGTTTCGAAGATTGTAAAAGCTTATTCAGATAAAAAAAATGATTAATGTTGATGTAGTTTTAGACAACAATCTTTGGTCCAAAAAGATTAAAAATGAAGATCTTTTTTTCAACTCTATAGTAAGTTTTTTTCCTAAAAAATATAGATTTATTAAGAAAAAAGTGAGTTTAACAATTTTATTATCAAATAATAAAAATATTCAAAAATTAAATAAAAAGTTTAGAAATAAAGATAAACCCACAGATGTACTATCTTTTCCTTCTGAAAAAAAAATTAATATTAAGAAGTTGCCTTATCTTGGAGATATAATTATTAGCTATGAATTTATGAATAAACCAAAAACCTTAGATAGTTTGGAGTTTAAAAATAAGGTCATAAAGATTTTTATTCATGGCTTTCTTCATTTATTGGGCTACGACCATATTAAATTAAAAGATTTTAAAAGAATGATCAAAGAAGAGGAAAAAATTTATAATATTATAAAAACAAAGATTGCTAAAATTGTTTAAAAAAAATTTTTCAGACCTTCTATATATATTTTTTTTAGGTGCGATAAGTTCTTATAGTTTACCACCTTATAATTTTTTTATAATCAACTTTATTACTTTTTCATTATTTTTTATTTTCATTTTTAATAAAAAAAAAATAATTTATAGAAATAAGTCATTTTTTAAATATGGATGGCTTTTTGGATTTGGGTATTTTTTAACCAGTTTATATTGGATATCAATTTCACTAACCTTTGATAAAAGTTTTAAGTTTCTAATTCCGTTGTCTCTTATTTTATTACCAGCTTTTTTAGCTATATTTTATGGTTTAATAACTTACTTATTTTCAATTTTTTATTCAAAAAATGTTGTTAGTTCATTTTTTATTTTTTCAATTTTATTTGGCATAATTGAGCTTATTAGAGGATTTATATTTACAGGCTTTCCATGGAATCTAATTGCATTTAGTTTTTCAGAAAGTATTTATTTTATTCAAATCCTTTCTGTTATTGGAACTTACGCATTTAATTTAATTTGTATTTCTTTTTTTACTGTTCCAGCTTTACTTATTTTAAAAAAATCAAGAAAAGAAATTATAGTTTCCCTTTTTTTTATTGCAGTTTTTGTCAGTTTTTTTATTTTTGGTAACTTAAAAAATAATGAGTTTAATTTATTAAAAACTGTTAAAAATCACTATGTAGTTCGTGCGATATCTTCAAATATTAGCTTAGATAGATTTTACACAAAACAAGATGAATTAAAAATAATTAATGAACTTATAACTTTAAGTAATCCAGAAAAGAAATTACCAACAATTTTTTTATGGCCTGAAGGAATTATTCCAGATAGCCACCTAAGAAACATGAATATATATAAGGATTTATTTTTGAGGAATTTTGGAAATGATGATTTGATTATAATGGGGCTCAACAGTACGAAAAAAAAAAATGGAAAAGATTTATTTTTTAACTCGATGGCTGTATTTGACAATAAGCTAAACCTTATACAAAACTATAACAAGGTTAATTTGGTGCCCTTTGGTGAGTTTATTCCATTTGAAAACGTACTGAGCTCAATAGGTTTTAAAACTATTACAAATGAATATCAGTCATTTTCTAGCGGAAACAAAAGAAAACCCATTGATATAAAAAACAATAAAATTGATTTAAATTTACTTCCTTTAATTTGTTATGAAATAATTTATTCAGGAAGACTATCTAAAGATAAAGATTTTGATTATATAATTAATATTTCTGAAGATGGTTGGTTTGGTAGCTCAATCGGCCCAAAACAACATTTTGCCCACAGTGTTTTTAGATCTATTGAAAGTGGAAAGTATATAATAAGGTCAGCAAATAATGGAATATCTGCAATTGTAAATCCTGTAGGAGTGATAGAAAAGCAAGTCAAATTTGGAAAAACAGGATATATCGATTTTATTGGCGGGAAAACAATTAAAAAAACACCATTTTCAAGTTATGGTAATAAAATTTTTATAATCTTAATTTTATTATATATTTTTTTAATTTTTTCATTTAATAAAATTACTGATGAGTAATTTAAAAAATTTTTTATTTACTAGCGAATCTGTATCTGAAGGTCATCCAGATAAAGTATCAGATCGGATCTCTGATATGGTTGTTGATAGTTATCTTTCAAAAGATCCTTTTTCTAGAGTAGCTTGTGAAACACTTACCACTACAAATAAAGTTGTACTTGCTGGAGAAGTAAGAGGGCCTGAAATTAAAAAAGAAGAACTAATTCAAAAAGTTAGAAACTGCATTAAAGATATTGGGTACGACCAAGATGGATTTACTTGGAAGGAAGCAACAAAAATAGAAAGTTATCTTCATTCACAATCTAAAGATATTGCTATGGGAGTAGATTCATCTAGCAATAAAGATGAGGGAGCAGGTGACCAAGGCATTATGTTTGGTTACGCTTGCAATGAAACAGAAGAATTAATGCCAGCACCAATTCATTATTCTCATAAAATTTTAAGACTTATGGCAGAAGACAGAAAACTAGGAAAATTGAAAAATATTGAGCCTGATTCTAAAAGTCAAGTTACGTTTGAATATATTAATGGAAAACCTGCTGGAGTTAAGTCAGTTGTAATATCATCGCAACACTCAGCAGATATAGACCAAACTAAAGTTAGAGAACTATTGAGACCTTATATGCTAAAGTCAATTCCTGAAAAATTTTTAAAAGATTTTAATGAAAATGAATTTTATGTAAATCCAACGGGAAATTTTGTAATAGGTGGTCCGGATGGAGACTGCGGACTAACAGGTAGAAAAATTATTGTTGATACGTATGGAGGAGCTGCACCTCATGGTGGTGGAGCTTTTTCAGGAAAAGACCCAACTAAAGTAGATAGATCAGCAGCTTATGCAGCAAGATATATTGCAAAAAATATTGTTGCTTCAAATATAGCTGATAAGTGTTTAATTCAGTTAGCTTATGCAATTGGAGTTTCAAAACCTTTATCTATTTACGTTGATTTATTTGATAGTGATCTGGATAAAAATAAATTTGTTTCTGAAAAGATATCTGAAAACTTTGATTTAAGCGCAAGAGGGATAAGAGAAATGTTAGATTTGCATAAACCAATTTATGAAAAAACAGCTGCTTATGGCCATTTTGGTAGAAGCCCAGAGGACAATGGGTCATTTTCTTGGGAAAAAACTGATAAAAAAGACGTTTTTAATAAATAGTTACTATTGAATTAAAAAAAAATCTTTATATATTGCCCTTACATTGTCGAAATTACAAAATGGGCTCTAGCCCATTTTTTTTTGGAGCTAGTAAAATTATGTTAAACAAAAGAGCAGATAAACTAGAATTACTTAGAATAGCTGAAGCGGTTGCTTTAGAAAAATCTATTGATAAGGAATTAATTATTAATTCGATGGAAACAGGAATAGCAAAAGCTGCTAAATCAAAATTTGGACAAGAAAATGAAATTAAAGTTTTAATCAATAGAGATAATGGCGATATTGGAATTTTTAGAAAATTACTTGTTGTTGAAAAACCAGAGAATATTAATACAGAAATAAGTATTAAAGATGCGGTAATTTTATCAGAGACTAATAAGGATAAAAAAATTGGAGACGAGGTGTTACAACCTTTACCGTCTTTTGACTTTGGAAGAATTGCTGCACAAACAGCAAAACAAGTTATTAACTTTAATGTAAGAGAAGCAGAACGCGAAAGACAATACAATGATTTTATAGAAAAAAAAGATACTGTATTAAGTGGAATAGTGAAGCGTTTAGAGTTTGGTAATGTTATTGTAGATTTAGGTAGAACTGAAGCAATAATTCAAAAGAATGAAATGATACCAAGAGAAAATATAAAAGCTGGTGATAGAATTAAAGCTTACTGTTATGATGTTAGAAGAGAAACAAGAGGACAGCAAATTTTCTTATCTAGGGCACACAATAAATTTATGGAAAAATTATTTGCTCAGGAAGTTCCAGAAATTTATGATGGTTTAATTGAAATTAAATCTTCAGCTAGAGATCCTGGTAGTAGAGCAAAAATTTGTGTTAAAGCAGTTGATACGTCCCTAGACCCAGTAGGAGCTTGCGTGGGGATGAGAGGCTCTAGAGTTCAAGCAGTTGTAAATGAACTTCAAGGTGAAAAAATAGATATTGTTAATTGGTCTGAAGACCCTGCCATTGTAGTTTCAAATGCATTGTCACCTGCAGAAGTTCAAAGAGTAAATGTCGACTCTGTAGCAAAAAAATTAGATGTTATTTTAACCGAAGAAAATCTAAGTAAAGCAATTGGTAGAAGAGGACAAAATGTAAGGCTTGCAACAAAGTTAATAAATTATGAAATAAACATAATGACTGATGAAGAAGATTCTGAAAGAAGACAATTAGAATTTAAAGAAAAAACTGAAAACTTTGTAAAAAATTTAGAATTAGATGAAACATTAGGTCAATTACTTGTTGCGGAAGGCTTCTCCTCAATTGAGGAAATAAAAGATAGCTCTACAGATGCTTTATTAAAAATTGAAGGTATTGAAGAAGAAACTGCGAAAGCATTAATAGACAGAGCAAAAGAATTTTATCAAAAAGATCAAGAGGAAATATCAACTAGAATTAAAGATTTAGGATTAGAAAATGAACTTATTAATCATGAAGGATTAACTCCAGGCATGTTGGTTACGTTAGGAGAAAAAAAAATATTAAAATTAAGTGATTTTGCTGATTTAGCATCTGATGAATTAACTGGAAGTTATGACGTGGTAAAAGGTGAAAGAATAAAAATACAAGGATACTTAGAAGATTTTGCCCTATCAAAAACGGAGTCAGACGAACTTATTATGTCTGCAAGAAAAAAAATTTAAAAAGATTAAGAAATGAAATATGGAAAACAAAAAAACAAAACTTACAATTTCTGGAATTGCAAAGAAATCTATAGAAAATATAGAGTTAGCAAAAACTCAAAGTAAAAATTCAGTAGTTATAGAAAAAAAAACAAGTCGATTTGGTAATAAGAATCTATTTAACAAAACTTCAAATACTAGATCTTTTCAAAAACCTGCTCCTAGAAGCGATAATAATGTTGTAAACAGGTCTTCTAATACAGCAAAAACTACAACATCACCAATCACAAATGATTATGAAAAACGTAAGTTAGCGGAGCAGAGAGCTACAAGGAGATTAAAAGGTGATACTACTAGCAAAGATTCAAAAAGCAAAAATATTACAAAAAAGAGAGAGTTAAAATTAACTTTATCTAGAGCATTAAGTGATGAAATTGAAACAAGAACAAGAAGTATGGCTTCGCTTAAGCGAGCAAAATTAAAAGAAAATCGTGAATTAAGTAAAGAAGAAACTATAGAAAGTTTAAAACCAGTAAAAAGAGATGTTAATATTCCCGAAGCTATCACTGTTAGAGAGTTAGCTAATCGAATGGCGGAACAATCTAGTAATGTTATTAAACACTTACTAGGAATGGGTGTGACGGTTACTATTAACCAAACGCTAGCAGCTGATACTGCTGAGTATTTAGTTAAAGAGTTTGGTCACAATCCGATAAGGGAAACCAAAGCTGAAGAAATCATTAAAAAGATAAAAGAATCAAGATCAGCAAATCTTCAAAATAGGCCACCAATAGTGACTGTTATGGGGCATGTGGATCATGGTAAAACCTCAGTATTAGATGTTTTAAGAAGTGCGAACGTTGTATCAGGAGAATTTGGTGGAATCACTCAGCACATTGGAGCTTACCAGATTGAACATGAGTCACAAAAACTAACCTTTATTGATACGCCTGGTCACGCAGCCTTTACTGAAATGAGAGCCAGGGGTTCTAAACTAACCGATGTAGTAGTATTAGTAGTTGCTGCTGATGATGGAGTAAAACCTCAAACTATCGAGTCTATTAAACATGCTAAGGCAGCAAAGGTTCCAATTGTTGTTGCAATAAATAAATGTGATTTACCTGATGCTGACCCTCAAAAGATTAAAAATCAACTTTTAGAATATGAGTTAATAGCTGAAGATCTATCAGGAGATACTTTAATGGTTGAAATTTCTGCAAAAAATAAATTGAATTTAGATAAATTGATTGAGTCAATAGTGTTACAGGCTGAAATTTTAGATTTAAAAACGGACTATGAATCTAAAGCCACAGGTGCTGTATTAGAATCAAAAATTGACATAGGTAGAGGACCGGTTGCAACAGTTATAGTAACGTCTGGCACAATTAAAAAAGGAGATTTTTTTGTGAGTGGATTAAAATGGGGAAAAGTTAGAGCACTAATTAATGATAAAGGAAAAAACATTGATGAAGCACCACCATCAACACCAGTAGAAATTTTAGGAATAAATGGAGCAGCAAAATCTGGAGATGATTTTATAGTTCTAGATAGCGAAAAAGAAGCAAAAACACTTAGTCAAAATAGAGCAGAAGAAAATAAAGAAGGAAAAAATCCATTAACCTTTGCAACTCAAGAATCTGCTTTTATGGATAAATCTATAGAAGAATTAAATATTATTGTTAAATCTGATGTTCATGGTTCGTCAGAAGCCATTAAAGGTGCCATTAATCAAATTGTTCATGACGAAGTTAAAGCTAAAATTATTTTATCTGATATTGGTATGGTAACAGAAACTGATGTAACATTAGCAAAAGCATCAAATGCACTATTAATCGCATTTAATGTTAAACCAAGTAAAGAAGCAAAAAAACTAGCAGAGAATGAAAAAATAAAAATTGTCTCATACAATATAATTTATGAAGTTTTAGATTATATTAAACAAAAAATGTCAGGACTTCTTACGCCAGATGTTCAAGAAACAGTTACAGGAGCTGCTCAAATTTTAGAAATTTTTAAAGTTTCAGGAACAGGAAAAGTTGCAGGCTCTAAAGTAACTGAAGGAGAAATAACAAGTGGGTCTGATGCTAGAGTGATCAGAGACGGCGCGATTATTTACACTGGTAAAATTAGCACTATTTTTAGGGAAAAAAATCAAGCAAAACAGGTCAGTAACGGCCAGGAATGTGGAATAACTCTTAAGGACTTTATCGATTTTCAAAAAGACGATACAATAGAGGCTTACAATACGACTTCAACAGAGAGAACGATATAATGACTGATAGAATTGGAAAACCTGTTTCACAGAGACAATTGCGTGTTGGTGAGATGATTAAGCAATCTTTAGGCATGATTTTTGTTAGAAATGAAGCTAAGATTCCAAATTTAGAAACAAATAGTATTACTGTTACTGAAGTAAAAATGAGCCAAGACCTTAAAATTGCTAAAGCATATGTATTACCTTTAGGAGGAAAAGATGCTGAGGCAGTTGTTAAAAAATTAAGAGAATATTCTTTTTTAATTAGAAAAGTTTTATCTAAAAAGATAATTATGAAATTTTTACCAAAAATACTTTTTGCTAAAGATGATTCTTTTGAATATGCAGAAAAAATAGAAAACTTAATAAAACAAACAAATAAATAGGAAAAAAGTAGTATGATAAAAAAAGCGCAGGAATTAGCAAAGCATGAGAAAGATACTGGCTCTTCAGAAGTGCAGATAGCTTTGTTAACAGATAAGATTGAAACTCTTTCAAAGCACATAAAGCAATTCAAAAAAGATAAACACTCTTCGGTTGGATTGTTAAGAGCAGTAAATAGAAGAAAAAAATTGTTAGAATATTTAAAGAAAAATAAAATAGATTCTTACAAAAATGTATTAACACAA
>Ga0114997_10001280_pt1 | contig 20987 bp, 25 predicted proteins | sample ArcticOcean_MG_C_2_FD_87045 | JGI IMG/M metagenome (GOLD analysis project Ga0114997, IMG submission 87045) | Marine microbial communities from western Arctic Ocean - ArcticOcean_MG_CB4_136 | ecosystem: Environmental > Aquatic > Marine > Oceanic | place: Arctic Ocean: Canada Basin | collected...
CATTATTAGATTTGCCAAGACCTGTAGTAGCATTTCCCTGAGGGTCAAGATCTATAACAAGTATTTTTCTATTTTTCTGGGCTAACGCAGTAGCTAGATTTATAACAGTCGTAGTTTTTCCTACTCCACCCTTTTGATTGATTACTGATATTATTTTTTTATTCACTATTTTTAACATCAATGATAATTATTTTCGATTCTTTATCAGTGATGCTATCTTCTAATTTATACTTTAAATCCCTCGCTATGAAAGCATTATTTATTTCACTCTGTGCACTCTTTCCCTTCAATATTATAATTTGATGTGGTTGTTTATTATTTTCACGTGAAATTCTTATTATTTCTGGTAATTTTTTAAATGCCCTGCAAACTATGTAATTAGAATTAATTTCCGATTTATTTACATCATCGTTTATTACATTATAGTTCAAATCTAGCAAAAACTTGATATTATTGAGAAAATCCGCCTTTATTTTCGACTTCTCATACAATTTCACGTGAAACTCGGAATTATTATTAAATATATCTATTAAAATACCCGGAAATCCTGCTCCTGAGCCTAAATCAGACAATGTATAATTAGAATTAAAGTCAATAAATCTGCAGATTTGTGCTGAATCTAAAACATGTCTATGCCATACAACATTTTCGGTAGACTTAGATATTAAATTATATTTTTGATTAAAAGAAATAAGCTCTCTAACAAATAAATGTATTTTTTCAATGCTAGGTTTATTAAAACCTAAATTTAAAAGACGACTTTTTACAGCTATTTCTAGCATTAGGCCATATTTTTGTATTTTTGCCTTTTTATGTGTCCTAATATGATTATTACGGCAGCTGGTGTTATTCCATCAATTCTCAAAGCTTGCCCTAACGTCCTTGGTTTAATATTAATTAATTTAGATTTTACCTCATTTGATAGACCACTAAAGGATTTATAATCTATGTCATCGGGAATAAAAGTGTTTTCATCTTTCTTAAAAGAAATTACATCATGAGATTGTTTTTTAAGGTATCCAGCGTAATGGGCATCAGTTTCAACCTGTTTATCAATAGTATGTCCATTATAGGTTATAGAGGGCCATATTGATCTAATTTTTTTCATATCAACACCCTTTAAACCCAAAACTAACATTGCGCTTCTCTTAACGCCATCTTTAGCAATTTTAATAGAGTGTTTAGCTGCTTGATTTGGACTAATTAAGTTTTTATTTAAATCTCTAATAACTTGAATTATTTTTGATTGTTTAGAAACAAATATTTTTCTACGACTAGACTCGACAAGATTAATTTTAATTCCGTCCGGCGTCAAACGTTGGTCTGCATTGTCCGCTCTCAGTGACAACCTATACTCAGCTCTAGAAGTAAACATACGATAAGGCTCAGAAACTCCTTTAGTAATTAAATCGTCTATCATCACTCCAATATAAGAATTAGATCTGTCTAAAATAAATTCACTTACTTTTTTAATTTTTAATACTGCATTAGTTCCAGCAACCAATCCCTGAGCCGCAGCTTCTTCATAACCAGTGGTTCCATTAATTTGACCTGCGAGGAATAAAGACTTAATTTTTTTTGTCTCTAAAGTTACTTTAAGTTCTCTTGGGTCAACATAATCGTACTCTATTGCGTAACCAGCTCTTTTCATCTTTACATGCTCTAAACCCTTAATATTAGCCAATATTTGAAGCTGAACGTCCTCAGGTAAAGATGTAGAAATACCATTTGGGTAAACAGTATTGTCCTTTAGTCCTTCAGGTTCAAGAAATATTTGATGCCTTTCTTTTTCCTTAAATTTAACAATCTTATCCTCGATGGCTGGGCAATATCTTGGGCCAACACCCTTTATGTTACCAGAGTACATAGCGCTTTTTGAAATATTATCGCTAATAATTTTATGAACAACGCTATTAGTATATGTCATACCGCATTTAATTTGCTTGTTATGAAGTTTATTTGTTAAAAAAGAAAAATAATATGGCTCTTCATCTGCAGGCTGCATTTCTAAATCATCGTAGTTAATAGTTGTTCCATCTAGTCTTGGTGGAGTTCCAGTCTTAAGTCTACCAATTTTCATTTCTTGTTTAGCTAACTGCTCACTTAAACCTGTAGATGGTTTTTCGTTGTAACGACCAGCAGGGATTTGTGTTTCACCAATATGGATCAATCCATTTAAAAAAGTTCCTGTTGTTAGAATCAATTCTTTACATTTAACTTCTTTACCACTTTGACATATAAAACCTACGACTTTATTTTCAATATTATTAAATAAAAATTTAGTTACTGGATCAGCTATTACTGTTAGATTTTTATAATTAAGAAGAATTTTTTGCATATGCTCTTTATAAAGTGATCTATCGGACTGTGTCCTTGGTCCTTGAACTGCTGGACCTCTACTTCGATTAAGCAACCTGAATTGTATGCCTGATTTATCGGCTACAACACCCATGACACCATCTAGCGCATCTATTTCTCTAACCAGGTGACCCTTGCCTAGTCCTCCAATAGCAGGGTTACACGACATTTCACCTATGGTCTCAATTTTATGTGTAAAAAGTGCTGTATTTACGCCTATTCTAGCGGATGCAGCTGCAGCCTCACAACCAGCATGTCCTCCACCAATAACTACAACATCGTACTCTTCTGTATTCATGGTATGAATGTATCTGTCTAGATTGATTTTACAAGATCTATTTTACTTGCCAATACAAAAATCTTTAAATATGGAGCCGAGTACTTCTTCAACATCTACTTTGCCAACTATGCTCCCAAGATGTCTTGTGGCCATTCTTAGGTCTTCAGCTGCTAGTTCAATATCTTTATTTTGATCCTTTTTAATGAAGTTATCGATTTCTTTTAAACACTCATTCAATTTAAGTCGGTGCCTCTCTCTTGTAATTAAAATCCCACTATTTTTCGTAAATTTATTATTTAATTTTTCCTTAAGTTTCTTAATAAGAATATCTATATTTTTATTATCTTTTACTGAAACTAGAATTGTATCAGCATCAAATTTATGTGTTTGATTATTTTTAATATCTGATTTATTTAAAAGCACTATTGAGTCCTTGTTTATTAAATTTAGAATTTTGTTATTTATAATTTTAGATGAGTTGTCGATCATAATAATATTTAAATCAGCTTCTCGTGATTTCCCTAAAGCTAGCAAAATACCCTTTTTCTCCACTTTATTTTTAACTTCTCGAATACCAGCTGTATCAGCTAATATAACCGGATAACCGTCTATATTGAGAAAAGTTTCAATAACATCTCTTGTGGTTCCTTCTTCTTCTGAGACAATCGCAACTTCTCTTTTAGATAACAAATTTAATAAAGATGATTTGCCTGCGTTTACTTCTCCAATAATAGATACTCTGAAACCGTCTCTTATTTTCTCACCAACTTTGTTGTCTTCTAAAATTTTTTTAATATCGTGATGAATATCTTTGATAGATTTATGGACTTGTTTAAGAACCCTTTCGGGAAGGTCGTCCTCAGCAAAATCTATTTTGGCCTCTATATATGAAAGCGATTTAATTAGTTTTTCTCTTAAATCATTATAATACTTGGAAGCATTCCCTTGAACTAATTTAACTGCTTGTTGTCTTTGAAGTTCTGTTTCAGAATGTATTAAATCACCTATACTTTCTGCCTCAACTAAATCTATTTTATTATTTAGATATGCAACTTTTGTAAACTCTCCCGATTCTGCTAATCTACAATTATTTTGTTCAGATAAAACTTTAAGAAATTTGATAATAACAGCGTTGCTCCCGTGTACATGAAATTCTGCTAAATCTTCTCCGGTAAAACTGTTTGGCTTCTTAAATAATAGAAGTATACCCTCATCTATAAGTGTTTTATTTTTGGGATCGTAAAATTTACATAAATTCAAAGTTTTATATTTTAATTCTTCAGTTTGAGTTATCTGTTGTGAAATTTTAATAGTGTTTGAGCCAGATAACCTTATAATTGCTATACCAGAAGGTCCACGCCCAGATGAGAGTGCATAAATATTCATTTTAAATTAAAAGTTAATACCTTTATCTGAAATTATTTTACTAATTTTTTTTACTGATTCAAATTTAGAAATATTTTTAATTATTTTTTCTTTAATGGGATCTAAGAATTTATTTTCTTTGAAAAATGTATTCGTTAAATCAATTCCAAGACCAAATATTGTATTCTCAGGTTTTCTAGCTTCAAAAAATTGTTTTAAAACCAAAGAATTTCTCAAAGGTAAGCCTAATCTCATATTCTGATAAATATATTGATATAATTTTGCGATGTCTCTTAAAACTAAATTGAAACCTTGTCCTGCTATTGGATGAACTGAATGAATTCCTTCCCCTAAGATTAAAATATTTTTTTTGTAATACTGAGTCTCTAAGTTCAAAAAGATCGGATAAAATTGTATTTTAGACAAAATAAGTTTTGACTTAATATTAAGTAAATTATTTATTTTTTTTTTTACGATTTCTCGAAGATTATTTTTATTCATCAAATAAAATTTTTTATTTAAACTCCAAACAAATGAAAAAGAAAATTTATTAAATGGCAAAATAGCTAGGGGGCCTTCCTTTAAAAAATATTGACTAGGATTATTTATTTTAAGTTTGTGTTCAACATAGCCCGTAATAGCTACTTCTTCGTAGTCTTTTTTTATAGCTCTCTCATTTAAGAGTTTTTCATATAAAACAGATTTGGGGCCAGTGCATAAAATAATTAAGTCATAAAAATAATTTTTTTTACTAATTGTCAGACAATTATTTTTATAATCAATTTTATTTATAGATTTATTAATTAAATTTATATTCTTACTTTTAATTTTTTTTAATGTTTCTTTTTTATATTTTTCATTTTCAAAAATATGCATAAGATTTTTATTTTCATTAAAATTCAGAAAGTTTTCTACTTCATTCCTATTTTCATAAAAAAGACTAATGCTTTTGCATGACCAAAAGATTTTATTTTTAGATAAGTTTAATATTTTTTTCACGAAAGAATAATTACTTTCAGAGATGGCTGTTATTCGTTTATCATGTGAATTTGTTTTTTTTTTTGAATAAAATAGATCTATGTCTAAATTCAAAGTCTTTAGTGCTAAAGCGGCTGTTAAACCCGTTAATCCATCTCCAATAATACAAATTTTTTGTTTTTTCATAGTTTAAAATTTTATCAATTTAATAAAAATGGTAAAAAGTAAGCTTAATGATTCGACATATAGATACTAACTTTTTAAACAGTGTAACAAATTTTATAAGAAAACGAACCTTTGAGTTGTTAGGTTTAGCGCTTATTTCTTTAAGTCTAGCTCTAGCGATTTCTTTTGTGACTTATTCACCCGGCGATCCATCAATTGTATATGGGGAGGAAAATACAATTATAAAGAATTTTTTTGGACTATATGGAAGTATTATTTCCGACTTTTTATTGCAAAGCTTTGGATTAATTTCTTTTTTGATTGTATTAACTTTTACTTCTTGGGGGCTAATGCTCATTATAAAAAAGGAGTTAAAGCAAATTATTCTAAAATTATTTTTTTTAATTCTATATTTAATATTAGGATGCACATACATCTATATTACTTTTAATAATTCATTTTGGCTCGTAGATAACGGGAACTCCGGTTTTTTGGGAAAAATTATTTATAACTTTTCATTTGAGCGTTTTCCACTTATTGAAAATGAGTACTCTAGCTTTTTACTTTTACTTTTCACTTCTATCTTCTTTGTGTTGGCTTCAGACATAAATGTTAAAAAATTATTAAAATATATAGTAAATTTTATTTCAGAAAAACATAAAAAGAAAAAAATAGAATCTAGAAATGACTATCAAAATCTTTCCGCAATAGACTCTGGACACGAAGAAGAAAAAGAAAAAAAACCTCAGCAATCATTTTTATTTGATAGGGTAAACAATGAAAAAAATGAAACTAAAATAAAAAAAATTTTTAAATTCCCTTCATTGGATTTATTAGAAAGAGGTTTGTCAAAAGTTAATCAACCTGGCTTTAATAAAAATAGACCTGGTGCAAATTTTATGGAACGAATTCTTCTAGATTTTGGAATAGATGGTAAAATTAAAAAAATTAATAATGGTCCAGTTGTAAGTTTATATGAATTTGAACCCGCACCAGGAATTAAGGTGTCTAAAATTATAAATCTTTCTGATGATCTGGCCAGAAACACTAGTTCTACATCTGCTCGGGTGTCAGTAATACCTGGAAAAAATACTGTTGGAATCGAAATACCAAATGAAAATAGAGAAGGGGTATTACTTAGAGAAATTTTATCTAGTGATGGATTTTTAAAAAAAGAAGTTAAATTGCCTATTGCCCTTGGAAAAAGTATATCTGGTATTCCAATTATAGGTGATTTAACATCAATGCCGCACTTACTAATTGCCGGAACCACTGGCTCGGGTAAGTCCGTATGTATAAATACAATTATTGTCTCTTTACTTTACAAATTGAGTCCAGAAACTTGTAAATTTATATTAATTGATCCTAAAATGTTGGAGCTTTCAGCTTACGAAGGCATTCCCCATCTCCTATCACCAGTTATTACGGATGCAAAAAAAGCTACTTCTGCTCTTGGTTGGACAGTTAAAGAAATGAATAATCGTTATAAATTAATGAGTAAAGTTGGAGTTAGAAATATTGATAGCTACAATGTTAAGCACAAGTTAAAGATGCCTTATATAGTTGTGGTCGTGGACGAAATGTCAGATTTAATGCTTGTTGCTGGAAAAGAAATAGAAAATTATATTCAAAAATTATCTCAAATGGCAAGAGCAGCAGGAATTCATATTATAATGGCAACTCAAAGACCGAGTGTGGATGTAATTACAGGAACAATTAAAGCAAATTTTCCTACAAGAGTCTCTTTCCAGGTAAGTTCTAAAATTGACAGTAGAACAATTTTAGGAGAGCAAGGTGCTGAGCAATTGTTGGGAAAGGGCGATATGCTCTTTATGTCTTCCGCAAATAGAATTATTCGTATCCATGGTCCTTATGTTTCAGAAAAAGAGATTGAAAAAATAACTAGTATTCTTAGAGCCCAAGGAGAACCAGATTACATGGAAGAAATAACAGAGATGAGTAAAGAGCCAGCTATTGGACTTGAAGGAACCAATGGAGAAGATGAGTTATTTACCCAAGCATTAGAAATTATAAAATCTGAAGGAAAAGCGTCAACGAGTTTTTTACAAAGGAAGCTTCAAATTGGCTACAATAGAGCAGCTAGGATTATTGACATGATGGAGGAGAAAGGCATTGTAAGTAAGGCTAATCATGTTGGTAAAAGAGAGGTTTTGTAAATTTGTTTAAAAAAACTTTCTTTTCTTTCATTATAATATTTTGTAGTCAATATGCTTTATCTGACGAAAAAGAAAATATTAAAAGTAAACTGCTAAATATCCATTCTATTGAATTTAATTTTGAACAAAATACATCTAATAAGTTAGAGACGGGAAAATGTTTGTTATTGTTTCCAAAAAAACTAAAATGTGTTTACAGTGACAGTAAACAAAAAGAGCTTATTATTAATAAAAACATGATGGCAATTACACAAAGAAGATACAATAAGACATACTTCTACCCTATATCAAAATCTTTATTTGTAAAAATTCTTAGCAAAAATGGACTTATACAATTAATTAATAATAGTAATTTAAATATATATAAAGACATATTAAAATTAACAAGTCTGGATGCACACAACCAATCTATTGATTTAATTTTTGATAAAAAGAACTACGATTTAATGGGGTGGGAAACTAAAGATAAATTTAATAATAAAGTTACTTTTTTAATTGATATAATATCAACAAATAAAACCTTTGATGATAGGGAATTTATAATACCAAAAATGAATTAGGGACTAAAATCTATTATTTCCTCTTTAAAAACCTTGAAACCTTTTGATTTATAATTTGGGAGTGCATGCTTGTGGTCTAAGCTACACGTGTGAACCCACAACCTTTTTGGTTTCAGTCTCAAAGATTCTTTGATAAAATGTTCTAATAAAAAAGATCCAAATTTTTTTCCTTGATAATCTTTTAGAATTCCCATATTTATTAATTCAATCTCATTTTTGTTTGGGTGATATTCTTTTTCATAAAACCCTACAAAATCTTTATCTAACTTCATAATCCAAGTTTCCAAATTTTTGTTTAGCGCATATTTGGACCAAGTTCTGTCTGACCAAATCAATCTATCTCTCCAATAGTGATCAATACCTATTTGTTTGTAGAAAAATTTATTTATATTAAAATCTCTCAATTTATCTCTAGAGATTGATATTTTTTTTGGGAGGTTTAAATTTACTTGATTTGCATCTTTAGTTTTAATTTCAAGAAAGTGTCTGTGAACTTTGAACATGCGTGTATTAGACAACCATTTTGCCAATCTTTTCTCCAGCAAAAATATGAAAATGAAGATGTGGAACTTCCTGGCCTCCATCACTTCCAATATTTGTTAAGGTCCGGTAACCTTTTTCTTTTGCCTCTAAAAGATTTGAAACATGTGTTATTGTTTTACTTAATTCAACTATTTCTTTATCTGTTGCCTTGTTATTGAAGTCATCTAAGTCAATATATGCGCCTTTTGGAATTACTATAACATGAATTTTTTTTTGAGGGTTGACATCGTGAAATGCTAAGACATGTTCGTTTTCGTAAACTTTTTTACAAGGTATTTCTCCTCTAAGAATTTTAGCAAAGATATTATTTTTATCATACTTCATTTTTGTCTTTTCTTAAGTTCAACCATTACATCTTCAATTTTGACATTGTTAGCTTCAAGATAAACCATTAAGTGGTAAATGACATCTGCTGCTTCATGTATTGTATTTGAATTTTGTTCGACTGACTCTATCAACTCTCCAATCTCTTCCTTAACTTTAGCAACACTTAAATTTTTATCATTAAGAAGTTTATTCGTATAAGACATATCTGGAGAAGAATTTTTTCTTCCTCTGATTGTTTTAATTAGATTTTCTAAATTTTCAAACATGTTATAATCTTACCGGAACATCCTTTAAGTTTAAATATTCTTTTGTCTCTTTAATAGTAAATTCACCATAATGAAAAATGGAGGCTGCCAAAACTGCGCTAGCACCACCAGTTTTTATCGCTTCATATAAATGTTCTAATTTACCTGCTCCACCAGAAGCTATCACTGGGATACTTACAGAACTAGTAATTTTACTTAGTAGCTCTAAATCGTATCCAGATTTAGTTCCATCTTTATCCATTGAGGTAAGTAAAATCTCTCCAGCTCCATATTCTTCTGCTTGCTTAGAAAAATCAATTACGTCGATACCGGTGTTTTCTCTTCCACCGTGAGTAAATATTTCCCATTTTTCTTCTGAAGTTTTTTTTGCATCGACTGCTACTACCATGCATTGAGTACCAAATTTCTTTGCTGCTTCTTTGATAAAATTAATATTTTTAACAGCGGCAGTGTTAATAGAAACTTTATCAGCTCCAGCTAACAACAATTCTCTTATGTTATCGATTGTTCTAATTCCACCTCCTACTGTTAGAGGAACAAAACATTTCTCAGCTGTTTTGCTAACTACATCTGTAATAGTGTTTCTGTTTTCGTTGCTTGCTGTGATGTCTAGAAAACATATTTCATCTGCCCCACCTTTATCGTAAATACTCGCTTGCTCAACAGGATCACCGGCATCTTTCAAATCTACAAAATTTATACCTTTAACAACTCTGCCATTTTTCACATCCAGACAAGGTATTATTCTATTTTTAAGCATCTATTTCCTTCGCGAGTTCCTCTAGTTTTATATCACCGTCATATATTGCTTTGCCAATAATTATACCTTCAATATTTTTTTTATTTAATTCTTTAGCTTTTTTAATATCGTTTATAGAAGATACCCCCCCAGAAATAATTACAGGACAACTAGATGCATCAGCAACTTTAACGGTTTCTTCAAAATTTGGGCTCTCTTTGGTTCCGTCTCTATCAATATCTGTATAGATTAGCCTGCTTACTCCATAATCTTTTACATCTTTTAAAAAATCTAAAGTTTTTATATTTAAGTCCTCTTTCCAACCAGATACAAAAAGATTTCCTTTTTTTGCATCTAAACCTAAAGCGATTTTGTTATTGAATTTAACGCATACTTCTTTTAGAAATTCTTTATTCTTAATTGCTGCGCTTCCTAAAATTACTTTCTCTACACCAATATCTATATATTCTTTAATGCTATCAATAGTGCGGATTCCTCCGCCTACTTCAATCTTTAAATCGTATTTACCTACAATTTCTTTAATAATATTTAGATTGACTGTTTTACCAGTTAACGCGCCATCTAAATCAACAATGTGTAAATTTTTAAAACCGTGATCTTTATATTTTCCAGCTTGATTAACAGGTGATGTTTCATACTCAGTTTTATTGTCAAAATTTCCTTTGATCAACCTTACACATTTTTTATCTTTAATATCTATTGCTGGGAATATTTTCATTAAATTTATAAATTTAAAAAGTTAGTCAAAATTTTTATTCCAGTGTTTTGACTTTTTTCAGGATGAAATTGAGATCCGTATATATTTCCTAGCGACACTGCAGCCATTACATCTTTACCGTAGTTAGTTGTTATTGATACATTGTTTTTATCATTAGGAATAAATTCATAACTGTGAATAAAATAGGCGTGATCTGTGCTAGAAACTTTCTTAAAAACATTAGAGACGTTTTCAATTTTTAATTCATTCCAGCCCATGTGAGGAATTTTTAGTTTAGATGAACCTAAATCTAATTTAATTACTTGACCAGGTATCCAATTTAAGCCTGCTGTTTCTTCTTCCTCATAGCCAATAGTAGCAAACAATTGCATGCCCGCGCAAATTCCATAAATTGGTTTTTTTTTAACTAAAACACATTCATTTAAAGTTTCTTGTAGTCCATTGATATTATCAATTCCTTCTTTACATGCTTTAAAAGACCCTTGACCAGGTAAAACAATCTTATCAGATTTCTTTACATCATTTACATCTGAACTAATTTTGACTGAGTAATTTAAATTATTATCAGAATTTGCCTTTTCGATAGATTTAGCAATTGACCTTAAATTACCAACTCCATAATCAACAACGGTTAATAGCATTTAGTTTTAAATTTTGCCTTTAGTAGATGGTACTGAATTTTTAATTCTTTTATCAATCGTTAAAGCATCTTTTAGTGATCTAGCTAATCCTTTGTAACACGACTCGATTTTATGATGACTATTGTCTCCGTAAATATTTTCAATGTGCAGCGTAACCCCGGCAGATTGTGAGAAAGCCTGAAACCACTCCTTAAATAATTCAGTATCCATTTCACCTAACTTTTCAACTGCTAGATCTACTTTCCATATCAAATAAGGTCGATTAGATACATCTATTGAAACTCTGCTAAGTGTTTCGTCCATCGGTATTAATGTTGAGGCATACCTTGTAATGCCTTTTCTGTTACCAGCAGCTTTTTTAATCGCTTCACCAATAGCTATTCCTGTATCCTCCGTTGTATGATGTAAATCAATGTGTGTGTCGCCTTTGGCTTTCACTTCTAGATCTATTAGAGAGTGTTTAGAAAGTTGCTCTAGCATATGGTCTAAAAAACCTATTCCAGTTTTAATTTTATACTTTCCTTCACCATCTAAATTGACTGCGACAGAAATGTTGGTTTCTTTTGTTTTTCTATTAATTTTTGCTTTTCTATTCATAATCTAAAGCTAATTTATCTTTGATATATATATAATTAATGGTTTTATCAATAAATCAGATTTCACTATTGAAGATCCAGAATTAATCTCCACATATAGTATCATGAATACAGCTGAAAAATGGCATGGAACTACGATAGTTTTGCTCAGAAAAAACAACGAAACTGTAGTTGCTGGAGACGGACAAGTAAGTTTAGGTAATACAGTTTTAAAAAGTAAGGCTAAAAAAGTTAGAAAAATTGAAAAAAGAGGAGTTATTGCAGGATTTGCGGGGTCGACCGCTGATGCATTAACTTTATTTGAAAGACTAGAGGCCAAGCTTGAGAAACATGCTGGAAACCTACCAAGAGCAGCAGTAGAATTGGCTAAAGACTGGAGAGGTGACAAATACCTAAGAAGACTTGAAGCATTAATGGCTGTAGCAGATAAAGAAAATAGCTTTATTATTTCTGGTACCGGAGATGTTTTAGAGCCGGAGGACGGAATAATAGGAATAGGTTCAGGTGGAAATTTTGCATTAGCAGCATGTAAAGTTTTAATAGAAACAGATTTAAGTGCTGAAGAAATAGCAAGGAAAGCTATAAAAGTTGCTTCTGAAATTTGTGTTTTTACAAATAATAACGTGACTGTAGAGAAGGTTTAATTGTGGTTGAATCTAAAAAAGTAACTAATTTAAATTTAATAAAAAAAAAAAATAGAGAGAAAGTAAATTCAAGAGTTAGCTCTCTTTCTCCAAGAGAAATTGTTTCTGAACTTGACAGGTTTGTAATAGGTCAAAAAGAAGCTAAAAAAGCTGTAGCGGTAGCACTAAGAAATAGATGGAGAAGACAAGCTCTTTCAGATGAAATGAGAGAAGAAGTTCTTCCAAAAAATATTCTAATGATCGGTCCAACAGGAGTTGGAAAAACTGAAATATCAAGAAGACTTTCAAAATTAGCAGAGGCTCCGTTTATTAAAGTTGAGGCTACAAGATTCACAGAAGTGGGGTACGTAGGAAGAGATGTTGAACAAATAATTAGAGATTTAATTGAAATAGCGATTGCAATGGAAAAAGAAAAAAGAAGAAAAGAAGTTAATGCAAAAGCTCAACAAGCAGCAGAGGAAAAAGTTTTAGATGCTTTAGTTGGAAATAAGGCCAGTATCGCTACTAGAGAAAGTTTCAGAAGAAGACTTAGAAGTGGGGACTTAGATAACAACGAAATTGAAATTGAAATAAATGAATCTACAGGAGGTATGCAAAGTTTTGAAATTCCAGGAATGCCGGGTGGTAATGTGGGTATGATAAATATAGGAGATATTCTCGGAAAAAATATGGGTGGAAAAAAAGGTAAAAAGAAAAAAATGTCTGTAAAAGAATCTCATAATATTCTTGTAGTCCAAGAGTCGGATAAAATGATCGAAGAAGACAAAATTATTAAAGAGGCAAAAAAATATACCGAGGAAAATGGCATTGTGTTCTTAGATGAGATAGATAAAGTGTCAGCGAGAGGTGATAGAGCTGGCGGAGATATTTCGAGAGAAGGAGTACAAAGAGATTTGCTGCCTTTAATAGAGGGAACTACAGTAAGCACTAAATATGGTACTGTTAAAACTGATCACATATTATTTATTGCGTCGGGGGCATTTCAACTAGCAAAACCATCAGATTTATTACCTGAATTACAAGGAAGGTTACCAATTAGGGTAGAACTAAGTGCGCTAGATGAAAACGATTTTAAAAGAATTTTAAGAGAACCGGACAATAGTTTAATTAAACAATATAAGGCACTTCTAAAAACTGAAAATGTTGAACTAGAATTTACTGAAGACGGAATTGATATGCTGGCAAAGCTATCCGCTGAAGTAAATTCTTCTGTCGAAAATATAGGAGCAAGAAGACTTCATACAATAATAGAAAAAGTCTTAGACGATGTAAGTTTTAACGCAACTGATAGAGCGGGAGAAAAAATAATTGTTGATGCCTCTTTCGTTCAAAAAAATTTGGGTAACCTTGTAAAAGACACAGACCTATCAAAATTTATATTATAATTTTTTTAATTTTATTATTAAAGCACCATCACCACCATCTTCCTTAGAAGCAGTATTAATAGAAGAAATTTTATTTTTAATTTCTAATTTGGAATTAATATAATCTGGTATAGAATATTTAAGTTTACTCATATTCTTTGAGGCATAAACATTTCCATCGATTTTAGAATGAATGCCTTTTCCGGTTATCAGCAAAATTTCTTGGTGACCTTTATCAAAACAAGAATTAATAATTTCTGTGACTTTAATATTTGCATCTAAAAGAGAATAACCATGCAAATCAAAATTGAATCTTGAAACTTGTAATTTATCACTTGAACTAGAATCTTTGTCGAAAACGTCACTAGGATTAGAAATATAATTCTCCCAGTCTTTTTTATCTAAATTATTTATTTTAGGGGTGTTTTTTTTATCTTTCACTTACTAATGATTTCGCATAAAAACCAATTAGGTTTTTTACTAATGGAGCTTTTTGTAAATTTCCAACAATCTGTGACTGTTTTTATTTTGTCAGGGTTTCCTTCAACAACTTTATTATTTTTATCTTTTTTTACAGAAATTATTTCACAAACAAATTTTACAGTTGCAAAAAATTCATTTTTAATTTTTTCGAATTTTTCTAATTTAGATTCTTTCATGCCGATAAAGGTTAGTTCGGATTTAATGTTGTCGACATTTCTTTGGTCTATTGCCTGATTGAAATTAACTGTCATTTCTCTGCTTAGTAATTCTTCTAATTTTTTTTTATCTTCGTTGGCAAAAGCTATGATTATACTTTCATAAGCTAACGCTGCTCCATTGAGAAATTTGTCTTTCTCATTTCCGGTTAGTTCATTGTCATTTGTTTTTTTAGCAACTGCAGAGTCTTTTTTAAACTTTTCAAATTTTTTATCTTGAAATCCAGAAAAAACCTTGTCTTGGTGCCCAGTCTTTCTTCCAAGAATATTTCTAAGTCTAAGAATGATAAAACCAGCTATCATTGCTAATAAAATTAAGTCTATGTATCCAAAATTGTTACTCATTATTTGATAAATATACATTAATAATATATTTTTGTAATAGGCAAATGTACACATTTTTATTCATAATTATCGGTCTTCCTGTTCTAGAAATCTTCATGATGATTAAACTAGGACAGCATTTAGGAGCTTTGAACACAATTTTGTTAATTTTTTTAACCGCAATAGTCGGAATTTATTACGCAAAAATTGAAGGACTAAATACCATCAAGTCTGGGCTTGCAAGTCTCTACAAAAATAACCCTCCTATTTACGAGATTTTATCTGGAGCATCAATAGCCCTTGCGGCTGTATTATTAATTTTGCCTGGTTTCATTACTGATACTCTTGGATTCATTTTACTGTTTCCGTTTACTAGAAAATTATTAATAAATATATGGTTTAAAAAAAAATATAAAAATAATTTTAGCGAAAAGAGCGATGCGGTAGAAGGAGAGATAATTGAAAAAAAAGATGATGAATTATAAAATAATTGCAAAATACATAAAAGATTTACAATTTAGAATACCAAATCCAAAAGTTTTTTTTGAATTATCAAAAAATATATCTAATTATAAAATTAATATAGATATTAAAAGCAATCAATTTAAAGAAAAAATAGTTGAAGTAACGATTACTCTTTTCTTAAAACCTGTTAAAGATGATTTTGAAAATATAGATACGAAAATAGTGTACTCAGTAATTATTGAAATTAATGGCAATGAAGCTGATAAAAAAGGTCTAGAAGAAATAATATTAATAAAAGTTCCTAATGAAGTATATTCAGAAATAAGAAAAAGTTTTGTGTTTTTATTTGAAAAATCAGGCTTTAAGGATATAAAAATTGATGAGAGTGTGGATTTTAAAAAATTATATTCTCAAAGAATAATTTAGTAAAAATTTTTTTTTAGTTCTTTTTTTATAAAATTTTTATGCCTTTCTAAGTCTTCTTTGCTTGGCTTAATAATTTTTTTACAATAATTTTCAAGAATTTCATCTGTTGGGTTACCGCTGTCATTGTTTTTTTCATTTGAAAATATAAGCTTTGGTTCTCTTACATCCAATAAGTTTATATATACTTCTCGTAACAGCTCACAATCGAGCAAGGCATTATGTTTGGTTCTTTTAGATAAATCTATGTTAAACCTCCTGCATAAGGAGTCTAAAGAATTAGAAGCGCCAGGAAATTTATTTCTTGCTAACTCGAGAGTATCAATTACGTTTTCTTTTTTTATTTCGTTCTTATTGAGAAGGTTAAGTTCATGATTTAAAAAACCAATATCGAAGGGAGCGTTATGAATAATAAGTTTCCTGTCTTTAATAAAATTAATTAATTGATCTGAAATCTGATCAAATGTTTCTTTTGATTTAAGATAGTCAGTTGTAAAACCATGGATTTTGGTGGCTTCTAACGGAACATCTCTTTTGGGATTAACTAACTTGTGGAAAACCTTACCAGTAGAAACAAGGTCTTTCGTTTCTATACAGGCGATTTCTACTATCTTGTGTTTGTCTCTAAAAGAAAGTCCAGTTGTTTCTGTATCTAAAAATATTTCATTCATAATTTATTTATTATTTTGGTAACATATTTTTTTAGTTCTTTGGTAGATCTATTATTATCGATACTAAAATCACTTAATTTTTTTTTAATTGTTGGGCTAATTTGTCTTTTGTTTAATATAGAAAACATTTTTTTGTTTCCACCTTTAGATAAATATCTTTTTAGCCTTAAGCTTTTTTTTGCGTTAACTAATATAATTGTATTAAAATATTTACCAAGTTTGCTTTCAAAAAGCAGAGGTATTTCAAAAACTAACATCTTGTGTTTTCTTTTTTTTTTAATAAAAAATTTCATTTCTTTTCTTACTAATGGATGTATTAAAAGTTCTAACTTTTTAAGGTTTATAATATTTTTTTTAATTAAATTTTTAATTTCATTTTTTATATTTTTTTCTTTTTTAATTTTAAAATCCTTTTTAATTTTTTTAATAAAATTTTTCTTTAAAAACAATTTTTTTACTTCTTCATCTGCGCTAAATAGTGGATATTTTTTATTACTAAAATAATCAGCCGCTGTTGACTTTCCCGACGCTAAAGAACCTGTGATACCTAATTTAATCATTTTCTAATATTTCTACAATTTTTTTATCTACCTTAGGTTTTATCCCGTGCCAGATTTCGAATGATAATTGTGCTTGAAAAAGAAACATCATTAAACCGTTTTCAATTTTATGTCCTAGTTTTTTTCCTGTTAAAAGAAATTTTGTTTGTCTGGGGCTATATATAATATCATAAAAGAGTTTGTTATTCCCTAAATTGTTAAGATCTAAGTTTATCGTATCATTTTCATTTAAACCAAGGCTGGTAGCGTTTAATATTACATCAAAATCTGGCAGGTTTCCCCAGTCAATTATTTTAATTTCTGGAAAAAGTATTTTGAGTTTTTGTGCTTTTTCCAAGGTTCTGTTGCTTAAATATATTTTAGATGCCCCTAGATTTATTAAAGAAAGCAATACAGAAGGCACGACACCACCGGCACCTATGATGAATATTGTTTTATTTTTGATTTCAAAGCCTGCGTATTTTATACCTAGCTCGAATCCTTCAATGTCAGTATTTTCACCTATTATTTTATTATCTTTTTTATAAACGGTATTTACAGACTGCACTCTATTTGCTAAGTCTGATAATTCATCTAGGTAGGGTATCACTTTTCTTTTAAAAGGAACTGTAACATTCATGCCTTCTATTTCTCCTTTTTTAATGTCTGAAATCACTTCTTTGATACTTTCCTCATTTGTTTCTTTTGCTTCATAAACTCCTTCTAAATTATTTTGTTTTATCCAGTAATTGTGTAACTTAGGAGAAAGTGAATGGCTAAGAGGATTACCTAGAATTAAATATTTTTTCATATGTAGTTTTTTAAGTATTCTTTAATTTGTTTTATTGGCAAGCCCATTATTGAATCTTTATCTCCTTTTATTGTTTCAAATAATTCTAGACCATTAGCTTCAATTTGATAAACTCCATAAGCCAATAAAGTCTCTGTTTTTATTTTACTTAAATAATTTTCTAAATGTTTATTGTCTAATTTTTTCATTTTTAATTCTGAAGAATCAGTATGATTCCAAATCATGGATCCATTTTTAGAAATACAAACTGAGCTTATTAAATAGTGCAAAGAACCGTTCAATTCTTTTAGAATTTTTAAAGCTTCCGCGCGACTTTTTGGTTTGTTTATTATTTTATTATTTAATGAAATTACACTGTCAGCACCTAAAACTAACTGATTAGGAAATTTTCCACCAACTTTAATTGACTTTAGTTCAGCAAGATTTTTGGAAATCAACTCTGGGCTAGCTCCTGCTTCTATTAAAGAAACTTTGGCTTCGTCTTCGTCTACATTGGAAGCTACCACTTCGTGAGAAATATTATAGTTTGATAAAATTTTTTTTCTTACGCCACTTTTTGATGCTAAAATAATTTTCATTTGCTTTTTCTTATATCAAGAATTTTTACAATTGATGCCGCTGTTTCTTCAACTGATCTTCTTGTAACATCTATGGTTGGCCAACTATACTTTTTAAATAATACCCTGGATTCAGCAACCTCTTGTTTTATTGACTTTAAATCTGTGTAGGTTGGTAATCTAGTGTCATTCATAATAGCGACTCTATTTCTTCTAATATCAGAAAGTCTTTCTGGATCAGCAAAAAGTCCAACTACACAAGGTTTTAATTTTTTTTCTTTAAGTTTATCAGGAATTTTTTGTTGAAGTACTAAAGGTATATTAATTGTCTTATAGCCTCTATTAGCAAGATATATAGAAGTAGGAGTTTTACTTGTCCTGCTAACTCCTAACAATATAACGTCTGCTTTTTCAAGGTCGTTTGTTATTTTCCCGTCATCGTGAGACATTGTGAATTGTATTGCCTCTATTCTTTTGTAATAATTGTCGTCTAAAACGTGTTGTGCGCTTGGTTTGTGAGAAGCTTTTTTATTTAATAATTTAGAAAAGGATAATATTAAATTTCCCAAAATACCAAAACATGGAATTTTTTTTTCTTCACATTTGCTCGATATATATTTTGCTAGTTTTGTTTCAACAATTGTGTATAAAATTATAACATTCTCTAGTAAAATTGTTTCGTTCAAAATTTTGTCTATTTGGTGTTCGGTTCTTACAAAGACAAATTCTTTTTTATTATATTCGAAGGTGGAAAATTGAGATTTTAAAGAAAGAAAAATTCTATCAAGCGTCTCTCCAGTTGAATCAGATATCAAATATACATTGTATTTTTCGGTCATAACTGTGTTGATAGTTTTTTTATATCTTTTTTTTATACATGTTAATTTTCTGAATTAAAAAAGTATTCACAACATATAACATATTTTCAACATCTTATCAGTTGTTAGTATTTATATATAATTTGTTATTAATTGTGGGTAATTTTTAAAAAAGTTAGAAAAATTTATATTTATTTTATATTTTTAAGTGAATAAAATGTGAGAAAACATGTATAAAAAGTTATAACACTTACTAACATGACCTACTATAAAAAATACACTTATAAATATTATTATTATTATGAGTAAGATAACAGATTGTTTAATTAATAAAAAAAACCATTGTCCCCCAGTCTGGTTTATGAGACAAGCAGGAAGATATCTGCCGGAGTTTAGAAAAATAAGAGCTCAAAATAAAAATTTTATTAAACTTTGCTTAAATAGTAAATTGAGTTCTAAAATTACATTACAGCCCATAAAAAGATATGATTTAGATGCGGCTATAATATTTTCTGATATTTTGATTGTACCTTACGCTCTAGGACAAAATGTAAAGTTTGAGAAAAATCAAGGCCCCGTATTATCAAATATTATATTAGATAAATTTTTAAACACAGGGGAAGATGAATTTAAAAAAAAACTACAACCGGTATATCAAGCTATTAGTATAACAAGAAAAAAATTAAATAAAAAAAAATCTTTAATATCTTTTGTTGGAGCACCCTGGACCCTTATTGTTTATATGCTTGGATTGAAAGTTGAAAAAAATATTTTAAATTTAGATTTATTTAAAAAAAAACAAGAAGAAATTAATTTAGTATTAAAAAAACTTATTGATATTCTTTGTATACATATTAAGAATCAAGTAAATGCCGGTGCAGATGTTGTTCAAATTTTTGACTCCTGGGCCGGTATTTTACCTGAAAAATATCTTGATAGTTTTTGCTATAAACCTAATTTACAACTAGTAAATTTCTGCAAATTACACAATATCCCAGTCATATGCTTCCCAAGGGGTCTTAAGAAAAAATATTCAAGATTTGTTAAATTGGTTAAGCCGGACGGCATAAATATTGATTACAACTTAAGTCCCGAGTGGGCAATTCAAAACTTAAATGGAACTTGTATACAAGGAGGAATGAATCCTAATATTCTACTATTAGACGAGAAAACAATACTAAAAGAGGCAGAAAAATATTTAAGTATATTTAGAAATTATCCATATATTTTTAATTTAGGACATGGTTTATTACCAGAAACTGATCCTAAAATGCTAAGTAAGCTTATTAAATTTGTAAAAGAATATAAATAAAATGAACAAAGATAAAAAACACCCAGAAGTAAAGTACGGCAAAACAGGAGTGTTAATTGTTAATTTAGGGACTCCAGACTCAACTAGCTGGTGGGATATAAGAAAATACTTAAAAGAATTTTTGTCTGACAGAAGAGTTATAGAGTTAAACCCGATTGCCTGGCAGCTTATATTAAATATATTTATTTTAACATTTAGACCCTCAAAAACAGCTCATGCGTATAAAAAAATTTGGATGAATGAGACAAATGAATCTCCCTTACGTTATTACACCAAAAAACAATCGGAAAAATTAGGTGCAAAAATATCAAAAGAAAATGTGCTGGTAGATTTTGCTATGAGATATGGAAACCCCAGTATAAAAAGCAAACTAAAAGCCCTCAAAGAAGAGGGATGCGAAAATATTATTGTTTTACCTTTATATCCGCAATATGCAGCCGCAACAACAGCGACAGTTTGCGACGAAATTTATAGATGTCTTATGAAAATGAGATGGCAACCAAGTTTACAAATAATACCTCACTACGAAAGTGAGACACTTTATATTAACGCACTAGTTAATAGCATTAACAAAAAAACGTCTGAAATAAACTGGAAGCCAGATTTAATAATTGCTTCTTATCACGG
>Ga0114997_10001281_pt1 | contig 20976 bp, 12 predicted proteins | sample ArcticOcean_MG_C_2_FD_87045 | JGI IMG/M metagenome (GOLD analysis project Ga0114997, IMG submission 87045) | Marine microbial communities from western Arctic Ocean - ArcticOcean_MG_CB4_136 | ecosystem: Environmental > Aquatic > Marine > Oceanic | place: Arctic Ocean: Canada Basin | collected...
TGAATCATTGAGGCTGCTCTTTTTAAAGCATATATCCCAATTTCAGGATCAACTCCTCTTTCGAATCTAAAAGACGAGTCGGTATTTATATTATGTCTTTTTGCTGATTTTCTAATAGATATTGGATCAAAATTAGCACTTTCTAAAAAAATATTTTTCGTAGAACTATCAATGCCTGAATTTATTCCTCCAATAATTCCAGCTAAGCATAAAGGTTTTGAATCATCACAAATCATCAAATCTTCAGAAGAAAGCTTAATTTCATTTCCATCAAGTGCTTTAAAAATAGTTCCTTCATCTAATGTTCGAACGTTAATTTCGCCAGATATTTTATCAGCATCAAAGGCATGTATCGGTTGTCCTAATTCATGAAGTACATAGTTTGTAATATCAACTATGTTGTTTTTGGGTTTTATTCCAATCGCTTTTAATCTATTTATTATTGTATTATTTGAATTAGAAATAGAAACATTTGAAATGGTAATCCCAAAATATTTTTTCAATCTAATTTTATCTTTAACATTTACGACAATAACTCTAGAGTTATTATTAATTACAAATTTATCCGTGCTAGGAGTGTTCCAATTAAATTCAATATTTTTTTGTATCAGAGAAGCTCTCAAGTCTCTAGCGACACCCATATGACTCATTGCGTCAGCTCGGTTTGGAGTCAATCCAATTTCAATCACATTATCAGTTTGTATATCAAAAAATGATGAAAATAAAGTGCCAGGTAATAACGAATCCTCTAATTCAATAATTCCATCATGAGAATTTCCAATATTTAACTCCATTTCAGAACAAATCATACCATAACTATATTCACCTCTAATTTTACTTTTTTTAATAAGATATTCTATCTCATTTAAATCGTATAATTTGGATCCAACTAGAGCAACAGCAACATTAATTCCTTTTCTTACATTTGGAGCCCCGCATACTACCTGAATTGGCTCAGAATTGCCTATATTAAGCAAGGTAAGCTTTAGTTTATCTGCATTGGGATGTTGTCTGCACTCAATTACTTTACCAATAACAATTCCTTTTAGACCTCCTTTAATCGGTTCAAAATCAGAAATTCCTTCAACTTCAAGTCCTAAGTCAGTTAAAATTTCTGATTTTAAATCTAATGAGATATCTGTTTTAATAAATTGTTCAAGCCAATTATTTGATATTTTCATTTATAAATTTTATAGATGTAAATATACAAATCTACTTAATAAAAGTAAATAGCCTAGCTAATGTAATTCCATATATTTTTATCTAAATTAAGTAATGAATAACCCTTTCTTATTTCAATATTTTTTGTTTTAATTAAATCAGGATCATCATTTAATACTTTAATCGCAATTTTTCTGGATAATTTTAAGAGATCATAATCCTTAATTAAGTCCGCGATTTTTAATTGTAAAATTCCACTTTGTTTTGTCCCCATTATATTTCCTGGGCCTCGAAGTTTAAGATCAACATCGGCAATTTTAAAACCGTCATTTGATTCAACCAATGTATTTAATCTGATTTTTGCGTCATCTGATTTATTGTATTTACTCATAAGTATGCAATAACTTTGATAATCCCCTCTCCCAACTCTACCTCTTAATTGATGTAATTGTGATAATCCAAACCTTTCCGCACTTTCTATTATCATAACAGAAGCATTAGAAACATTAACGCCAACTTCAATAACTGTAGTTGCAACCATTATTTGAGAATAACCATTAACAAATCTATCCATTTCATATTTCTTATTATCAGGCTTCATTTTTCCATATAGAATGCTTATTTTATATTTAGGCAATGGAAATTCTCTTGATATACTTTCATAACCATCCATCAAATCTTTATAATCCATTTTTTCAGATTCTTCAATTAATGGGTATACTATATATATTTGTCTTCCAGAGTTGATTTCTTTTTTAATAAAACTAAATACTTCTAATCTTTTAGAATCATCTTTAAGAAATGTTTTAATTTCTTTCCTTCCTGGAGGCAATTCATCAATTATTGAAATATCTAAATCACCATAAGCGGTCATAGCTAATGTTCTTGGAATTGGAGTAGCAGTCATAATTAAAATATGAGGTGGTAAGAGGTTTTTTTTCCAAAGTTTAGACCTTTGTGCGACTCCAAACTTGTGTTGTTCATCTATTATAGCAATTCCTAAATTTTTGAATTTAACATTATCCTCTATTAGTGTATGCGTTCCGATAATAATATTAATAGATCCGTCAAGTAATCCATTATTTATAAATTTTCTCTCCTTAACATTAGTAGAGCCAGTGAGTAAAGATATATTAATATTCATTTTCTCTGATAAAGAGGTTAATGAATCATAATGTTGTTGAGCTAAGATTTCAGTTGGTGCCATTAAACAAGATTGGTAATCATTATCTAGAGCTATTAACATGCTTAAGAAAGAAACTATTGTTTTACCAGAACCAACATCTCCTTGTAAGAGTCTATTCATATGTTTACCTGTGCCCATATCGTATCGAATTTCTTTCATTACTCTTTTTTGAGATTTAGTCAAAGAAAAAGGAAGATAATTTGAATAAAATGTATTAAATAATTCTCCAACCTTATTAAAATTTAATCCTTTTATTTTATGTTTATGAACTATGTTTTTTCTTATTAGTTGAAGCTGCAAGTAAAATAATTCTTCAAATTTTAATCTATTACTCGAATAAGTTATCTTATTAAGATTGCTAGGAAAATGAATTTGATTAATCGCCTCTGATTTTGACATGAGATTTAGCTCACTTAACAAATATCTTGGAATAGTTTCAATAAAATTAGATCCAATTCTATCAAAAAGACTTCTTATAGCATTCTTTAGAACCTTTTGACTTATTCCTTTTGAAATTAATTTTTCAGTAGAAGAATAAATAGGGTGAATACTTAATTGATTTTGTTTGTCAAAATCATTTTCTAATATAATTTCAGGATGACTAATTTTAGGAGTATTTAAATACCATGATATTTTTCCAAATACGACATAATTAGAGTTGATTTTTATTTTTTCTTTAATCCATTTATAGCCTCTAAACCAGACCAAATCAATTATTCCTGTTTTATCTCTAAAAGAGGCAATTAGAATCTTTCCTTTTTTTTTAGATTGTATCTTTAAATTTACTATTGTTCCTTTAATTTGAACTTCAGAATTATTTTTTGGAATCTCATTGATATTATAAAATCTAGTTCTATCTATGTATCTAATTGGAAAAAAATACAATAAATCTTGATAATTTGATACTTTTAATTCATTTTTAATTAATTCAGCTCTATTGGGTCCAATTCCTTTTAAATACTCTAATGAAGTTTTAAGTGAGTCCATTTATATTAATTCAAATATAAGTTTATTACTAATTAATAGATGTTTATTGTTTATGAAAATTAAAAAAAATTCTCAGTTAAAGACTTAAGCTAATTTTAATTAGACTTATAAATTTCATAAAGATATAGTGTTTATAAATTCTAAAATTTAGTTGTCTTTTATCTATTAATTAAAAACTCAAATCATTAAATTAGTTTGATATGAAAGAAAGCTTTATTGAAAATTTAAATAGTCTTAATGAAGCACAGCGCCTTCCAACACTTCATAAAGATGGTGCTTTAATTATTATAGCGGGCGCTGGATCTGGAAAAACACGTGTTTTGACATATAGAATTGCATACTTAATGACTCAGGGAGTTGATTCATTTTCAATTTTAGCATTAACTTTTACAAATAAGGCTGCTAGAGAAATGAAAGAACGTATCTCAACTCTTGTAGGGAGTAATGAATCAAAAAATTTATGGATGGGCACTTTCCATTCTGTTTTTGCTAGAATATTAAGAAGTGAATCAGATAAATTAGGATATCCAAGTAACTTTACTATTTATGATGCTCAAGACTCAGAAAGATTAATTAGATCAATTATTAAAGAAAAAGGATACGATAAGGAACTTTATAAGAGTAAACAAATTAAAAATAGAATTTCCGCATTTAAAAATAATTTAATTACTGTTAAAACTTATTTTAATGATTTAGATCTTCAAGAATCTGATAAGATTTCTCAAAGACCCAAAATGGGGGATTTATATAGAGAATATGTTGATAGATGTTTTAAAGCTGGAGCAATGGATTTTGACGACTTACTCCTTAGAACTAATGAACTACTAAATAGATTCCCATCTGTTTTAGCTAAATATCAAGATCGTTTTAAGTACATACTAGTAGATGAATATCAAGATACTAATCACTCTCAATATCTAATTGTAAAAATTTTATCAGATAAATTTCAAAACATTTGTGTTGTAGGTGATGACGCTCAAAGTATTTATGCTTTTAGAGGAGCGAATATAAATAATATTTTAAATTTTCAAAAGGATTATCAAGATACCACCGTATATAAGCTTGAACAAAACTATAGATCAACAAAAACAATTGTAAGCGCTGCCAATTCTATAATTAAACATAATATAACAAAACTTGAAAAAAACGTATGGACTAATAATTCTGATGGCGAAAAAATAATAATACAAAGACTACCAACTGATTCTGATGAAGGTAGATATGTTGCTAGTAGTATTTTCGAAATTAAGATGAATATGCAAAAAAATAATTCAGATTTCGCAATATTATATAGAACGAATGCTCAATCAAGGGCATTAGAAGATGCTTTAAGAAATAGAGATATTCAATATAGAGTATATGGGGGCGTATCCTTTTATCAAAGAAAAGAAATTAAAGATATTTTAGCATATTTAAGAGTTATTGTTAATACTAAAGATGAAGAAAGTTTAAAGAGAATTATTAATTATCCTCCCAGAGGAATAGGTCAAACAACTATAGATAAATTAGTGGTTTCAGCTAATGAAAATAATCTTTCAATATTTGAAACTATTCAAAGAGCAATGGAATTAAAAGTCCCTATTAGTAGTTCAATCATAATAAAACTCCAAGAGTTTGTTTCATTAATAAAAGGATTTATAATATTTAATGAAATTTCAAATGCATTTGAGATTTCAAATGAAGTTGCTAAGAAGACTAAAATTCTTATTGATCTTAAAAGTGATGGGACTCCTGAAGGTATAAGTAAATCTGAAAATATTGAAGAACTACTTAATGGTGTTAAAGACTTTGTTGAAGGACAAAGAGATTTGGCTGACTTTAATGGAACTTTAAGTGAATTTTTAATAGACGTTGCTTTAGCTACGGATTTTGATAATAATAAAAATAATAATCAAGATACAGTGTCATTAATGACTATTCATCTTGCTAAAGGCCTTGAGTTTCCATTAGTATATATTGTAGGAATGGAAGAAGATTTATTTCCTTCTCCTATGAATATAGATACCAGAGGTGGTCTTGAAGAAGAAAGAAGGTTGTTCTATGTTGCCTTGACAAGGGCAAAAGAACAAGCTTTTTTAACGTATTCAGAATCAAGATATCGATGGGGAAAATTAAATAGCTGTGAACCAAGTAGATTTATTTCTGAAATTGATGAACAGTATATTATTAATTCAACGCCTAAGGATTCATATAGGTCTAAGCCAATAATAAATACATCTATCTTTGATAGGATTCCAATAATTAAAAAAAGAACTTTATCAAATGATAATCTTATAAATAATCCAAGTTCTACTAAGCTACTTAAACTAAGACACATTAATTCTTTAAATAATGTCACTGATAATTCAAATGAATTACTTAAAAAATTTAAAAAAGGAGATTTAGTTGAACATCAAAGATTTGGAAAAGGTAAAGTTGTAATAATTGAAGGGATTGGAAATGACAAGAAAGCTTCCATAGACTTCTATGGTATTGGAGTTAAAAAATTATTATTAAACTTCGCTAAATTAAAAATAATTTCTAATGCCTGATTTTTTTAATATTATTCCAAGTAATCTAGATTTAAAAAAAATAAAAAAAATTGCTTTAAAGATAAATAATGGAGCTTTAGCGATATATCCTACAGATACTGTATATGCATTAGGCTGCCTAAGCACTAGTCTTAAACCTTTAAAAAAAATTGCCAAAATTAAAAATATAAAATTAGAAAAAGCCGCTTTTAGTTTTATGTTTAAAGATATTAGAGAGCTTTCTTTATATGTAAAACCATTTGATAATAAAACATATAGATTATTAAATAAAACCTTACCCGGTCCATATACTTATATTATGAAAAGTTCTAAAAAGTTTGATAAACCTTTCCATAAAAAGAAAACTATTGGATTCAGAATATCTAATAATATTGTGGTAAAAACATTATTAACCATGCTTGATGCTCCCTTAATAACAACATCTCTTCATGATAAAGATGAAATAATTGATTACACTAGTGATCCAAAAATTATTTTTGAAGAATGGTTTGATAAAATAGATTTAATGATAGATGGTGGATTTTGCGGCAATATACCTTCAACTATAGTTGATTTAACTAAGGAAGACATTAATGTTCTACGAGAAGGGAAAGGTAGTTTAAAGTATATAAATAAAAAAACCCCTTAAAAAAGGGGTTTTTTTATTTATATACTTCTACTCTGCAGTACTAGCCGCTGTCATGCCCTGACTAATTAAATCATAAAATTGATCTAATTTTGGAAGCACAACAATTCTTGTCCTTCTATTTTTTGCTCTATTTCCAGCCGTATTGTTATCATATAATGGAACGTAAGAACTTCTTCCAGCCGCAGTCATTCTATTAGGTGGAACTCCAAAATTATTTTCTAAAACTCTAATTACTGAAGTAGCTCTTTTAACACTTAAATCCCAATTATCTAAAACACAATCATTGCTAATAGAAAGACTATCGGTATGTCCTTCAACCATAAATTCGATATCTGGCTTAGCTAAAACAACTTTAGCTACTTTACCTAGAACATCAATAGCTTTTTTAGTTACATTAGAACTACCGCTACTGAAAAGTAATTTATCGGAAATTGAAATAAATACAACTCCTTTTTCTACATTAACCTCTATATCACTATCGTTAAGGTCCCCTAAAACTCCTTTAAGACTGGTGACTAGGGCAAGAGTAACTGAATCTTTTCTTGTGACAGCATCTCTTAATGATTTGATTCTAACATCTTTTTCTTTCATGCTTTCAAGTGATTTTTCAAGGTTTTCGGCTCCTTTTTGCGATAGAGTAGTAATGTTTCCAAGATTATTAATTAAGTCCTGATTATTACCTTTGAGAAATTTCACTTGTTCATTCAATAAAGATATACTAGAAATTGCTGATTCTTTTTCATCGTTACAAGAATTAAGTTTAACTGTAACACTGTTTAAGGCGTCATTTGTACTTTGTTGTAATACTTGAAGTTCAGTGAATTTTTTTTGAGAAACACATGAAGATACTAGTAAAATAATTGAAAGTATTAAAGAGAATTTGATTTTCATAAAAATTAGATTTAGTATTAGCTTAAATTAAAATTGATTGTAAAAATAACTTTTTTTAAGCTTTAGGCAATTCAAATATTCAAAATTTACTTCTTTTTAGTATAAAATAATCAAATGCCACACTTATTTTATGATAATAAATATTTGTATTCAAAAAAACATCTCTCTGTTTAATTTTTTTATATACAATTTTTGAAATACTATAATACGCTTTAATAATCATTATTGATTCTGAAAATTTTCCTAAAAATATAAATCTTAAAAATGCTAAAAAATCTAAAAAAATTCTAATTACAATAATTGATAAAAAATCAAGAGTAGGAACGTTTTTTATTAACATCAAAAAAGAATTTCTAAAATTATAAAACAACTTCTTTGGACTTTCTGGCAAAGTTGCTTCTCCAAGATGAAAAACAGTTGAATCAGAAATATTATATACTTTATAATTATTGTTGAATGCTCGCCAACAAAGATCAATTTCTTCTTGATGCATAAAAAAATCTGAATCAAAACCATTAAGTGAATCAAATACATTCTTTCTAATAAAAAAACATGCTCCAGAAGCCCAAAAAATTTGACTTAAACCGCTATATTGATCACTGTTTTTCTCTAAATAATTAAAAATACGACCTCTACAATAAGTATATCCAAATTTATCAATAAAACCTCCTGCTGCCCCAGAATAATTAAAATAATTAGGTTTATTTAAATCTAATATTATTGGTTGAGCTATTGATATCTCAGGATAAGAATTAAATGAATGAATAATAGGTTTTAACCAATTCTCTGTCACTAAAACATCATTATTAATTAAACATAATATATCCTCATTAATAGACTTAAGCCCTATGTTGTAACCCTTAGCATATCCATAATTAATTTTATTTTGTATGAGCTTTACAGATAAATAATTTTTTTTAATAAATAACTGAGAACCATCAGTTGAATTATTATCAATTATATAAATATTAGCATTTAAAGAATAATTAATTATTGATGGTAAAAATTTTTTTAATAAATTAATTCCGTTCCAATTTAATATTACTATGCCAATCATTAAATAAAGTTATAATGTTCATAAATCGGTAAAGTTTTCATGAAATCATATGTCTTTGATTCAAAATCCATTTTACAAAAATAGTGATCTAATCCATTTGTTACCATTAAATATTCACTATTAAGGGTCATGTTGTATTGAGCAATTTGATCGAAAGTGTTCGAATTAATTTTTATTTTTGTTGATTTACATTCAACAAGTACTTTTATTAACCCTGAAGAGGTATATATTATAACATCATATCGTTTTAAAATATTGTTGACAGTAAAACTCTTTTCAACACTAATTAAGCTTGCAGGGTATTTTTTTTCATTTATTAAAAAAAGAATACAATTTTGACGAACCCATTCTTCGGGAGTTAAAACAAAATATTTTTTACGAATAATGTCAAATATATAAGTCTTATTTTGCTTATTTTTGAATTTATGACTATAAAAAGGAAAGTTAAGTCTTTGCATTATACAAAAATGAGAATTTTTTTCAATTGAACGAAACAAATAAAATTATTGAAGAAATAAAGAGTGGAATATATTATCCTTTCTATTTACTTATGGGAAATGAGCCTTATTTTATAAGTCAAATATCCACTTTGTTAGAAAATACCGTTGTTGATGATAACTCTAAAAGTTTTGATCTTTCAATCTTTTATGGAAAAGAAACAACTATTGAACAGGTTTTAGAAACAGCTAAAAGATTTCCAATGATTTCTAATAAGCAACTTGTGATAGTTCGTCAGGCTCAGTATATGGATGGAAATTTAGATTTGTTAATCCCATACCTTAATAATCCTCAATTAAATACAATTCTAGTTATTTGTTACAATAATAAAAGATTAGATAAGAGAAAAAAAATTTATAAATTGATTTCTGAAATAGGAGTCATAGTTGACACAAAACCTCTTTATGACAATCAAACCTTTGATTGGATAAAAACAAAGTCAAGGGGTTTAAATATATCTATTAATCAAAAAGCAATATTGGTTTTAATTTCTTTTTTAGGAAATAATATTGGAATGATAAACACTGAACTTGAAAAACTTCGAATTTCTGTAGATTTAAATACTGAAATCACCCCTGAATTAATAGAAAAACATATTGGATATAGTAAAGATTACAATGTTTTTGAATTACAGAATTCTCTTGGAAAAAGAAATCTTCAACATTCATATCGGATAATAAAATACATGTCTTCGAATAAAAATAAACACCCTTTAGTTCTTACAATTACTCTTCTATTTAATTTTTTTCAAAAAATATTAATGTATCAGGGACTTAAAAATAAAGCTAACGCCGTTAAGATCTTAGGAGTTTCTTCATATTTTATAAAAGATTATGAATCTATTTCTAAAAATTTTTCTATGAAGCAAGTGGCTAAAATCATTTCATACATTAAGGACTCAGATTTTAAAAGTAAAGGAGTCAATTCAAACGATGCTAATCCAGAAGATATTTTAAAAGAACTTATATTTAAAATTGTTACAGTTTAGTATAAATTAGGGAATTTATTAGGATTTACATCCCTCATTATAGAATAAACTTTTTCAAATATATCTTCAGCAGAGGGTTTTGAAAAATAATCTCCATCGGTTCCATATGCAGGTCTGTGTTCTTTTGCACTTATTGTAAAAGGGGGGCTATCTAGAAGATTAAATATATTTTGTTCATCAATTAACTGTTGAAGAATATATCCTGAACTGCCACCCGGAACATCTTCATCAACTATAAGTATTCTTCCTGTTTTTTCTACACTTTTTTTAATATCTTGATTTATATCAAATGGCAAAAGGGATTGAATATCTATTATTTCTGAATTTATATCAAATTGTATTAATTCTTTTGCAACTTCTTCAACTATTCTTAATGTTGAACCATAGGAAACTATAGTAATATCTGAGCCAATTAATAATGTTTCAACAAAACCTATTTTTATTTTAAATTCTCCTAAATTTATTGGTAATTTTTCTTTTAAACGATATGCATTTAGTGGTTCAATGACAATTCCAGGTTCATCTCCTTCCATTAGTGTGTTGTAGAATCCCGCTGCTTGTGTCATGTTTCTGGGGACTAAAATATTTATTCCTCTTAATAGATTAATCATGCCACCTAAAGGAGATCCGCTATGCCATATACCCTCTAGTCTGTGGCCACGAGTTCTAATTATTAATGGAACGGACTGTTTACCTAGTGTTCGGTAATGATACGTTGATAAATCATCACTTAGTGTTGAAATACAGTATAAAATATAATCAAGATATTGAATTTCAGCAATAGGTCTAAATCCCCTTAAAGACAATCCTATGCCTTGACCAATTATTGTAGCCTCTCTGATACCAGTATCAGAAACTCTGGATGATCCATATTTCTTTTGAATCCCTTCTAAACCTTGATTTACATCACCAATTACACCAATATCTTGCCCAAATATTATAAGACGATCGTGCTTACTTAATAATGCATCAAAATTATCTCTAATTATAATTCTTCCATCAACAAGATTTTCAATGTCTGAGTATTTAGCGCTGACTGCAGCAATATTACTTAATTTATATTTAGACTGACTATAAAGATGAGAACTATATTTTGGCTTAATTTTTGACTTTAAGTCAATAAACCATTTCGTAAAAGAATTTATTTTAGAGTGTTTAAATTTAGATAGAACTCTAAAGGATTTTCGAGAGATTTCGAATATATCTTTATAGGTTGGTTCTTCTAATATAAGAGTTTTTTTAAAAAAATCTCTAATTGTAACATTATTATCTGTTATTGGAATTAATTCTTTTAAAAAAACTTTTAATTGATTTTTATATTTCAATAAAGGTTTCTGATATAATTCCCATGCTAAAATTCTATCATTTTTAACCTCTAATTTAGAGTCTTTTTCAATTTTAATTAATGTATTTTCATCAGAAATACCACTTGAAATAATCCATTCTCGCATTTTAAGGTTACAATCATTTTCCTTTTCCCAATTTAATCTTTCATCAGATTTATATCTCTGATGAGATCCTGAGCTAGAATGTCCAAGAGGCTGAGTTAATTCAGTAACGTGAATTAATACTGGAACATGATTAACTCTTGCAAGTTTTTCAGCATAGGAATAAGTTTCAATTAAAGCTGAATAATCCCATCCTTTTACTGTTAAAATTTCAAGCCCATTAAGATTGTTATTTCGTTGAAAACCAGATAAAGCATCAGAAATACTCTCTTTAGTTGTTTGAAGTTTATTGTCAACTGAAATCCCATATTCATCATCCCACACACTAATAATTACTGGGATCTGAAGAACACCAGCAGCATTAACTGACTCAAAAAACAAACCCTCAGTTGTACTGGCATTGCCAATTGTTCCCCATGCAATTTCATTTCCATTAATAGAAAATTTTTCAGAATTTTTTATTTTTAATTTTCTATATAATTTTGAAGCTTGACCAAGGCCAATAAGTCTTGGCATTTGTCCTGCAACTGGAGATATGTCAGAACTATGATTCAATTGTTTAATGAGATCTAAAAAATCTCCGTTTTTATCGATGCTTCTAGTGACAAAATGCCCTCCCATTTGACGCCCTCCAGACATGGGCTCAATGTTTTTATCGGTATTTGCATATAAAGCCGAAAAAATATCTTTTACTGTTATATGACCTTGGGCAAGAAGGATAGTTTGATCTCGATAATATCCTGATCTAAAGTCTCCATTTTTAAAAAAGCGATTCAATACAATTTGCGGCAATTCTTTTCCGTCTCCAAAAATTCCAAATTTTGCTTTACCCGTAAGCACTTCCCTTCTTCCAAGAATACTGCATTCTCTACTTAAAACCATAGTTTTATAATCTAAAAGAATCTGACTTTTAAAATCTTTGTGAGATAAAGGAGCGCTTAAGCAAATATCTTTATTAGACATATTAAATTTTTGGATTTGCAATTTACAAAATTTTAATTTCAACGATTAAATAAATAATTTATCAATTAGAACCATTTTCTATTAAACAAATTCAATAAGGTCTTTGGCTCTAGTGATATAACAATTCTAGCCCTTGATAAATAATTATTTTGAGTAAGTTCAATTTGATTTTCTGAAGATTGAATCGGTAAGTATATCTCCAGAAAATCAGGCAATAAATTAAATCTTATTCCTGAATCATAATATCCTTTAGTTAAAAAATTAATATTTTTTGCTACTCCAAAATCGACATATAATTCTATCCATTTCCATAGACCTACACTTATGTTAGAAGTAAGAATATAATCATTAGCTGTAGGTGTTGAAAATTTTGATTTAAATCCTCCTTCGGACATAATAAATTGTTGACTATAAATACCTTTCTTTTCTGATCTTCCAAGGTAATTATGCTCAAATAAATAATCTGAAGATCTATTTAAACTAAAGTCGAAGAAATTATTGTTTCTTGAAGGGTTTTTGTAATTTAAAAATTTTCCAGCAAACACACGAATTGAGACTTGACGCGCATTCTTAAATACTCTTCGGTATTCTGCAGTTAAAGATATTTTTGTAAATAGACCAGATAACTGGAGCTGAGATTGAAATGTTTTATACTTAATAGCCCCTTTTCCGGAATATAAATATTTAATAATACCAATATCATAGTTAGGGTTAGTTTGAATTTCAGAAGACTTATCCCTTTTTACGCTAAGCCAAGAAAGAGATATTAATTGTTTTAAATCTGATCTAAAATCAGGTGATCTAAAAATCAAATTTAGAGAGGGATTATATGTTGTATATCTTAAATTATTTTCATAATGATAAGTATTAGCTCTTATAGATAATTTAGTTAAATAATTGGATTTATCTTCTTTAAAGAAATTATAAAACCCACTAAATGAACCTACAAGAGTTTTTTCTGAAATTGAATAAAGAGGAATAATGTTAATACTTGAAGGTTTATTTTTAAATGTCTTATTATTAACCCTAAACCCAAAGATTAAGCCATCGTATGCATTGAAATTAGTTATAGGGTTATAAAATAATTGATTTTTCTTAGGGTTTTCTAGGTCTTTAATGAATTTAAAATCAATTGACTTCCACATTAATTTATTTGATATTTTTTTCCAATTATTACGATGATTTAACTCAGGAAAATTTTGTTTTGGATTAATAGCTATATAATCTGCTTGTATATTTTTAAACTTTATTTCTTTATCAAAACCTGAATTAATCCATTTAAAATCAATGATTGAATCATTTTTAATTAAACCTATTTTAAATGGGATTTTAACATTATTTTTCTCTTTAACTTTTAATGAAATTGAATCATTAGAGATATTGATGTAATCATATTTTAAATCAAATGATCTACGTTCTCCTATATAGTTTTGAAAAAACCAATTAATATCTTTATTAACAACTGATTGAAATTCGTTTTTAATGCCATTGTAATCAATAGCTTTATCCATTACTTTTTTAATAGAGCTTAGAATAATTTCTTCACCTAAATAAGTGTCTAAAAACTTAAGCCCTACACCAACTTGTGCTGGAGTTGATATTTCATCGTTAAACTTAATTAATTTATCTTTTGATGTAATTGGGGCTTGATGATTGTTGTATCTTTGCATGAATTCATAAGATTCTAAAAACCCATCATTAAACTCCATTTTAGAAAGATGATAGCCTTTTATTATTTTTTTAAGGAAAGGTTTTTCAGCTACTTTCCCTAAAATCTTATAATTTGGATAATAATAATCAATATACTTGATTGTAAAATAAGTTAAAAGACCTTCATGTAACCAATTATTTTTTCTTGGATTTATTTGAAGTCTTTCATTTAAATATTCTGTTAAATAAACTTTTAAAATACTTATTTCATGATAAAATAAATCATTGTAAGGTCTTAAATAGTCTGGCAATAATGATAGTCCGTAATTAGGGTTTTTGTTATATTCAATTTGAGAGATCATCATTTTGGAATGAGGGTAATGACCTATTTTATTAGTAATAAAACTATCAATTTTTTTAAAATTATTAATCACTTCAATTTCACTCAGATCAAGTGCTTTTATATCAGTTAAAAAATTAATATGGGGTGTTTTTATGTACTTATATGAATTAAATTTAGTTAAATGAAATTGAATATTTGAATACATGTTACCATAAAAAGTTAAACGTTTTAAATCATTTTTTAAATCTTGATTTTGTAAATTAAGATTTGAGTTAATATTAAAATTAACTGGTAAAGTCCATTTTATTGAGTAATTACTAGGCAGTCTTGAAACTTCCTCTAAGTTTAGATTGCTGTTTTTAATCCACTGACTATTAATTATTGGACATATAGAGATAAACCAATCTTTAAGGTAGTAATCATCATCTGATCTCTTTCCATATCCAGTAAACTTATCATTAGGTATAGTTATTCGATAATCTAAAAGAACTTCAATGATTTCATTTTTTTTAACAGGTATATTTAAAGTGACTTTGATTATATCTTTTTGATCTTTAAGTCTAGTCCAACTTGATAATTTTTTATTAATAACAATATTTAAATTATTTGTTGAGCCTCTTTTGTCTTTATTTGAGAAGTAAAAACTTCGATCATATTCTTCAGCTAGTCTTTGAGCTAAAGGAGTTTCTGTTGAAGAATATGAATGAGACCAATCATTTAGAAATAGCTCTTCTAGGTTTAAATCTGAGGTGTTTTGAAAAATTATTTTTTGGTTTACTGTAATTTCTTTTTTATTAGGATTAAAATTAGCATCAATACTATATGAATTCACCCCTTGAGAATAACAAAATAAAGAGTTAATTAAAACATATAAATAAAAAAATATTTTTTTTAGCATCAATGTTTTAATTAAATTATATCTCCTTTGACAAATATAATGCCGTATAACTATGTTTATTTAAAATTATTTCCTCAGGAGTTCCTTGACAAATTATTTCTCCTCCATTTCTTCCACCTTCTTTTCCGATATCGATTATATAATCTACCTGCTTAATTACATCTAAATTGTGTTCAATAATTAAAACAGTATTACCTTTGTCTGTGATTTTATTTAAAACCGCCAACAACACTCTAATGTCCTCAAAATGAAGTCCAGTAGTAGGTTCGTCTAAAATAAACAAAGTATTTCCAGTGTCTTTTTTAGATAATTCAGTTGCTAATTTTACTCTTTGCGCTTCACCTCCAGATAAAGTTGTTGAAGATTGTCCTAAGGATATATAACCTAATCCAACATCTTGAAGAGTTTTTAATTTTCTTTTAATTTTAGGTATTGATTCAAAAAAAATATTAGCTTGATTTATAGTCATTGATAAAACATCATAAATTGATTTTCCTTTAAATTTGACTTCTAATGTTTCTCTATTAAATCTTTTACCTTGGCAAGTTTCACATTCAACATAAACATCAGGAAGAAAATTCATTTCAATTATTCTCATGCCACCTCCTTTACATCTTTCACATCTACCTCCATTAATATTAAAACTAAATCTACCAGGCTTATAGCCTCTTATTTTAGCGTCGATAGTAACTGAAAAAAGCTCTCTTATTTCACTGAAAACTCCAGTATAAGTTGCAGGATTACTTCTAGGTGTTCTACCAATTGGAGATTGATTAACATCAACAACTTTATCTAAACAATCTATACCTTTTACTGAATTATGAGGAAGTGGAGTTTTAGCCCCATTAAAATAATAATTATTTAAAATTGGATATAAAGTTTCATTAATTAAACTTGACTTTCCGCTTCCCGAAACACCAGTAACACCAATCATTAACCCTAAAGGTAATTTTAAATTTATACCTTTTAAATTATTTCCAGTACAATTTAATAGTTCAAGATATTTTCCATTACCTGGTCTTCTAAACGAAGGAACTTCTATCTTCATTTTTCCAGTAATATATTTAGATGTTATAGATTTTTTATTAATAATTTGCTTTGGAGTTCCTTTACAAATTATTTCTCCTCCATTTTTACCAGCAAAAGGTCCAATATCAATAATGTAATCAGACCGTAAAATCATTTCTTTATCATGTTCAACTACAATTACAGAATTACCAATATCTCTTAATGATTCTAACGAATTAATTAATTTTTCATTATCTCTTTGATGAAGACCGATACTTGGTTCATCTAGAATATATAAAACTCCAACTAATTGTGAACCTATTTGAGTAGCTAATCTAATCCTCTGACCCTCTCCTCCGGATAAAGATTTGGATGATCTTCCAAGTGATAAATAATTAAGGCCTACATCTAATAAAAAATTAAGTCTTGTTTTAATTTCTTTAATTATTTGAGAAGAAATTAAAAGTTCTTTAGTTGAAAGTTTAGAGTTTAAAGTATTGAACCATTTGTATAATTCATCTAAATCAAGGTTAGACAAATCATTTATATTTTTATCATTAATGACAAAAAAACCCGATTCTTTTCTCAATCTAGATCCATTACATTCAACACATGACTTTTCATCCATAAAATTGAAGGCCCATCTTTTTAAATTTTGAGAATCACTGTTTTCGTACTGATTTCGAATAAAATTAACTATTCCTTCATAGTCAATTTTATAATTTCTAGTAATCCCAAGAGTCTTTGAATGAATAGAAAACAATTCATTCCCTCCAAATAATATAACATCCATTGCTTTCTTTGGAACCTTTTTTATTGGATCATTCAAACTAAACTTGTATCGTTCAGAAATTGTCTTTATTTGTTTAAATCCCCAACTATTACTTTTATTACCTAAAGGAATAATTCCTCCATTATTAATTGAAATCTCTTGATTTAGAATTATTTTATCAATATTTACAATATTTTGAACACCAAGTCCCCTACAGTTTAAACACATTCCTTTAGGGGAATTAAATGAAAAAGTATTTGGTTCAGGTTTAAGGTATGATATTCCAGAACTTGGACACATTAATTGTCTACTAAAGTATCTAAGCTCATTGTTCTCTGTATTAAATAACAATATTGAATCTTTACCATGATACATAGCTGTAGTTATAGATTCTTTCAAACGATTATTACCCGATTCAGAATCAGATATTGTGAATCTATCAATTAGCAATTCGATGTCATGATTTTTATATCTATCTAATTTTAATCCAGAAACAATGTCACAAATTACACCGTCAATTCTAACTTTATTAAAACCTTGACGAGCAAGATTATCAAATAGTTCTCTATAATGTCCTTTTCTTGATTTGATAATAGGTGATAATAAAAATACTTTTGTATTCAAATATTCTCTTTTGATTAATTCAATTATTTGATCATCAGTATAGCTGATCATTTTTTGATTTGAAATATAGCTATATGCTGTTCCAATTCTAGCATATAATAATCTTAAAAAATCATAAACTTCAGTTATTGTTCCAACTGTAGATCTAGGGCTTTTTGAAGTTGTTTTCTGTTCAATTGCAATTACAGGAGATAAGCCTTCTATTTTATCAACATCTGGTCTTTCAATATTTCCGATAAATTGCCGAACATATGTAGAAAAAGTCTCCATATACCTCCTTTGCCCTTCAGCGTATATAGTATCAAATGCTAATGAAGATTTGCCACTTCCTGACAATCCAGTTATTACAACGAATTTTTCACGTGGAATTTTAAGATTAATGTTTTTTAAATTATGAACTCTAGCTCCTTTAATCTCTATATAGGTTTCTTTTTTCAATTTTTTTTTAAAATGTTAAAATTACAATTTTTAATGTCAATTAATTTTATTTAATGTTATTAATTAATTTAGATTTATAGCATAAAATAAAAACTAAATAACTATACTTATAATATAATAAAGATAATGAGTTTAATAAATTCTATTGCTGGAATAAGAGGGACTATAGGAGGGATTGTAGGGGAAAATCTTACACCTATTGATACTGTAATTTATGCATCTTCTTTTGGTACATTTCTTATAAATAATAATCCTAATGAAAAAATAAAAGTTGTTATAGGTAGAGATGCTCGTTTATCTGGAGAGATAATTAAATCTTTAGTTATTAATACGTTGATTTCTCTAGGAATTGATGTAGTTGATATTGACTTAGCTACAACTCCGACAGTTGCTTTGGCAGTTCCTATTGAAAAAGCTCATGGTGGAATTATTATTAGCGCAAGTCATAATCCCATAAATTGGAATGCCCTTAAATTACTTAATAATAAAGGAGAATTTATAAATCTAGATGATGGCTCTCAAATTGAGTTAATTTCAAAAAAAAGAGATTATCTATTTTCAGAGGTTTCTTTTTTGGGAAATCATGTCATAAAAAATAATTATTTAAAAAAGCATATAGATTTAATTTTGAATTTAAAAATAGTTAATGTTAAACTAATTAAATCTTCAAATTATAAAATCGTTGTAGACGGCGTAAATTCTGTTGGAGGAATTGCAGTTCCTGAATTACTAAAACAGCTTGGGGTAGAGGTTATTCCATTATTTTGTGATCCTACTGGGTATTTCCCTCATAATCCAGAGCCACTTCCTGAACATATAAAAGACCTTTCGATTTCTGTTATAAAAAATAAAGCAGATTTAGGTATAGTAGTAGATCCAGATGTAGATAGACTAGCCTTTGTTGACGAAAAGGGAGAACCATTTGGTGAAGAATATACTTTAGTCGCTTGTGCAGATTATGTATTATCAAAAAAATCAGGAAATACAGTTTCTAATCTATCTTCAACTAAAGCATTAAAGGTTATAACTGAAAAGTATGGAGGAAAATATTTCTCCAGTTCTGTTGGAGAAGTAAATGTCGTTAAACTTATGAAGGAGAAAAATGCAGTTATTGGAGGAGAAGGTAATGGTGGAGTGATTTTACCAGAGCTTCATTACGGCAGAGATGCACTAGTCGGTATTGCCTTATTTTTATCATTATTAAGTTATAAAAACATCTCTGTTTCTAAAATAAAAAAGGAATTGCCAGCTTATTACATAAGTAAAGGGAAAGTATCCCTAAAAACGGAAAAAGATTTTTCAGATATTTTAAATGAAATTAAATTAAAATTCAAGAAATACAATCCAATTACAATTGATGGCATTAAGATCAATTTTAGTCACTCATGGGTACATTTGAGAAGCTCTAACACGGAGCCAATAATCAGAGTATATTCTGAAGCAAATTCTCAAAATGAAGCAAATGATTTAACCAAGAAATTCATTAAAGAATTAAAAGTTAATCTCTAGAATTCATGTGCTTAAACCTATTGTGTGTCCATAGATATTGAGATGGATCTTTCTTTATTTGAGATTCTAAATTAGAGTAAAATAAATCAGTAATTTGATTGTTTTTCGTTTGTTTTGGAAACTCTGATATTAAAGAAACTTCCGCTTGATAATAACCTCTTTTATATCTATTGATTGCGGTATAAAGAACTGGGTAGTTATATTTTTTAGCGATCATCTCCGCCCCTTTAAAAACAGGCACTTCAATTCCCATAAAAGATTTCCAGTATGAACTTGGACTTGGACTTGGACTTTGGTCCATAGCGAACCCATATAAAGCAATTAAGCCATTTTCAAAGTCCTTATTAATTGTATAAATAGTTTTATATCGTGACAAAAGAAAAGCATTATGCCTTTCCCTTGAACGGCTAATTAATCTATCAAAATACTTATTGGATAATGGAGTATAAATTCCATATGCTGGATGTTTTAAGTGGTAGCCAATTGAAAGCATACCTTCCCAGCTTGAATAATGTCCACATAATAAAAGAACGCTTTTGTTCTTATCGTGAAATGAATGAACTAATTCTATATTTTTAAATTGAAAACGTTTTTTCATTTCTCTTTCTGATATCGTTATGCTTTTAATCATTTCAATAAAAACATCACACATATGTTTATAAAAAGCTCTTTCAATTCTAATCAAATCAGTATTTGAAACGTCAGGAAAAGATAATGAAATATTTTTTTTGACAGTCTTCAGTCTATATTTAAAAAGTTTATAAAAAATTATACTTATGAAGTCTGATATGATATATAGTAATCGGTGGGGTAGTAAAGAAACTACTATTATGAAAGGATATGAAATTATAAAAACAAAAAAATGCAAATGAAATATTTTTAATAAAGATAAGTATATTTATAGTCTAACAAATAATAATGATTCAAAGCTTACACCCTGTAATTTTAATTCTAGTAATAACTAATATAGTTATTACTTTTAAAGGATTTAAAGACTTAATTTTTTTCGACAACTATAAATTTAATATTTTTCATCTAAAACATAAGGAATGGATTAGGCTGATTAGTTCTGGATTTCTTCATGTTGATGGAAGTCATTTATTTTTAAATATGCTTACTTTGTATTTCTTTGGTGATACAGTTTTATATTCAATTGGTGTTATAAATTTTATTTTCTTATACATTGGAAGCCTATTACTTGGTAATTTATTTGCCCTTTATTTTCATGTTAAACAAAACAGTTATTCAGCAGTTGGAGCAAGTGGAGCTGTAATGGGGGTTATTTTTAGTGCAATTTTATTAGATCCTGAAATGAAATTAATGTTCATACTTTTTCCAATCCCTCTACCTGGATATGTTTTTGGAATTGGATATTTGGTATATACTTTATTTGGAA
>Ga0114997_10001284_pt1 | contig 20947 bp, 16 predicted proteins | sample ArcticOcean_MG_C_2_FD_87045 | JGI IMG/M metagenome (GOLD analysis project Ga0114997, IMG submission 87045) | Marine microbial communities from western Arctic Ocean - ArcticOcean_MG_CB4_136 | ecosystem: Environmental > Aquatic > Marine > Oceanic | place: Arctic Ocean: Canada Basin | collected...
CCTCACTTATTTTAGGTAAATACAAAGCTTAGTGCTTTTTCGTAATTTAGCGAGCCTACGTCACCTATTTTTATCAAAAAAAGAACGCGTTTTTTTAAACGCCATCCAATCCATCACCGGCCAACTTGTTTACAATGTTGGCCTCTACAAATTAGCGGTAAACCACAGCAGTGCTGCTGCCGTAAATTTCCACGGAATCAAAGAGTCCAATGAAAGATTAGAATATCTAGGCGATGCGGTGCTAGGCATGGTCGTAGCAGACTACCTGTTCACCCAATTTCCTTTTAAAGATGAAGGATTTCTGACAGAAATCAGATCAAAAATTGTCAATAGAGAATCCCTCAATCTGCTTTCAAGAAAAATAGGTTTGAATCAACTGATTAAATATCATAAGAATCAGTACGCGGTCATGCCTAAATCAATTTTTGGTGATTCTTTGGAAGCATTAGTTGGGGCCGTTTATAGAGATAAAGGGTTTTCGAAATGCCGCAAATTTATCATTGAAAAAATCATACTTGCCCATTATGATTTGGATGAGTTAATACACACCACCACCAATCATAAAAGTAAACTGATTGAGTGGGCACAAAAAGAAAATAAACAAATCTCCTTTAAAGCACTCGATTTAAACGACTCAATTAAGAAAAAACAATTTACCACACAAGTAGTCATTGACGAACAAGTTTACGAAATTGGCTATGGGTTAAGTAAAAAAAAGGCAGCGCAAGATGCTGCGAGGAGGACTTTAGAAGTATTGGAAGAGCAAATCGATGAGTAGAATTTTGCGTATTGGAGGCGCCTGCCTAAACCAAATTCCAATGGATTGGGACCATAATTTGAAAAACATTAAAGATGTCTTTCAAGAAGCTCAAAAAAATAACATTGAGCTGTTGTGTCTTCCCGAACTCTGTATTACCGGATATGGCTGTGAAGACATGTTTTTAAGTACCTGGCTTTGTGAGACCGCACAGGCCAAATTGATTGAACTCCTCCCTTTCACCTCGGGCCTCACTACCTCTCTGGGTTTGCCCGTCCGATTTGAAGGCGAAATCTATAACTGTATTGCTATTATTAAAGATAAGAAAATTCTCGGTGTTTATGCCAAACATAATTTAGCGAATGACGGCATTCACTATGAAAAAAGATGGTTCTCCTCTTGGCCCTACCATAAAATAGAAACTTTAAATATTACCGGTCAATCTGTTCAGATCGGTGCTATTTCCATAGAAATAAAAAATATAAAGATTGGATTTGAAATTTGTGAAGATGCTTGGCAAGAAGATCGTCCCGCCAATCATTTAGCCACCCAAGGGATTGAACTCATACTCAATCCAAGCGCCAGCCATTTTGCTTTCGAAAAAGAAAAATACAGAGAACAACTGGTGGTCTCTAGTTCAAAAAAATTCAATTGCACCTACCTTTATACCAATCTACTTGGCAATGAAGCCGGTAGAATGATTTATGATGGCGATATTTTAATTGCTCAAAATGGAAATTTGATTGGACATAATACCCGATTTTCCTTCAAACCCTTCAATATACTCTATTGTGAGGTGGACTTTGATAGCCAAACCTCCTCCACAAATATAAAGAAAGATTATACGGGCAAACTCGAAGAAATGAGTCAAGCACTGCCCTTAGCCCTTTTTGATTACTTAATAAAAAGTAAAAACAAAGGGTTTGTACTCTCCTTGAGTGGGGGCGCTGATTCGAGCACTATTGCCATCATGGTACGTAGAATGGTGGAATTGGCCATTCAAGAATTAGGAATTACAACGGTAATAAAAAGACTAAAGCTCCCTGTCGGCTTAAAAAATATCAAGGAGATAATGGCTTCAATAATGGTTACTGCTTATCAAGGTACTCAAAACTCCTCTGCAGAAACCGCAGCCTCCGCACGGAAATTAGCTAAGTTCATAGGTGCTACCCATTATGAGTGGAACATTGATAACCAGGTCAAAGGATATTGCGATACCATTGAGGATGCCATTGGGAGAAAACTCACTTGGGATCAAGATGACATCACCCTACAAAATATCCAAGCTCGAAGTAGATCTCCCATCATTTGGATGTTGGCGAATATCAATCATTCCTTATTACTAACCACCTCCAATAGAAGCGAAGGTGACGTAGGCTATACGACTATGGACGGTGATACCAGTGGAAGTATCTCACCTATTGCTGCGGTAGATAAGTATTTTATTATGGAGTGGCTAAGATATGCCGAAACTACCTTAAACTATACCGCACTGAGTCACGTAAACAACCTTGCCCCTACAGCAGAACTGAGACCTCTAAATAAAAAACAAGAAGATGAAACAGATCTCATGCCTTACAAGGTTTTAGTGAAAATTGAACGATGGGCCATCCAACATAAATATTCTCCCTCCATGATCTACGAAAAAATGCAGCCCCAATATGGGACAGGTATTAAAAGTTGGATCAAGAAATTTTTTAGACTTTGGTCTATTAATCAATGGAAAAGAGAACGGCTAGCACCAAGCTTTCATATGGATGCCTTTAATGTAGATCCAAGGACTTGGTGTAGATTCCCCATCTTATCTAGTGGATTCAAAGAAGAATTGGATGAACTGGATAAAATATGATTCTAAGGAACAGGATCGTGTCCACTCCGCCCCCAAGGATGACAAGCAGAGAACCTTTGAGCAGCTAAAAATAATCCTTTGAATGCTCCATGCTTTATAATGGCCTCTTTGGCATAATGAGAACACGTTGGGCTAAACCTACAGGAACTTGGTAAAAATGGAGAAATGCTGAGTTGATAGATAACAATGGGTAAGGTCAACAACTTGCGAAAAAGCATCTTCATGATGCAATACTAGAGAATTGATTTGGTCTAATCAATATTTTTAGTTCTGTTTGCGTTCTTAATTGGGAAGATACTACGCTTGAACACATCAGCTTGAATAATTACCACTATTTACTTGTTTTTATTTTCATTCTTTCAATTCCACAATTGAAAGCTCAGAATGCATCTGATCTTCCTTTGGATGACTCACTATTAAGGGTCGATGAGATTTTTATTTTAGGAAATAAAAAGACTAAAGAAAAAATTATTCTTAGAGAAATGAGTTTAAAAAAGGGAACTTATAGCACGCTCGATGATATCAAAAAAAGTATTGAATTAGATAAAATAAACATCATCAATACCAATTTATTCAATACCGTCTCTATTGAGATTTTAGAAGACTCTGAAAAAGCATCGATCAATATTTTTGTTCAAGTTGATGAGCGATGGTATTTTTTCCCCTCACCGTTGTTAGATATAGCTGATCGGAATTTGATGGATTGGCTGATCAACAGAGAAGGTGATGTCAACCGTTTCAATTATGGTTTGAGACTTACTCAGTATAACCTTGGAGGTCAAAATAAAACATTGAAATTCATAGGAAAAGTAGGTTTTGAAAGAAATTTACTCCTTGATTATACGATTCCTTTCATTGATAAAAATCAAAAACATGGTTTAAAATTTACCTATTCTTACAACGAAAGTGAGAATGCCTCTTACATAACCAAAGATCATGTACCTGATTTTTTTGATTCGGATGTCATCAATAAAAAACAATATTTTGCTTCGACCAGTTATACCTATCGCCCCTCCTTTTACAATTTTCATCAAATCAGTTTAAGCTATCTGCATAGCGAAATATCTGATACTGTTCTGCTCTTAAATCCTAATTACCATTTCAATCAAGAAAAAAAACAATCCTATTTTGGAATGAGTTATAATTTTATCAGTGATCATCGAAATAACAAACGTTTTACTACTTCAGGAACGTTTTTAGAAGCTTCTCTTAAAAATATTGGCTTGGGACATCTAAATCAATTTAATATTTCTACGATTAGCCTCAAATTCAATAAATATACTCCTCTGGGCAATGAGTTTTTTTTAGCCAATGGCATCATGGGACTCCAAACCTTCCCTGAAGAGCAACCCTATTTCAACTATCAAGGACTCGGGTACAATCAAGTCCTGGTGCGGGGTTTTGAGTTAGACTTAATCGAAGGTTCTAGTTTTTTACTTCAAAAAAACACAATAAGAAAAAAGATTTTTGACTGGTCGAAAGACATCCGAAACGTCATGTCCATCTCCCAATTTGCTCAATTTAGAATGGCCACTTACTTCAAATTCTTTGCTGACTTTGGTTGGGTAGATAATTATCCTAACTATGAAATCAGCAGTAGACTAACCAATCAATTACTTTATAGTTTCGGAGTAGGTTTAGACCTCGTTGCGATGTATGACATGGTCCTGCGTTTGGAATACTCCTATAATTCTGAAAATGAACGTAATTTTGCTCTGAATATAAAGGCCGACCTTTAGTCAAATTGCTTCCATTTTTTCTTTTTTCCCTGCCGATTGTATTTATACCAAAGCCCTATTTGTTTTCCCTGATCAAATGCTCCTACGTACTGAAGTTGACCTAATTCATCGTAGTATTGCCACGGACCTGACTCCAATCCAGAGACCAATGTACCCTCTTGCCAAAGCGCCCCCTGTTCATAAAAGAATTGCCAATGACCAACGGGAGTTCCTTGCTCGTAATTACCCCTTCTTTTCAAATTCCCATTGGGATGATAAAATTCCCATATCCCCGAATACAAATTATTGAGATACCACCCTTTCTTTTCTAAGGCTCCTGCTTCATGATAATAAAACGCAGAATCTTGTAAAGCATCTTGGCCCCAAATTTCAATAGCTTGCAAGGTTCCATTAGGATAATAATACTGCTGCTTTCCATCCAAACTACCTTCACGATAAACGAGTTGTGCACTCAGAGCGCCACTGGCATAATAGAAATTCCAGTCACCCACTCTCTGATCATCAATACTCAGGCCTATGGATTTCATCTCACCAGAATCCTGGTAGTAGGTCGTGTCCTGAGCGGCAAGTACTAAAGTAACTGACCACATTAATATCAATATTGGTAACCTTAAAATCATAGCTCACCTAAAGTTAATTGCATTATACAAACAATAAAATTAATATTTAATGAATGATCTGGCTAATAACACTGAGCAGATCAGGTTGTATTAACTGCACTGAATATGATTAAGAAATTTTCATTTACCGCTATCCTATCATTCAGCATCCTCAAGAGTATCGGACAGATAGCCAAACCTACTGGAGGCGCGCGAAGCGCGGGGATGTCAGGAGCCTCTCTCACGTTGAGCGACGGATGGTCTATATTCAATAATAGTGGTGCCTTGGGTAGCATTGAGCAGTCTCATTATTTTTTGGGCTACAAGCGCCCATTTGGTCTCTCTGTTTTTCAAACGCTCGCGGCAGGCTATGTACATCATTCCGAAAAGTATAATTTAGGTGTCGCCTTCTTGAAATTTGGAGATCCCTTTTACAATGAACAACAAATGCGCATAGGTATAGGCAATAAAATACAAAGATTCTCATTGGCTGGATCTCTAATTATCAACCAGTTTCATGTAGACCCTAACCCAACAAGCATTATGTTTTCTTTCATTTGGGAGGTTTGGCCGATCTCACGCCCACCCTGCTATTAGGTATGTCCATAAGTAATGCTAACACCTTATGATATCGAGAAGTGACGACCTCAATTCCTATGATTTTAAAACTAGGCCTCTCTTATTATCCGATTACTGATCTTAAACTCAATGGAGAAATAGAACAAGCTACACTCACCGATCACTTATTCAAATTTGGCTTAGAATACGAAGTCGTGAAACAACTTCTTTTCCGAACAGGTTTTAACACCAAAGTTCAATCGTTTTCAGTGGATCAAGGTCTATTGATTCAAAAATTTACATTGGATTATGCCTTCACTGAGTAACCTAAATTAGGGTCTATTCACGAATTTTCTATAGGCTTTCGATGAAGTTAAAGCTCAAATTAATTTTAGGGATATTAGGGATCCTCACCCGCATACCATTATACGCTCAAACCCATCAAGTAATTGATATTGAACAGCTACTTACCAATTTATCTCAAACTGAAAATAGAGAGCTGAACTACGACGATAACTATCAGCAACTCATCCATATTATGGAAGCGCCCTTCGACCTCAACCAGGTGACTGAAAATGAACTCTCCTCATTGCCTTTTTTGGAGAGCCGTCAGATCCGGGCCCTTTCAAGATGCCGAGCAGCGCAAGGTCCGTTTTACAATTTATACGAATTGTAAGCTGTACCCGGGCTCGATGCCGTAGATATCCAGCAACTACTCCCGTTCATCACCATAAAAGGAAATAGCCCTACAACTTCACTGCCCTTAGACCAAAATCCTCTTTTATTGCGCCAGACGCAACCCCTTCAAAAAGCCAAGAGTTACCAAGATTCCTCATATCAAGGCCAAAACACCCATGTTTTTTTTAAATTGAAATTAAAAAATAACCCTCGATTTGACGTGGGCTTAATCGGAGAAAAAGATAGTGGCGAATCCTTTACCTGGAACCAAAAATCGAAAGGATTTGACTTTTATTCTGCCTACATCCAGGTGAAAGACCGCGGTCCCTTAAAAAATTTAATTTTTGGTGATTATCGATTACAGATGGGACAAGGTTTGGTTTATGGCTCAGGATATACTCCTGGAAAAGGGCGGGAGACCCTTCTGGCAGTACGCAGAAATGGCTTAAATTTACGGCCCCATCATTCCCTCAGAGAAACCGGCTTTTTCCGAGGTGTCATGACCACATTTGACTTCCCTCAGATCCAATTTGGTGGGCATGCCTCCTTACTCAAACAGGATGGGAATATCAGCAATGATGGCCTCATGGCCTCTGACTATGTCAGCAGTTCACAAAAATCAGGGCTGCACCAAACTTCCAGCCAAATCGAAGCCAAAAATAGTCTGAATGAGCATTCATTAGATCGCTTTATTGCGCTCAAACCAACCCGCTCATTGCGCGTGGACATCACGTATTTGGCCAGTCATTTCTCAATTCCTCTCACTGCCAATAGATCCTTGTCCCATGCTTTTTATGGAGATAATAACCAAATAGGGAGTCTGTACTATGATTGGAATTTTGAAAATTTTTTAATCTTTGGTGAAGGTGCTATTTCTCAATCGGGAGGCAAAGGTTGGGTAACAGGTATAATGGTCAATTTACTTCCTGAAATAGACCTCAGTATGGTTTACAGAAACTATGATTCAGATTTTCATAGTTTCTATGGAAAGGCCTTCGGAGAAAAAAATGTTAATAACAACGAGAAAGGTCTCTATTGGAGTTTAAAGATCAAACCCAATACAAAGCATTTATTCACGCCTATTATGACCTATTCAGGTTTGACGCTTTACAATATCAAGTGTACGGCCCTGCTCAAGGCTTTGAGTATTTAGCCTCCTATCGGTACACAACCGATAAGGAAACGCCGTTGGCTGTGTATTACCGCAAACAGCATAAACCCATGAATGTGGTAAATGAAAATTGTAAAATACGGGAAGTTCATGGCATCGCTAAACATAATTATTGGTTGCGCGTGAATAAAAAAGTCACAAATTACCTTGAATTAAAATCTCGACTTCAATTCAATTATACACACTAGGCAGGTATTTCAAAAAATGATTATCTGGCCCTTCAGGATGTTATTCTGCGCAAGAAACAGTTTAGTTTCAGCACCCAAATCACCATCTCTCATACCCAGGACTATGCCAACAGACAATATGCCTATGAACGAGATGTGCGCTATCGACTTGAAATGCCCGCTTATCAAGGTTCAGGCTTGCGAAGCTATCTGCTTTTTGAATACAAAATGAATGCTAAAATTATCTTTTGGATCAAGTATGGAAAATTCTATTATCCCCAACAAGATACAGTGGGTACTGGGCTTGCCCAAACTCATGGGTCTCAAAGATCAAGCCTAAGAAGTCAAATTTATATTAAATGGTGAAGAATCTGTTGAATCCTCCTTAAAAGAGTACTGAAATAGAATGGGATATTGATCTGAGAAAGTAACAATTAAAATAAACCTGGATGTAGATCAATTCATAGAAGTACAACTATATTTGCCATGAATTTTATAATAATGCATCCGTAGTTCAAATGGATAGAATACCAGATTTCGGCTCTGGGGGTTGAGGGTTCGAATCCTTCCGGATGCACAAAAGGTCTTTTGAATCAAAAGACCTTTTTTTATCGCTCTTTCAAGGTTTCCATAGGGTATCCATCCCTACCCGTCAGCTATCAACACTCAAAAAAAAGGAATAACTCCGGACAAAAAAATAGAAAAAAAGCCTTTTTCCATTTGTTAAAAAATCATAAAACCTACTCAATTAAGAGGTTTGAATAGCGGTAATCTTTGGGATTATCCAATTTTCATTAGCTTTACATTTCAGATAAGGTATGAAAACTGATCGGAAACTAGAAAATATGCTTAAATCTTTGCTATCGCTCTTATTGTCATTGACCATTCTTTTTGGTTCAATGGGCATATCAGTGTATAAGCATACCTGCAAGCTGTTCAATCAAACAGAGACGACTTTTTTTCAGCCAAAACCCTGCTGTGAAAGCGCAAATGATAAAGGTTTAGCCATCGATGTCCCTTGTTGCAGCTCAGAATTTTCGCAGTTTGAAATACCTACAGCAGCTTTGTCGTTGGATATTGACCCAACCCAATTTGTTAGCCTTTCGGCGATAAAAGAACCTGCGCACCCAACTAGTACTATGGGTGAAGACCTACTCCCCATAAAACAACCGATTCAGATACCTCCCTTGATTGAAGAAGATCCTCAATCTTGGAACCAAGTCTATATTATCTAAGCCCATAGTTTTAGGATTTGTCCTGATTGCAATTTTTCTATTGCCAGTTACCTTAAAATAACTGAATCCAACTATGTTAGATAAAATAATATTACATTTTCTTAAATATCGACTGATTACCCTGATTCTCTTGGTCATATTGATCAGCTGGGGTATTATGGTCTCCCCCTTTTATGGGGGAGACCAAGCCACAGCCCTTACAAGAGTTTCTGTGGATGCCCTTCCTGACATTGGCGAAAACCAACAAATTGTTTTTACCGAATGGCCCGGTAGATCTCCTCAAGATATTGAGGATCAAATCACCAACCCGCTCACCTCTACCTTGTTGGGAATCTCTGGTGTAACATCCATCCGAAGCTCCTCAATTTTTGGTTTTTCAAGTATTTACGTAATTTTTAATGATGACAAAGAGTACTATTGGACGAGAGCTCGAATCTTAGAAAAATTAAATGCCTTACCCAATGATTTATTGCCCGAAAACATCCGCCCTACCCTCGGACCCGATGCTACCGCACTGGGACAAATATTTTGGTATACCCTCGAAGGTCGTGATACCCAAGGAAACACTACAGGCGGCTGGGATTTGCATGAAATCCGATCCGTTCAGGACTTTTATGTCAAATACGGTCTAAGCGCAGTTCAAGGGGTATCAGAAGTCGCCTCCATTGGAGGGTTTGTTCAAGAATATCAAGTAGATGTAGATCCTGATCTGTTGAAAACTTATGACGTATCTATTGACCAAGTCGTTAGGGCCGTGAAAAATGCCAATAGAGACGTGGGTGCCAAAACGATGGAAATTAATAAAATCGAGTACCTGATTAGGGGATTGGGCAACCTCACCTCCGTCTCAGATCTAGAATATGCTGTCGTAAAAATGAAGGGTGAGGTTCCCTTAAGGATCAAAGACATAGCGCAGGTAGCCATAGGCCCCGAAATCCGAAGAGGTATTTTAGATAAGGAAGGCGCTGAAGTCGTAGGTGGCGTGGTGGTTTCTAGATTTGGTGCCAATCCGATGGAGGTCATCGAAGCAATCAAAAGAAAAATCAGCCTACTAGAGCAAGGAATGCCCAAAAAAATCCTTGAAAATGGGATAGAGAGTACCTTGACCATCGTCCCCTTTTATGACCGCACGCAACTCATCAAAGAGACCCTAAATACCTTATGGGACGCCCTAACCCTTGAGGTATTGATCACCATTATTATCGTACTGATCATGTTGTTTAATCTCAGGGCTTCCTTGATGATCGCTGCAGTATTGCCCATCTCTATATTGATCGTATTTATACTGATGAGGATGTTTAATGTAGAAGCAAATATTGTCGCCTTGTCAGGCATTGCCATCGCGATTGGTACCTTGGTGGATTTGGGCATTATTTTATCTGAAAACATCATTCGCCATCTTAAAGAGGGTCATGAATCTCTATTTGAAAAGATAAAAACCGCAACTCAGGAAGTGAGTGGTGCCATCCTTACTGCAGTCGCTACCACCATCATCAGTTTCATCCCCATTTTTGTCCTTGAAGCAGCGGAAGGAAAATTATTTAGGCCTTTGGCATATACCAAAACTTTTGCCTTGGTGACGGCCTTGCTGCTCACTTTATTGGTACTCCCTACCCTTGCCTATTTCCTTTTTGGAATCAAAGTCAAGGAGAAAAAAATTAACATACTCTTCAATGTACTCCTCATTGCGGCCGGCTGCGTATTGCTGTGGGTACTGCCCTGGGCGGGCCTATTCATGATGGTATTAGGCCTATCATGGCTTTTAAAGACTTACGGACCTTGGGATAACTGCTGGGTAAAAAACCTTCCCATAGGCCTCATGACCGTGACCAGTATCGGACTGCTGGCCGCACATTGGATGCCTTTGGGCTTAAATGAAGCTTTGCCTTTAAACATCCTCTTCATTGTCCTCATCCTAGGGGTCATCCTAGGGCTCTTGGGACTCATTACCTTCAAATACGAATACATTTTGAACAAGTGTCTGACTTATAAAAAGACCTTCTTAAGTATCCCTGTATTGCTGATCTTCTTGGCTGCCCATATTTGGTTGGGCTTTGAAAAAGTAGTGTCCCCTTTGACCAGTGCCTTGGAGCGGGTCGGTTTTACACCCGATCAATATGGGTCCTTTATCGGTTTAAATAATCAATTCCCTGGACTAAATTCAGAATTTATGCCCAGCTTAAATGAGGGCAGCTTTTTACTCATGCCCTCCGCCATGTCACATATTGGCATAGAGGAAAATAAGAACATCCTGCAAACCATTGATCGCCGCGTGGCCCATATTCCGGAGATTTCATCTGTAGTTGGTAAGCTCGGCAGGGTCAACTCAGCCCTTGACCCCGCTCCCATCTCGATGTATGAGAATACCATCAATTACAAACCTGAATACTATAAAAATGACCAGGGAGACCTTGTTAAATTCAAAACAGATGAATCACAACGCTTCCTCTTGAAATCCGGCATGAGCTATACCAATGACGAAATACTCAACCAAGCCCTGAGTCTTGATGATTTGGTAGTGGATCCCAAAGGAAGCTATTTTCGAAATTGGAGATCCAAAATTAGATCTTCAGATGATATTTGGGAGGAAATTGTTTTGGAATCAAAAGTTTTAGGTGTCACCTCTGCTCCTAAGCTGCAGCCTATAGAAACTCGACTCATCATGCTCCAATCAGGTATGCGATCGCCCATTGGTATCAAAATATTTGGCCCTGATCTACAAAGCATCAACGATTTCTCCTTCCGATTAGAGCCTTTCATTAGGCGAGCGAAATCCGTAAATCCAGAAACCGTATTTGCCGATAATATCATTGGAAAACCCTATATAATGATTCATTTAGAACGCGAGATGATTGCTAAATATGGCCTCTCACTTGAGTCGGTTCAGCAACATATAGAAACGGCAATCGGGGGCGTTAAAGTTGGAACCGCTGTCAATGGAAAGAAAAGATATCCCATTCGGGTAAGATATCCCCGAGAGCGCCGCGACCACCCTGAAGCCTTGATGAATATTTATGTAAATACCCCTACGGGCGGACAGGTAAGACTCGGCGATTTGGTCACCTTGGACTACGAACGGGGACCCCAAGTTATAAAAAGTGAAGATGCCTTTTTACTTGGCTATCTATTGTTGGATAAGTACCCCCAATATGAGATCAAGGAGGTCATCCAAGAATTGAATGAAATCATCCAAGAAAATATAGAAAATGGGAGCCTCATCGTACCCACTGGAGTTCATTATGAGTTTGACGGTAGTTTTAAGCATCAAATTCGCGCCGAAAAAAGATTAATGATCATCGTCCCCTTGGTACTCTTGGTTATTTTCATTATACTTTATATGCAATTCAAATCGATCACTACTTCCTTGATGATCTTTTTCGGTATCGCAATGGCTTTTAGTGGGGGCTTTATTTTGATGGGTCTTTACCATACCGATTGGTTTTTAAATTTTACCCTTTTTGGCGCCCCTATGCGGGAGGTCTTTCAAATACAACCCATCAATTTGAGTGTGGCCGTTTGGGTAGGCTTTATTGCCTTATTTGGCATCTCTACGGACGACGGGGTCTTGATGGGTACTTATTTGAATCAAAATTTCCAAAAAAAGAAGCCGAGCACTATCGCCGAGATTCGAAAAGCTACCACAGAAGCGGGCCTTCGTAGGATTAGACCTGCAGTCATGACTACAGCAACCACTTTGATCGCCTTATTGCCGATTTTAACTTCATCAGGACGGGGCAGTGACATCATGATTCCTATGGCCATTCCTATTTTTGGAGGTATGGTCATCGCATCCATTACTTATTTTATCGTACCTGTGTTGTATAGCTGGCAAAAAGAAATCCAACTTAAAAAAGGAAAATCATGAGAAATTATCTTGCTTTTTTGCTTTTAATTCTGGCAGCCCATACGGCTATGAATCAATCCTTGGATGATTACTTGGAGGTGGCCTTACAAAACAATCCTGACCTCAAGGCCGCTTATTTTTCCTTTGAAGCCCAATTAGAAAAAGTGGAGCAAGTAAAATTTTTGGCCAACCCAATCCTGGGTTTTGGCTACTTCATATCGCCCATTGAAACCCGAATTGGATCACAGCAAACCAAAATATCCTTGAGTCAAATGTTTCCTTGGTTTGGGACCTTAAGCGCAAAACAAGATGCCGCCTCCTTGATGGCAGCGGCGCAGTTTGAACAATTAAGAAATAAGCAAGCCTTACTCGCCTTTGAGGTAAAAACTGCTTATTATAACTATTTAGAAGCCTTGGAGTTATTGGAAATTCATCGCCAAAACTTGAGTATTATGAAATCTCATAAAAACATGGTCAATATAGCCTATAGCAACGATAAAAGCAAAAACACAGAGGTCTTGGATGCCAACCTCATATTGGCCGAGATAACGAGCAATATTGATATATTAGACCAACGATTAGATCTCTTAAAACGATCCTTTAACCGACTCTTGAACCGTCCCGACAGCCTTGGCATCGTCGGTACTCAATGGGTCACACCCACTGATTTTGAGATCAACAAGGACCCTGACAGCTTGCTGGCCCATCATCCAAAAATGGCCGCCCTGGAGCAGCAAATGGCCGCGACCATCATCGAAGAAAACGTAGCGCGTAAAAATGGACGTCCCCAGATCGGAGTGGGCATTGATTATGTGATCATTCAACCTCTAGACGGCTCAACGGTGAAAAATAATGGAAAAGATGCTTTGATGCCTATGGTCTCTCTGAGTCTGCCCATTTTTAGAAAAAAACACCAAAGTCAAACCCGAGAAATTCAACTGTATCAAAAACAATTGGCCGCTCAAAAAACACAACTTCAAAACACCTTGGCTATTGAATGGGCTACGGCTCAAAATCAACTCTTTGAATCACAGGCACAATACGATCTTGATGAAAAAAGAATTCAAAATGCCCATCAAGAGATCACCTTCGCCTTCAGTGACTTTACGGTTGACAATGGGAACTTTAAGAACATCCTAAAGGCCCAAAAAAACTTATTGAAATTGAAACTGAGTCAAGTGACTTGGAAAAGGAATTATGCTGAAGCATTGGCTAAAATGACTTACCTCATCTCCAAAGAATTATGAAAATTTTATCAAAAACTATCGTTTTCCCCTTGATATTAGGTTTAGGTATTTTTATAGGTTGGATATCCAACACCGGTACCCCCCCTGTTTCCTCTGAAATACATGCGCATGGCGCATCCGACTTTTACAGTTGTTCAATGCATCCACAAATAAGGCAAAACCAACCCGGTACTTGTCCTCTATGCGGTATGAACCTGGTCCAATCCACAAGTCTCCAGACGACCACCGATCCCAATGCCATACAACTGTCCGAAGATGCCCAAAAACTAGCAGATATTCAGACGCTAAAAGTCACAAAATCATCACCTTCGATCACCTTACATCTCAACGGTAGGGTAGGGCCTGATAAACGAAAAACAGCGGTTCAGACCACGCACATCTCGGGTCAAATAGAACAACTATTGATTGGGTCAAAAGGACAATATATAAAAGCCGGTGAAATCATCGCTTATGTCTATTCACCAGATTTAATCGAAGCCCAAAACGAATTGTTTGAAGCCTTCGCAATGAAAGAGGCCCAGCCTGAGCTCTTTGAGGCCACAAGAAAAAAATTGGAAAATTGGAAACTAACCTCTGCCCAGATTGATACCATTCTGAGACTGGGTGAGCCCATTGAAAGCTTCCCTTTGGTCTCTGAATGGACAGGCATAATTCTCGATAAATACGTAAGCAAGGGTTCACACATCGAACGGGGTACCCAGCTTTATGAAATCGCCAATCTCAAGAGTGTTTGGGTCACCTTTGATCTTTATGAAACCGATCTAAAAACGGTCCATGTTGGTGATAAAATCAATATGGAGTTTTCATCCTATCCTGGAAAAATATTTATAGGACAAGTAAACTTCATCAATCCCATTGTGGATCCCGCAACACAAGTAGCCCAAATTAGGGTCATCTATGCCAATACTTTCAAACCCGTTTATCCAGGTACGAGTGTCAAAGGGCTATTGAATAGCCAACCAAAAGATGATCAGAAAATCATCATTCTACCCAAAACCGCGGTATTATGGACGGGGAAAAGATCTATAGTTTATGTCAAAGATCAGACATCAAATGAGCCCACCTTCCATTTGCGTGAGGTGATCTTAGGCGCTTTAAATACCTCTGGCTATGCCATAGAAAAAGGCCTTGAAGTGGGTGAAGAAGTAGTGGTCAACGGAGTCTTTACCATCGATGCGGCCGCACAACTGGCCGGAAAAAACAGTATGATGAACTTACCCCACCTCAAGACCTCCAAGGAGTCGTTGGATGAAAAAAAGACTGTGAAAATAAATCCATCCCCATCGGTAACGCTCACCCTCAAAAAAATGACCGATGCCTACCTGAATATAAAAAATGCGTTGGCACTGAAAAATCATAACATCATAACATCAGAAGCTGCATTGTTCATCAGTCAACTCGGCGATCAAAAGAATTTTTCAGCGGATATTGATCAGCCTACCCTCATTCAGTTAAATAAAGTGATGCATAAAATAAATAAAACAAAAAAAATAAGTGAAGTCTATGGGCCTTTTGCAGAAATAAGCGATTTTTTTTATGATTTTCTTGACCATTACAAAATTAAAAACTTAACACTGTTTCGACAATATTGTCCGATGGCATTTGATAATAAAGGAGCCTATTGGCTTAGCAATACCCAAGAAATCTACAATCCTTATTTTGGAGAGGAAATGAGGTTTTGTGGAGAAATTAAAGAACAATTAAACTAAAACTATTTGATGAACACGAAACCCATGAAACGAATCCAATGGATGATTCTCGCAGTAGGGCTCAGTTACTGTACGACGCCTACTACCCCTTCAGATCATTCACAGCACCTGGCTAGTGAACAATCAAAATCTTCAGAAAAATGGCAAAACGTCTCAGATTCCCTGATTTTAATGGACTATATGAAGATAAAAGATGCCTTGGTCGCCTCCGATAGCGAAAAGGTCTCCAAACTTTCCAAAACCTTTTTAAATAATCTTAAAAATGAAATGAATCCTCCATCAGAGGCATTGTCTGAGGCGGCAGACAGCTTATTAAATGCGCTGGACCTAGATATGCAGAGGCAGGCATTTAAATCAGTCACCGAAGACCTAACCCAATGGATCAAAGCATCAAATACACAAGAAACCTTATTTGTCCAATTTTGTCCCATGGCCTTCAAGGGGCAAGGCGCTACTTGGCTGAGCTTGACAGAGGAAATTATAAATCCTTATTTTGGGACCCTGATGCTAAATTGTGGACATATTGACGAAAAAATCAACTAGATGAGAATCATCCCTTTACTTTTCTTATGTTTCACTCTTATCCGATGCTCAGGAAGTAAGGAGAAACCGGTTGAGACGAATGATTCAACAAAACCAATGGGTATCCCAAAAATGCTCGAAAGAAGTGGAGCGCCCGTTGATTTTAGAAAATTGAAGGGTAAAATATTGATCGTCAATCTCTGGGCTACTTGGTGCATGCCCTGTGTCAAAGAGATGCCAGACTTGTTGGCATTGACCAAAATATTACCTTCTGATCAGTTTGAAATACTGTTGGCTACAGATCAGAGTATGAAAACGATAGATAAATTTGTTTCCAAACGAGGACTTGATCTCCATTATGTTCAACTGCAAAATAGCATCGAATCTTTGGGAGTTTATGCCCTGCCCACTACCTTGATCTATGATCGATCAGGGAAGGAAATTCACAGATTATTGGGTGACAGAGGTTGGACCAGTGAGGAAACCCTATTATTATTCAATAATATGTTGCCTTGAAGTCGACGCATTCCGGCGAGACTACTGCAGTATGAGCGGTTAGATCAGTTACTCAGGTCGTCCATAAGCACAACCCCAATTTTTTGACTGATTGTTCCAATTGATCAATGATCTTGTCCTACTTAGGGTTTATTTTGTTTCAGCTTATCCTTGCTTTGAGATGAGCAAGAACATGGCTATATTGCATATAAAGAGAGGTTATTTTCTCAGCGTACCCTCATTAACGAACATTCCATGAAATATATTTCGCTCATAGGCTTTATGATCTTCTTCAGTGCATGCAGTCAAGAAGCTGGGTTACATCAAACAAGTGTTGAACTATTCAAGGGTCCCGCGGATGAAGGTACCTCTTTACCTTTTCTTAAAGTGGGAGAAGACCATCAGCTTTATCTCAGTTGGGTCGGTGAAACCGAAGATCGATCGACCCTTTATTTTGCTTCTTTGGAAAAAGAAAATAAGTGGAGTGACACGGAAGTCATTGCATCAGGCACCGATTGGTTTGTGAATTGGGCAGATTATCCATCTCTTAACATAGATAGCGAAGGAAATAAAATCAGCCATTTTTTGGCTAAAAGCTCACCAGGCACCTATTCATACGATGTCAATCTAACCTTGAGTATGGATTCACAACCTTGGAGTTCAAGCATCATCCCTCATGATGATCAAACACCCACCGAACACGGCTTTGCTACTCTTCTTCCCATGCCAAACCAAACTTTCACCGCGGTTTGGCTCGATGGCAGAAATACGGGCAGCCCAAAGTCAGATGATGGGCATGGTCAAGGAGCGATGACCCTCAGAACAGCCAATATCAATCTACAAGGAGTGCTCACCGAACCAACGGAGCTAGACGCACGCGTATGTGACTGCTGTCAAACAAGTGGCGCGCTGACCTCTGTGGGTCCTGTCTTTGTTTATAGAGATCGGACAGAGGAGGAATACCGAGATATATCCATCGTAAGAAAAGTAAAGGGGCAATGGACGGCACCTAAAACCGTATTCAATGACCAATGGAAAATTGCGGGCTGTCCAGTGAATGGGCCGCGCATCGTGGCACAAGGAGACCAAGTAGCCGTAGCCTGGTTTTCAGCACCCAATGATGTCCCTCAAGTAAAAATAATCTTCTCAAAAGATGCCGGTGCCACCTTTGAAGCCCCGATCGTCATAGATGACCGCAATCCACTAGGAAGAGTAGATGTAGCCATGGATGAAAAAGGGACGGCCTTTGTGAGTTGGTTGAGTTTTCAAGATGAGAAATCCAAAATTAAAGCAATCGCAGTCAATAGCACTGGAATCATAGGAAATCCTATCGTCATCTCCGAAACCAATAGTTCAAGATCCAGTGGTTTTCCTCAAATGGAATTATTTGAAAATCAATTGCATTTCGCCTGGACAGCATCGGAAGATAAGCGTCATCACATCAAACATGCAAAAGTGAGTTTATAACTAAAACGAATGGGTGCGCGCAACGCAGGCCTCACCCTTCTTTTTTTTATGAGTCTTTATTGAAATTCAGCCCCCATCTGCCCCCAAAAATATAGTTGTTTTGTAGGAACCAAAAACTTTGACTTGCCCTATCCGCTCCTGCTGGATTGGTTAAAATATCGGGCATATTGATATAGCCTGATTTTAATTCGGTTTGTAAAAAGAAATGCTTTAAAAAGCTCAGCTCAACACCAACCATAAAACTCACGCCATAGCCCGCCACATGCCACTCATCTATGGATTCAAAATCCATCAGCGTAGTACTGGTCCGCGGATATAGAAAACCCATCCCAAAGCCTTCAACGACGCCAAATGTCATGTCCAGAAAGTTGACAGACATCATCGGATCAAAACGTCTGATTTCGACATTGAAATAGTTAAGCCCATCGGTATGCTCAAACAATAAAAAATCTTGGGTCAACACTATGGATTCATTGGCATATACCCCATCCCAAACGCCGTTTAGATCGATATAACCATTGATGTCGACCGATTGATCGTTTTGCATAACATACTTCATGTGATCCTGACCCAAACTGATCGACCAATGGTCCGAAAGATAATACCCAATTCTCCAGTTCGTTTGAGGAATACTGAGCTTGAGAGGATGAAAATAAGGGTCTAAACCAAATTTGGTCGGACGGTCTTTTGCCTTCACATCTTTGAGGATAAAATGATAATCTGCTCCCTCAAAATGAATGTCTGAGTCTGTATACCAGGCCCGATTCCAGCCCCAATAGGTAAAAAATGATCCCTTTCTGAAATCTGTTTTTTCAATCTCTTGGGCATGAGCTGAAGTCAAACAAGCCAGAAGAAATACAGTAGAAAAAACTAAAACTTTGCTCATGAGATCCGAGTAACCAATGGTATTAAAATTGAAGGCAAAGCTACTTCCTCCAAAGTTTAATAGTTCAGTTACCTACTATAAATGTTTTTATCAGTAAAAAAAATCCAAATCCCTATTTACCTTATTAGCAGCTCTTTTACCTAGATGATCGTAAGATAAATATGAATATTTTGACTCAAAAAAAAAGATAGAGTAGTGACTAAATTAAGTTAAAATTTTGAAACTGTTTTTTTCAAGCTTTTAAGATTTTGTTTTTAGTCATTTTTCATTGTTTAAGTTTTAATTCTACTATCCCCAAACAAACCGCTACTGACCTTACCTTTTTTATGGTCTCATATATCGTTCACAGCTGTAATAACGGATAAATTAATTAAGTTTTCAGAAAAGCAGACCGATTGAGCTATTGATTGGCTAAGTTTGCGTTTTATTTAGGAGCTGCCATTTTGCAGCCAAAACCTAACCCTTTTACATGTCGTTCAATCAATTAGGCCTTTCCGAAGCTTTACTTAAAGCCATCACTAAAAAAGGATATTCAACACCCTCCCCCATTCAGGAAAAAGCCATTCCGGTAATTCTAGATCGAAAAGATATTTTAGCTTCCGCCCAAACGGGTACGGGAAAAACTGCAGGGTTTACCCTGCCCATCCTTGAGTTGCTCTCCGAGAGACCCGCAACAAAGAGAAGGGTCATCAGATCCCTGATTCTCACACCAACCCGAGAGCTGGCCGCGCAGATCAAGCAAAATGTTGATGAATATAGCCATTTTGTAGACATCAAATCTACAGTTATCTTCGGTGGAGTCAATGCCAATCCTCAAATTAAAACCCTTCAAAGTGGGGTCGACATATTGATTGCCACCCCAGGAAGGCTGTTGGACTTGCATGGACAAAGAGTCTTGAGCTTATCAGAAGTAGAAATTTTAGTTCTAGACGAAGCCGATAGAATGCTCGACATGGGCTTTCTTCGCGACATCCGAAGAATCTTAGATTTACTTCCCACCAAAAGGCAAAATTTATTATTCTCAGCGACTTTCTCAAAAGAGATCAAACATCTGGCCAATAGTTTCCTAGACCGTCCTGTGCTTGTCGAAGCTACGCCCGAAAATACAACCGTAGAAAAAATCGATCAACGCGTATACCGTGTAGATCAATCAAAGAAAACAAGTTTAATTACCAAGCTCATATCGGAAGGTGAATGGAGCCAAGTGTTGATTTTCACCCGTACCAAACACGGAGCCAATCGACTTTGTCAAAAATTGGAAAAAGCAGGCATCAACTCAGCAGCCATTCATGGCAATAAAACGCAAGGGGCCCGAACCAAAGCCCTTTCAGGTTTTAAAAATGGAAGTGTAAGTGTCCTAGTAGCTACCGATATTGCCGCCAGAGGATTAGACATTCCCTTGCTCCCACACGTAGTCAATTTTGAACTCCCCAATATACCCGAAGATTATATTCACCGGATTGGTCGTACCGGACGTGCCGGAGCCAGTGGAGAAGCCATTTCATTGGTGAGTTTTGACGAGATGACTTACCTCAAGGATATTGAGAAATTGACCAAACAGAATATTCCAAGCAGCACGATTGAAGGTTATGCTCCTGATCCTGCCAATGAAGTCGCCGCAGCGCTTGCGCAGAAAAAGACAGGCAAAAAACCACCCAATGGTAGACGGAATTTTTCATCTAAGAGGCGCTACTAAAAGTTAAGCTAAACTTATTCGAACCTTTCTCTTTTTCAAATATTGATTCGTAGTCCTTTGGATCAGAGCTTCCGTATCTGAGGCTTGTATCCCTATAAATGCACAATCGTGCTTGATTTCTATAACCCCCAATTGATCAGCACCTAACAATCCTTTTTTAATAAAAAATCCTACTAAATCTCCCTTAGAGATTTTATCCTTACGTCCCCCAGAAACAAATAATGTCTGCCATAAGGAGGCACTTGGTGATTTCTTCTCCTCCCAATTCACTACAGGTAGCTCCGCTATGAATGTGGGCAAGCGCTCATCTTTTGACTGCATCACATAA
>Ga0114997_10001286_pt1 | contig 20928 bp, 7 predicted proteins | sample ArcticOcean_MG_C_2_FD_87045 | JGI IMG/M metagenome (GOLD analysis project Ga0114997, IMG submission 87045) | Marine microbial communities from western Arctic Ocean - ArcticOcean_MG_CB4_136 | ecosystem: Environmental > Aquatic > Marine > Oceanic | place: Arctic Ocean: Canada Basin | collected...
AGAAGAAGAAGAAAAAGAAGAAGAAGATGAAGATGAATACACGCAAAGAGAGAGAAGAAGAGGGGGAAAAGAGTACGCGAAGCTCTTGCTGGAAGGATTAGATTTGTTAACGGATTGTCTGCTGACGACAAAGTTATACGAGCAGTTCATCGCGGCCATAGAGTCCACGGACCACAGGAAAAGTCAGAGATATATAGTGACCGTACTGTTGAAACAGTTTGTGCCGAAAGAACGTTTGGACGTTTTGAAAGAGATTTGCGAGTTTGTCCACTCGACGACGTGTGGATTCAACGCTAAAACCGGGAGTGTATTCGTTAAGGATAAAACTGCGTTGCGATCTATGGCGAGCGCTATTGGGCCGAGAATATTAAAGCCATCGCGAGAGAAGCGCGCGATGTCCCAGACGCGAGAAGAAGACGAGGCATTTCTGGTCGTTTCTTTAATGGAACTCATCTTCGTAGAATATTATTCAATTATCACGGATGCCGAAAACGAGAACCAACCAGTTTTTATAGAGAACACGCGGAGTGAGAAGTTCGGGAACAATATATATTTTGATACTTCTGTGAGAGCGTCCTCGTATGCGGAAATGTATCTCAACAGCGTAGGGATGATGAACAGACGGGATCCCCAAGTGAGGAAGAATCGAACGGATTATGATTTCAACAACAACCACAGAAATAACAACGAGGATGATATTGAAGACGACGATGACGACGACGACGACAACCGCGATTCGTTTTCGTTTCGTCGCGAGTACTTTAGTAGTAAAAAGAACGATTTTAGAAGCAGTAGAAAATTTGAAATCTATTCCGACGATGGAGAGTACGACGAGGACGATATCCGGGAAGGTTTGATCGACGACAGCAGCTTGCCCTCATGGATGAACGAAGCAATCGCGGACAGGAAAGGTGGAAAACACAGGCGCGCTACTTTTGGTATATCTCCACCGTCCGAGTTTGAAGTGGAAGGTGACGACGAGAGTGAAGACAACGACGATGCGCTGCCGCCTTGGATGAATGAACGAGGCCTTTCTGCTTACGCATCTCTTTCTCAAACCCCATGGTGGATTAAAGAAATAGTCGCTACTGGCGGAAAATGGGATTTGAACTCAGCGTTTGGGAACTACGATGAAAAAAATAGTGCGTTTGGTGAAAGTCTAAAGCGCGAATTTGATCCAAGTCGATTCGATAAAATATACGACGACGAGGAAGCGGAACGATGCGACTCTGAAGCCGAAGATTGGGAGAAGTACCGAGCGAAGCAACAGCGCAAACAACCCATTCAGAAAGATTCTAACGAACTTAGCAGTAGTGAAAACGAAGAGGAATATGTTCTCGACCATTCTTTTGTGTCGGAAGAAGAAGAAGAAGAAGAATTGACGGAGAGAAAGGTTCGTCGAAGGGGTACGAGGCGAGAAAAGGAAAGAGTTCAAAAGGATGCACTAATAGATACCGATTTATTACTTGCAACAGATACTAAGGAAGATGAAGAAGAGTACGAGTACACAGACGGTGAAAGCTTTGAAGATGACGACGACGATGCCGACGATACTGCTCAAAAAGTTGAAGCGTTACCGCCACCGGAAAACTTTGAGCCTTCCAAGTCTCGTCGTCGACGACGTAAACGTAAAGATATAACTCTGAAAAGAGAAGGTGAAGTAGGAACGACGATTATCACACCACAAATGCCGCCGCGTGAGGATATTAGTAAAGGGAATGAGCTCAAAATCTACGAAGATGTTGATGTTGAGGAAGCTTCAAACGACGACGACGACGATTACGACGACGAAGAAGGTTCGATTTGGGAAGACGCTAGTCAAGAAGACGAAGAGTATGACGACGACGACATATACGAATTGCCTGATCAGAACAGACATGATGCGGAAGAAATACCTACTAATACAATTGAAAGTGGTGAGATGAGCGTTTCTGCGCCAATTTCGGCCATTGTGGTACCGACTGCGGCATCAATTTTGGATGCGACGGGTAGGAGGATGGTAAAATCACCTAAATCGGGAAATGCCGCGTCTGTGCCAGCAATCGCTCGATTACGAATTGCACCATCCAAAAATCGAAAGTTGAAGTCTCAAAGAAAAATGAAAGGAGTTGAAGTATCCGCTGTGGCGGAAGCTATTCGACGGAGGGCAACGAAAACGTCGACGACGCAGGATTCTATCGAGAAAGAAGCTCCTCGAGAATTGGATGCGCAACAACAAAAGTCGGCTCAGAAGGTGCCACTTTCGCCTTCGAGAAAAGAATCACCGATAAAAACACCCATTAAAGTAGCAGCAATGGGTGAGGTTGGCGTCGTTGTGACGCCAAAATCGAATAAGAGTGTAAAAGTGATAGAGGATGAGCGACCGTCTTCAGTTGAGGCTAAAATTGAAGCGAATAAAGAGGATGGTACAGAGGTGACAACACCGCTTCGAATAGATCCCAACACTACGATGACATCGCCGAAAGAGGGATTGCAAAGCGAAATGCACGGAGAAAGAGATTTTTCACCACGAGCTGAGCTGTTCTCGTCGCTACCAACTTCTCCTACCGACGCTACAATTATAACTCTTGACGAAGCCGTGCGTAGAGAACAAGTTGGTGGTGCGCAAGACATGGACAGTAGCGGTTCCGAAGGCTTTTACGACGCCCTGGAAAAAAGTCTCTCGCCAAGAAGTAAGAAAGATGGACCATTGATTGATGCTTCGATATTACCGACCGAGCTTGAGTCGTCCCAGTATTCTAGCGATGTTCCGTTATCGAAAGAAACCGAAGAAGCTTTGATACAAATGGCGAGAAGCGGGAAATTGACTGAACTCTTGAGAGATCTCCACGAAATCAAAGATGACGATGACGACGATGATGCTTTGATCGCAGACGGTGTAGAAGATAAATCGAAAGAAAAGTTCTCATTACAGTCTTTCCAGGCGGATATCGAAACTATTTTGAAGGGTAAACTCGCGAAAGCAATCCAAGGAAAAGCCGAGAAGATGCGCCGAAAGAACTTGAAGAAAGGAGATATTGCGGAATTGTTGCTTGTTGGATTAGACAAGTCCGGTAGCGCCGAGGAAGAGGAAATGAAAACAGGAGGCTTTTCCAAAAGTTCAAATCTGCATAAGAACTTGGTCGGAGAAGGTGTTCACGATATCGAAGCTGAAATGATACTATCTCCCGTTGCTTCTCCGAGAGAGCAAAAGACCATTGGCGGGGAAGAAATCAAAAAAATGCAAGACAAGCTGAGATTGGAGGAAACTTTATCGCCAGCAGATGGCGATTCTGGTATATATAAAGCAAAGCAAAGTGGTATTAGCGCGACACCGCCTCCGGCTTCTTCGCCTCCGCCGCGGAAGTTTTCATCTGTTCCCCCTCCTCCGCCCCCTCCTCCGCCGAGAAAATCGCCGGCGAAGACTTCACCGCTAAAAGAAGCAAAAACGCCCCCATCTGGACCTGCACCTCCACCTCCTGCTCCTCCTCCACCGCCGCCTCTAGCCCCTCCACCTGGAGGAGCACCGGTAAAGAAGCCAGAAAAAAGTGGTGCAGCGCCTCCTCCGCCTCCGCCTCCTCCTCCGCCGGGAATGGGTGGCGGGAAGAAATCATCATCAGCGCTAGCTCCTCCTCCACCTCCTCCACCAGCACCGCCAGGCTTCAAGAAAGCAGAAAAAGGATCGGCGCCTCCACCTCCGCCGCCCCCTCCAGGTGGAGCGAAACCGCCACAAAAAGTACCAAAAGCGGCTCTGCCCCCCCCTCCTCCCCCAGCACCGCCTGGTTTCGTTCAAGCGAATTCGAAAGGAGCACCACCACCTCCGCCTGCCGGTCCAAAAATTCCCGCACCTCCGATACCACCTGGAATGTCCATCGCCGCTGTCGCGGCTGCGGCAAAGTTTGCAAAAATTGCTCGCAAGAAAGTCAAAATGCTCCACTGGGAAAAGTTGCAAGCCATTGAAGGAACGATTTGGGAAAATGCGAATACAGACGATGCCATCTCGAAGCTGAATATTGAAGAGTTGGAGACATTATTCGCGTTACAAGATACTGTTCCGATGAAAAAAGCGAGCAGCGCAAAGCCAAAGTCTGTTTCGTTGCTCGATGCAAAACGAGCTTTGAACATCTCCATTCAATTAGCTGGAGTGCGAATGCCATTCGCATCAATTAAGCAATGCTTCATTGACATGAATAGCCCGAAAAAATTGACATTGGAGAATTTGCTGACGCTCGTAACGGCAGTTCCGGATCGCAAAGAAATTGAAAAAATTACCAAATACAATGGGGAGTTGGAAGAACTTGGAACGTCTGAGCAATACTTTCTGCAAGTGATGGGGATCAAGCGCCTCGAACAACGAATTCAGTCCATGATTTTTAAAGAGCAAAGCTCAACCATGATAAATTCAATAGCGCAAGATATCAATCTCGTGAAACGTGCGGGCGATGATTTGAAAAACTCCAAAACGATGGTGAAGCTATTGGAAGGTATTCTCGCGGTGGGTAACCATTTGAATGTTGGATCCCGCAGTGGCTCGGCAGTCGGCTTCAGACTTGAAGTGCTCTTAAAATTGGCTGATGTAAAAGCGATTGACAAGAAAACATCGCTTCTGCACTTTGTGTATCGAGAAATGCGCAAAACGGTGCCAGGAATCGAAGATTTGAACAAAGAATTGGAATCGGTAACAGCAGCTGCGACTCTTTACTTGGACGGAACGTTCGACATGTTAAAGCAAGTTAAAAGTGGAATGACTTTGATCGCTCAGGAACTTGATTATGCATCTAAGCACCTAGAAGGAGATGGTGGTGATATGTTCCAAAAGTACGTCGATAATATGGAACCGTTTGTTTCTGAAACCGAAGATAAAGTGAACGAAGTCGACAGTTTGGTTCGGGACGCGCACGACTTGTTGAAGAAGACGAGCGAGTTCTTTGGCGAACCATTTAAAGCAGAAAATTCTGCGCGATTATTTGGAATCGTCAAGAACTTTTTACAAGTCTTTGAGAAGATGAGAGCAGATGTAAAGGCGAGCGAGGCTGAAGAAAAGAGAAAGGTGCGCATGGAAGAGTTTATGAATAATAAAAAGCAGAAATTCGGAGACGGGAAGAAAAAAGAAGTACCCGTCCGCAAATTAGATGTAAGAGATGCAATGCTGAGTGAACTGAGGAGCAAAACGAAGCTCGTGGCTCCTATAAAAGTCGGTGGTGTTGGAAAGAAAGATACGAGTCCCTCTCCGCGAAAACAACCGCGGTCGCCGAAGAAAAAACAAGCTTCAGACGGATCGGACTCTCATCACCTGGTTCAACACTCTCGCGCGAGCCTCGCAGATAGACTCGGAAGGCATAAAAAGAAGCAAAGCAAAAATCCAGCTGCATCTGATGTGCCTTTGCCACCACTTCCTCCGCGTGTTGAAACAAAGGTGTCAGTCATGCTCCCTCCACCACCTCCTCCTCCACCGGCACCAATCGGTTTTGTTCAGGCAAATACAAAAGCGGCACCTCCGCCCCCACCAACGGTTGGTCATTTTTTTGATATTCCATCTTCGCCATCGCAACCATCGAGTGCTTCAGCTTCTTCCGAAATGGCTAAAGTCGTGTTGCCCCCAGCACCACCTCCACCGCCTCCTCCTCCAGGCTTTCAACAAGCAACAAAGGGGCATGCAACGTCGGCGCCTCCTCCACCTCCTCCTCCTCCTCCGCCAGGTGGATTTTTTACTTAGATTAGCTACTAGCCAAACAAAGTGAACATTGGCATGATGTATTTTTAAAGCACGCGCGTGTATATATTAATTTACAAAAGCTTAGTAGCAGTAGTAGTAGTCTATTCATCCATATCTGCTATCTCTAATGCAAAATCGTCGCGAACGACACTCTTTGCGTTTTTATCCGTAGCTAATTTTCCAAACACTTCGCCAAACTGTTTCATATAAACTTCCTCCTCGTCTTGCGTGATGCATTCTATATCCGACGTCGCGTGCGCGACGCAAAGTAGAGCGTATCCCTCGTCTCTCATTTCTTTCGAAACACCCAATGCTTCGATTTGTTCTAAACTTCCTTTCGTCACTTTCACCGCGCACTTTGTGCAACATCCCATTCTACACGCATTCGGCAACTCCCATCCTTGCTGCTCGGCTTCAAATAAAATATACCTACCTTCCGGAACGTCCAACTCCAAGACTTCTCCCGTTTCGTGATCGGTAATTTTCACGTTCCTCATAGGTGCGTCTACTTCGCTCGAGCCTTTGTTTTGCCACGCAACGTTTTCCACGTTGATTAAAGTATCATAGTCACCCGCTCCTGCTTTGCGAGAGGCGACGTTAAAGTCATCCTCCATGAACAAATCCACCGTCCCGTCTTTGTTGACGTACTTCTTCTTCCACTCCTCCGTGGTTAAATTCGCGATGGACTTCCTCGCCTTGATCGCTTCTTCGATGGCTTCTCTCGAGTCGAAACTGTCACTCTTTTCTTTGATATTCTTCCCGTCTTCTTGTAAAGACATGGCGATGGGCCCCATGGAAACGCCAGCTTTTTCGAGCATCTTTTCCGCTTTTGAGAAGAGATTTTCTTCTTTGTCGTTCTCGTCGTCGTTCTTAGCGGCGCGAGTGATTACGTGCGCGTTTCTTTTCCTCCTCCTCGTCGTCGTCGTCGTCGTTGTTGTTGTTGTTGTTGTTCTGCTTCTTCTTTGATGTTGATAACGTTGATTCTTCCCTCCTCGCAAAGAGGAGGCAGAGGGGATGGTGGTACTGATCGAGATCATCGTGGCGGAAGGTTTCATCGCTCGTATTGCTCCTCCTAGATGCATCTAATAAGTCGTGCGTGTGTTTGTTTTGTTCTCGTTGAAGTGTGAGTGATGTCTGGGAAAATGGAGAATGTGTTGTTGTTGTTTGTTTATCCACTTTCCACAGAAAAAGAGCGCATAAGCACACACAAAAGAGAAGATAAACAACAAACCATCATGCTGAACAGAGCGGCTCTTCCTTCATCCGCCGCTCGCGTCTCCTCCTCCCACTCTTCCTCCACTTCTTCTTCTTCTTCTTCTTCGAGAAAGAATGTCTTCACGCAACATCGAGAACAACATCGAGAACAACAACGAAAGATATCCTCGTCGTCTTTGTCGTCTTTGTCGTCGTCGTCATCGTCGCGATTGATGATGCAAAAGAATAACATTAAGGATACCCCGTGCTTCGTAACGACGGCGATTCATACTAAACACAGCCAAAATGTTCACGGCGTGGAAGAGTACGAGTACGAAAGAGAGCATCGCAGCAGCACGGCGAGCAAAAGAGGCCACACGACGACGACGACGACGACGACGTCTTTCTCCCAAAACCAAAGAAGACGAAAGATAAGAACGAACGCATTTTCTGGCGCGTCAAACAACAACATGCGAGTGGCAGCTGCTTCATCATCGGCAGCTTCACCGCTGGATAAGATGGAAGCGTTAATCGGAGCGATTTGGAAATTTGTCCGTCCACACACGATTCGTGGGACTTTATTAGGCACAACCGCCTTGGTCTCTAAGGTTTTGATTGAAAATCCAGAACTCATTCAACTCTCGTTGTTCCCGCGAGCGTTGCTTGGATTACTCGCGTTGTTGTGCGGGAACGGGTTTATCGTAGGGATTAACCAAATCTACGACGTCGAAATTGATAAAGTAAATAAACCGTATTTACCGATTGCGGCGGGTGAGTTGTCGTTACCGATGGCTTGGGCGTTTTGCTTGGCGACGGCGATTGGAGGCGCGACAATCGTCGCGATGAATTTCGGCCCATTGATTACCTCTTTGTACACCTTTGGCTTGTTCTTGGGAACAATTTATTCAGTACCACCGTTACGATTAAAACGATTCGCGTTGCCGGCGTTTATGATTATTGCCACTGTGAGAGGGTTCTTGTTGAACTTTGGCGTCTTTCACGCGACCAGAGCGGCGTTGCGCTTGCCGTTTGTCTGGTCGCCGCCGGTTTTGTTCATCACCATTTTCGTGACGGTATTTGCGACTGCAATTGCCGTCACGAAAGATTTAGCAGATATCGATGGCGATAAGCAGTTTGGGATAGAGACGTTTACGACAAAGATGGGAGTCAAGAACGTGAGTTACATTGGAAGTGGTTTGTTGTTGATGAACTACGTGTTTGCGATTGGTTTGTCCGTCTTCAACCCGACGTGGTTCAACCAAAAGATTATGATCACCGTGCACGCAATCTTAGCGACGTATTTAATCGCCAAGACGAGAAAGTTGGAGAAGGCTGGTTTTACTCAGAGTGCCGTGCAAACGTATTACCAAGACGTCTGGAAATTGTTCTACTCTGAGTACTTATTACTTCCGTTTATTTAATTTTATACCACGTGAAAAAAGGAAGGGAGAGGCAAAGAGAGACAAAGAGAGAGCGACCAGAATTTTCCAGGAGAGGCAAATTTCAGGTTTTACGAACATCACAATTTTTAAACGTGTGATGTATTCATTTTATATTTTAAAAACTTAAGGAGTATCCACGATGCTCGTCCAGCCCGCTCTCTTGTTCCCTTCTTCCGCCCAAAGCTCTAAGAACTTCCCCGGAGTACCAGGATTCTTCTTGTTATACGCGGTCGGTAACAACGTTTCGATGGAGTTGTAAACGTGCTCTGGGATTTTTCTTCTACCCGCTTTGGTCGTTTCTACGACGTCTAAAGTCACGTCCGAGTTACGCTGATGTCTCAACTCGATCGCTTTACCATCCGGAAACATCGTCACCGATCGTCTGAAGATGAGCAACGTTCTGTGGGAACGCGCCAAGTAGCGAGACTCCGTGCCGACGACGACGTTGTTCGGTTGCATTTGCACCCACGTCAAGTTTTCCACGTAGTTGAAGTTCTTCTCGTGCATGACGTCGCAGACCAACGATAAGTTTTCCTTTTCGACCCAAATGAAAATAAAACCGAGCGGAGTTAGCGTTTCTAACGGTAACTGCGCGATATCTTCCACAGTCACGTTCCCTTTATCCGGAGCTTGATCGATGTTCCACGGCGGGTTCATCAAGACGCCCAAATAATCCTTCGAGAGCTTCGAAAAGTCCATGTTTTTGTCAATCTTCATCTTCAATTGCGTGCAATCTGGAACCGTGGCGAGTTCTTTCGCTCTCACGTCCTTTGGCACGAAAGGTTTTACTGCTCTCCCCCACGTGATCGGTAACGGATCGCTCGGTAAATCGTGTTTCGGCAATTTGAAAATATTCAACTCGCGCGGGTCGAAGAATTTCTTCTTTCGAATCATAAACCCGGTATCGCTGTTGTACGCCGTAATCATGTGCGACTTTTGCGGTTTCGGCTCTCTCGGCGCCTTTGGCTCTTTCGGTTCTCTCGGTCCTCTCTTCGCTTTCAACGGTTTTGGCCATCGGCGTTTCCCAGTCATCATTTCCCAAAACTCCGCGTCTTCGTCGTCGTACTGTTCCATATCTTCGTCGTCGTATTCCTTGTAAAAGTCTCGTTCAAACTCGTCGAAACCAAACACGGCGGCGTCTTCGGCTTTCATCGCTTTGCGCATGGTAAACGCCGACGTCGCTTTGAACACCTCTCTCAACTGCTCTTCCGTCAAACCTTCTTCTTCGTTAAACATTTCTTGGTCTTCTTCTTCCTTCTCTTCGAGATTGTCTTTTTGAATATTTTTATCCGCCTCCGTGATGTCTTTCAAAATCTCCCCTCCTTCCTCTCCTTGTTGTTGTTGTTGTTCTTCGATTTTCATCTTCTTCTCCAACTTCAACTGCTCTTGCTTCTCTTTGTGCATCTGTTGAATCCTCTCCAACTCTGCGAACTTCGCCATGATCATCTCCGGCGTTTCGTCTTCTTCCACGTACCCGACGTACATTGACGAACTCGGTTTCACCTTCGATTTCGGGCGAGAGGAGTTGCGGACGTTTTGCGACGCTTTGCGTTTCGGGCGAGTCGATGATGATGATGATGCGGGAGGAGGATTTTTTGGAACAACAACGCTCTTCTTTTTCAAAGTTGTTGTTTTAACTGCTGCTGCTGCCGAAGAAACATCTTTCCCACCGATGATGATGTTCTCTTGATTAGGTTGTTGTTGCGTTTCTGCCACCATTTTAGTATCTCTTCTTAAGTGCGCGCGCGTTCAAAAATGGAGAGAGACGAAGAGAGAGACAGAGAGAGTTTTGAAAATTTTGAAAAATGAGACCCTAAACAAACACAAAGCAAAAAATTTCATCTGTTTTTTTCTCTCACAAATTCGATTCATTCCATAAGCGAAGAATAATAAGAGATATACATTTATTGTTGTTGTTGAAGAAAGAGAGCAGAGAGAGAGATGACGGAGTTTGAAGAAGAAGAAGAAGAAGAGACGATGGCACCACCACCGCCGCTCTCTTCGAATAATCCTCCCCTTCCTTCTCCCTCGACGACGACGACAAAAACGAGCGGGAAGAAAGAACAACCAAAACCGAGACTGGTTATAAAATCCATGGTCTTGGAGAATTTCAAGTCCTACGCGGGGGCACAACACGTCGGTCCGTTCCATAAGGTGAGCATATCTTTTCTATTATTCTTCTAGAAGAGTCTTCTTCGGTCGGTCGATCGTCGTTTTGGTTCTCTCTAGCTCTCTCGTTAGATGTGTTTCTCGAAAAGCGCGCGTTTCGTTTTCTCTTTTGAGAAGAGGAGAGAAAAATGTAACCGTACGAATTTCTTCTTCTTTGTTCCCCTCATCGCGCATCGCTCAAAATCTCTTCGATATTTTCATCAACTCACGACAACACTCACAACTTTAATAATGGATTAAAACAACAACAACAGTCGTTCTCATCTGTAGTCGGTCCAAATGGGTCTGGGAAATCGAACGTCATCGATGCGATGATGTTTGTGTTTGGTAAACGCGCGAAACAGCTGAGATTGAACAAAGTCTCCGAGTTGATTCATAAATCCACCAATTTTAGAAACTTGGAATACGCGCGCGTCGAAGTGCACTTTCACGAAATTGTAGATTCGGACACAGATCCAGAAGGGTTCACCTCTGTACCAAATTCTGAGTTTACCATTGCCAGAGAGGCGTACATTAACAACACTTCGAAATATTTCGTGAACAAGAAAACTTCCAACTTTACCGAGGTGACAAACTTGTTGAAAGGTAAAGGGGTGGACTTGAACAACAACAGGTTTTTGATTTTGCAAGGCGAAGTCGAGCAAATTTCAATGATGAAGCCGAAAGGGGTGAATCCTGGAGACGAAGGGTTGTTGGAATATATGGAAGATATCATTGGTACGAACCAGTACGTGGAACCGATCGAAGAGGCGGGTAAGAAGCTCGAAGAGTTGAACGAGAAGAGAGGGGGAATGGTCTCGCGATTGACGCTCGTCGAGAAGGAGAAGGACGCGTTGGAAATCGTGAAGAACGAAGCTGAGTTATTTTTGCAAAAGGAGAAAGATTTGTTGCAAGCAAAGTCGATTTCTTTACAGTTGGAAGTCATGGAAACTCGAAAAGTGATGGCAGAAATGTCCGAGAACCGCGTCGGTTTGCAAACCAATCTCGAGGAAGAGAAGTCCAAGCAAAGCGAACACAAAGAGTCGCTGAAAGGTATCGAAGCGAAATTTAAAGCTCAAGCGACGGAGATGAATGTAATTCAGCGAAATCTCGACAATTCCACGAAAGAGTTCGCCGAGTTTGAAAAGAAAGACGTAAAGTTTCGCGAAGATTTGAAGCACATGAAGCAGCAAGTGAAGAAACTCGACGAGAAGTTGGCCAAGGAAATCGCGCAAAAGGAAAAAATCGTCGTTGAGTGCGAGAATATCGAAAGAGACGTTCCGGCGTTGGAAACGAGAAAAACTGATCTCGAGGCGAAAGTTCAAGGCGAAGAAAGCAAACTCGACGAAATGTTGGACGGGTTGAAAGGCGAAATGGCGGAAATTGGCGCGAAGATCGATGGCGTCGAAAAAGAACTGCAGCCGTGGGAAGGTAAAATCGCCGACGCGAGAGGCGAATTCGACGTTGCCAACGCAGAGCGAAAGTTGGTGCTCGAAAAACATGCCGAAGTCGAGAAGAACTTAAAGGCTGCCATTGATGGTAAAGCTTCAGCGGAAGTGAAAGTGAAATCGTTGACGAAACAGATTGCGGATGATGAAGCGCAACTCGCGATTGAGCTCGAGAAGGTGGAAAAAGCGAGAAAGGCTGAAACTGCGGCAAAGGCGAAAGAAGCCGGTTTGCTCGAAATTACAAGAGATGCAAGAGGTAAACTTGAACAACGAAAGACGACCGCTTCGCAGGAAAGTCAAAAAGGTGCCATCGTGCAGGCGTTGTTGGATGCCCAAAGCGCCGGCGGCGTTAAAGGTGTCATTGGTCGTCTCGGAGATTTGGGTGCGATTGATAAGAAGTACGACGTCGCAGTATCGACCGCGGTTGGTGCTTTGGACTACGTTGTCGTTGAAACAACCGCGGACGCGCAGAACTGCGTGCAGTATTTGCGAAGAAACAACTTGGGTGTCGCGACTTTTTTGATTTTGGAGAAACAAGCGCACTTGGCGCAAAAGTTAAAGGAAAATCAAAATAACATTCCAGAAAATGCGCCAAGATTGATTGATTTAATTAAGCCAGCGCAAGAACGATTATTACCGGCGTTTTACTTTGCCGTTCGTGAAACTGCTGTTGCTGAAGATTTGGACCAAGCGGGCAGAATTGCATACGGGGCCAAACGCCACCGCGTGGTGACGTTGAAAGGCCAAGTCATCGAGACCTCAGGTACGATGTCCGGTGGTGGTTCGAAACCAATCTCTGGACGCATGCGCGTCGGTAAAGAGAAACCAGTTGTCGTTGACGAAAAAGCAGCGGCGAGAGAAGTTGCGGAGTCTGAGAAAGAGTTACAAAAAGCTACGGCAGATTTGGAAAGAGCAAAAAAAGCCGCGTTTGAGGCATTGAGAGAAGCGAGAGACGCAGAAGCGAAATGTGCGCAATACGAACGATCGTTACCGAAGTTGAAAGCCGAATTGGAAGCTGCTGAAGGAAAGATTGTCGACTTAGACGGTCGATTAGATGAACTCAAAGCTGCGCACGAGGCGTCCAAGAACGATGCGTCCGAGTTGCGAGAGCTCGATGAAAAGGTTGCGCAAGCCGACGCCGCGTTGAAATCCGTCCTCGACGGCGCTTCGAAGCTTAAAGCCGAACTTAAGAAGTGGCAAGATGCCTTGGAAAACGTTGGCGGTGAAGATTTGCGAAGACAAAAGTCTATCGTCAAGGAAGTCCGCTTCGGTATCGAGATGGCCTCTAAGAAGGTGACCGAAAAGAGAGCCGCAGCAAAGTCGCACGAGAAAACGATGGAGCGATTGACGAAATCCGTATGCGAAGCAGAAACGGAGAGAGAGAAGATTAAGAGCGAAATGGATACTATTAAAGAAGAGTTCAAAGGTTTGGAAGAAGGCGCGATGAAGGTTTTGGAGTCTCAGAGCCAGTTGAAGGCTCTCGCGGAAACCAAGGCCGGCGAGTGCGCTGCGTCGCAAGCCGAGCTCGAAGAAATCATGAAGATTGTTAACGAGTTGAGATCTGTTGAAGTTGACCTTCAAGGCAAGATTGATGATATCGATAACAAGTTAAGAGAACACGGCAAGGTGGAAAAAGGTTGCTTGAAGGAGATGGAAAAGTTGCAAAACGAGAGAAATACCCTCTCGCCGGGTGTTGATGAGAGCGAGATTCTCTTGAACGTCTCAGACGAACAACTCAATGACATCAATGCAGAAAGTAACGACGAAACGATCAACGCCATCGAAACTGAGTTAAAAGAAATGAAACCTGACATGACTTCTATCGAGCAGTTCGCCGCGAAGTTGGCTGAGTACGAAGAGAGAGTTGGAGATTTGAAAACCGTCACGGAGGAGCGAGACACGTTCCGACAGACGTTTGATGAGCTGCGTAAGAAGAGATTAGAAGAGTTCATGGCCGGATTCTCTATAATTTCCATCAAATTAAAAGAAATGTACCAGATGATTACTTTAGGTGGTGATGCAGAGCTCGAGTTGGTCGATTCGCTCGATCCGTTCTCTGAAGGTATCGTCTTTTCCGTTCGTCCGCCGAAGAAGAGTTGGAAGAATATTGCAAACTTATCTGGCGGAGAGAAGACGCTCTCATCTCTCGCGCTAGTGTTTGCGTTACATCACTATAAGCCCACACCTTTGTATGTTATGGATGAGATTGATGCAGCCCTGGACTTTAAAAATGTTTCCATCGTTGGGCACTACATCAAGGAGAGAACAAAAGATGCTCAGTTCATCATTATTTCGTTACGGAACAACATGTTCGAGCTTGCAGATCGTTTGGTTGGTATTTACAAAACTGAGAATCACACTAAGACAGTCGCTATCAACCCTGGAGCATTTACGGTGGGTTCAAAGGAGCAAGCCAATGACGCTGCGCCGAAGGCAGTCTTGGGCTCGAATGCGGCCACCGCGAAATAAGAACGAAAAGAAGAAATAAGAACGTTTCTCTTGTACCACCATAACTTTAAACTCTTAATAGTAATAATATACATCTATTTAGCGATTTGTTTCTACATATTACTATGAAACTACAAAACTATACTACACTAGTCTTACTCCGATATTTCTCGGTCATTTTACAATGGCGCAAAAACACGCAGAAACTCACTCATTAAACATCCAACCAAAGTTCCGATTGCGTATCCAATTGTACCGGCGAGCACGGCAGGCTGCAGAGCTCGATTCCATCCTTTTGATGCTGCCATAGCAAAAGCAGTTGCAGGCCCGCCAGCGCTAGCATTCAATCCAATCAAAGTTGCCCAAAGAGGCACGCGAAAAGCTTTGCCGAAAAGAAGTGCGAAGAAAAGCTGCGCAAGTAAGAGGACCGCGATGAAACCAAAGAGCGGTACCCCGACGGCAGAAGCGGTGAATATGTTGCAACCTGCACCTATGCACGCAAAAAACAGCAACATAATGTTGCGTGATATAAACTGCGGGGGACCAGAAAAATCCAACTTCGAGTTCAGAATAACGCCTAGTAAAGGGGCGATTATGCATGTTATCGCGAGCGAGAAGTTTCCGAGACTAGTAAGTTTGGCGAGGAGTGAAGAAAGGAGCAGAGTTCCTGTTGCAACTATGAGACTAACGATCGTCCCTAGAGTTGCCTCAGTTATTCCTTTCACTTTCATAGTCCTCTGATCTTCCTCATCGTCGACTGCCAGAGGAGAAGGAGGTTTGCACGGTAGAACCATCAAGACACCTAAGAAAACAGCCATCAACATGTTATCTGCTGCCATCGACGCCGCTAAAAGACTCGAGGACTCGGCGGAATTCGTTAGCTCGAGCGCTTTTGCCGTCGCCGCAAAGTTTAAAGAACCGCCAATATAGCTAGCGCACAAGCACGCTGCAATTTTATATCCGAGCGCGCCGACGCCGAGAGATTTTGAAAACAGAGCGAACGATAAAGCGGTCCCTACAATTGAACCCACAGAGGCGAACGAGAAACCGAGTAACACTTCCTTGGATTTTGTCGCAAATTCGTTTACTTTCACGTTTAATAACGCTAAAGTCACTCCTAGAGGCATCAATATATCCCATATGAAATCAAAAACAACCGTTGTCGCGTTTGTCGAAAACGAAAACACGCGCGAAAACGAAGCCAAGAAACACGCGAATACTAACGCATACAGCGCATTACTAATTCCTCCAAACTTTGTTTTCTTTTCCATGATGTTACCAGCGAACGCGCACGAAACGAGAGCGGCGAGAACAGTCGCACTATTACAAACCAGCGCGATGCTTTCTTTGTTCATCACAGCAACGGAAACAGATGCGAGTGCATTATGCGACAACGCAGAAGCTTGAGTTGTTGTCGTTGTTGTTTTCGTCTTTGTTTTCTTCTTCCCAAAGCAAATAGGGGAATTCGTTTTCCTCTTCTCCTCCTCCAACGACAGAGTAAGCCCCGAGAGGAAATGTTGTTTCGGTGCAATACCCGCCGTCATTCCTTTTTCATGCGTGTAATAGTGATTTTGTATTCAAAGTGGTGAGTCTTATTTGCCCACGCGCAAACAAACTGAAGAGAGAAGTACTTTCTAGATTGGAAAATTCCCCCAATTCCAAAAGTTTTTACGAGAAAGTTTCAACTTCCAAAAGTAAACCACACAACACTTTCTCATACGCGCATAAACAGAAGAAGAAGATGAACCACCATAACCAATCGAGCGTTCAAAAACAACAACGCGCGGAGGAGTAGAAGAGAAGGAAGGAGAACAGACAGAGCAGTGCGCGCACTTTTTGTCTGGTCTTAGAAGAAACTCTCCCTCTGTTTGTGATGGGTGGGAATTTTCCTCTCATTGAGACCGCGTTCAATGTGGCAGCGTCATCGGCGTTGCTCTTCGCGGGAACTTCGCACGCGATACTGCAGAGACCATCAATACTGGTACGTTCGTCATTTATCCGTAGTTTTTACTTTGTTTTCTCGTCTGTGCGTGTGTGTGTGTGTGTGCTGATTCACACGAATTGAGAAGCGCCCCAACGATTTCTCTTCTTCTTCTCACAATCCAAACCAACTCACCTGTATTTAATATTCTCTCTTTCCTCCCTTCCAACAATCATCAACGACAGTCGATATTGTTTCTGTTTGTATTCGCGGCAGAAAGGATCACCGGGTCCCAGAACAGAGTGCTAACGCAAGAAATCGTCCGCACGAGGCGACAGATAATATGGTGGGCAGCGTTGGGACTGGCCATTTTTGGAATGCTAGGCGAGCTCGTCGTACAGACTTCCTTCATAGCATTTAAAACCAATTCAAAATGGCACGAAGAGCTCATGCGAGTGCTCGGTTTTGTGAAACTGCGTTCGGTTTTAGAGTACGTGATGGAATTCGTGCCTCTCTTCCTCGTGGCCATATCAGCTGCGGGGAAATTACACTTGAGTCGGGAGCGAGAATTGGCCTTACTCGATGGCATCGACGCGGAGGAAGACGGGGTGGTTTTGGTCGACCCTTTTGTTCTGCGTGATAGAGCATTAATTCGATGCGCATTTACCGCTGGTATTGCTGCAGCGGCAGTACCATCTATAACTGGAATACCTTACTTTCTCTTCGCAGCTATATTTCTTACAAGCTGGGGACTTTTGGACAAGCGAAAGCTCGTACGACCGCCGGCGTTTATTTTGGTTGTAGCGATGGCATACGCTTGCGTGCACTTTATGCTCATCATGTGTTATCAGTTCCCTCAATTGCACGATAGTGCAAATAAAGCTTTCGCTTCTTGGATAGGTTTGTATATCATGGATGGTAGTGATGGGCCAGTTGTTCGAGGTATGCGATTGTTACAGTTATTTACAATCGCAGGTTTCTTTTCTTCCGTGTGCGAAGCATCCGCGATTGAAGATATCGTGGACGAGGTACAGTATGATCAGGATGGGTCCATTACCGAAGGCTTGGACGATATTGACGAGCCTCTAATTTCGCACATGCGAAGTTCTGATCAAGAAACGAGCGAGGCGACTCTGGAAGATCCCGGCGTACAAGTTCGGCTCTTGGCAAAGTTTTCCGGGGTCATCTCTGCATGTGCGATCATACTTTCTGCCATAACAGCTCCTTCTGCATTAGCATTTCCGATACTGCTCTTCTCTCTGATGTCCGTGTTATATCCGCCCACGCACAGAGAGTTTTCAAAGTTGCTCGCGCCTTCGGCTCTGATTTACGTCGCATTGTGGTCCTTCGTCGAATTCATTGTGCAAGCGATTCCAGAAACCGATAACAACAGTTTCTTCCTCGTTTTAGGACTATCGAGACAAGAAAATGATTGGATTGGGTCTTTAAGGATGGCTTCTGTCTTTACCGGGATGACAATTTTAGCGTATTTCAGCCGATTGGCGAGAGGAACCCCTAACGAAACTGCGTTGCAGGCAGCGGCGAGCATGCAAGAGGAATCGCTTCCATCTTCTTTTGTTTTTGTGAATGCAGAGTACGATAAAGTCGATTACGACTTTGATGAAGATGGGTTCACGCCTTCAGAGAGCGGATGGGCTGGTGTTGCAGCCAGTTTCGCTTCGAAGCTCCTCATCCCGCTCCTTCTTTGGCTCGTGGCATTATCCAGGGACGATATCATCCACGCTGGTTTATTTTGCTTATTCTTACTCACAATAGCTAAACCTGGTAAAAGGAGCATTTTGATATTTACTTCGAGAATTATGGCAATGCTCATCGCGTGCATGTATTTATGGTCTCTAGACACCTTACCAACGCTTCTGGGTAGACGCAGGTTTTCAAAATTTGAAGATTTCCTGAAAATTATTGGACTTTGGAATGAAGATGTTGTTAGATCGATGTGGCCAATGGCGTTAGTGTTGCTTGTAGATATAGCTGTGATTCACATGCCGGGAATTATTCGTGCTTTGTCGCATTTATTCCCGGGCGCTGAGGATGGAGAAATGCACCCGTCATCGAATAATCCGAGCGCTCCCGCTAATATAGATGATGAAAGCAACATGGACAGTCGTCGTAAAAGGGTACAAGCACTCCCAAAAATCAAATTATTAATTGGTGCAATCCTCTCAGAGTTCTGGATATCGTCGAAGAGAGTCTTGAATTTTACTGGAGCGTACTCGGTTTTGATTATTGGTTTATTCACTGTGCTTACGAATGAGTGCTCGCTTTTGAATTTAGCCCTTCTTTTATTTCTCGGAGGAGCGCTCGTAGTACCTTTTGACACAATAGAAGATAGAAATAGAAGATCCGTGCGGTGGGGGGCATTGTTCACTTTTGCTTTAGCTAATTTAGCCGTGAGATATGCATTTGGAGCATTTCCATTAGCTCGATGGGTCGGGATGAATTCTGAGGCGCAAGACTTCTTGGCAAATAATGTTGGATTAGAACCAAACTTACCCAGGAACAAATTAATGACGTCCTTATTAGGGCCTAGCTTGTTACTAATCGCTACGCATTTCCACAGGATCGGATTGTTGCGCAATGAGCCAACGAGTCTATTATCGGCGGGACGGGAAAGTGATCAGCCGATTCGATTGGTCATCGCCGGTACTCAAAAAGGCCGCATCCCGATGATAAAACGCATATGTATTTTACACTGCGATAAATTTTTGACGCTAGTTGCTTTAGGGTTCTCGTTTCAGCGTGGAGTTGATATCATTGGGGGCTTGATGCTTTTTGCTTTGATGTGTACTTTATTCTCGCCGAAATTGGCAAGAACGAGTGAAATTTTGGGTGCCGTTGCAATACTTTCGGCCCTTTTGGAATACACTTACAACATTGATTGGATACACAGAGCGCTCAGCGATAATGAAGATACAATGTCTTGGATTGGAGCGCAATATTATCCCTTACGAGAAGTTGATCCAATGAAAGAAGAAGCAATATGGCCGCGAAACGAAAGAATGCTACTTTGGCCCGTTTTTGTTTTGGTTGCTGTAGAATTTTGCCAAATTTCTAGAAATTGGCTTGTTAAGCTACCACCAGCCTTGAAATCAGGTTGTGCACCAGAACCGTGCCATTTGTTTTGGCCACCGCGGAATCCAGAGGCGAGAAGTGCAGCTCTGAAGCGATCCACCATAACTAAGAAGGCCCCTTTCCGAAGGATGGACTCTATTCCCGACGACCACGAGCTCGTATCTGAAGATGTAAATTCAGAAGATGGAACATCCACTACGACTTATTCAGAAACTTACTTATCGGGCGATAGATCAGAGTCGTTAAGAGCAAGAGCTAAGCGGCTTTTGTTTCAGAAAGCGAGAACATCGATCGACCAGTTGAATTCTCTCTTCTTCATTTTACCTGAGTTCGTGGAAGGGGCATTGGCGTTATTGATGCCCGGTCTAGCATATGTAGTTTTTGGTACCGTCGGTATTGCGTCTGGTAATATTCTTTCACTCGTTTACTTGGGCTTAATGCTCCAAATGATGGAGAAAGAGCAAGTATTCACCGCACCGAGCAATCGATTGAAAGTATGGAAATTAGTATCCTTCGTCTGTGGCGTAGCGCTATTCTGGCAGTACATAGCATCCATGGGAGAATATCCCAAAGATAACGGAAAAGACGACTTCTCTGAAATGCCACCAACCCCTCCATCTCCAAGTGGTAATAATAGCAGCAGCGATGATGCTGCTCTCGGAAAATCTGAGCGTGAGTATGAAACAGATGAGTTACTCGTTTGGTTTGGTCTGGTGAAACGCTCTAAATACATGTTGCTCGGACATTTTCTTGCCTTCTTTGTAGCTGCGTGTCAACTCAGAATGGACTCTGTATTAGCTTCTATGGAAGAACGCGCAAGAACTGCTGTCATTGCGGAAAATCCAGATCTTGAAGAAGAACAGATTACAGAAGCGGCAACTTTGATGCTTCCAAGAAGAACGCCAACGCAGTTGGCGTTACTTCCGAGACGCCCCGGTGATCCCACTCTAAAAATATTCTCAGCTCTGACGTGGGAAGCAACATCGAATTGGACGATACTAGATTGGACGAGATATTACATTGTGCGTTACTCTAGAGAGGCTGCTTTTATCCTCGTCATCGTAGCTGGCACGTGTATGAATGACGTCATCCACGCCGGGTACCTGATTCTCTCCGTCAGTATACTTAAAAATCGAACGTGGGATAGAGTAGATGAGCTGCTCGTTTGGATGAAAAGATACAATTTACTGATAATGGGATCTGTCCTGGCATATCAAGCTCCATTTGAGAGTCTTGTGGGTGTTTGGTTTGCTAATCGTGAAAACACTCTGTGCTCTTTGTTGCACCTGATTGGATTTTATCGCGTAGATTCTGTTCTTGGTTTTGACGCCGGACAGCTTGGACCAGATCTATTCATTTTCGCGACCATGTCCTGTTTGCGATATCTCATCAGTTCTCACGAGTATGCTGCCGTGTTAGAGATGGATCGTCAGGCACGTTCGAGAACTAAAACAGGTGATAAGGCCGAAACGTGGAAACGGGTAAGAAAGTATTATTTACAGTGTCTCAAGGCTATGCGAGAGCGAGAAGATAGACATA
>Ga0114997_10001287_pt1 | contig 20925 bp, 21 predicted proteins | sample ArcticOcean_MG_C_2_FD_87045 | JGI IMG/M metagenome (GOLD analysis project Ga0114997, IMG submission 87045) | Marine microbial communities from western Arctic Ocean - ArcticOcean_MG_CB4_136 | ecosystem: Environmental > Aquatic > Marine > Oceanic | place: Arctic Ocean: Canada Basin | collected...
GGCCCTAAAGAAATTATTAAAGCATCACATCAGGTTGAATTATATGATGAAGAATTACATTGTGAGCCCTACAAAAAAATTGGAATTAAAACTTTAAAACCATTTAAGATTGATAAGGATATTAAAAAAGCTCTTAAAAAGATGTCTAATATAAATCAAGAAATATTGGATAAAAAACTATTTCCAATCACCTTTGGTGGGGAACACTCAATAACGCCCGGATGTATTGTTCCATTTGTAAAAAAACATAAAGAAATATGTTTACTACATTTTGATGCTCATGCAGATTTAAGAGAAAGTTATAACGGTGAAAAATTTTCTCATGCCTCAGCTATCAAAAGATGTCTAGATCATAAAAATGTATCTTTAATTTCATTTGGGATCAGAAATATATCTCAAAGTGAAATACCTTTTTTAAAGAAAAATTCTTCAAGGATCAATATATTTTGGGCTAAAGATAAAAAAAAATGGGACTTAAAAAAATTTAAGAAAATGATAAAAAATAAAACAGTATATTTAACTTTTGATGTTGATGGATTAGACTCTAGCATTATGCCTGCGACTGGAACACCCGAACCAGGAGGATTGCTCTGGGATGAAACTTTAAACATCATAAGAATAGCTGCCAAAAATTCAAATATAGTTGGTGCTGATATAAACGAATTATCTCCTATTAAAGGGTTTAACTCTTATAATTTTTTGGTGGCTAAACTTGCTTATAAGATTTTATCTTACAAATTTTTATACTAAGCTTTTGAAGCTTTAAGGGTTCCCAATAATAATCTAAATGGAATTAACATTGCTAAAGCAACAAATATTTTAACTGCTAAATCGCCTAGAGATAAAGTAACCCATGGTATTCCTGTTGCATAAAATGAGATAGAGAAAAATAGAAAAGTATCAATGGTAGATCCAATTAACGATGAAGTTAGTGGAGCAACAAACCATTTTTTTTGTCTTAGATGATCAAAAATTTGAACAACTAACAACTGCGCAACCATAAATGCTGTACCTGAACCTATAGCAATTCTGACTGAAATTAAATCTGCAAAATTAGTTGAGAATAAAAGAGTAAAACTAATACCTATTGCAAAACCAATATAAACAATTTTTCTTGCAACTATCTTGCCGTAGGATCTATTTGCTAGATCAGTAATTAAAAATGCAATCGGATAACTAAAAGCACCATAAGTTAGTATTTCCTCAAAGCCATAATTCCTAATAGGAAATTGAACTAAATAATTTGAAGACAAAACAACAACTCCCATTAAAAATGAGAGAAGTAAAAATAATTTATTCATTATGCAGATTTTGATGCAGATTTTGATGCAGATTTTACTACTGGCTTTTTCTTGAATGGAGATTTAACTAGAATACCTTTTTTTAATTTTTTAAGTCTTGGGGATAAATTTTTATTTTTTACAACTTTTAAATATTCATCAAAACTACCTTTTTTATCAACTGATCTTACGCCAGCATTACTTACAGTTAGCTTTAAACTTCTTTTCATTAGTTCACTTGTGAATTTAACTTTTTTAAGATTAGGTAAAAATCTTCTTTTGGTCTTATTGTTAGCATGACTAACATTATGACCTTTCATTGGGATTTTACCCGTTAGTTCACATTTTTTTGACATAATAATAATGTTATATAAGGTGAGATGTTGAATGCGTCAAGTTTAATACATTTAAGATAAGGTTTTATTGCCTACAATTTCAGTATAATGCTTCACTCCATCTCTTAATAATAAATTTTTTAGATCTTTTTTTATAATACCAGCAATATTTGGACCTTTAAAAACCATTCCAGTGTAAAGTTGAATAAAATCTGCACCTACCATAAATTTATCATATGCTGCTTGTCCAGAATCAACACCCCCCACTCCTATAATTTTAATCTTACCTTTCAATAATTTATAGAATTTATTAATTAAAATATTTGATTTTGTTTCAATAGGTTTTCCAGACAATCCCCCTTTTTGATGTCTCTGAATATCACCAAGCATTTCTCTTGATGAGTCAGATGTATTAGAAATAATAATTGCTTTTATTTCATTTTCTAAAAGAATTTCAGAAATTAAATTAATTTGCTTCACATCTATATCTGGTGAAATTTTTACCGCAATTGGAATCTTTGATTTTAATTCATTTTTTTTTTTAAAAATAGATTTAAGTAATTCTTTTAATTTATTTTCTTCATGAAAATTTCTTAAATTTTCGGTATTTGGAGATGAAATATTGATTGTTATATAATCAGCAACCTCATGAAACATTTTTAATCCAATTAGATAATCATTCCTTCTATCGTTTGTGTCTTTATTGGGGCCAATATTAATTCCGAGTAATCCCAATTTCTTATTTGATTTAATTCGATCTAAAACAACATCGGCCCCATGATTATTAAATCCCAATCTATTTATCAAAGCCTCATCTTCTACAAGTCTAAAAACTCTTGGTTTGGGATTTCCGTATTGCTTTAAAGGAGTAATAGTACCAACTTCCACGAATCCAAAGCCTAATCTAAATAAGGCGTTATACACTTCGGCATTTTTATCAAAACCTGCTGCCATCCCAATTGGGTTGTCTAATTCTTTATCAAAAATTCTTGTTTTAAAGATTGGATCATTTTTATTTTCATCAAATATATTTGAAACTAAATTAAATTTTAAAGATTGAATTGCTAAATTATGAGCTTTTTCTGGGTCTATTTTAAATATTAAAGATCTTAACTTTGAAAACATTATTTTAATTTATTCATTAATAGCTCTTTAGTTTCATTAACACCAAAGAAACTTATAAAAAATCCCATACGTGGTCCATTTTCATCTCCAAAAACTACCTCATAAATCAGTTTAAACCAATCTCTTAAATTATCTGTATAACCATTTTCTTTTCCAGTTGTATAAATTAGTGTCTGAATATCTTCTGGTAACATTTCATCGTTACATTTTTCTAAAATTTTTACCAATGCTTTAAGTGCTGATTTTTCATCTTGATTTGGAGTCTTATATTTTTTTTGAGCTTTAATTACATCGTTAAAATATTTAATAGCATATCCTACTAATCCATCAAAAATTGGAAAATTTTTTTCTAAAATATCTGGTTTATATTTTTTAACAAATTTCCATAATAATTCTTTACTATCAGCATTGCTCGTCTCAACTAAATTTAATAACATTGAAAATGTCATAATCATATCTTCATTGGGAACATTTCCGCTGTGCACATGCCAGACAGGATTCATTAATAACTGTAATTCATTTTGTTTTTTTGATTTTTCAACACAATCTAGATAATCATCAACAGCTTTTGGTACTATTTCTTTATAAAGTTTTTTTGCTCTTTTAGGATTTTGATACATATATAAGGACAAGCTCTCCGGGGACGCATAGCTCAACCATTGATCAATTGTAATTCCATTTCCTTTAGATTTAGAAATTTTCTCACCTTTTTCATCTAAAAATAACTCGTATGCAAATCCAGATGGATTTTTTTTACCAATTAAATTAATTATTTTTGTTGATAAAATAGCACTCTCAATTAAATCCTTACCATACATTTCAAAGTCCACATCAAGAGCATACCATCTCATTGCCCAATCAACTTTCCATTGTAATTTACAATTTCCATCTAAAATACTTGCCTCTAATTTTTTTCCCTTATTATCAAAAATAATTTTAGATTTCTCTTTATCAATTTCTAAAACAGGAATCTCCAAAACGTGTCCTGTTTCAGTACAAATTGGTAAAAATGGACTGTAAGTTTGTTGACGTTCTTTACCAAGTGTAGGAATTATAATGTTCATTATTCCTTCATAATTTTCTAAAATAATTTTCAACGTGGGATTAAAAAAACCACTTTTATAAAGTGAAGTAGAGCTTTGAAAATTATATTTAAATTTAAAACTATCTAAAAAATTTTTTAACATTTCATTGTTATGTTCACCAAAACTATCAAATTTTTCAAACGGATCTGGAACTTGAGTTAATGGTTTGTGGAGATTATCACTTAGTAATTTTTGATTAGGAACATTATCTGGAACTTTTCTTAAACCATCCATATCATCAGAAAATGTTATTATTTCAGTTGGAAGATCTGATAATTGATTTAAAGCATTAACTAGCATTGAAGTTCTGGCCACTTCAGCAAATGTTCCTATATGAGGAAGTCCACTTGGACCATAACCAGTTTGAAGGGTAATTTTACCTTTTTTTTCGATAAAAGATTTTCTTTCTCGAAGCATTTTTTTTGCCTCCACAAAAGGCCATGCACTTGTTTTATCTAAATTTTCTTTTTTAATCATGAATTATTCTTCTAAAAAATCTCAAATTAGTGGTTATATTAATTCTTATAGAGTTGAAATTTATTTACCATAAAATAATGTTCTTTCAAAATGTCTAATTATAAAACTGTTTTTTTTACCCTTGGAATTTTACAAATAATTCTAGGTGTATCGATGTTCATACCTATAATTGCGCAATTCATTTATTCTGAGATAGATTCATCATTCTTTGGGGCATCAATTATAACAATTATATTTGGAACTTTATTTTTTCTATCTAACTTAGATCACGACAAAAAATTAAACTTACAGCAAGCATTTTTATTAACAGCTCTATCCTGGTTAAGTATTGCTATTTTTGGATCTCTTCCATTTATTTTTTCAACTATTGAACTAACAATTACTGACGCATTTTTTGAAAGTATGTCTGGTATAACAACTACTGGATCCACTATTATTTCAAATTTAGAAAATACTCCTAAGGGTATATTGTTATGGAGAGCCATTCTTCAGTGGTTGGGTGGTATTGGTATAATCGTTATGGCAATTACTCTAATGCCAATAATGAATGTGGGTGGGATGCAATTATTCAAGATATCTAGTAACGACTCGTCAGAAAAAATACTTCCAAAATCAAAAGAGGTGGCTTTAAGATTAATTTATATCTATTTGGGCTTAACTTCACTTTGTGCAATTATTTATTGGGTATTTGGAATGGGAAAATTTGATAGTTTAACACACTCAATGACTACAATAGCGACAGGTGGTTTTTCAAATTATAATCAATCAATTGGATATTTTAACAGTGTTTCTATAGAAATTTCATCAATGTTTTTTATTATTTTGGGAAGTTTACCCTTTATCACATACATCAAATTTATAAGTGGAAATAAAAAAATTTTCTTAACAGATGTTCAGATAAAAACTTTTTTAAAAATTATAATTATAACTGTAATTATCTTGTCAGTTTATTTATTAATAAATAACAGTGGTAATTTTAGTGTAATATCAGTTTTTTTTAATACTATTTCAATATTAACTGGAACTGGATACGTAAGTGCTGAATTTGATGGATGGGGTAGCTTTCCATTAACTTTATTTCTAGCTTTAATGTTTATAGGTGGTTGTGCAGGTTCAACTACATGTGGAGTTAAAATTTTTAGAATTCAAATTTTATATTTATTTATATCGAACCAAATTAAAAAAATTATTTATCCAAAAGGAGTATTTATAATTAAATACGATCAAAGCTCTGTGGATGATAAATTTATTGCTTCAATAATTTCTTTTATTTATCTTTACTTTGTAATATTTTTCATACTGACTGCATTGTTGTCTTTGACTGGTCTTGATTTTATCACTGCAATATCTGGGGCGGCTACATCAATTTCAAATGTTGGGCCTGGATTGGGTCCTATAATCGGTCCTAATGGAGATTTTTCATCTTTACCTGACATTTCTAAATGGATTTTAACTATAGGAATGATTTTAGGTAGACTTGAACTATTTGCAATATTAGTATTATTTTTACCTTCTTTTTGGAGAAATTAAAAATGTTAGAAATAAAGAAACAATCTTTATCAGAAACGTTTGCTGTCTACTTTGATAGCAGGATGTTAAAAATTTTATTATTAGGAGCAATCTCTGGTTTTCCTTGGGTTTTAATTGGCAGCAGTCTAAGTCTTTGGCTTAAGGAAGATGGTTTAAGCAGATCGACTATTGGGTGGGCAGGCTTAATATTTGGCGTGTATGCCTTTAATTATTTATGGGCACCTTTAGTTGATAGAATTCAAATTCCATTCCTGACAAAAAAAATTGGTCACAGAAGAGGATGGATAGTTCTAATGCAAATATTAATTTTAATTAGTCTAGTGTTGTGGAGTACAATTAATCCAACTGAAAACTTGGCCTTAGTAATTACTGTAGGTTTATTAATAGCAGTGGCATCTGCAACTCAAGATATAACTGTTGATGCTTTAAGAATAGAACAAATCGGGGAAAGTGAGGGGAAATTGATGGCAGCTGGAGCTGCTATGGCAGTTGTTGGTTGGTGGACTGGATATAAACTAGGTGGTGTTATTTCATTGTTTTCTGCTGAACATTTACAAAATTTAGGATTTGAAAATTACTGGCAGTTAACATTTCTAATTTTAGGAGTTCTAGTAATACTAATGAATATTGGTCTTATGTTTATTACTGAAACCGATTCAAAAGATCGACAAAATAAACAAAAAGAGAATGATAAAATCATTTCTAGTAAATTTAAAAGTAAAAACCTGATCACTAACTTTTTTACATGGATTGGTGGAACTATAAGTGGGCCAATTATTAGTTTTTTTAAAAAAAATGGTTTTTCAATTGCCATTGGAATACTTAGTTTTGTATTTTTATTTAAAGTTGGTGAAGCTTTTTTGGGTCGAATGTCTATTATTTTTTATAAAGAAATAGGATTTAGCAAAACAGATATTGCTATTTATTCCAAAACTCTAGGCTGGGTTACAACTGTAATTTTTACTTTAATGGGTGGGCTTTTCGTAATTCGATCTGGTGTTTTAAAAGCAATGTTCTTAGCTGGAATAATTATGGCTAGTACAAATCTTTTATTTAGTGTTCTGGCATGGAGTGATAAATCAGAATTACTTTTTGCTATAGTAGTTATTTTTGATGATATCGCAGCAGCTTTTGCAACTGTAGCATTCGTAGCTTTTATCTCATTATTGGTCGACAGGTCCTATACTGCAACTCAATATGCTTTACTGGCCTCTATTGGTACAGCTGGAAGAACAACTTTGGCGTCATCTTCTGGTGCATTAGTAGATTGGTTAAATGGAGATTGGGGTATTTTCTTCATTCTAACAGCTGCAATGGTGATACCATCATTAATTTTATTATGGTTCATGAAAAATAAGCTTAAATTAAGTGAAAAATAATTTTTATTTTAATCGCAGTTTAAGTAATATTTACATAAAACCATCTAATAAATCAAAGATTAGCTCACAAATTTTATATGGTGAAAGATTTTTAATTATTTCAAAAAATAAAAAATGGGTAAAAATAAAAACAAGTTATGATGAATATATTGGCTACATAAAAAATGATAAATTCATACAAAACTTTAAACCTACTCATAAAATATTTAAGTTAAAATCTCAGATATTTGAAAAATTAAATAATAAATTTGTTCCCATAAATCAATACATATACTTTGCATCAAGGATAATGTCCAAAAAGCAGAAGAGTAATTTTATTGAATTTGACAAGAACAAATGGATTAAAAAAAAAGATGTCAAAAAAATTGATCATGTTGAAAAAAATTTCACAAAAATATTTAAATTATTTCTTAAAATTAAATATTTATGGGGAGGAAAAAGTTGTGATGGTATTGATTGTTCGGGCCTTATCCAAATATATTACTATTATAATAATTTATTCTTTCCAAGAGATACAAAAGATCAAATAAAATATTGCAAGAAAAAATCAAAAATAGACTACACAATTGGTAATATAATTTTTTGGGAAGGTCATGTTGGAATTTGTTTAAAGAACAATACTTTTATTCATGCTTATGGCCCTAGAAAAAAAGTCTTAATAATGAAAACCGATCAGGCAATAAATTTAATTAAAAAAACTGCAAAACTTGAAATAAAAAAAGTTAGTAATATTAAACATTATTAATTTCTACCAAAATCTGGTTTATCTATATCTTGTTTTAATTTAATAATTTTTGTTCTTACTTTTTTAGTTTGAATTAATTTTTTTAAAATTGATTTATTATTTTTTGAATTAATATCCTTTTTAAAAGAATTTAGGTTTTTGATAAATAAATCAATAGCTTTTGAGATATTTTTCTTATTGTTAAAGAATATATCTCTCCACATAATTTCATTTGAAGCTGCTATTCTTGAAAAATCTCGTAATCCACCAGCGCTATATTTAATCAAATCATAATTTTGTATTTTTTCAAAATCTTGTGCTGACTTGACTAGATTGTATGCAATTAAATGTGGGAGATGACTCGTTATAGAAAAAATTTTATCGTGTTTTTCAGGACTCATAACAGCTACTTTTGATCCAATCTTTTTCCAGAATTTATTTAATATATCTAAATGATTTTTCTTAGTATTTTTTTCCTTGATTAAAACACACCATTTATTCTCAAATATATCTTCTTTTCCCTGCTCTGGACCACTTACCTCAGATCCTGCTATAGGGTGACTTTGTGTCCAAAAGACATCTTTTCTTAAAAATTTTTTAATAATTTTTGAGGACTCTATTTTTGATGAACCTATATCTGTTATAATAGTTTTGGGTGATAAAAATTTATTCATTTTAAAAATAAGATTCTTGTACTCGCTCATTGGTGTACATAAAATAATCAAATCTGCTTTTATAACCCCATCTTCTAATTTTTTTACAATTATTCCAGGAAGTTTTAGTTTTTTTATTTTTGCAGTGTTAGACTTTGATTTCTCATAAATAAAAACCTTATTTGCCATCTTTTTTTTTTGGATTCTTCTCAATAAAGATGACCCTAACAAACCACAACCAATGATCAAAATATTTTTCATATTAATTAAAAATTTTTTTTACAGCATTCATAAATACTAAATTTTCACTTTTAGATCCAATAGTTAATCTTAATTTATTTTTAATGTGATAACCATCTTCTGTAGATCTTACAATTATTCCTTTTACTTTTAATCTCTCATAAAAATACTTGGCTGTATATTTGCATTTTTCAAAATCTAAAAATAAGAAATTTGCAGAAATTGAATTTGAAAAAATCTTATACTTTTCAAGATAAGCTTTTATCTTTTTAGCATGATATAAATTATGCTTTATTGAGCGTTCTATAAATTTTTTGTCTTTTAGTGATTCTATTGCAGCCAATTGTGCAATGTGACTAACATTAAATGGAGATTTAATTACATTTAATCCATTTATTATTTTTTTTGATCCATATCCCCACCCAACTCTTAAAGAAGCTAGTCCAAATATTTTAGAGAATGTTCTTAATACAAAAACATTATCTTTATTTTTAAATAAATCTAATCCTGATTTGTAGTCTACATTTTTCATATATTCTGTATAAGCATCATCCACTACTAATAAAATATTTTTATCTAATTTTCTTCTAAGATCTAATATCTCTTTTTTTGTCAAATAAGTTCCCGTAGGATTATTTGGATTAGCAAGAAAAATAATTTTTGTTTTTTTTGTTACCTTTTTAAGTATTTCAATATTTGAAATTTTAAAGTTAATTTCTTTTGCAAATTTAACATTCGCATCAACAATATTTGCATAGATTCTGTACATCAGAAAACTGTATTGTGGAACTACAACTTCATCTTTTGGCTTTAAAAATAGTTGACATATCATTTGAATAATCTCATCTGAGCCTGCTCCACATATTATTTTATCAGGATTGCACCTATACTTCTTAGATATTTCTTTTCTAAGACTTTCAGATTTACCATCAGGATATCGTTCTAGATTTAACTTTTTACTAGATATTATCTTGTTTGCTTTAGGACTCATCCCCAAAGCTGACTCGTTAGCTGATAATTTAATAATATTTTTTAGTTTTTTAATTTTTGACCTACCTGGCTTATAAGCTTTAATATTAAATTTTTTGAATTTTGGAGTGGTCATATTTGCAATTTATGAGTTCTTTATAGATAAAATTATAAATTTTTACACAGAATAAGACAATTTTTTAAAAAAATTGACATAATAAATAACATCTTGTACATAATTTATGCGCTGATTTAATTGAATTGCGAGCGCTTAAAAAAAACCGCTAAAATTGTTTTTTTTCTCTCGATTCAATTAAATGCTTTTATTATGAATTCAGAGATTAACTTAAAAACTCTAATAGTAAAAAATCCACTAAAACTAGATTGTGGAAAAACTATTAATGATTTCCCAATTGCGTATGAAACTTATGGATCTTTAAATAAAAAAAAAGATAATGCTATTTTAGTTTTTCATGCTTTAACAGGTGATCAATTCGTAACTGGTTTAAACCCAATTACAAATAAAGATGGTTGGTGGTCTTATGCGGTGGGTCCTGATAGGGCAATTGATACTAATAAATATTTTGTAATTTGTTCAAATGTAATTGGTGGATGCCTAGGCTCATTTGGACCAAGTCATAAGAATCCCAATACACAAAAAGCTTTTGGTACTGATTTTCCAGTAATCACTATTAATGATATGGTAAATGCTCAGAACAATTTACTTGATTACTTTGGTATAGAAAAACTTTTTTCTGTAGTAGGAGGGTCAATGGGTGGGATGCAAGTTCTACAATTTATTAGTAATTTTCCAGATAGGGCTAAAACTGTAATTCCTATTGCATGCACCTCGAGTCATTCTGCACAAAATATTGCATTTAATGAACTTGGAAGACAAGCGATTGCTGCAGATAGCAATTGGCATGAAGGAAATTATAATTCTAAAGATACTATACCTAATAAAGGTTTGGCGGTTGCAAGAATGGCCGCTCACATTACCTATCTTTCAAAGAAAGGTCTTCAAGAAAAATTTGGTAGAAAATTACAAGAAAGAGAGGATCTTAAATTTAGTTTTGATGCAGACTTTCAAATAGAAAGCTATCTTAGATACCAAGGATCAGTTTTTGTAGATAGATTTGATGCAAACAGTTATCTTTATATTACTCGAGCTATGGATTACTTTGATTTAAGCAAACAATTTAAAGGAAGTTTATCAGATGCCTTTAAAGATACTAAAGCTAGATTTTTTATAATATCTTTTACTTCTGATTGGCTTTATCCAACTCAGGAAAACAAAGACATAGTAATTGCTCTAAATTCAATTGGTGCCGATGTCGGTTTTGTTGAAATTGAGTCAGATAAAGGACATGACTCTTTCTTGCTTGATATTCCAGATTTTTTGCGTGCACTTAAAAACTTTTTAGATAAATCTTATATAGAAAATTAATCATGAAAAATGAATTCAAGGTTATTGCTGATTTAATCGAAAAAGATAAAAGAGTTTTAGATGTTGGTTGTGCAGATGGTACTTTAATGAAATTTTTAAAAGATCATAAAAACATCAATATTAGAGGATTAGAAATTTCAAAAGATAAAGTTCAAAAATGTATTGCAAAAGGTCTAACAGTCATTGAGGGTAACGCTGAAAAAGATTTAAAACAATTTCCTGATAAATCTTTTGACTATGTTGTTTTGAGCCAAACACTTCAGGCATTTTTAAATCCAGAACTAGTAATTAATGAGCTACTAAGAGTTGGTAAAAAAGCAATAGTTACAATTCCTAATTTTGGCTACTGGAAAATTCGACTTCATTTATTAACCGCAGGAACAATGCCAATAACAAAAACTCTACCAGACGAATGGTATAACACTCAAAATTTACATATGTGTACAATTAAAGATTTTGTACAATTTGTGAAATCTAGAAATTTTAAAATTTTCAGATCATTGGCTCTAAACGATCATAATGTCTCATTAATCAATAATAATAACTTAGAATTTAAAAACTTGTTTGCTGATCTGGGTATTTTTTTAATCGAAAAATAATATGAAAATTGAAATAATTCCATGCCTACATGATAATTACAGTTATTTAATTATTGATGAGAAAACCAACGCTGCTTGTGTTATTGATCCTGGTGAAGCGAAACCAATAATAAATTTTATAGAAAAAGAGAATATTAATTTAAAATATATCTTAAATACACACCATCATTTTGATCATATTGGGGGAAACAAAGATCTAAAAAAAAAATATAATTCAATTATTGTTGGTTACAAGGATGATGCCAATAGAATTCCTGAAATCAATGTCTTAGTCAAAGATGAGCAAATTTGGAAAGCTGATAATTTTGAGGCAAAAATTATTCATATCCCAGGACACACCACAGGTCATATTGGTTTTCATTTTTTTAAGGATAAATTAATCTTTACTGGAGACACATTGTTTTCTCTTGGTTGTGGCAGAATTTTTGAAGGCACTTATCAAGAAATGTTTACATCTTTAAATAAGATTAAAAATTTACCTGAAGATACTAAAATTTATTGTGGACACGAATATACTCTTCAAAATTCAAATTTTTGCATCAAACACGATCCTGACAATTTAAATTTACAAGAAAAAATAACAAAAATTAAAAAAAACCTTGCAAATAACGTGCCTACCATTCCATCAGTTCTTAAAGATGAAATAGAATGTAATATATTTCTCAGAGCAAATGACTTAAAATCTTTTTCAAAATTGCGAGATTTAAAGGATAATTTTTAGTTAATTCAACTTGACTAAAGCCTTGCTACAACTATATTGCGGTAACTTAAATTTAAATTCATACTATGTCATACGCAATAATAAAAACAGGTGGAAAACAGTATAAGGTAAAAGCTGGTGAAATTCTAAAAATTGAAAAATTACCAGATTCAAAACCTGAGACTAAAATAGAGTTTAACGAAATTCTTGCATATGGAGATAAAAAATCTATAGAAATAGGTACACCAAATATTGTGGGTGCAAAGGTAGAGGCTGATTTAATTAAAAATGGTAAAGATAGAACTATTTTAATCTTCAAAAAAAGAAGAAGACAAAATTCAAGAAGAAAAAATGGCCATAGACAACAACACACAATGATTAGAATTAATAAAATTTTTTCTAAAGATGGTAAAGTTCTATCTGAAGCAGAAAAAAAAGTTAAACCAACTAAAAAAGTTGAAGCTGAAGTTAAGACAAAAGCTGAAGCAACAAGTAAATAAAATAGGTAAGCTATGGCAACAAAAAAAGCAGGTGGATCATCGAGAAACGGACGTGATAGTGCCGGTCGAAGACTTGGAGTTAAGAAGTACGGTGGTGAAGTAGTAATTCCTGGAAACATAATTGTTAGACAAAGAGGTACAAAAATTTTTCCTGGTGAAAATGTGGGAATGGGTAAAGATCATTCAATTTTTTCAATTGTAAAAGGTAAAGTTGTATTCAAAAAAGGTAAATCAGACAGAACAACAGTTTCAGTAAAACCCAATTAATAGTACAACTAAAATAGATGTTGTATTATGAAATTCCTAGATCAAGTTAAAATTTATATTAAAGCTGGTGATGGCGGTAATGGTTCACCAAGCTTCAGAAGAGAGAAGTATGTTGAGTATGGAGGCCCCGATGGTGGCGATGGTGGAAAAGGTGGATCTATAGTATTGCGAGGTGAAGAAAATCTTAACACGCTAATTGATTATAGGTATCTACAACACCATAAAGCACAACGAGGAGAAAATGGAGCTGGACAAAATCGTACAGGTAAAAGTGGTGATGATTTAATTTTAAAAGTACCTCTTGGCACTCAAGTTTTTGAAGAAGACAACAAAACTTTAATATTTGATTTTAATAAAATAGGAGAAAAATTTGTTGCTGGAATTGGTGGAAAAGGTGGACTTGGAAACACTAGATTTAAAAGTTCAACAAATAGAGCTCCTAGAAAATTTACCAAAGGTGCTATTGGTGAAGAATTTACAATATGGCTTCAATTAAAAACTATTGCTGATATTGGTATAATTGGATTGCCCAATGCGGGAAAGTCAAGTTTATTAGCGGCAATAACAAATGCAAATCCAAAAATTGCCAATTATAGATTTACCACTCTCAATCCTAATCTTGGTGTTGCTTCTTACGATGATAAAGAAATAACAATTGCTGATATTCCGGGTCTTGTGGAGGGTGCTCATGAAGGTGTCGGTCTTGGAATTCAATTTCTAAAACATATTGAAAGATGTAAGTCTTTATTACATTTAATAGATATTACAAATTTGGATTTAAATGACTCCTATGAACAAGTTAAAAATGAATTAAAAAATTATAGTTCAAAATTACTTGAAAAAAAAGAGCTAATAGTACTTAACAAAATTGACCTTGTTGATGAGAGCACCGTTAAAGAGGTAATAGATCATTTTTCTAAGAATAAAAATTCCGAAATAATGACTATGACAACTTTAGAAAAAGATTCTATATCTAAGATTAAAGCAAAACTATTGTCATATGTATCTTAAAAATTCTAAAATAATCGTTATCAAAATTGGTTCTTCACTTCTTGTTGATAATGAGAGAAAAATAAGAAGAAAATGGCTTTCAAGCTTTGCAAAGGATATTCAAAAATTAAAAAATAAAAATAAGAAGATAGTCATTGTTAGTTCGGGTGCAATAGCGCTTGGCTGTAAAAAAATAAATTTTAATAAAAAAAGTATCAAACTAGATAAAAGTCAAGCCATAGCATCCATTGGTCAAATTGAGTTAATGAATTTATTCTCTCAAACATTCGCTAGATATAAGTTAAATATTTCTCAGATTCTGCTTACTCTTGAAGACACTGAAGAAAGAAGAAGATCTTTAAATGCAAAAAGAACTTTTGAAAATTTATTTGATCTTGAGTTTATTCCAATTGTAAATGAAAATGACACTATAGCTACAACAGAAATAAAATATGGTGATAACGATAGATTGGCATCAAGAGTAGCCCAAATAACCAATGCCGATACTTTAATTCTTCTTTCAGATGTAGATGGACTTTACACCAAAAATCCAAAGGTATTTAAAGATGCTAAATTGATAAAAAAAGTAATTGATTTAAAAAAAGATTTAAAAGAAATTAATATAAAAGGTATCAACGAATATGGCAGTGGAGGCATGCAAACTAAAATTGAAGCAGCAAAAATCTGTCAATTAGCTGGCTGTAGCATGATCATTGCTAATGGATTGTATTCCAATCCAATATCTCGAATTATTGATAAGAATTATTGCACTTGGTTTAGTCCTAAAGTTTCAAAACTTGATGCTAGAAAAAAATGGATTATTAGTTCTGTTGCCCCCAAAGGTGCAATCATAATTGATGATGGTGCAAAAAAGGCTTTAAGGTCTGGAAAAAGCTTATTAGCCGCAGGAATTAAAAAAATTACAGGAAAATTTAATAAAGGTGATCATATAAAAATTTTGGATAAAAAAAATTCTGAATGTGCTAGAGGCTTAAGCTCTTTTACATCTGATGAAATAATAAAAATTATGGGACATCATTCTAATGAGATAGAAAAATTATTAGGCTATGTTGCAAAATCAGAAGTTATTCATAAAGATGATATGGTAGAGTTATAAAATGAATAAATTTATGAATTTAATCGGTATCAAAGCTAGAAAAGCTTCTGAAATAAGAATTAATACTAAAATAAAAAATAGAGTTTTAAATTACTACGCTCTATTACTTGATAAAGAAAAAAAATCTATCCTTAGAGAAAACAAAAAAGATATTAAATTTGCTGAAAAAAAAGGATTAAAAAAAAACCTTATTGATAGACTTCTTGTTAGTGAGATAAAGTTAAAGGATATTAGAGACTCTATTAAAAAAATTTCAAAACTAAAAGACCCTGTAAACGTTACATTGGAAAAATGGAGTAGACCTAACGGATTAAATATTAAAAGAGTATCAATACCAATGGGTGTTATTGGGGTAATTTATGAAAGTAGACCCAATGTTACTTCAGATGTAGCAGGTTTGTGTTTAAAATCTGGAAATGCTGTGATTTTAAGAGGTGGTTCGGAAGCGATAAATACTAATAGAATTCTAGTAAAATTATTTCGACAAGCTTTAAAAAAAAATAAAGTTGATGAAAACTTTATTCAATTTGTTGACTCTAAAGAGAGAAAAATGATCGATATAATGCTTTCAAAAATGAAAAAATATATTGACGTAATGATTCCTCGAGGAGGAAAAAATTTAGTTAAGAAAGTTCAAAAACTCTCAAAGGTTCCTATCATTGGACATTTAGAGGGTCTTTGTCATACATTCATAGATCAAGATGCAGAATTTAATATGGCCTCAAAAATTGTTTACAATGCAAAGTTAAGAAACACTAGTATTTGCGGTGCAACAGAAACTATTTTAATGCATGAAAAAATAGTTAAAAAATTTTGTAATCCTATTTTAAAAAAACTTGAAAATGAAAATTGTAAGATATATGGCGATAGTATTTTAAAAAAATATTATACAGGCAAATTATTTCCAGCTAAAGAAAAAAACTGGTCTACAGAATATTTAGCTGCAGCAGTATCTGTTAAAATTGTAAAAAGTTCTAAAGAAGCTATTGATCATATTAACAAATATGGAACTATGCATACAGACTCTATAATTACTAAAAATAAAAAAACTGCACAACAATTTTTAAAAAATGTAAAAAGCTCTATTGCGATGCACAATACTTCAACACAATTTGCTGATGGTGGTGAGTTTGGTTTTGGGGGAGAAGTAGGTATTTCAACGAACACTCTACCGCCAAGAGGTCCTGTTGGTTTGAAACAATTGGTTTCATATAAATATGAAATTTCAAGTAAAGGAAAAATAAGAGACTAAATTGAATAACACAAAAATTAAAATTGGAATATTGGGTGGATCATTCGATCCAGCTCACAAAGGTCATTTAGCAATATCCAAAGAAGCAAAAAAAAGATTTGATATTAAAAAAATTATATGGGCAATAACAAAAAAAAATCCATTTAAGATAAAGAGTGAAACTTCTCTATCTAAGAGAATTAAATACTGCAAAGAGATTATTGGATTAAATTCTTTCATAAAAGTTAAATTTTATGAAAATATTATTAAATCTAATAGGACTATTGATCTAATTAAGTATATTGAAAAAAATAAAAAAGTAGAAATTTACTTTTTAATGGGAGCAGACAACTTAATTAACTTTCACAAATGGTATAAATCAAAGTCAATTTCACAAAAATGTAATATTTTAGTTTTTGATCGTCATGGATATAAAAAAAATTCTTTAAAATCAAAGACATTTAAGAGGCTAAATAAAAATATTCTTACATTTGTTAAATTTAAAAAAGTTAATATTTCATCTTCTCAATTAAGAAAAATTTGATAGTCTAGTTTTTAATTAATGGATAAAATTTCAGATCTCAAAAACATCGTAATCAACACATTAGATATTAACAAGGCAGAAGACATTGTAACTATTGATCTTAAAGGTAAAAGTTCAATGGCTGACTACATGATTGTTGCAAGCGGAACATCTTCACGTCATATCCAATCTCTATCAGAGCAAGTTTTAGAAATGTTAAAAAATAACGGTATGAAAAATTCTAAAATTGAAGGCAAGGAAAGTAGCGAATGGAAATTGGTAGATGGAATTGATTTAATTGTACATATCTTTCATCCTGAAAAAAGAAAATTTTATGAACTTGAAAAAATTTGGTCAGAATTAATTCCAAAAGAAAAAGTTATGATATGAAAAAAATTCAACTTTATATAATAATTTTTTTTTCTCAATTTCTTTTTGTACATACATCAAATTCAGCAGAAATTGGCATTTATAAAAAAATTGATCTTTTTGGAGAGGTTCTTGAAAAAATAAATAAAGAGTATGTTGATGAAATTGATCAATCTAAGAGTATGGACTCAGCTATTGATGGTCTTCTTCAATCACTAGATCCTTATTCATCATACATGTCTCCTGAAATTTTTAAAGCAATGCAAGCTGAAACTAGTGGTGAGTTTGGAGGTCTTGGAATTGAAGTTGGCATGGAAGCTGGTGTTGTAAAAATTATCTCTCCAATTGATGATACGCCAGCATCAATAGCAGGGTTAAAATCTGGAGATTACATTGTAAAAATTAATAATATTCAAGTCCAAGGAAAATCTTTAAGTGAAGCTGTTGATTTAATGAGGGGCCCAGTTGGCTCTAGTATAGAATTAACTGTTAGAAGAAGAGCTGTAAAAAAAGCTCTTATATTTAACATAACAAGAGAAATAATTGAGGTACAATCAGTTAAATCTGATCTCCTAGATAATAATATTGGATATATTAGATTAACTTCTTTTAACGATAACAGTAGTCAGCAAATAAAGAAACAGATTGAAAAATTAAAAAAAAATAAAAATTTAAATGCATTCATTCTAGATTTAAGAAATAATCCTGGAGGATTACTATCTCAAGCAATTAAAATTTCAGATTTTTTCTTAGATAATGGTGAAATAGTGTCGACAAAGAGCAGAAAAAAATCTGAAAATAGAAGATGGTTCGCAAACAAAGGGGATATTACAAACGGTAAAGCTTTATTAGTCCTTATAAATTATGGCTCAGCGTCTGCATCAGAAATTGTTGCTGGTGCTCTTAAAGATCACAAAAGAGCGATTATACTTGGAGAAAGCAGTTACGGCAAAGGATCTGTTCAATCTATTATTCCTCTAAAAAACAAAGGTGCAATACGTCTAACGGTTGCAAAATATTATCTTCCTTCTGGAAAATCTATATCAGAAGTAGGGGTCAAACCAGATATAGAAATTATTGAAGAAGGTGATGATTTCAAAATTAAAACTGATACTGATAATCAATTAAATTACGCTATTAAACTGCTCAACGGATAATATGAAAAAAATATTTAATGAGTTGCCACTAAGGAGTGGTGTAGGAATAATCGTATTAAATAAAGACAATAAAGTATTTGTTGCTAGAAGAATAGACAATCCAAAAAATTTTTGGCAGATGCCTCAGGGTGGTGTTGATGAGGGTGAAAATTTTTTGAAAGCTGCCTACAGAGAGCTTGAAGAAGAAACTAGCATCAAGAATGTAGAATTAATAAAAGAATTAGATGGAACGATAACCTACGAACTTCCCGATCTATTGTTAGGAATTATTTGGAAAGGTAAATATAAAGGTCAAAAACAAAAATGGTTTTTAATGAGGTTTACTGGTAAAGAACAAGAAATAAACATTAAAACAAAAAATCCTGAGTTTTTAGATTGGAAATGGATTGAGCTTGACCAAATTACTGAATTGGTCGTTGACTTTAAACTACATGTTTACCAAGAACTTAAAGAAAAAGTTAAAAAAATTATTAATTAAGAGATCTTAATACTTCAATTTTTTGATCAACTAAATATTTAGACTGATCATTAATATCTGGGCTACCAGACTCATCTTCTGCTAACTTCAACAACTCTTGTATTTTTGTTTTATCTATATCTTTAATGTTAAAAATAGAGCTTGTTAGTACTGATAAATTATTATTCTTAAATTCAGCAATTCCATCATCAACATAATAATTTTCTTCTCCAGATTTAGAAAATATTTTAATAATACCAGGTTTTAAGAATGCAATAATTGAGATATGGTCTTTCAAAATTCCCATTTCTCCCTCAAAAGCAGGCACAACAACTTCTGTTACATCTTCTTTTGAAAGAAAAGATTTCTCAGGGCTTACGATTTCTATCTTAAACTCTTCACTCATTATGCAGCAGCATCCTTCGCCATTTTTTCTGCTTTTTCTATAGCTTCTTCAATTGTTCCAACCATATAAAATGCAGCTTCAGGTAAGTGATCGTACTCACCTTTACAAATTGCAGCAAATCCTTTAATTGTAGATTCTAAATCTACTAATTTTCCTGGAGAACCAGTAAATACTTCCGCAACAAAGAATGGTTGTGATAAAAATCTTTGAATTCTTCTAGCTCTTGCTACAGTTAATTTGTCTTCTTCAGAGAGTTCATCCATTCCTAAAATTGCAATAATATCTTGAAGAGATTTATAAGTTTGAAGAATTTTTTGTACTTCTCTTGCGACTCTATAGTGTTCATCTCCAACTATTCTTGGATCTAATATTCTAGAAGTAGAGTCTAGAGGGTCAACTGCTGGATAAATTCCAATTTCAGCTATTTGTCTAGATAATACTGTTGTTGCATCCAAGTGAGCAAAAGATGTAGCAGGTGCTGGATCAGTTAAGTCATCTGCTGGTACATAAATCGCCTGCACAGATGTGATCGATCCTTTATTAGTTGTTGTAATTCTTTCTTGAAGATTACCCATGTCAGTAGCCAATGTAGGTTGATAACCAACAGCTGAAGGGATTCTTCCTAATAGCGCAGAAACCTCAGAGCCTGCTTGTGTAAACCTAAAGATATTATCTACAAAGAATAATACATCTTGACCTTCTTGATCTCTAAAATACTCAGCTACTGTCAATCCTGTAAGAGCAACTCTTGCTCTAGCCCCTGGAGGCTCATTCATTTGTCCATACACTAATGCTGCTTTTGACCCTGGTCCCTCAGGTTTAATAACTCCTGAATCTATCATCTCGTGATAAAGGTCATTTCCTTCTCTGGTTCTTTCTCCAACCCCAGCAAATACTGAAAATCCACCATGTGCTTTTGCTACGTTGTTAATTAATTCCATAATAAGTACTGTCTTACCAACACCCGCACCACCAAATAGACCAATTTTTCCACCTTTTGCATATGGCGCTAATAGATCAACTACTTTAATTCCTGTAACTAGAATTTCTGTTTCTGTAGATTGATCACTAAATTCAGGTGCAGCTCTGTGGATTGGCCACTTTTCTTTTGTCTTAACTTCACCTTTTTCGTCAATAGGTTCACCTATTACATTTATAATTCTTCCCAAAGTTTCAGGGCCAACTGGAACCATAATAGGAGAGCCTGTAGCAGTTACTTCATCTCCTCTTTTTAGTCCCTCGGTAGCATCCATTGCAATTGTTCTAACACTTGATTCTCCAAGGTGTTGAGCAACTTCCAAAACTAGTCTGTTATCACCATTTTTACATTCTAATGCTGATAAAATTTCTGGTAATTCTCCATCA
>Ga0114997_10001288_pt1 | contig 20897 bp, 23 predicted proteins | sample ArcticOcean_MG_C_2_FD_87045 | JGI IMG/M metagenome (GOLD analysis project Ga0114997, IMG submission 87045) | Marine microbial communities from western Arctic Ocean - ArcticOcean_MG_CB4_136 | ecosystem: Environmental > Aquatic > Marine > Oceanic | place: Arctic Ocean: Canada Basin | collected...
AAATCTCTCAGCTCTCAGGATGCAGCAGCACAATTATCTTCAAGCGTTAAAAATCTAAGCCTTATTCTTATGAAGATATCAAATGATCTCAGATGGATGAACAGCGGCCCTTTGACTGGTTTGGGAGAGATAGAGCTAGAAGCCTTGCAGCCTGGAAGCAGCATTATGCCAGGCAAGGTTAATCCAGTGATTCCAGAGGCTGTTGCAATGGCTTGCGCGGATGTCATTGGTAATGATGTTAGTGTATCTATTGGGACTCAATCTGGAAATTTTCAACTAAATGTTATGTTGCCTGTGATTGCCTACAATCTCCTAAAAAGTATTAACTTAATGTCAACCTCCATGCCACTTCTTGCAAATAAAGCCATTAAAACTTTTAAAGTTAACGATGCAAACATTTCTGAGTCACTTGGTAAAAATCCCATACTAGTTACCGCATTAAATAGAGAGATTGGCTACGAAAAGGCTGCTCAAATCGCCAAAAAAGCTTACAAAGAAAAAAGAGCAATTATTGATGTGGCTCATGAAGAAACAGGTTTGCCTATTAATAAATTAAAGCTTCTTCTAGACCCATCACAACTAACAAAAGGTGGCGTTTGAGCAATCTAATAAATCAAACGTGCGAAGCGTGTGAGAGTGGAGCCCCACTTGTATCTGAGACCGATCAAGCAAAGTTATTAGAAGGGTTAGATGGGTGGGAAATAGACAATGCTGAAATATCAAAATTAGTTAAAAAATATAAATTTCTGTCATATAGCGAATCATCAACATTTGTAAATCTTATTGTTGATTTAGCTGAATCCGAAGATCATCATCCTAAAATAACTTTAGAATGGGGTCTAGTTCATTTAGAGTGGTGGTCTCATAAAATTCAGGGACTTCATATGAATGATTTTATTTGTGCTGCAAAGTCAGACTTGATTTTTAAAAATTTTTATTAAGACATATTTCAATTATAATGAAGTGGATAAAAATATAATTATTTAACTATGCATTACTCAAACTACAAAAATTTTTTATTTGGCATTACTATATCTTGCTTGACAATCTATCCAAGTCCCTTGTTTGCATATATTGATCCTGCTTCAGGTAGCGCAATTGTTTCAGCAATCATCGGTCTTTTCGTTGCTTTGGGGATGACTATTAAATCATATTGGTATAAATTAAAATCGCTATTTAAAAAACAAAAATAACTTTTTACTTACTTAGCTTGTTTAGATTATTTAAAGTCCTACAAAATCTGATTTCTTTCTCAGCAGTCAACAATAGGTCAAGAAAAATAGTTTTTTACTCCGAAGGTTCAAATTACTGGACACATTTCAAAGGTTTGATTTTACAAACCCTAGAGCTAGGTAATTTTGACATCACTTATCTGTGCTCAGATTCGAATGATCCTGGTTTAAAGTTAAGTCACCCTTGCTACAATTCATATGATATTGGAGATGGGCATATACGAAATTGGATTTTTAGAAATATTAATTCGGATATTGTAGTAATGACAATGCCTGATTTAGATACCTATCAAATCAGAAGATCAGTACATCAAGTTCATTATGTTTACATTCAGCATTCTTTGGTTAGCTTGCATATGGCTTATGGAAAAAATGCTTTTGATGCCTTTGATACTATTTTTTGCGCTGGACCCCACCATGAGATTGAGTTAAAAGAAATTGAGAAAAATAAAAAGATTGCTCCAAAAAATTTATTTCATCATGGGTATTCCCGACTCGATCAGTTAATTGAAGAGCAAAAGAAAGCCCCTAATAAAAAATCTTCTGCAGAACAAAGTATTCTGTTTGCACCCTCCTGGGGTAAAAATGGAGTCATAGAGTCAGGGAAAGCGATTAATTTAATTAGTCAGATTTTAGAGGCAAATTATTCATTAGTATTGCGACCTCATCCTCAAACATTTAGATATGCTGCTAATCAGCTTCAAGAAATTAATACATTATTTGAAAGTAATGAATTATTTTCATTTGAATCTAATGTTTCTTCAATCGCATCTTTGCTAAATGCAAAATTAATGATCAGCGATTGGTCTGGAGCAGCTTTAGAATATGCCATTGGGTTAGGCAAGCCAGTAATTTTTATAGACATCCCTAGAAAAATTAATAACACCTCTTTTAAAGAAATACCGTTAATTCCATTTGAGGATAATATTCGATCAAAGATTGGAAGAATTGTTAACATGGATACCAAAAATCTTAGCAAAGATATTGCTGAGTGCTTGATAGAAGAAAAATCTGATGATCTATTATCAAATGTTTATAATATTGGGAGTTCTGATGAGAAAGGTGCAGGCTACCTTATCAATTTAATTCAAAATATCAGCAGGTAATCTATGTCCTCTTTTTCAAAAAATTTTCAACTTTCATGGATCTTCCTTCCATTTCTGTACTTCATTGTTGGAAACTTTGATGATCTGAGTATTTTCGAGGTTTTACTAGCTATTTTATTTCCTGTCTGCATCTCATTCTTGGTAATCCTTGTAAAAATAGTTATAGCGAAGACTCCAATCAAAGAATTTCAAGAATTAATTTTTACCTCTGTCTGCCTTGCAATTTTCATGTTTTTTAATTACAGCCTCTTTGGATTTCGCCCAATTCAATTTATTTTGATATCTATTATTCTCATTTCTTCCATTCCCTACCTTGTTCAGAGGTCGGAGGAGTTTAAGAAAATACTTACTATTACCTCGCTCTCAATGATCCTAATTTGTATTTTTCAAGTGGGCTTTAAGGGGTACCAATTTTCTGCTGTGAGCGATGAGCAGGCATTTATTGATCTGGGAATTAAATCTCTTGATCAAGAGGCAAAAAATACACTTCCAAATGTTTATTCAATCTTTCTAGATGCTTACTCGAGCTCTGAGCAACTTGCGATTCTTGGGTTTGATAATTCCTCGCTTGAAACTACGCTGCTTAATAATGATTTTTATGTGGCTCAAAATGCAAAAAGTAATTTTATTAAAACGGATCTATCGATGTATACATTCTGGAACATGGATTACCCAAAGATCATCAATAATAAGCCTGACATTAATAAGCGGGCTATTCAAAATACTGCTCTTGGTAACAGCAATGCAATTAAATTATTTCGAAATCTAGGCTATCAATATATTAGAATGGGCCCCAATCAATCAAGGCTACAAGATTGTTCGGGCTTCGAAGATATATGTCTTTTTCAAATCAATTCAATTGATGGTGCCGCAGGAGGTATGAGTAGCAATATTATTACTCAAATATTTAGAATGACCCCTCTTTACCTTGTTTGGTATAAATATTTTTCTTCATCCAAAAGAAACCTATCACTTAAGAGTACATTACAGGACGCGACTAATGCATTGCGCTCTAGGACATCTGAATTCTCGGCACCATATTTAGTTAGCATTCATGTCTGGCAACCTCATGCTCCATTCATCTTTCAAAGAAACTGCGAGCCTCATGCCGTACAAATTCCCTATACAAAATCTTGGGATCGAAATGGTTTAAATAAAGAGCAAAATATTGACTACTATCTTCAGTCAACTGAATGTACAAACAAGCAATTAAAAGAGTTAGTTAATAGTATTATTGCCTCTGATCCAGATGCGATTATTATGATTCAGTCTGATCATGGGCATGCTTTCTCAATGGATCTAGATTTAGAGCCATCTCAATGGACTCAAGAAGCAATAGATGCAAGGTCGTCAATATTCTGGGCAGCGAAAGCTCCAAATAGTTGCGCTAAATATTTGTATGATCGCATATCATCTGTGAATTCTTTAAGATTTCTTTTTGGGTGCCTAGCAGCAGAAGATCCAGTTTTTTTAGAAGATAGAACATTTATTCATAACGATACTGATTTTCTTCAAGTAAATGTAAGCAATGACTAGCACTTATAAGAATTTTTCTAAAGTTATTTGCCTATTAGTCAACTTATTTTTAGTCTGGAGTCCCTTAGCTGCTTCAGACAACCTTATAAAAAATGATGCTCTTATAGCCTTCATTCAATCTCCTAATGATTTTATGGAATTATCCCTGGGCGACAATTATACTCATTACGGACTTGCAGCCTTTTATGATAAAAATAAATTTTATATATTATCTGACTCTCAACTCTCTGAGATTCCTCAGACAGGAATAATTCAACTAAGCGCCAATGATCAAGTAATTCTTAAGAGAAGACACAATCTCATGATGCTTAAAGTGCCAGGCGCTAGGATTGAATTTTTGAATAGTAAGATAGTGAATATAGATAATGTTGATTTAAAGATTAGTTCTATTGAAAGCCTTCAGCCAATTAAATCAAATCAAATCAAATTACTCTTAAAAGATCTTAGATATAATCAGCTCTTTTTCCCACTAAATAAATTATCTATATTAATAGAAAATTTTCTATTATTTTTAAATAGTTTTTTTAGTAATTGGGGTATTTGTATTATTTTTTTTGCTTTTATAGTTAAGCTACTCTTATATCCAATCAGCAGGGCAATGCTTAACTCCCAAAATAAAGTTGTCGCTATTTCTGCCGAAATAAAGCCAAGATTAGAGGATATTAAAAAAAGGCATAATGGTGAAGAGGCACATTTTAAAACTTTAGATTTATATAAAGAGCTTGGTATTTCACCTAATTACGCTATTTATCCAGCTCTGATTGCTTTAATTCAAATTCCAATTTTAATTTCAATTTTTAATGTTCTTGGTGAGATGCCTCAGTTATCAATGCAAAATTTTTTGTGGATTTCTGATCTTGCTAAACCTGATATGATTACTGGCTTACCGTTTTATGTTCCATTGCTTGGTAATACTATCAATGTTTTACCGTTTCTTATGGCAATTTTTATTATTATGTCTGGGGCTATATCCCTTGAGGCAAATCAAAGCAGAAGGGAGCAAAGAATAAAAAAAAATAAAATACTTTTGATGTCCTGCATTTTCTTTATTATTTTTTACCCGTTTCCTTCATCAATGGTTTTATATTGGGCTGCGTCAAATTTCTTTACCCTTGCTCAGCATAAAATATTTTTTAATCAGTCAGCTTAAATTTGCATTATGGATCCTCAAAATAAAATCTTACTTGTTTTCTCTGGGGGACTAGATTCATTTACATTGCTCAATCATGCATTGGATAATAACTTTTTAGTTCAATGTATAACTTTTAATTATGGCCAAAGACATCTAAAAGAAGTTGATTTAGCTGCTCAAATTTGTAAAGAAAATGATATTCAGCAAACTCAGATTCAAATACCTAATACAGAATTAATTTTTGCTAACTCTGCTCTGACGTCAAATTTAATTGATATGCCTCATGGGAGTTATCAAGCTAAAAGCATGCAAACAACAATTGTCCCGAATAGAAATATGCTTTTTATTTCCTATGCAATTGCACAAGCTATCTCGCAAGAGATAAATCAAGTCTGGTATGGGGCTCATGCCGGAGATCATTTTATTTATCCAGACTGCAGGCCTGAATTTTTAGATGCAATGAATCAAGTTGCGCAAATATGCCACACTTTTCCGATTTCAGTTAAAGCACCATTCTTAAATTTCACCAAAGCTGAAATTGTTAAGCTCGGTTTGGATCTGGGAATTGATTATTCAAAAACATGGACGTGTTATGAGGGGCAAGAAATTGCTTGCGGTAAATGTGGTTCATGCAATGAGCGATTAGAAGCATTTGCAATTAATAATACTAGTGATCCTCTGGATTATAAGTTCTGATGTACTCTATTAAGGAGATATATAAGACTATCCAGGGCGAGGGCGCTCAAGCTGGGAGCGCTGCAGTTTTTGTAAGATTTTCAGGCTGTAACTTATGGAGCGGTCGTGAAAAGCATAGAGAAAAAGCAGTTTGTAAATTCTGTGATACTGATTTTGTTGGAACCAATGGAATTAATGGTGGTAATTATTCGGCCGCAGCATTATTTCAAAGAATTTCTGATATATGGGGAACTTCTAATAATAAATTAATAGTTTTTACTGGTGGAGAGCCAATGCTGCAACTAGATGAGAAGCTAATTAAAGCTTGTAAGATTCATGGTTTCAAAACTGCCATTGAAACCAACGGAACAATTCCAATAAATTTTCAAGTTGATTGGGTATGTGTCTCTCCAAAAGAAGGTTCTGAGCTAGTTGTCAAAAGTGGCAATGAACTTAAAGTTGTTTATCCTCAGCTAGGCCAAAACTTGAAAGAGTTGGAAAGTTTAAAATTTGACCATTTTTTCTTGCAACCAATGGATGGTGACCAGGGCCGAAAAAATACAGATCAAACAATACAGTATTGCCTTGAAAATCCTGCATGGAAGTTAAGTATTCAGCAACATAAGCTTATAGGGATGCCTTAAGATATCTTTTTTTCAATTAAGGCTTAGGCTATAATCTCATATGGATAAGATCAAACAAAAAGCTTTAACCTTCGATGACGTTTTACTTCTTCCGCGTTACACTGATTTCTTGCCCGCGGAGTCAAACCTGGAAACAAGAATCTCTAGAAATATTAGTTTAAAGATTCCACTTGTTTCAGCTGCAATGGATACTGTTACAGAGTCTAGGATGGCGATCGCACTTGCTGAAAATGGTGGGCTTGGAATTATTCATAAAAATAATTCAATTACAGCTCAAGCTGCACTAATTAAAACAGTCAAGAAGTATGAAAGTGGGGTTGTCAGGGACCCAACTACCATCAAATCAACCAAAACAATTGAAGAGTTAATGCAGCTCACAAAAGAATTAAGTATCTCGGGGATGCCTGTAGTTGATCAGGGTGAGTTAATGGGAATCGTTACTAGTCGAGATTTTCGTTATGCAGATAATTTATCGGATCCAGTATCTACTATTATGACTCCGCGGGCCAAACTGATTACGGTGATAGAGGGTACAGATCAAGAAGAAGTTAAAAAATTAATGTATAACAATAGAATAGAAAAAATCCTAGTTATCGATCACGAAGGCTCTTTAACCGGCCTCGTAACTATGAAAGATATTGAAAAATCTGCAGAGCATCCATGTGCTACCAAGGATTCTAGAGGCCAATTGCGGGTTGGGGCAGCTCTCGGTACTGGCAATGATACTCTCGAAAGAGCAAGAGCTCTTGCTAATGCAGGAGTAGATTTATTTGTCGTGGATAGCGCTCATGGGCACTCGCAAAATGTTTTAGACACTATAAAAATTATTAAAAAAGAATTTATAGATATTGATGTAATGGGTGGTAATGTTGCAACTCCAGAAGGAGCACAAGCACTAATCGATGCCGGAGCAGATGCTATAAAGATTGGAATGGGCCCAGGTTCGATATGCACCACTAGAATTATCGCTGGTATGGGAGTGCCTCAGATCACAGCAATCTTATCAATCAAAGAAAAGCTTGGATCATCATCTGTCCCGTTAATTGCTGATGGTGGTATTAGGTTTTCTGGAGATGTTGCTAAAGCAATAGCAGCTGGAGCTGATGCCGTAATGCTTGGAAGTATTTTTGCTGGGACGGAAGAAGCTCCTGGTGAGGTAGAGCTGTATCAGGGCAGAAGTTTTAAAACATATCGAGGGATGGGTTCATTAGGAGCTATGTCAGAGCGAAATGACGTAAATCGATACTCTCAAGATGGGGTAGAAAAAGAAAAAATGGTACCTGAGGGAGTAGAGGGAAGAGTTCCATTTAAAGGATGGGCAGCAAGTGTTATAGATCAGCTGACTGGCGGCATCAGACAAAGCATGGGTTACGTTGGATGCAGGACAATCACTCAAATGCAACATGATACTCAATTTATTGAAATTACTAATGCTGGAATGACAGAAAGCCATGTGCATGATGTAATGATCACAAAAGAAGCCCCTAATTACCAACGTAGTTAATAATTTATCATGCCTAATTCAACAAGCCTGGCTATGGATGAAAAAGATCTTGATACGATCTTAGTGCTTGATTTTGGCTCGCAATACACCCAGCTAATAGCCCGAAGAGTTAGAGAATTGGATGTATTTTCTGAAATTCTTCCATGGGATATTTCTCCAGAAAGGATTCAAGCCATAAAGCCAAGTGGCATCATTCTTTCTGGCGGACCAGAATCGGTTACAGACTCTAATACCCCTAGAATCCCTGAGGTTGTCTTTGATTTAGATATTCCTATTTTAGGAATTTGTTATGGTATGCAAACTCTGGCTGAGCAGTTTGGTGGGCAAGTCACCCCTTCAAAAACAAAAGAATTTGGACATGCTGAAATAATTATTGAAGAAAATTCTGTGCTTTTTGAGGGGTTTAGTGCTGGCTCAATAATCGATGTTTGGATGAGCCATGGAGATCATGTGTCAACATTGCCTGATAAATTCAATTTGTCTGCCTCAACTGCTTCGGCCCCTATTGCAGCAATGCAGCATTCAACCAAACCTATTTTTGCACTTCAGTTTCATCCAGAAGTGACTCATACCAAGCAAGGGAACAAGGTATTAGAAAATTTTGTTATTAAGGTATGTAATTGCTCCACTCATTGGAAAATGGAAAATCTTATTGAGCAAAGGATAATTGATATTCAGGAACGAGTTGGTGATCAAAAAGTATTATTAGGATTGTCTGGTGGTGTTGATTCATCTGTTGCAGCGATGCTATTAGATAGAGCTATTGGTAGAAACCTAATTTGTGTATTTGTAGATAATGGCTTGCTAAGAAAAAATGAAGCCGAGGATGTAGAAAATTTATTTAAAGAAAAAATGGATCTAAATTTACTAGCTGTAGATGCGAAAAAAATATTTTATAGACATCTTAAGGGCGTATCTGATCCTGAGCAAAAAAGAAAAGTCATTGGCAGAACATTTATTGATATTTTTGATAATGAGGCTGCAAAATTAAAAGATGAAATTAAATTTTTAGCACAGGGAACTATTTACCCAGATGTTATTGAATCATCTGGATCTGAATCAAAAGAAGCCAGGGTAATAAAATCTCATCATAATGTTGGCGGCCTTCCTGATGAGATGGAAATGGAGTTAGTTGAGCCTCTTAGAGATTTATTTAAGGATGAGGTAAGAAAAATGGGAGCTGAACTTGGGCTTCCTTTAGAAATGCTTAATCGTCATCCATTTCCAGGACCTGGTTTAGGAGTTAGGATTTTGGGAGAAATTAGCCAAGATAAAGTTACTATTTTACAAAATGCTGATGCTATCTTTATAGAAGAATTAATTAAGGCAAATTTATACGATCAAGTTAGCCAAGCTTTTTGTGCCTATCTCCCAGTAAAGTCTGTTGGTGTAGTTGGAGATGAAAGAAGGTATGCTGATGTTATTGCCATTCGAGCAGTTGAAACTGTGGACTTTATGACTGCGACCTGGGCAAGACTTCCATATGAATTTCTAGCTCATGTGTCTAACAGAATTGTGAATGAAATCGAAGAAATTAGCCGTGTTGTATATGATATCTCTAGCAAGCCTCCAGCAACTATCGAGTGGGAGTAATAACACGCCCTACAACCACATTCCTAAGCTGTTTCCCTTGTTGTAAAGATGTTGTAAAGACAGATTTGCCCCTCGCAAACCATTGCTACATTAGGGCTTGTAAAACTGAGACTACTGAGTGGGAATAATTAAAAAACTTGTTTTATAGAATAAAATTCTCATAATATTTACCTCTAAAGGAGAATTTTTGCCATGTCCTCTAAAGATAATAAATCGCCATCATCCATAGAAATTAATAAGCTCTTAGGAAATTATCAAAGTAAAAAATTTGATCTCGCTGAAAATAGCGCAAGGTTAATCATAAAAAAATATCGAGTAAATTTTCAAAATAACAATGAAGGCTTCATAAAACATTGGCCAAATGATTATGATATTTACGGTTGGCTGATTGAAATGAAGAGTGGAGGAGAGCTTCATCCCCATATGCATGATACGGGCTGGATTACTGGCAGCATATATATAAATGTCCCCTCTAATTTAAATTCAGAAAGTGGGAATATTGTTGTCTCTGTAAATGATAGAGAATTTCCATTCAGTAATCACGAGATTAAAAAAAATAGTATTGATATTACAACTGGTAGCATTTGTCTCTTTCCATCTTCTCTCCTTCACCATACGATTCCATTTTCTTCGCAAGAAGAGAGCATAGTTCTTGCATTTGATGTTCTCCCCGAATAAATTTTTCTATAAAAACTATAATATATTTCATTAATATAAGATAACAATTTAAAGTATTTAGCATGATTCAAGAAATATATAAGGTTGAAAAAGTTCTTCTTTTTCATGATGTGAATGCAGGCCCAAGAATGGGGATGCAAGATTTAAATTCTAGATATTTGATGGATTGGAAAAAATTTAAAAATATTTTTGAATCCAATAAGGATTCTGAGTATATTTTTGAAGCAATAGATAAAAATCATGAAATTAATATCTCTCAAAATGTTACAAGAATTACCATTGATGATGGTGGCGGATCTTGTTTAAAAATTGCAAAATTTTTAAAGAAAAAAAATATTAAGGGATATTTTTTTATTGTTACTAATTTTATTGGAAAGTCACATTTTTTAGATGAGAGCGAGATCCAGGAAATACATCAAATGGGTCACATCATCGGCTCCCATAGTCACACACATCCGCATCCCTTTCATTTTCTAACCCGTGATCAAATCATATCTGAGATTAAAATAAGTAATGATATTTTAGAGCGATTACTTAATGTTCCTGTCAAAGTATTCTCAGTTCCTGGAGGTGAGATTAATAATAAAACTTTGCGCATCTTAATAGATCCTATTTTAGGTCTTGATGAGATATACATTTCCACACCATACAAAGGCAATAAAAATTTTACATTTAGTAAAAAAACTAAAATTTATGGAAGGCTCTGCATTGAAGCTGGAATGCATGATTCAACAATATCTAAATTTATAGCCGGGAAGGGCTGGATTCTTGCTTTAATCAATTATCAGATAAGAAGACTCAAAAGAGAAATCTTATACCGTCTGAACTTATATTAAATATCTTAAATGAATAATAATAAATCAGCCATTATCCTCGTTGGGACATCCATAGAATGCTTATTTTCCTTAAAGAAAATTCTTGATTCTGGCTGTATAGTTTCTGGCGTAGTTTTTTGCAATCAACGCGATCTAAGGTCCAGAATTAAAAGTGAATTTCGAAGAGTTAGGAAATATGGCTTCTTCCTTCGCTTTTCTCAGATCTTCTTATCTCTAATATACAAAGCCATTTATGGCCATTCAGATAAGTTATATATAAATCAATGTTTACAAAATTTTGATCCACATTCATTTTATGATGAGCTGATTGAAAAAAATATCTCTTACATGCACACCTCTAATTATGATTCAAAAGAATCAATAGATTACATTAAATTAAAAGATCCAGATTTTTTGGTTTGTCATACTCCTTATTGGATTGATAAGAGGGTAAGGATGCTGCCAAGAGATAGGCTGGTAATTGGCGGGCATCCTGGCTTGGTTCCTTTTTATAGAGGCTCTCATTCAGCGTTCTGGAGTATCTTTGATGAGTGCCCTGACAAGAATGGCTATAGTATATTCTGTTTAGATCAAGGTGTTGATTCTGGACCACTCATTGATCAGAGACCTCTAAGATATAATTACAATATTTCTTACAAATCAAATGATGCTTATTTAATGAAGCACATTTCATTGGCACTGGCAGAAATTGCAAATGATTACTCTCATGGAAAAATACTTTCAGCTTCACCTCAATCGCCACTTCAACCTTCTCAGATTAGAACTCCACCAGGAATAATTGATTTTTTGGCTTTTAAAAAAAAATTAAGGAAGTCAAATTTAATTAATTTTTAATTGTGTTTTAGCTATGTTGAAAATAGTTTACAGTAGACAATATGCACTACTTGGAAGAAACATTTAGCCTAAACAAAAAAGTAATAATTGTGACAGGTGGCTCTAGGGGCATTGGTTTTACTTTAGCTAAGAGCTTGTCAATGGCCGGAGCTATTGTGATAGGAGTTGGTCGATCTAATAATATTAATTATGATTTTTCTGAACAAGCAACTTATATTGAATGTAATCTTTCCAATCATGAAGACTTTGAATCTCTTTGCAACAAGTTATATAAGCAACATGGCTGCATTGATGGCTTGGTGAATGTAGCGGGTATTAGTATTGAAAATCTTGATCAGAAAGATCATTTAGTAAATTTTACAAATACAATTAATTTTAATCTAACCTCTATATATGCAGCATGCAACTCAGTTCATCCATTTATGAAAGAATCTGGAGGCGGGTCAATTGTTAATATAACAAGCATTGGAGCATTTCTTAGCTTCCCAAAAAATCCTGGCTACCAATCATCCAAGGCTGGACTCACTATGCTATCTAAATCGCTTGCTTTGGACTATTCCTCAGATAATATTAGAGTCAATAATATTACTCCAGGTTATATCAAAACTGATATGACAAAAAAGAGCTACCAAGATAAAAATTTACATGCTCAAAGATTAGAGAGAATGATCATTCCTAGATGGGGTGAGCCAGAAGATTTATCGGGAGCTACAATATTTTTACTTTCTAAGGCGTCTAGTTATATTACAGGATCGGATCTTGCTGTAGATGGTGGATGGATGGCTAAAGGCTTATAGTGACATGAACAGTATTGGTTTCATGCAGGGCCGTTTGTCATCAATCGTTGATGGTAAAATTCAGGCATTTCCATGGACAGAATGGGAGGAAGAATTTGTTCATGCAGCAGATATAGATTTTTCTTTAATGGAGTGGACGATAGATTTTGAAAACCTCATGAATAATCCTATTATGACAAATGAAGGCAGACAAAAGATTCTAGCTTTATCAAAAAACTATAATATTTCCATCCCTTCACTAACTGGAGATTGCTTTATGCAGAAGCCTTTTTGGAAGGCTGGGCCTAAAGAGGCTCCAGCTCTTTTGTCAATCCTGGAATCTGTAATGAAGGCTGCCCAACTAATTGGTATTAAAATGATTTTAATTCCACTGGTTGATAATGGAAAGATTGATACTCCAGAGCAAGAGAGTCGACTAATAGAAGCCTGTCTTAATCACCAGCCATTTTTAGCAAAACATCAAATGAGTATAATGTTTGAATCTGATTATGCGCCTTCAAGGTTGCAGAAGTTTATCGATCTTTTACCCAGAAAACAGTTTGGAATAAATTATGATATTGGAAATTCTGCAGCACTTGGTTTTGATCCTCTAGAAGAATTCACAAGCTATGGCGATAGAATAATAAATATTCATGTTAAAGATAGAATTTTAAATGGTACAACTGTTCCATTAGGCCATGGTAATGCTGACTTTGATTTAATTTTTCAACTAGTCAATAAAATTAAATATAATAATAATTTTATTTTGCAAACAGCTAGATCTCCAGACAATCAACATAAAGAAGTACTGTTAAAGTACAAGAACATGGTAACTAAATGGTTAAAGATCAATGAATCTTAATTTCAAGAATAAAAATATTTTTATTACTGGCTCTACCAAAGGAATTGGTTTTGATATTGCAAAGTCATTTGCAGACTCTGGCGCTAATGTTGTAATCAATTCAAGGACGCTTAAAGATTGTAAAAAAGCGTCTAATTTAATTCAAAAATCACAATTTGTTTGTGGTGATATGTCAAATCCATCTGAGGCTGAATCAATATTAGGTCAAGTATTATCAGTGCTTGGCAGTCTTGATGTTCTTGTTTGTAATATTGGTAGTGGAAAATCAGCGTCACCAGGAAAAGATGTTTTCCAAGATTGGGATAATATGCTTAGTAAAAATTTTTATACCACTGTTAATGCTGTAGATGCTGCTAGACCTTTTTTAGAGCAATCTCAAGGCTCTATTGTGTGTATTAGCTCCATATGTGGGCATGAAGTTATTAAAGGAGCGCCAATCAGCTATTCGGTAGCAAAAGCTGCTTTAAACTCTTATATAAAAGCCATGGCATGGCCACTAGGCAAGGAAAATATTCGCATAAATGGAGTTTCACCAGGCAATATTAACTTTCAAGGCTCTTCTTGGCAAAGAAAAATAGAGGATCAAAAAGAGTCTGTTGAGGCTATGTTGCTTGCAGATGTTCCTCAAAATCGTTTCGGAAGAACCTCAGAGATAGCATCAGCTGTTTTATTTGTTGCCTCAGAAAACTCTAGTTTTACCACGGGAAGTATAGTTGTGGTGGACGGAGGGCAATCTAGAAACTAGTTTATTGTAATAATTAGCCCATTAGGATGTAATCAAAATGAACAAAAAATTTAATCTTAAAGATAAAACTGCTTTAATTACTGGATCAGCAGGTCTCTTGGGTCCTCAACATGCTATTGCAATGATAGAAAGTGGAGCAGATATCGTATTAACAGATGTATCAGAAGAATCTTTAAATAATTCATTAGACATTATTCAAAATGCTTTTGAATTCTCCATTCAAGATAGGGTTCAAATATCCATCATGGATGTAACAAATCCAGATGAAATAAAAGCTGTCTCAGAGGGTCAAGAAAAAAGAATTGATATTCTGATCAATAATGCTGCAATTGATCCAAAGATGGACAAATCAACGAAAGCGCTTGAAGAATCAAGGCTAGAAAATTTCTCTCTTGATCATTGGAATCTTGAGCTTGCTGTAGGTCTCACTGGAGCATTTTTATGTTGCAAGGAGTTTGGAGGCAAGATGGCACAAGATGGAATTGGCGGAGTAATTTTGAATATTGCTTCAGATTTGTCAGTATTTGCTCCGCAACAAAGCTTATATAGAAATCCAGCTCTTCCTCCGGATATGCAACCAGTTAAACCAATAACCTATTCGGTTATCAAGACAGGATTAATTGGCCTAACAAGATATATGGCTACTTATTGGAATGAACAAGATATACGATGCAATGCATTGTCACCAGGAGGTATTAAGAAGGATCAGGGAGAGGATTTTATTACTGATATAAGCAAGCTCATTCCCATGGGAAGGATGGCTGATGTTGAAGAGTATAGATCTGCTGTTCAATTTCTCTGTTCAGACGCTTCTTCTTATATGACAGGGCAAAACATAGTGATTGATGGGGGTAGGTCGGCATGGTAGTGACCAAATTAGGTCAAATACTATTTTTTAAATATCAACGATGTGTGAGCTAGACCCACACCAAAACCAGATAGAATAATATTTTTTTGTAGATTTAAATCTGGACAACAGTTGTGAATTAAATTTGGAATAGACCCTGAGACTAAATTACCAAAATCAGAGTAGTTTTTTTTCATTGAAATATTGTTAGAAAGTTTTTTTTCAAAAGTGTCTAGGACAAGTTTTCCAGCTTGGTGCGGATAAAATGTATATTCTAAATCAGGATTAATTATTTTTGTTAAGCCTGGAAGAACTTTTCCCACAGCAAAAGTTAGTATATTTGGCCCATTCATCTGAATATAATCTTTTAAATTTTTGTCTTTCATCATGCAAAGATGATGTAATGTATCTGGAACAGAGGTAGATACATAATCTTGTAATATATATCCATCTTCATCAAATTCAATTAATGTAGCTGATGCGCCATCACTAAATAAAGGTCTGGTAGATTGATCTTGTTCTTGAATAAACTTTGAGTAGGTGTCAGCTGTAACTATTAAAACTTTTTTGTACAATTTACTTGCAATCCCTGAATATGCAAGGACTAGGGCGTCTACAAACCCAGTACAGCCAACATTTAAACCAAAGCATTGAACATTACTGTTAAATTTTTTATCTAATAAAATATGATAAGCCAATGCTGGAAAAATATTTGTTTGTGTATTGGTTGCGCTAATAATGCAGTCAATGTCATCAATGACTAGGTTTTTCTCTAAATTTGCAACTGCTCTTGCGGCTAATATTTCAGGTGTTTCTGCGCTGCTAGATATAAATCTTCTATTTATACCAGTCTTTGCTGAAATTTTTCCCTCTTCCCAGCCAAATTTTTTTTCGAGTTCAGAATTCCCTTCTTCAATACTCCCAAGAGACATACCAATCCCAGAAAATTTAATCATAAAATTTATTCCGATGCAGTTTTAGTGATTAAGGCATCAAGCTCATTCAATGATTGAATTGTTTCTAGGTCATCTGCATCAAGGGTTTTATCAAATTTATCTGAGATTTCCGCAATAAGCAAAACTTTTGCCATTGAGTCCCAGCCCATGGACTCATCGAGAAGAGTCTCCGGATCAAGCTCAAGAATTTCTTCAATATCAATTACAAATATTGCTTCTAAAATATCTTTATTAACTAACATTACGATATTATTACATATATAAAATATAAAAATCCTTAAAATATCCAAATGCCATCTATTAACTTTTCAGTTTGCTCCCTAAGTCTTCCGATGGTAAAAAAATATCAATTGTTTGCTAGAAAAAATTTTAAAAGCTCTGGCTATCAATTTAATTTTAATTATCTCAAGCACCTATATCTTGAGAATCCCTTCTCAGAAGGTATGAGTGATTGTAGGATTATTTTAAAAAAAGAAGCAGATCAGTCGGAGGTTGTTGGGTGCATTCATAACATTACTTCAATACTTACTCCATCAAATACCATGTTTAAAAGCATTAAATTCTCTGGCATACATAATTTAATGGTGGATAAGGATAACCTTGGTATTGGATATAAACTTCTTAGTGATGTTATAAGGCGACACAAAAATTTTTATGTCCCAGGTGTTGTTGGGGATTTAAATAATTTTTATTTGAAAATAGGCGCTAAGCAGCTTACTAACATTTGGCATAGAAAATTTGTTATTTCAAATTTTTTTCAATCTGTTCTTAGAATAAGAGGTATAAAAATTTCTCACTCATTGCTTGCAAAATTCCAAAAGAAATATTTATCAGCTGATATTCAATTACACTATGAGCGATCTGATAAATTAGTAAATATTATTTCAAATGAGCTAGATTCAATTGACTTGCCTAAGCTATCTCTTGAATATATATTTTGGAGAATATTTGGAACGAATAACCCTGATAAGCAAACTTTCATATTAACTCTCGATCAAGATTATGCAGTTTTTTCTATAGGCTGTAGAAAATATTTTCCTATATTGCGCTTAATTTATGTAAGTAAAAGATCCTCAGGCAATGCTAAGCTTTTAACTAATACAATCGTTCCTATTGCTAGAGCATTTGGGGCTATTGGAATTTTTTCTACTTCAGATAATTTAAGCGTAACTCAGCAATTGCAAGCATTAAAATTTAAAGAGCTTCAAAATTCTCCAAAGTCTTATTTTTATTCAAAGGACTATGATAACTTTTATACACCACATTGGCCTATGATGGGCGATCATGGATTTGATGAATTTTTTACATCTGATCAATAGCAACTAACAATACTTCCAAATATGATAGACCGCGCAGAAAAAATACTCTATCTTGAGTCCCTTAGAGGTATCGCGGCAGTTATGGTTGCAATATCACATTTTAGAATTGACTCATTTATATATCAGAATCAGTTCATAGGAAATTCTTATTTGTGGGTTGACTTTTTCTTTGTATTATCTGGATTTGTTATTGCCTTAAATTACCAATCTAAGATTAAAAATTTTCAGAGTTTATTTGCATTCCAAGCAAAAAGGTTTATTAGACTTTACCCACTTCATTTAATACTTTTATTTATGTTTTTAGGACTAGAATACTTAGAATTTTTTTTGGAGCTCTTAACAAACACCACTGGCATTGCTCCAGCATTTTCTAACAACTCAATCAGTGCATTTGCACATAATATTTTTTTAACTCATAACATTTTCTTGGATAATGTTTCGTGGAATTATCCAAGTTGGTCAATTTCAGCAGAATTTTATACTTACTTTCTATTTGGCGCATTAATTTTATTAACAAGAGGCTCATATAAATATATTATGTGGACTTCTGTTGCTGTGATTTTTCTATCATTTATTATCTTGCTTAATACCTCTATGGGGACATCACAAGGAATTATTAGATGTTTTTATAGCTTTTTTTTGGGAGCGATTATTTTTAATATCAACAATAAATCTTCAATTAAAATCTCAACTTTTTTTTCCTATTTTATATTTACACTTGCACTATTAGGAATTTATTTTTCAGGGCCATCTCAATCAATTAGTATTAATATTTTAATGCCATTAGTGTTTGCTTCTTTGATTTTATCACTCCTGCGCTCTAGGGCTGATAACAAGCTAATTAAAATCTTAAGCTTAAATTTCTTAATTTTTCTTGGTGCCATTAGCTATAGCATTTACATGATTCATGCATTTATATGGAGATTAATCTCAGTCTTTTTAAGGTATGTTGGAGGCGTGGAAGGGTCTGAAGAGCTGGCAATGATTACCAACAATGAATTTCTGTCAGGTATAATTCTTATTGTATCCACAATTTTATTAATCTTTCTTTCAAATATAACCTATAAATATATTGAGCTGAGATTTAATGCATATAGAAAATATCTATAATTATCTAATTACTCAAAGTGAATATTAATTTAAAATAACTATCATGGCATCAATTTTTAAAATTCTTGAAGACTTAAAGTTAACATCTGATTACACTAAAGAATTATTCTCTTCATCTACAAGAGATATTGAAAAATTAAATGTATTTCGTGATTCTCAGTCAGGAGTAATTTTTATTGATGAATTCTACGTTGGAGATAAGATCTATGAAGACGGAGAGTATCGAGTTTCTTCCAGCAAAGAAAATCATTCCACACCTAACGACCCAATGGTAGAAATCGATGCTTTAAGAAGATTTAAGGATTTTAAGGATATATGTATTGAAAAGTCTATTCTTGATTTTGGCTGCGGGCAGGGAAGTTTCTTGTTAAAAATTAAGGATTATGCAGCAGATGTTACAGGGATAGAACTGCAAGAGAGCTTTGTCAAAAAGCTTTCTGAAGATGGAATATCTGCATACAATTCTTTAGATTTAGTAGCGGATGAATCAATGGATGTAATCTTCCTTTTTCATGTTTTTGAGCATTTACCTGATCCACTCATAACTCTGGCTGAAATAAAAAAGAAACTAAAGAAAGGAGGGGTGTTGGTTTTAGAGGTTCCTCATGCAAATGATTTTTTACTCTCTTTCATGAAGAGTGAAGCATTTCGAAAATTCACATTATGGAGTCAGCACCTTATCCTGCATACCAAGGAGTCTATTGCAATTATGCTCGAGTACACTCAATTTAATGGAATTTCTGTTAAGGGAGTCCAAAGGTATCCGCTCTCTAATCACATTCACTGGATTCGCTCTGGAATGCCAGGAGGGCACCTTCAGGAGCTAGCTGCTCTGGATTCTGAGCAGCTTCATAAAAGCTATCAAGATTCACTTGATAAAATTAATGCTACAGATACCATAGTTGCTTATGGGCACAAATAAATATACTTAAAACTAATTTTATAAATTTTTTCAAGATATACTCAACAAAAAAATAGGAAATATAAATGAAAGATGAACCTCACCCTCTGAAATTTACCAGTTTACGAGAAAATAAACTAAGTGCTATAAAATTTAATCATTCCCGATTTTCTCAGAGCTTACTTATTCCTCGCGTGGTTCGAGCTATTAATAAATATTTATACCCAATCTTATTCGGAGCTGCATTAAATAGATATGATAGCAGTGTGAGCCTATACAGCGCTCGAAAAGATAGAGCTTTATACAAAAATTATTCTAAAAAAGAATCAATTTTTTTAAATTTTGGGTCAGGCGCATTTCAGCATCCATATTGGAAAAATTATGATTTTCCAGGCTTATCGAATTATTACAAGAGCCTACAAGGCAAGCAAAATAAAGATTTTTTCCCTATCAATCTCTGCGAAGAGAATTTGAAGCTTCCATATGAGAATAATTCTGTATCATTAATATACTCTGGTCATACTATCGAGCATCTAGAAGAAGAAAAGGTTGCACATTTCTTATCTGAGTGCGCAAGAGTATTAAAGCCAGGTGGTGCATTTAGAGTGGCTATTCCAAGTACTGATGTTAGCTTTGATTTCAGTAGAATTATTTTTAATCAACGTCATATTTCAGAAGCAGACAAATCAATTTCTATTCGCTCATCAACTCTTCATGTATTTCAGCCTTCAAGCGAACTTTCACAAGAAATAATCCAAGAGGATTCTGCTGATGGTAATTTCGATGCTTCAACTTTCCTTCGTTCAGCGGTTGAGAAGAGAGGCTTATCAAGTGCTTTTAGAGAATCCAATCCTGAATTTCATATAAGTCACTGGAATCATGAGAAACTTGCTGCAATGTCACGAGAAGTTGGATTTGAATACTATCTTCCTTTGTATAGGGGGTCTACTACACAACCACCCTTCAGAAACATTGAAGTTTTCGATACAACTGAGCCTCAAGTATCTTTATATGGAGAGTTCATTGGTATTCACACTAGTTAATTATTTTTAATTGATTAGCTGGGCATATACTTCTGAGATAATTTTTCTTGTAATTTTTACAGGATGATTTGAAAGCCTCTCTTCGTTTACTGATTGTATTAAATCATCTAGATCTACATTTGGCATATTTACTTTTGGTATCTTAGTTTCAAGACCACATTCTAACATTAGCTTCTGCCACTGAGCTTCAAAGCTAAGTTGATCATGCCAGCCTAAATGTGCTTTAATTTCTTTTAAATTATTCACATGATTTATTAATCCAATCTTTTTTGAGATACTTTGCTGAAGTTCATAAGACTCGTTAAGAGTAAAAAATTTTCCTAAAGTTAATGCGACAGCATGCCCATGCGGTATTTTAAAAAATGATGTTAAAGAATATGAAAGAGCATGAGGCGCAGTTGTCTTGGATATATTGATTGCTTTTCCAGCCAAAAATGCCCCCAATGAAAGATTGTCTCGAGCCTTATGACAGTCCTCTTGTATCGCCTTTACAATATTAGTTGAGATTAATTGAATGGCTTTTTCAGCAAACTTTTTGCTATTGTCAGTTGCATTTTTTGACTAAAAA
>Ga0114997_10001290_pt1 | contig 20883 bp, 13 predicted proteins | sample ArcticOcean_MG_C_2_FD_87045 | JGI IMG/M metagenome (GOLD analysis project Ga0114997, IMG submission 87045) | Marine microbial communities from western Arctic Ocean - ArcticOcean_MG_CB4_136 | ecosystem: Environmental > Aquatic > Marine > Oceanic | place: Arctic Ocean: Canada Basin | collected...
CCAAAAAAAAACAAAAAAACAAGAAGCAAAAAAAAAACACAAAAAGCGCAAGACCAGAGAGACCACCTTATTAGGATTTAAAGGTTTAAACGCGTCTGAAGGGAGAGAGGGGTATCATCGTCTCTCGGTTTTGGTTGGTATTTCGAACAACGCGCGACCTGTTCGTAACCGCGCGTTTGTGTGAGAAGAAGAGAAAAAGAAGATGTTGATGTACGAAGAGATTCAAAATTTGAAACTCTTTTTGGAAAAGAAAAAAGCGAAATGCGTACAACATCTGCGCGAGTTGAAAAGAAGAGACCGGACGAACTTATACGAGGATAAAGATAACGTGTTGGACCTCGCGGCGTACGCTAAAATTCTCGCCGGTTTTGTTTTTGGTATTTGTTTTGCAAAGATAAAAACGACTGGGTTTTCGCACGTTCTCATGGGCGTCGTTATTCTTGGCACGGTACCTCTGTTCTTGATGCAGAACTGGTTAAAGTACCCGGCGGAAAAGTCGATCGAGTGGGGTGGGCCGATCTCGTTAGCGACCGATGGTTTAGGCCCTGGATTGGCGAGTTTAATTTTGACCTGGTCGGTTTGTCATTCCATGTGGAACGTTTAGATGATGATGCCTATTCTTTTGTTTGGATTTCGCATTCGCGCTCTCGCGAAAACATCAATCACGGAGAGAGTAAGAGAGACCAGCTTAAACGTACATACTAATAGTAGCAAATAATAATAATAATAACAACAACAATAATGATAACACTGGCATTGATAATATACAAGAATACAAGAAAACGAAATCCGCCGCTTCTTATGCACACGTGCGACTCTTCTTCAACTTGGAAAAAGGTCCAGGTAAATTTTCATTTTTATCCAATCTCAACCGAAGAAGACTTTTACTCAGAGCTATTTACGATCACCGCCCCGAGCGCGACGGCCGTCGCGCCTAACGCAAACACATACGTGAAATACCTACAGAAAACAACGACCAAAGCGGCACAAAACACGTATCAGCACAACAAAAAGAGATTAATTAGAAAAAATGAATTCACCTCCAAAGTTTGCGGTACGGTACCACTGTTCGACGTACACCAATCGTACTCTCGCGTCCAACACCTCTGCTTCCTCTCGTCCACCACCGGGGTCGTGGTCCAAGTGTCTCGTGCTCATTATTGGTGACGGTGCGATGCTTTTTTGACCCCTCCCCATGCCACTGATCTCTTCTGTTATGCGAGACATAACAACAAAAGAAGATTGATTTAAATTTTGGACAATGCGCTTTCGCGGGGTGAAAATGGCGTATTCAACGAAAGACTATCAATCACTTTTGGACGCGAACGAGGGAGATCTGATGTAAATTCGGGCAATTTCTGGCTTCGTATTTTTTGAAAGCTGCCGAGAGCGCACCAGAGAGAACGAGAGATATTTGTTTATTTAACTGAATTTTCCCCTGTTAAAAAGTACCTCTGTAAGAGACTTAATAATACACACACACACCGCAAAATGCAGACGAACGCGATGACGACGACGACGAGCACTTTTGCTCGGCGCGGTGCGTCGTCGTCTTTATACTCCTCATCATCATCTTCGAATAATAAAATGGTAAGTTTATTTTTTTTCCGATCGTTTAACTCTCTTACATTTCTGTTTGGATTATTGTACTCTTTTATGTGTGCACGTGTGTATACGAAGCGCGGGTGTTCGTGCGCGCGTGTAGGATTTCCACGCGCTGCGTCTGCGCGTTTCAGAAAATAACGCTCTTTTTCTTGTTCTCGTTCTTCTTTTGTGCGCGCGATCCATCATCCCCTGACCGGTTGAATTTGTTGATCTCTCTTTGTGTAGAACAAGAAGAATAGAAGAAATTCGCAAAAGTGCAAAGCTTTGAAGAAGACATCGAATTCGAATTTTACGGGAAAGAAGGAGATCCAGGAAAGCGAGGGGGAGTTACCGGTGGGCGTCCAAATGCTCACCGCGGCGTCTATTCCGGCGATGTTGATGGGGACGTTAGTTGTTGGCATAGAACAGTTATCCACGGAACCGGCGTCGGCGGGAGACGACGGAAACGGGAGCGTCGTCGTCGTCGCGAGTACGACGACGACGACGTCCTCAGCGACGGTGGTAGCACCACCGGCTGGGGCGAGATCGATGAAGCCAGGGGAGGCAGTCGCACAAGTTGCCGATGCTTCTTCCTCCTCCTCGTCCTCCATGGATTTTGATTTGAAGCAAGTGCTCATCGAGGCGAGTCAATCGGCTCCGGCGACGGAATCGAGCGAGGCGAAAGAGAAGGCGGCGAGAGATAAGAAACAGAAAGCGGCAGACGCAAAAGCCGTCGCGGAGAAGAAGAGAGCGGAAGCGAAGGTGGTTGCCGAAGCGAAGAAACGTGAAGCGGCGCAGAGGAAAGCGGCAGTGATGCCGAAGCAAAACAGCGAAAGCGCGAAAGAGAGAGCGCAAAGAGCTCGAGAGATTACACAAGCAAAGATTGAGGCGGATAAAGCGGCCAAGGCGAAAATGCAGGCGGCGAATCAAGCGAAAGTGGAGGCGAGGAAACAAGCGCAGTCGAGCTCAATTGGGCAACCGCGCGAATCGGAAAAGGATAAGATTGCGCGAGTCAACGCGCAATTGAAGAAGAAGCCTGAGGCGGCAAAACCAAAGCCAGTGACCACGGAGACGCCTGCTCCCGTGGCTCCGGCACCATCTCCTGTCGTTGAAGCCAAGAAACCGGCGGCCGCGGCGTTTAAAATGCCGTCCATGCCAAAAATATCGACGCCGTCGGCGCCGAAACTGACTTTTGACGCCTCTGCGGCCAAGGCAAAGAGAGACGCGGAGAACGCCAAGAAAGCCGAGGACGCTAAGAAGAAAGCATCGACCCCGGTCGTTGTCGCCACTCCTGCGCCAGCAACTCCCTCTACCGGTGGTTTGTCCGCGCCAGTGCTCGGAAACAAGAAAGCCACGAAGTCCCCGCCGCCTCCGCCGGCTTCCACCACGGATATTGAAAAGGCGAAAGAGGCTGAAAAGAAACAACTCGAAGACGCGCTCGAGGCGAAATTACAAGCTGTGCGTGCGCAAAAAGGTAAGAAGGTTGAAACTACCACCACTACTCCGGCGATCGTGAAGAGAGCATCACTTGCTGCTTCGGCTCCGGTCAAACCCGCCACACCGACGAAATCCGCTCCTGCACCCGCACCCAAGGTTGTGGAAAAGAAAATTGAAACGCCAAAACCGGTTGTAGCGCCTTCTTCGTCGACCAGCGGAGACGACTTTAGCATCGATTTCGGTTCCTTCTTCTCGGAGTACATGCAATCCACGCCAGCTCCGATGAAGAAAGTCGAAGCGCCGAAACCAGTCGTCGTTGAGACGCCGAAACCAGTCGTCGTTGAGACACCGAAGCCGGTGGTTATTGAAGCGCCGAAACCTGTGGTTGCTGCTCCTTCTTCGTCCTCCTCTGATGACCTCTCCATCGACTTTGGCTCGTTCTTTTCTCAATACATGGAATCATCGCCGGCACCAGTAAAGAAGGAAAAGAAGGAAAAGGCTCCGGCTCCGTCCATGAAAGTCTCGGCGAAACCTTCTTCTTCTGCGGAGAAGCGTAAGCTCGGTCTCGGCAAGGCGAACTTTTCAAACATGCCGAGATCCGCACCGAAACTGGAAAAGGAAAGAAAAGTCGTCGAGAAAGTAAAACCAACGTATACGTTTCAACGAACGGGCCCAGCTGATAAGGAAGGGTTCAAATCCGCAGACAGACCGTACTTGAAATCCACCGCGCCGACGAAGAAGCAAAGTTTAGTCACGGCCATCGCCGGTGGCGTCGGCGTTTTGATCTCCTTCGTCGCGACGAGAGATCCGAAATACAAAAACGGCCAAATTGATATCTCGAAGACTTCGGACGGTAAGGTTGATTTCCAGGAACGAACGTTTGAAAAGGAGAAATGGGGCGGCGACGGCGTAACAAAGACGCCGGCGCCGAGGAAGAAGCTTTTCGCCAAGAAAGAAACGACAACAACCGCGCCAAAAACAACCACGGCCACCGCATCGGTCTCCGTCGTCGATAACGCCGCAGATGCCGGAAAATGGATCGACGCGTGGAAGAAAAACAGCACCACCGGTGGCGGCGCTGACAGTTCCTCTGCCGCCTCCGAGGCCTCCAAATGGATCGAAGGTTGGTCGCAGTGGAGTAAAGACCAAGTCGGCGGCGATGCGACTGCGCCGACGGAAGCGACTGCGGACGGACGAGACTCCGCGGAAAAATGGATCGCGCAGTGGAAAGCGGACGGGTCCCCGACCGACGAATCGCGCAAAGGCGACGCTAAGAAGTGGATCGACGATTGGAAGAACAAAAAAAACTAAGAAGAAGAAGATGAACAACACTAAACTAAATATATAATCGAACGAATACACATCACAACGCAATCTACGCGTAAACTCTCACTCACTCACTCACTCAGTCCTTCATTCTGTCGTGCTATACACGACGTCTTCCTTCTCATCGTCTTTCGGCGGGCAACAAAAGTTATGCCACGATCGCATCGGTTTCCTACACGTCGGACACTTCCTCGCGTCTCTCACAAACTCCACCCTCTTGAACTGATTTCGACGTTTTTTCCTCGACGGCGTCACTTTCGCTTTCGGTACCGCCATGAGCATGACATCAACTCCAGGAGGCGCGTACCCGGGGAGTCCTTCGAACGCGTCGTTCGTTTCTTCTTCTTCTTCTACTTCTACTTCGTTCTTTATCTTCTCCTCCTCGAGGAAGACGACGGGAATATTGCTCCCGATTCCGTTTCCGTTCTCCCCCAACAACGACGACACAAAACCTCTTCTCGAAGAAGAAGAACAACACGGCGCGCAAAACAAAGCTCCTCCTCCTCTAAAAACGCCATCACCACCAAAAATGCTCCTAAAAGCAGTGGTGTTTGTGGTCGTCATCCTCGCTGCTTTTGCGCACTTCGACACCATCATCATCATCCCTCGTCGTCTCCACATCGTCTCTCTTCTCTCTTTTATGACGGACGAAAGAAAAAAAGGAAAATCGAGAGAGGGACAGAATTTTTTTTATTTGGGTGTACAACCCTAATAGAAACAACAAACCTCTTTTTTCTCTTCTTTTCTTCTTTTTCTTTTGTCTGTTGTTTGGATAAATTTAACACAGAAATTGGCACTTTGAACACACTACTACTGCCATCATCATCATGAGCAGCGTTGGTATTTTGACGACGATTTCGACGAGCCGTCGCTATTCTTCCGCTTCTGTGTGTTGTGCTAATAATAATAATAATAATAATAAAACTTTGTCGTTGCGGAGTTTGGGTAAGAAGAAGAATTCCTCATCGTGGAGACAACAAAGAAGAAGAAAATTCAGAAAAGGCGACGATGATGATGATGATGATGTTGGTGTTCATAATGAGAAGAGGAACGTGAGAACGCGGGCGATTTTCGGATGGGATGCGATGATGATACCCGACGCTGGTGGTGGTGTGAGTACTAATAATGCTCCTGTTGTTGAACGCGTCGAGATGCTGAAACAAAGAAACAGAAGCAATGTGTTCGATATCGCGGATGCGTCTTCTTTGTCTTTAGCAGCTCCTCCTACGGTTTTGTTGAGTGAAACTCCTCCGGAAATTGAAAATGTCGCGCCGAATCTGATGGAGGAGGATTCTCTCAACACGACGACCGCCCCGGACGTGGTCGTGCAAAGTTCCATTAAAGACGCGATGGCGCTCATCCAAGCCGAAGAGAGAGAGGCGAAAATAGCGAGCGGGGAGATTGTCGGTACGTTGTTTCGTCCTTTTTCCTTTCCTTTCGTCGCGTTCTTCTTTCTCTTCTCGCTCGCGTTTGTTTTTTTGCGTTTGCTGCACAGACGGTCGACTGTGATTTGGGCTATACACTCGGTGCCTCTCAGTCAACATTTTTATTGTGCAGCTACATCGACTATCGGACCGCGAGCGAGGCGTTTGACGATTGGATATTTGTTTCGATGGATTGGCGTCCGGAGAAACGTTTGAATTGTCGCCGCGGCGTTTCGGCCTACATTTCTTTTTCCTCTTTCTTTGGTGGCATCTATTCCGTCGCATTATATTAACAACCACTTTCTTTTTCTCCTCTTCATATACGCGCAGAGCCGCAAAGAACCGAGGGCGGCGTTTTCGGTCTCCTTGCGGATTCTTTCGAAAAGCTGTTGTTACAAATCCAAGACGTGGAAAAAGCGCTTGGGATCCCGTATCCAGTCGGGAACTCGATCATTATTTTGACCGCGTTAGTGAAATTAGTCACGTTCCCGTTGACGAAATCTCAAGTCGTCTCCTCGCTCAACATGAAAAACTTACAGCCGCAAGTTGCCGCGATTAAAGAAAAGTACGAGGACGATCCCGAACGAATGAACTCAGAAATTAATCGCATTTACGAAGAGAACGCAGTCAACCCATTAGCTGGGTGCGGCCCTTTGATTTTAACTTTACCCGTGTTCATTGGTCTCTATCGAGCCTTCAAGAACGCCGGTATCGACGGCGTCTTTGACGAACCGTGGTTGTTTATTCCGAATTTAAGTGGTCCGTCAGACGCGCAAGATATCATTTGGCTGTGGCCCTTAGACGACGATTTCGCGCCTCCGCTCGATGGTGGCTGGGAAGCCGCGTGGCCATACTTGGTCATGCCAATTTTAACCACCGCGACGCAGTTTTACTCCATGAACGCCATGCAACCGAAAGAGGAAGAAAAAACGGACGAGATGAAGAACCAGTCACAGTTGGTGAAATTTCTTCCGTTTTTCATCGGATATATATCCTTGACCGTTCCAGCTGGGTTAGCTATGTATTGGTTGTTTAACAACGTGTTCACGACGTTAACGCAAGTCTACTTGAGAAACTTTGGCGGTGCCGTAGCTACCGTGGAAGCTCCGGACGACATTTTAATTAAAATTCCGCTCGGGTGCGCGGTCATCGAAGACAGTTTCGAGCGCGTTCCGAACGATGAAATCGAAACGTATTTGAAAACCAATTCGAGCGTCATGTGGAATGAAGAGTGGTTAGAAGAATGGCGACAACAACAAGCGAAGGAGATTTCCGAATCCGTGGAGAACGCGGAAAACGAGATGGTGGATTTAGGCGCTTCGGAGGAAGTGGCGGCGTTGTACGCGGCGAAGCTGAAAAATAGAGCGAAACGATACAGAGACATGGAGAAGCGAAAGAACGCGACGCCGAAGGAGATTGAAAATTTGATCGCGGAGTATACGAAGGATGGGAAAAGTCGAGAGGACATTGCTAATTTGCAGAAAATGCTCGAGGCGACGATGAAATTCGAGGCGGAAATGAAAGAGAAGAAATTGAAAGGCGCGGCGGCGTTGAAGGAGTTAAAGGAAGCGAAGGGGTTAAACTTAACGGGCAAAGAAGCGAGTAGCAGCAGCAGCAGTAGCGGAGAAGAGAAGGCGTCGACGACGCGATAATGTATGCATATATATATACACATACATGCGTTTTAATTCAAATACATATGTTCATAGTGACATGGTATAAATATTGCAAACTCAAAGCGGTACTTGGTAAAAGACGCACGGCAACTCTCCCACACATAAATTGCGCTCCAAGTGCCGCCGTCCACATAAAATAAATAAATACAGCGACGTCTTCTTAATCGTATAATGCTGTTTTTCTTTTTGTTTTTCTTTTTCTTTCGTTTACTTTTGCTTTACGACATTAGACGAGTCAATCGAGCTTCCAAAGCGTGCAAGCGTGCCTCCGCAGCCTGGGCTTCTTCGTTGCCTATGGCTATCCTGCGATTCGATGTCACGATTCTATTTTGCATCTTGACCATACCCTCCAACGCCTCAGCTAAACTCTCACCTTCCGTTTTCAACTCTTCTTTTTTGGGATCTTCGTCGTCTTCGAGGATCATTCTCGGTTGTTCGCCAACTTGCTTGATGAACAATTTCGCCGCGCCAGCGATTTCTTCAGCCGTATCGATACCTCTTTGGTTTTCGAGGTTCTCGTACGTGCCTTCTTGCTTGGAAATTTCCTTGGAGACTCTGTCCATATCTTTCTCCAAACCGATTGGGTCCGAACGTAAGCGGAACTTTGAATCTCTGCTAGTTTCCGTGGCAATGACCGCTTTTCTTAACACTCTTCGTAAACCGAGCTGGTCGATTTCTCTGTCGTCGTCGTATCGAATAACGTGTTCTCCGGGCGGGATGTACGGAACGACTTCGTCTTCGGAATCCGTGGACTCGTAATCCGGATCTAAACCGTGTCTCCATCGCTTTAATTGCGCTAACAACTTGTCCGATGGAATGTGGTCTCGATGGAAACCGAAATATCTGGAGAATGATCTCCACGAATCCGAGATCATCGGGTTGACTTCCGTGTGTACAGAAATACTTTCGCTCGCGTTCGCTTTGACTTCGCCAAACGCGTCGACGATGATGGCCAACAAAAAGTTGAATAAGATGAACAAAACCATGATGTTGAACGAGTAAAAGTAAATCATTGCGACGATGTAAGTTAAACCTGGAAGTTCCACCAAATCGACGACGAAATACTCGACGTCGCCCAACAAGTTTTTGAACAACGTGTGAAAGGATTCCTCAAACGTGGAGAAATATACCGACCCAAAACCAAAAATGACGTGCCCGATGAACGCGAAACCAGTGAAAACCATCATAAAAATCGTGAAGAAGTGAATCAAATCTGGCGCTGCCAAACCTAACGTGTGCGTAATCACACCCAAACGAGGTTGGAAGTCCATCAACTTCAAAATTCTCAACATCAACAAGATGATGTTGATCCCAGACACAGCCATATACGATTGCAAAAACGTCACTAACGCGTACATGTCCGAGAACATGTTACCTAAATCTGTGAACTCGTGGTTCTCATACAATCTGGTTTGAAATGCAGATGCGTCGATGTTTTTGTAAATTTTGTAATGAATTGATGGATCAAATCGCGGGCAACCGACTCTTGAAAATATCACCCACATGACGGTGACGCCCAAGTGAATAGTGATGGACGCGACGTCGATATAGTTCCACGCGGATTCAAAGTACGCTCTCCAGTTACCGTCGTTTCTCTTCCTAGTCAAGATGAAATCCATAAACTCGTCGTAGACGGAGTATAGTGCGCCAATAGCCAAGGCGATTTCCATCGCAAACCGTAACATATCTTGCCAGTTTTCGTAATACTGAACCTTGATGGTTTGATTCTCGTAGGTCACGACAATCTTACCGCCGTCGATGTACTTGAAGTAAACCATGGTGTTTCCAAAATACCCGAGCTCGGAGTTGTACACGACAATTTGCGCGGAAACTTCATCCGTTTGCGCGTCGGATAACAACAAACCGTATTCCATGTAGTCCAACCATCGTTGCGCGCCAGCGGCGTCCAAATTGATATCGATCAAAAACGGGAACCCTTTCGTGTACGAATTGGAAATGTCCATGGAATGAAAGCCCCACGGAACGTCTCGAGAGTTGAATAACTCCGCGCAATACGGCGCATTGTTTGCGGTGATATTCGTACCTTCAACGCGTAAATCGTACGTAGCGTTTCCAATTTTCGTGCAATCGTATACTTGCGAGATGGTTTCCACGTTGTCGTAATCGGCGTTGAACATTGGCGCTCCGAGTTTGAAAACCGGGTCGACGCCGTACGCGTTCGTATCGGTACCACCAGGGCAAAATTTATCCAAATCTGCGAAACGATCGTTATCGCACAAATTCAACTCTTTCCTTTTGACGTAAAAGAGCATACCGGCGACGACGCGGTTGGATAAGCCTACGTAGCGTTCTCTGAACGCTTCGGGCGGGTCTTCGTTGTCAAAGTTTTCAACTTCAAAGACGCGATTGACCGGGCCCATTTGACACGGAGCGTTCATCAAAATCGCATCTTTGGCTTTGAACTCTCGAGAAATGATGGAACCTTCTTGAATTTGAATGTAAGACCCAATATCTTTAAACGCGCCGGACAACCAAGCGTCTCGAATCGTCAACCTTTGCTTTTCAACCGCGCGAGTGAGCTTATCGATAGCTTTCAAACCAGCCTCTAATAACTCGCTCGTTCTTTGTTGAATTAAAAAAGACTCTTGCGCCGCGGCTAAAGCTTCCTTTTGTTTCGCCACGATTTCGTCCAATTGCTCGGAAAGCGAGTCGTGCTCGGCTTTTAAATTCGTAAAACCAGTCGCCATCATTTGTTCGAGTCTTTTATCTTCAAAAAACGCCGTCGCTTTATCCGTTGCGGTTTCTTGATCCTTCTTCAACTCTGCCATGGCGGTGTCTAAAGACGTCTGGTTCGTCGCAATGGAGGACACTGCGGTCATGATATCGTCGAGCGTCACGGTAGATTCCGTCGTTTCCGCCGTTTGCAACATCGCGCGTCTATACTTTTGCGTAAACTGCGTGTTTGGTTCGTGCGCTTGTAACAACTTTCTGCCATACCCAACTTGACCGTCCCTGGTTGCGTTCAAGTACTCCACGGTATCAAACATGCCCTCGTCTTCGCACGCCTCACACACGCAGACTTCACCGGTATTTTTGTTGCAGTTGTTATTCGCGCCAGTCCCCTCGCCACACAAACATAAATAATTACAAATGCTCTTGTATCTCGACTGCGTGAGCCAAATGGACGTGCCGTTTGTCCAGGGATCCCAATACTTTGGTCCAGCAACAGTATTTGGGTCCGTGCACGTGCCTCTGTAAATATCCGAACGTTCGGCGATGTTACAGGTTAAATACGCGAAATCTTTGCGCTCAATAACTTTACGGTTAAACTCGGCCAAAGTGTAATTTAGCCGCGTCGTCACGTCGTGAAATCCCGCAATCGTTTCCGCGGTGTAAAACTTTTGGATCTCATCGACAACCGGCATCTTTGGTTTCTTGAACGTCGAATTCCCGTTTATCCAAGGGCTGTCGTACACTGGGACATCTTGCATTTTTTTCTCCAAATCTTGAATGCGCGCCGCGAGGAATGGAACGAGTTGTTCTCGATGATCTGGATACCTGCCGGAGTTGGCGTATCTGACTTTGGAATACGCGTTATCCATACCACCAACGGAGTGTTCACTAGAGATAAGGTACGCCTTCAAAATATCGTATGTTGCCGTGGCAGCGACATCACCTTCCACGCCATCCATTTTGATCATGTCATAATACTCGACGTTTTGTTGCGCTTGAAACGCCTTCATGAAATTCACTTCTTCCGCGTCGGCCAATTCCAGCGCTTGCGTCTCGTACGCAGCCAACGTCGACCACGCGTCCGCGATGCCTTGGTTATACACGTTTCGCAAGAATCTATACGTTTCTGTACACGCCAATTGGTTTGGATCCGGCATCGTCGTGTTCACGTCGTTCCCGACGCACTTGTCCAAACACGCCGTCACTTTCCCCTCCGCATTCTTGTCGCACTCGCAAAAGTACGACAAACCGTACGGCGGGTGAATGTACAAATCTCCAATCATCTTTACACCGAAAACGGTCGTTTCTTTGGAACTCGTGGAGGCGATGTCTACATTACTCCACCAATCTGCGTTCCAATCCGAAGTGTTGACGCCGTATTGCCTCGTCGAATTGTCGTTCATGATGGGCATACAATCCAAATCCGGATCACTGGCGTAATCCACCAAAGTGTGATTATTCGCGAACGTTTGGTTCAAAATCTGAATAGTCGAGTTATACACGGTCGAGTTATACCAACCGCGAATATTCGCCAAGTTGTAACTCGCGCCGTAATCCGCCCGTTCGATGACGAACTCATCGGTGTGCGACATCTTCAAGTTTGTCAACTCCGAATTGAGCAACTCGTTCAAATATCTGTGCGCGAAGCCTTTCCCCAAATCCAAAAAGTCAATTCGTAACTTTTCCAAGATTTTCTTCTCGTGCTTTCTCGCCACGTTCGCGTAATGGTGCGCCAACAAAATCCGGTGTCTCTTTTCCTCATGCGTCACGTTTTGCCTCTCTCGCACCGCCCCGCCAACTTTCAAAAAGATATCTTTCTTCATTTGCACCGACCACGTGCCATCCGGAACGTCGTCCAGCAAGACTTGCAATTGACCGCTTTGCGAAGGAAACGGTTGATCTGTTTCGTAATAACAATCCTTCCCGTGTCTTATCTTTGCAATCCCGGTGATCTCGTCCTGCTCTTTCGGGCACAAATTCCACGTCGCGTCCTTCTGTAAATCTACCGGGTTCACCGAACCTCTCGGATGCGTAAAATTATAGTATAAATCCAACTGAACTTCCGTAACGCTCATCGTCTGAATCCAGCGCAAACAATCCGCCTTACACCCGAACCTCCCGTACTCTGGAAACTCAAACGGTTCCGAACACACGCCGTCCCCACACACCGCATCGGTCCACAACGTATTCACCACCCCACTCGCCCAATCGATGATTTCTCTCGACGACGTAAACTCTTTCCTTTGCGGAATCAACACCGAGTTCAACGTCGACGTGAGCCTATACGCCTCGCCCGCTTTTCGTTGCAAGAAAAGAATCGAGAGGTAGAAACACACGAAGAAGATGAACGAGAATAACGAGACGTAGTCTTTCTTTCGCTCTTTCTGTGTGACATTAAAGAGAGAACAAGAGAGAGAACGAGAGTCAGTAAATACGCCGTAAATACACGTAAGATATATTTAAACGAAGGATTCGCAAAGAAACTTAATGTGCTTCTAAAAAATCTTGCCAGACGCACGAGATCCACCCTTTGGAAACACTCGCATTAGGGCAAAAATGTTTAGCCCGATCACCGCGGTTTCTTCTTTCGAGTGGTCTTTCTCTCCCTCACTCGTTAGTATCAGAGAGACGATGGCGAAAGGTGGTGGTGTCTCGAAGAAGATAAAGCGTCTGTACTCGTGTTCTTCTTCGTTTTCGATCTCGCGTGATACACGCGGAGAAAACACAAAACGAGACATTTGGTGCAACACGAACGCGGACGGAACGAAAGATCAAAAGATGCGATTAGAAAGAAGAAGATTCTCTTCTTCTCTTCATCTCTTTAAACGAGAACGTACTCTGCTTTTATACGCGACGTATAAGTTCTCCACGATGCGTTTGTGCACTCTGGGATCGCTCAAATCGTGTTCGATTTGCGCTTTCGTTCGTTTACTTCTTTGCCCGTCATCGTCGTCGTCGTCCTCCTCGGCTAAGATTCTTGCCGTTCGTAACCTCTCTTCGATTCTTGAGGATTGCGGGGCAGATTTCCCGCCTTCTTTTCCACCGGAGGGGTTCGATTTGCGAGAACGACGAAGAAGACCCATTATTACTTCTTTCCTTTTCCTCCGAATGCGATGATCGAGAGTGTAAGTGTGGTTTACGCGCGCAACACAGAAAGAGAAAGCGCAAGAGACTTTGTGTCGTTTCCTTGGACGGATTTGAACAAGGTGACCTTTTCCCAAATGTTGCAGTTTTTTTATTTACGAAAACGAGTGAAAAAAAGGCAGAAATAAAAAGAAGGTTGTTCTCGAGAGAGAGAAGGCACTGTACCAGACTTTTCAGACCCCCAAAAGAAACATATTATATCAGAGAGAGAGAGATTGAGAGAGAGATCAAAAGAAGGACCAGAGAGAAGAGCGTTTTGTGTCATCAGATACAAAAGCGATGTCCTCCGATTCTTCTTCTTCTTTGCGCGACAGCGCGGGGAATCCAAACTGGAACGCGATTCTGAAATGGTCCGTCGATGAAGGCTTGAGACAAGAGGCGGAGTTGAAAGCGAAAGGAGGAGGAGGCGCGAAGGACGAAGCGCAAACAACACCAAGAACGATTTCCGAGGAAGACCGTCGGTGGTTCTTAAAAGCCATCGAGAGCGGAGTCGTGGACGAGGTGAAACGGATTAAAGAAATCACGGAGAAAATCATCGGGAAGGACCCGAGAGGCGAAACTCTCGAGAAGGAAGAAGAGGAAGAGGAGAGAGTTCTTGCGTTGGAGGAACTTCGAGACCGGTTGGAGTCGGTGGATAACGCGAAAGATTTAGGTAAAATTGGCGGACTCGAACCTCTTTTAGAAGGCATTCAATCGGAAAAGTGGGATGACATTCGAGCGATGAGCGCGGAGTGCGTGGCGGTATCGGTGCAGAATCACCCCGAGGCGCAAAAGAACGCGATGGCGTGCGACGCTTTGAACGTACTGTTGCTCGCGTTGCAATCGGAGAAGCATTTGAATAAGAAGAGCAACGCGAAAGTTATACGCGTTGAGCTGTTTAGTGAGAGGAAACGCAGAGGTGATGAGTATGTTCGTGGAATCAGATGGGATTGAATCGTTAGCGAAGTGCGGGTTGACGTCTTCGGTCGTCAAGACCAGAGTCAAGTCGGCGGCGTTGTTGAGACACGCGAGCGTGACGTCGGAAGAGGCTATGAAAAGGACTATAGACGCGAAAGTTATAGAAGTTGTGGCGACAAAGTTATCTGTGAACGTGGAAAGCGATTCATCGTCATCCTCGCTCACAGACCTCGCGCAAGAACGAGAGTCGTACGCTCGCTTGCTCTTAGATATCGCCGAACGCGTAGACTTTACGACGAACGAAGACGCCGTCAATCAGTTCAGAAGCGATGGGTTCACACAAACCCTTCGAGAATGTCGAAAGGTTATAGACGACGGTGCGAACGGGGAGAACGGCGGAATCACAGACGAGAAAGAATTTATCCTCGCCGTCGATCGCTTAAGAAACATGCTCAAATAGAAAGTAGAAAGTAGCTCTCTGACGCTTCATAATAATAAAAGGAGTTTAGCGTATTTATATAATAACACGAATACATAGTAACCGCAGCCGTAAAAAAACTGTATAAACGAATAGAACCATGCTCGCATCGTCCTCTTTGCGAAGCTTCAGCACAACTCCTCCGTCGTCGTTGTCTGAATCGTCGTCGTCGTCATTGCATGTGGAAAGGAAAAATTGCTTTCGTCGTTGTCGTCATCTTCGAAATCGAACTCGTTTCGCCGCAATCAAAAGGGAGAACGAGCGCGAGAAACGCGCATCAAAAGACGAGAGCGAAACGAAAACTGAACGTATTTACGTATCTTTCAGACGCCGTAGCTTTGCGAGTGCTTTGGCGAGTGCATTTATCATGAAAAGTAGTTCCTCGTTTGCCGGGCAAGTGATTGATTCGATGCAAAAAATGCTCGACGAAACCGACGAGTTGTTGAAAAATCCAGAGCTCTCTTCCGAGGAGAAAGAAGGTTTGGAACGAGAGAAGACGTTTTTTGAGAAGCAAATATCTCGAGTGCAAAAGAACGGCGAGTTTGTTCGAGAGCAGAAAGAACGATTGAGTAAAAGTGGGAATACGGATGAAGCGTATTATGCCTCGGGTATAAGGATAGCGGTGAAAGACGTGAAGAGTGAGACGCAGTTTTGGGAAACCGCGATGGGGATGCGAATGACGTCGATAAATGAGAAGAGCGGGGTAGTACGATTAGCTTACGGAAGGGAGACGTTGAATGAAGATGACGGCGGGAAGGCTTCGATTGAGATTCATCCTCTTGATTCTTCTTTGAATAATGGCGCAAACGATAGCAATAATGTGGTTGAAAAGTTAAAGTACATTCAGTGCACGGTGCCCTTTGGTATTCGAGTATCGAGAGTGTACGAAGCCGGCGGGGAGTTGTTGTACGGATTTGGATACTTTGATTTGCGTTCGCCAAACGGAATTCCAGTCATCGCAAGCGTTGCGAAACGAAGAGACTCTCTCGAAGCCGTGTGCATAGAATCCACCAACGTCGACGCAACAACCAACGCCATTCGAAGCGCCTCTGACAACGGCTTGAGCATCTACGACGCTCAAATACCGGAAACAAAATCCGAGGAGGACCGGAAAAAACTCACCTCGTACGTCCCTCCGCCTCCGAGAGGATCGAAGTTTTTAACCGCTTTGCAGTATCAAAAGAACAAGGACGGTTTGCGCATAGACGTCTTCCCAGACGCGGCTACTGTGAGAGCGAACATGACGTTTCAAGAAAAAGTCGCCGAAAAAGCCGAGCAACTGCGTCAAAAAGCCTTCAGTAGCGGTTCAGACGACGACGACGAGGAAGCGTCCGCCAGTGAAGAAGACGACTCGCAAAGCAACTTTGCGTTCCTCGGATTAAGAGCGGTGAGCAACGCGAACGAAACCAAAGAGGTCTCGAACATCGGCGCCGATAAATCGAACAGTTGGTCGTTATTTGTAGAATCCTTAGACGCGTTCGAAGGACGGGTGAAAGAACAGCAGCAATAATAACAAAAACACTAACAGCGATTGGCGTGTGTGGTACCACGTGTCAAAGAAAACACACTAGTACACTACCTTACTAGTTATTAGCTGATACATAAGTATCTACAAAGTCTAAAATCAAATCGCTATCGCGATGAGGCTAAAGCTACGCGCGCGAACAACAAGAAGAAACGCAATCTCAAAACACCGTTGGTGTCATCGCTCTTTCTTCCTCACCATCGCGAAACCAATCGTCGCTCCACACAAACCAATCATCGCCCCACCAATCCGCGTCAACACGTTCGCCACTAACTGTCTGTTTGTCCCACCGGGGAAGAAGAATTTGCGCACGTGATGGTCGTCGTCGATGAATGGAAGAAAGAGCAGCCATGCGGTGAGATAAAGAAAGAGTACGGATGACACAGATAAGACGAGTATACCTCGTATGGCTTCGGGAGAGTAGCGCTTCGTGGTGGTGAGCATTTCTTGTTTGTTTGTGTTTGTTTGTGTGTGAGGAAAAAGTTCGTTTTAATATACCAATATGTGAGATGAATTTTATCATTTTATGCGTGAACGCGCTAATATGTTTCTCTTTGAACAAGCAAACGTACAATCTAAATCTATCTGGTTTCAGACGGCATGCCTTCGTACACTCTCTGACGGCACTCTTTGGCGGTTTTTGGAGCGCAGTTTTGTTCAACCGGTATTCTTCTGGCAATGTTTTGCCAGTAGTTTTCGTCCTTCTTTACCGTAGCTCGCGCGTTTTCAAGCGCGACGAGCTCCTCGAAAGACCATACCGTCTTGGAGTTGTTGATGGCAACATCATCTTCTTCGACGTCTTCCTCGGCTTCTTCAGCTTCTTCGTCGATGGAGTGACCTTTTTTGAGCGCGGATGGAGGCGCGCTCTTCCCTTGAACGACGCGTTGGCCACCTCGCGTCCAGCCGACGGCTTCGCCTTCGTCCGAGGAGCTGCTGTCTTCGTCCGAGGAGTACGCGCGGTGTCGCGTTTTCTTGCGAGGTTTTGGGCCTGGCTTCTTCGCATCCGGTCGGCGTTTTGACCCTGGTTTCGGGCCTGGTTTCTTCTTCACCTTGACTTCTTCCTCCTCGCCTTCTTTGGTGGCGTCCTTCTTTCTTTTCTTCTTGGAGTCGCTGCTGCCTGGCGCTTCGTCGGCCTTGTCGTCTTCCTCTTTCTTTACAACACTCCTCCCGTTTGCAACGCAATCGTAGCAGAACCAATCGCCGTCGGGTATTTTCGAAACTTGTGGTACCAAACAGAACGTATGGAAACATTTCGTGCATCCACCGCATACGAGTAACGCGTAATCGTGGTCGCTTCGTTTGCATTGCAAGCACGCCTTTTCATTCGACGCAGCGGTTGGATTATCCACGAGCGGTGGTTGCAAGGAAGGCACTACCGGGATCATTTGTTGCACGACCGTCGGTTGTATTTGTTGCGGTTGTTGACGTTCTGGCGGCGGTGGTTGTGAATGTGACGGGCGCTTTTGTTCGGAAGGAGGTACGGAAACAGGATGCGATCTTTCCGATGCCTTGTCATCGTAATCGTTCTTAGTCTCCTCCTCGTATCTTCGCCGTTCTCGCTGGTGGTTTTCAAGGAGGTGCTGTTGGTGTACCTGCGTATCTTGCTGCGCATACTTGCGCCAACCAACCGGTCGACCGCGTTTTTTCTTCGGCTTCTCCTCTCCGGAGCGATAGTCGCCGTCGTCGTCGTCTTCCGAGTTATTCGCGCTGACTGTCTTCTTCGTCTTTGGTCCCGTTTTCTTGGCGTTGGGAGGGTTTTTCGTTCCCGGCGGCCGACCGCGTTTCTTTCTTCTCGGCGGCTGTTGTCCGTTCACGCTTCCGTTTCCGTTCGCATACGCAACTCTCTTATAATACATCTTTTCGCTTCGTTCGTCGGTTAATCCGCCGATCCAATTGTCGTTGCTTCCATCGCCGTCCATATCGAACGATTGTTCTTGTAACTTTCGTTTCTCTTCGTACCTCGCGGTGTTCGTTTCCCAGTACGGCCTCGCGGGGAAATTTTTGTTCGCTCGAGAAGACCGACGACGCCCATCTTCGAAATCGCTACTCTCGTCTAACCGGTACTGATATTCGTTGTTGGAGACGAGCGTAGCCACGATGGCTCTAGGATGATGTCCTCCATACTTTTGAGACGGCGGCGGTGTGATGCCTAAAATTTTTGAAGCCTCCAATCGCAGCTCCTCGGATTCGCGACGTCCTTTTCGAGCGCCGTTCTTCTTTGACGGTACATCAATCATCATCGTCGACTCAGATGCGCGAACGCCACCGGATGGTGACTTTCGCCTATGCGCGCCTCTCGGTTCGATGTAGACGTCGTCTTCGTCGTTTTGTTGTTGTTGTCGTCGTTGCTGCTTTTCATCCGAAGCGACCGAGTCTATTTTCCGAAAGAATCCTCTCGGCGGCGACGGTGGCTTCTCTATTTTCGGATGCGCGTCCACGTACCCACCTCTGTACTCTAACGTCTCCTTCATCGTCTCGTCGTCTTCTATTTCCTGCTGCTGCCTATTTCTATCGTTTTTGTTATTTTCTATTTGCTTCACCGGTGACGGCGACAAACCAAGCGCTCGCATCCCCGGCGACGCCTCTGGGCGTTGATTCGACGTTTTCAGCGGCGACGGCTGCAACGTAGTCCTTCGCGGTGGGCTTGTTAATGCCAATAGTGGCAATAGTGGGCTTGTTAATGCGTTTTGTTCTTGTTGTTGTTCTTGTTCTTGTGGTGCTTTTCCGGCGTCGCGCATCGGCGACACGCGTTGTTGTTCTTGTTCTCGTTGACGACGATGATGACGATGATGCTGTTCTTGTTGATGCTTCTTCGCGTACGGAAACCATGTAACCATCTTCTCCACGTGCTCTCTTTGCATTTGCATCTGCATCTCGCGTTGCTGCTCAAATCGATCATCTCTTCGTCGCGCGTCGAGGAGGAGCTCCGTCATATTTTGTGCACCTTCTTTCTCGCGAGGAGACGAGTTTTGTGCCAAAATTTCCTCTTCCTCTTCCTCCAAATGCTTTTCACGCTGCTTTTCTTCTTGCATTAAACTCTCTTTCTTCTGTTTCTTTTTCTTTCGAAAGAGGAGAGGATACGAGAAGACGATTTCCCTTTGCTCCTCTTCCTCCTCCTCGTTCGTCTCCTTCGAAAGGTGAACTCGGCCGAGCATCAAGTCGTCCAACGTGAACGACGAGGGTTTCGTTGTTTTTGTCGTCGTCGTTTCCGTCGCTTTCATCGTCCTGTTTTCGTTCGTTCGTTCGTTCGTTCGTTCGTTCGTTGTTCTTTTGCGCGCGCGCGCGCTTTAGAGAGAGCGCGTGAGTTTAAATCGGAAAACCTCTCAGAAACGAGTTCAATCTCTCGGGAATGGATTTCCCGGGGAAAACACAATTTTTTTAAAACGTGGGGGTTTCTCTTTCAAACGCTCTCTGTTGTCTCTCGCTGTTTCCTCTCTCTCTCTCTCCTCCGAAAGCGCTCGATAGTGTGCCGAGTGTGTCGTTCGTCCTTCTGCTTTCTGCTCTCGATCGATCGCAAACGATTCGCGACAACAATAAACCACCAAAGAAGGAAGGGATTGCGTTTAAAAGTTTGGAATTTAAATGAAATAAAATTTGTTTAAAGCAGCCTCCTCAGAAAAAAAGCTCGCTCTCTATCATCAGATCATAGGGAGAAAAAAGATACAAAAAAATGGAAGGAGTAGCATCAGCTGATTTGACGACAACTCTGGCGACTTTGATGAGCGAGAAAGGAGGCTTAGAACGGCTTTTCTCCCGCAAGGATAAAAACGTGCTCGTGGTTGTTGGCGCCGCAATTTCGGCGTCGTCCGCGATGATGTTGTGTTATTTCGCGTACAAAAAATCGTCCAAATCGTCGGGAAATTTGAAAAAAAGAGACTTTGTGCACGCGTTGGATTTGATACCCCACCCGGAGGGCGGCTACTTCAGAGAAACCCACAGGTCTGGGGCGACGCCGATGGCAAGTCGAGGGAAAACAGATTCGAGCGGATATTTGGTGAAAACGTCCGAAGGGAATACGAGGAACACGATGACGTCTATTTACTATTTGATTGAGGATTACCAAGGATTGGTGTGTAATAAGAGCGACCACGTGCATTATTTTCACTACGGGTGTACAGTGCTGTATCACATCGTCAATCCATTAACGGGAGAGTATTACGTGGAACGATTAGGTTCAAATTTGAGTAAAGGCGATAAACCACAAGTCGTTGTGCCTGGAAATTATTTCAAAGCGGCGACTTTAGAGAAGACGAAAAGTTTTGACTTTGCGCTTTTAGGCGAAGGCGTCGGACCCGGGTTTGACTTTCGCGACTTTGAGTTTGTGAGTGAAGAGAAGTTAAAGAGGAATTTGTCGAACAAGAGTAACTTTTTCGTTTTAGAGAGGTTGTGCAAGCCAGGCATCGAAGACACGGACAAGTTTTACGAGAAGACAGATAATAATAAGAAGAACAACAAGAATAAGAACAATACGAATAATAATAGAAATGGATCGAGCGATAAGTTGTCGAAAGGAAAAGATATATCGGCTCCCGGTTTGAAGAAAATCCCGACGCCGAAGAAAGGTGGAGGACGAAGTACCAACGCAGTAGCAGCGGCGGTGAACGGTGAAGCAAAGTCGCCACAACCACCACTCCCACCCTCGCCGCCACCTCCGAATGCGTCGTTGCGAACGACACCCAATGGTAATACGGTTTTGGC
>Ga0114997_10001291_pt1 | contig 20880 bp, 12 predicted proteins | sample ArcticOcean_MG_C_2_FD_87045 | JGI IMG/M metagenome (GOLD analysis project Ga0114997, IMG submission 87045) | Marine microbial communities from western Arctic Ocean - ArcticOcean_MG_CB4_136 | ecosystem: Environmental > Aquatic > Marine > Oceanic | place: Arctic Ocean: Canada Basin | collected...
CAAGGTTTATTACCGTGTTCTGCTTGTGCCGTGAGATGCCATTTATTATGAAGGTAAACGTGCGATTCAACAAACAATCCCTTTCCATTCGTTAATAAGATTTTTCTTCCGCCGTGACTAAGGGATACGGATATTCCAAATTCTTCAGCTGAATCGTCGTCTTTTAACATAAATATACTTTGACCAAGTGCCGTCCATTCATCGTCGATTAAATGGTACACTGCGGCTCTAACATTAATTTTCGGGAATATATCAGGGTACAAATCACTTAACCTTTCGTGAGGATAACACAGGCCCTCGGAAGCTACGTGGGAATTCGTTGTTATACTAAAATGGCCTAGATTATCGAAGGGTAGAGGGGTCGTGTTGTTTTCTAAATCTTCGATCAATTCATTCAATTTTTTACACGGCTTTGAAGGGTAACATACACCGTTTGATCCGACGGATACGATATCGCCATTCCCGTTTAATGACACCGAATGTCCAAATTCCTCATTCTTCGCCCTGCCGTATATTGACCCAGTCAAGGACCATGCACTGTTTGTATATGTATACACAAACACCCCTCCAGTGTCCACACCTTCGCTTGTAATTTCATTCGGAGATCCGATAGCAATCGTATCCCCTTCGTCGTTCAGTGATAGAGATGTACCAAAGCCAACCGTCCCGTTTTCAATAACCTCGTGTGACCATATAAGCGTATCCTGGCCTTGCGTATACACACGAACCTGGTTCATACCCGAAATAGCAATAGTGTTTCCTGGACCTGAAATACCTGAAATGACCGCGTTTTTCACAGGATACGATATCGATTCTCCAACTTGAGACCATGCGTCATCGATACCCTTTTCATACACGTATACGGTAGATGTTACTTCACAGACAATTACGACACAGTCTCCCGTATTATTCATATCGATTTTTGAAATATTCTGGACTGGAATGATATTCTCTCCGTCTTTCCACACGCCTTCAGAGTTCGAAGCGAGTATAGTATCTCCGTCAACACTTACCACTACAGAATCGTACGCCCCATTAATTTCACTATCAGAACTATCAGAACTATCAGAAGTGATCGTTTTCAAATACTTTGACGATACGATTGCGGGAAGTTCGGGAACGACGCGGTGAATTAAATTCGCATAATCATACACAAATAACGTCATCTCCTCGGAGGAAGTAGATATATCGTTTTCTATATCATTATTTGAAAAAAACGACGTATCTACTTCCGTGGTGGTAGTCACGTCGTCAACTATGAATTTTGTACATTTCTGAAGTTCTTTGTAAAATGTCTCCTTCACCGTATAGTTGACATCCGCGTCGCCGTAAACTTCCACGTTCCACTCCCCCAGACTCTTCAACTCGTCCCTTTCCGTGTCGGTGAAATTGACACTGTTCTGTATCTCTCCATGCAAGGAAACGTACTCCCAATTTCGGTTCAATATCAACGCATCTTGTTTTTGGATATCATCTTGCGTGAACAACTCGTTACTTGGATATTTACGAAACCCTTTTAGAACTACGTTATCCGTTCCTTCGGATATCATTTCATTTTTAAAGAAGAATATAACAAGATCCTGGAGTTCGTCGTATGCGTGCAAGTTAACAACGTTTTTCAAATACTCACCGATAATCAGCCCCCCAATTTCAATATCATTATATTCTGCAAGTGAATTATCTAATTTATCACTCAATTCAGTGTTTAGAGTATCACGGACATGTTCTAAATTATACTCAGCGCTTTCCACTTTAGACGCCAAGATACTCCTTTTATACCCAGAATACAACCTGTTGCCGTGTAAAATAAACAAATCGTCAGAAGAAAATACCTCGTTACCGATGGAATCTCTTTCAGAAGAAATATTGATCTCGTCGAATGAAAACCCGCGGTGTTTACCTAAATACATATAGGATATGCAATTATGCGAAGGGAACGATCCGTCGACTATGTATTCGTCTGTTATAGTAGAAGCATCTGGGGGTAAATAGCTGTCTTTTACATGTGCGTTTAATTTAAGCCTTAGCGCTTCAGGAATCTTCATTGATCCGAGTTCAAATCTATTCCGTGTTACTCCGTTCATTTATTAATTACGTATAAATTTTTTCACGTGACTAAGTATGAATAATATCGCCTGTTTTATATGCCACAAACCCAACGAAGTATTACGTTCGTTTATCGAATCAAATCAACCCTTGGGGTATACGTTCTGTGTACTGGTTGACGATAATACGTGGAAAAAAACGAAGAAATGGGACAAGGTGGATATCATTCAAATCGAAGAGTCTGTGTGTGCAAACTATTCTCCGACGTATGATGATGATTTCATCAAGGTACGATTGAAAGGAAGATGCGGTGGATGGTCCAAGGCGATGTATCATTTTTCCCAATTAAAAGGTAAATGGGATCACGTATGGTTTATCGAGGACGACGTGTTCCTTGAGAATGCACGCACACTGGTAGATATTGATATACAGTACGAAAAATCCGATGTCCTTGTGTCGAATATGATCAGAGAACAGTGTAAGTGGGAGCATTGGCCGAAGAATAAAGAGTACGATTCTTTTTCAAAGAGCATGACGTCGTTTTTCAAACTGAAGAAGTTGAAAATGCACCATACCATGCATTGCAGCGTCCGTTTATCAAGTAATATACTTCAGCGTATTGGGAAATTTGTCGAGAAATATAAAAGATTATATTTTTTAGAATATTTTATTCCTACGTTTGCGCATTGCGGCAAGTATACGATACGTCATCCGCGGGAAATGCACGGTATCCATTGGAACACTGTGTGGAAAAAAAAGGACATCGAAAAAGGACACATGTACCATCCCGTCAAGGAGACGTCCGTACAGAATCAATGGAGGACTGAAGGGGTGAGCGATTTAATAGACGAACTTATTTCTCCCGTACACTTGGATGCTGAGAAACGCACCGTGTTCCTTAAAGCATACGATACGTTAGAAACGTACAGAAACTCTATCGGTGATAAGAAATGGGACGCGGATAAAACGACCAATCCGCTTTATCCGAAATTCAACCAAATGCTGTACACGGCTGGGGACGAGGATCAGGTGAATCGTCGCGTGTTTATAGGGTTTCTCAGGGAATTGAGTGATAAAATACGTTCGAAAGCATCTGCAAAGGAAATTAATGATTTCTGGAATCGTATTACAGTGTTCAGGAAAACGTTCGGGTATTTATTCCACGAATTCAAAAAAGGAATCATCGTCGTTATCAGGAATAACACGTTACAGACATTCTTACCGTTCAGTAACGCGAACTATCGAAATAAATTTTACGTTAATCTTGGCCTGGATACACAGGACGAAAGGGAGTTGCGCGATATAATGAAATTGGAAGAGCGGATTGAAAACGAGGACGATATGGACGTTGTGGATCAATTGAGAAGACAGATGTCGAAATTATCTCGGAATAACGCAAAAAGGTTTCGCGTGATTATGAAACAGTACGGGTTTGACGCAAGAACGAATACTAACCGTTGGGAATGGTACGGGAATAATTGTCTACTGCGCAACGAATGGCCTAAATACGAAGGGGATAAGTTGTACAACGTTTACTTGAATTTTTTTGAAGAACTTGTGAAGAATGAAAAGGTAGATGATTGCGAGTTCTTCTTGAACATACGCGATTTCCCCGTATTATGTTCTGAAAACAAAGACGGGACGCGAAATCAGCCGTACAATTACGTATTTCCTATGGGAGCTACTATTGATAAAAAATACAACGGAGATCATGCGAGAATCCTAGGGTATGCTAGCGCGGAGGGGTTTGACGATATTGTTATCCCGTGCGCGGACGACTGGGCAATTGCTACAAATAAATTATTCCTAGGACCTGGCGAGCACTATCTCAATTTCAAGGACTTGGTGCGACCCGAGTGGAAGGATAAGTTAAATAAAGCGACGTTTTACGGAAGCGCTACGGGGTGCGGAACGACGGAGGAGGATAATTTAAGAATACGGATGGCTGAAATGGGACAGCGTCAGCGTGAATACTTTGAAGTGTACTTGACAAACGCAAACGCGCGAGTGAAGGTGGATATACACGGCGCGCCTAAATTCAAACGCAGTAATGCGTATTCTCTATCTAGAAGTATCACGACAAAGCGTCAATCGCTAGAGGAGAAAGCGGCGTTCAAGTATATCCTTAATTTAGACGGACACGTTTCCGCGAATCGGTTATTATCTGAGTTTGGTATGGGATCTCTCGTGTTGTACGTTGATTCTTCAAAGTATAAGTGCTGGGCTAGGCAATTCATAAAGGAGGGGGTTCATTATAAAAGTATACGCGAAGATCTGAGTAATGTTCATTACATCATGAAAAAAGGGAAGAGGGCGAAGACCGACGAAGAGTACCGGAAGATAAGCGATAATGGGATGAAATTATTTTCCGAACTGACTACCGTTGATTTTCAACTGCGCCATGTAGCAGATACGTTGAATACGGTCCATGAAATCAATAGTACACACAAGTGGAAGAAAACAACTTCATTGGGAGTTGTTGCAGTGTTCAGAGCGAGAGGCGAGTCGAGAAGTGCGCGCAATAAACAGTGTACTACATTTATACATCTCATGAGAAATCTTTTATCTCTGTTAACAAAGGAGATGTGTATATATATCATTGAACAAGTGGATGATAAACCGTTCAATATAGGCGCATTGAAGAACATTGGATTTGATGTTTCGAAGAGGAAACATGATTATTACTTGTTCACGGACATCGACGCCATTCCTGACGACGAATTACTTTTGTATCATAGTTCTAAAATAAAAAACAGTCCCATGCTGATGGCGCACCGTGGAATTCGATACAACAAGTACATCCTACCGATGTCTGTTTATTTTTCAAGGGAAGATTTCGTTAAGACTGGGGGGTATCCTATGAATTTCTTTGGCTGGGGCGGCGAGGACGATCTGTTAGGTATACGTTCATACAGAACACTAGGTAAATACAAGTATATCCCTCGTAGCGGTAGAATCATTGATATAGAAATGGACGCGGATGGGGAACGACTTGACGTAGTTAAGAAAAAAAAACAGGTCGAGAATGAAATCGAAACTCGTAAATGGGAGAAGGTTAATGCGGAGTTGGAGAAGAAATCCGCCAATGATTTGAAAAATATAAGTGAAAAGTACACCACGTGTTCGAAGATATGTATACACGACAACGTATTCCAGTACAAGATCCGGTTGACGTATGATGAAAAAATCGACCATTTAACAACAACCTCGGTGCCGCCAAAGTACGAAACGTTAGCTGGAAAAAAATATTAAGTAATAAGTACGAGAAAATGATGAATACCAAGAATAGTCTTTCTCGCACCAAAAAAAAGTCTCAGAAGAAAAATAAAGTCTGTGAGAATTTAATTATTTGTTGTGCGGGGGATGGAAGTCTGCATTTAGAATCGTGCGTTGATTTCCATACGTGCGTGATGTATTACGGGAAGGACGAAATGATTGGGAAAAAGTACAAGGAAAAATGTAATTATTTCTTTGAAATGAAAGGATGTAAGTGGCAGCTTGTCGCGCACGCCATACAATCGCTTGTGGATACGGGGGATTATTCAAAGTATACGTACGTATGGCTACCGGACGATGACATATCGTGTTCTAATGAGAAAGCGGTACGATTATTCGATGCGATGCGCGTACTAAAGTGTGATATAGGACAGCCGTCCGTGTGTCCCCCAAATGTACCGAGGAAGGGTATACTGAGGGGGGTAAGTATAAAAAGCGGGAAAATATACATTAAACCCTGGATTAATAAGGATGATTTGAAGCATTACGTAAGCCATTATGAATTATTACCACGCGATAAGTCGAGTAAAAAAGTTGTGCGGTATATGAGTAACATTGAGGTCCAGTGTCCTATTTTCCTTGCCACGTTTTTAATGAAACTGTACGAAGAAGTTCTTGGAAACACGGAAGTGAACACGGAAGGGTTTATATGCAGCGGATGGGGATTAGAGGGTATTTGGCGGACAATGACATCTAAACCCATGGCACTTATCGATTTTATAGACGTGGTACATAGTCGGAAATTATCCTACTATAATTCAGATAAGAATTATGATAATTTCTACAAAGTGCACGATAACAATCCGTGGGTTGAGATGAAAAAATTGCACGATATGTACGGGAAACATACTGGGAAAAGAATAAAAAACGTAAAATATTACACAATAAATAGTGAAACGTTACGTTGAGTTATCCAGAAACCCCTCCAAGTATTCTGATCTGGGTAATTCTGTCAATGATGACCGCCGACTACGTTTCCAACTTCGTCGCATGATACCTTCAGATACCCAAAGCGATATCGTCGATACAAAAAGGTACCAAATTCCTGGTCCAATACTTGTATTCGCCACGAAACATTTCATACCGCACGCGTTCTCGGCAATAGCATCTGCGAGTCCAGCAAACTCAATGGATGTAACTAATAATGCTGCGAATAGGACGTCTACGGTGCACCACGAGAAAATATTTCTCGCATACGCGGGAGTTTTTTCGTTTGCAAAAACCCAAGCTCCCGCGTATACGAATAAAGAAAACCAACTCAATACCGCCATAAGTAAAATAATGTATACCATCCCTGCATCCTTTGCTCCGTTAATTAGTTCATACGTTGTCGATATGAGAGAGATATCCCTTATTTTCTCCTTCGTAAGTGCTGTGAATATCAAATGGACCGAGGTAACGTAAATACCGATAGTTGCCGTGAGTAATGATAAAAGTATACAGAACGTGTGCAAGATTTTATCTTTTCGACTAATCGCGTACGTTTTCTCTTCACTTCCTATGTGGATCATGTACTGACTAATAGCCCCCGTGGCAATAATAGCAAATGAAAACATATACATCCCCCCCTTGGCTTGGGGTATAATTTGTAGTATAATATTTCCTACGATCGGTTCGTCCCATGAAAAGATCGTCGTCAGTAAACACAGGACGAACATGTCGATAAAGGCCCATTTATTGATTATATCCGTCGCTTCAAGTAAACGCACGCGTGTTTTTGTTTCTAAAGATTTGTTCCAGCAAAGGTACAGGATTCCTAGTTTCACGTAGGGGGCGATGACTGAAAATGTTATGATTAAAAAAATCAACATATACGCCCGACCCGTGGCACAGCGTTCTATACTTGTTTTAATACTGAAATCGAGGGCGCTTTTTGTAATCTGAGTACTGTTATTGGAAACAATGTATTCCATTTCTAACAGGGTGTGTGTATGAATCCATAGGAAGAATCCGATTAACATTGTAATGAATATATTGACCGCGTTCTTTATTATATTTGGTACACTGTTCTTTAAAATACTTAGCATGGAATAACCGTTCGATGCAAATATATAATTTAAAACGCGGTCGTGAAAAAAAAGATCGTCGTTGTAATTATGTCGTTTCAATTTAGGATATATTCGAAGAAGGACTGTTCTTATTGCACCAAAGCAAAGAAATGGTTTACTGAAAATAAATTCAAATTCAAAGAAATTTGTCTAGACGACGACACTGAGCGAAAAAAGTTTTACGAAAAGACGGGTGTTTCAAGCGTTCCTCAGATATTCATAGAAGAATCGTATATAGGGGGGTACTCTGACTTAATGAAGTATGAACGAGGGTTCACCACTGGCGTATTATGTTTAAGTGAGACGTACAAACCATTTAGGTACCTGTGGGCGTTTGATTTGTCGCGTAAACACGAATCTGTACATTGGATCGAGGATGAATTGGATTTGAACAACGACGTGAACGACTGGAAATCTGGTAATATGAGTTCTATGGAAAAAGAATACGTTACCCATATTCTCCGTTTATTTACGCAATCCGATGTAGCCGTTGGTCAGAATTATTACGAGCAGTTTTTACCAAGATTCCGCAACAATGAAGTGCGAAACATGCTGGGTTCATTTGCCGCGCGAGAAGCTATTCATCAGCGCGCGTATTCCATGCTGAACGATACACTTGGCCTGCCTGATTCAGAATACCACGCGTTTGTTGAGTATGAAGAATTGTCTGAAAAATTCGATTTCATGACAAACGCCGATCCACATACCCTGTCTGGTTTATCCCTGTGTCTAGCAAAGTCGGCGTTCAACGAGGGAGTTTCGTTGTTTGCATCGTTTGTCATGCTTCTTAATTTCCAAAGGTTTGGTAAGATGAAAGGTATGGGTAAAGCCGTGGAGTGGTCGATCAGAGATGAAAATATGCACGTCCAGGGTATTGCTGGGCTATACAAGGATTACATGTCCGAACACGGGTATCTGAATACGAGCGAACACAAGGAGCAAGTGTACGATATTGCTAGGAAGGTTGTGGAATTGGAGGATAAATTCATTGAATTGGCGTACACTCTCGGTAACTGCGAGGGGTTAAAAAAGGAAGATGTTAAAAAGTACGTGAGGTACATTACGAATCAGCGATTAAACCAATTGGGTCTTCCATCGATATACGAAGAAAAAAAGAATCCATTGAGTTGGGTTGAATGGATTATATCTGGCGCGGATCATACGAATTTTTTTGAGAACAGGGTCACAGAATACGTCGTTGCGGGCTTGAAAGGGGAATGGTCGGAATGCTATGAAACGCAACTTAAGTCTAATTGAGGTTATAAATCTCAGATGATCCCAGTGCACGTATCTTCCAGTTATAATAACGGAAAACGATATACAACCAGTATACGCAAGGAGCGTAATTTAAAAACATTGATCATCCGAGGATCGGGTATTTCTATGGCCGATAAAGGGGATATATTAGGTATGTGTGAGGCAAATAGGGTTACTAAATTGGTACTGAAGTTGAGTATATTGAATTCGGGTGTACTGTATGATATTATAAGGGACTATAAGTGGAAAAGGGTGTGTTTACACGTAAAGAATTTATTTACCCCCAATCACGTAAATAGTCTTATATTTGCTAGAAACGTCCAGAGATTGGAGATATATTGTGATAAAGACGTGGGTTCAAATTTCCCATTTTCTTTACTAAAGGGTTTAATAAAAGGGAACTGGGTAACACTGAAGATTGTCGGTGTGAATCCATTGGATTCCGATAGTGTCGTATTCAATCAATGGTCGTCTATGTATGACTCGGTCAGCAAACCTCGTATGAAAACATTCATACTAGATAAAGCAGTTGTCGGTAGAAAAATCCCCGTTTTATTATCAAAGTGTGGGTGGAACACTTTAATCAATGGGGAGAAGGTTTCTAAAATTGACACACTTCTTATTAAAAGGGTAAAGGAGTTGAATATAAAGGACGACAGTGAATTCTTTGAGAGAGTAGGCATGTTATCGTCTCACGAACAGACGTCATTCTACAAAGAGTTGGACGAACTGTTGGATGAGAAGAAAAAGTCTGGAGATTCGCGGTCTTGTTTCATGTACGACTTGATTGCTTCTTCTTTACCTCCTAAAATAAAACTTAAATACGGCCAGGCGTACAATACGCTTCTAAGTAAAATAGAAAATACACCTGCTTGCTCCTCTGAATTAAGTAAAACGGTGGACCAGTTTACATTTTTATCCCAGCTCCCCATGAATACAAATACGACGCGTTTTGTAGATATCCCGGAAATGGAGAATCAGTTAAACGGACATGTGTACGGTCTTCACAAGGAAAAGAGGAAAATTGTATCTCATTACATACGTTCTAATTTACAAAAATCGTCAAGCAAAACATTCGGCGTCTTACTGGTGGGACCACCTGGAGTTGGAAAAACCCACTTGGCCTCGAGTGTAGAGAAATCAACGGGAAGACCCTTAATTAAGGTGTGTTTAGATGGCATGAAGGATACGAATTTATTGAAGGGTCATTCTTTCACGTATATAGGTTCAAAACCTGGGATTATTGCCCAAGAGTATAGCAGGTGTGGGACAGAATCCCCCATTTTCCTACTTGATGAATTGGACAAAGCGGATAGATCTATACAATTATGTCTGATGCATTTACTCGACCCGTCTAGAAATTCTGAATGGATTGATAATTTTCTCCCTTCGTGTCCGATCGATTTATCTTCATGTTTTTTCATTCTTACTGCAAATGATACCAGTTGTATAGATAAGATTCTTTTGAACCGACTGACGGTTATTCAAGTTCAGGATTACTCCTTCGACGAACGGGTTGAAATAACAAAACAGTACATATGGGGGGATGAGTTGCGTGAAGTGGGGATGGGGGCGGATAACTACGTCCTGACCGAAGAGTGTTTGAAAATAATTGTTCAACGTAGTCTAAATGATCACGGTGTGAGGTATATTATACGAGACATACGAGATATAATTGATTCTCTGTTATTGATAAAGTCTCCAAAATTACCAATGATTATATCGGAAACTCGTATTCGTCGATGTTTACAGAGCAAGGCCGGCGACAATGTAGCAAAATATATGTATACTTGAACGTATTTATATACTATAATCTACATGACTAAACTGAGACAGAATACTGCTGTTTTATTTTCCTTTGGAAGAGGCAACGCTTCGAAACACGTACTTTTGATCCCTCATTTCCAACACACGAACATACCGTGGAATGAACCGGTCCATATACAGAATCCTGGTTGGTATTATTGCGATGATCGAACAAGACCCGTGGAATCTATAAATATTGGCGATAAAAAGGACTACGTTCTTGGGTTATCGGTATCTAAACGGGGTGAACCTATTTATTTCCGAAACAACGCCGTATGGTATTATGAAAACGGTACTGTGTGTGAAGAAATTAGTGATATCAATGGTAAATTACTAGATCGCGGATCTTTGCAATCCTTTTACAAAGATGGTCAGTATTTGGACTGTAAAGTAGTTCGAATGAGGGAAACGTTACAAGCGCGGCACGTATACAAATATCCTATATTCAGATGCATTAAACATCAGATATCATTTATAAATAGTAAATTAAAGTTCACGGATGTTTCACGAATAGGGTTTCATATTAAACCCATTCCTTTCAATAACGTGGTGAGTATTGTGTTATGGTGTTGTATTAAATTCAAAAGGGGTGGGGTGGTGTTGCATGTCGATTTTATTGAATACTCCATCGAACAGGAATTGTTGAATAAATTGAAACTGTTTGTAAAGGAAAAGGCGGGAGTGGATACGTGTATATCGTGTATTTTCAGAGATACTGGTAAAAGTACGACTACGGGTAAAGTAGAAGATATTATTTCTATTAAATATTACCGCTGACGAAGTTTCAGTATAGTATGTTTAATTACTTTCAATAGTGTTTTTAATTGTTTTTCCTTCTTAACATCTTTATATACACGAGGAAGTTCCATCATCAGTTTGTTTAGCTTGTATTTTTTACGACAAACTATATCATTTTCTACTCCGTATTCCTCAAATGCGTTACCGAATTGTTTTGCGGCATTTGCCATTATGTAATAGTACGTGTGTGGATATTTCTTGTATATATGTGTACAATAATGATTCATAAGTGAAGCCGTGTGCAAATAGTCAAATTCGCTTCCATGAAGGACAGAAGAGTGGATCTTATTAGGCCCGATAAGTTCGAGCATGCAATATTTGTTGTAATTCGCGTACAAGAATGACAATGGTTTGTTCGGAACTTTAACTCTCATATCTTCAAAAGATGCGTACTTTGTAGGATATATATGCTGTTTGTTTATTTTAATCTTAGGGAAACAAAACGTGTGGCAATCAAATGATGGATTCATATCGGCATCGTACGGTGCCGAGAATGCAATTTTTTTAGTATTCTTGTACTCTTCCATTACAAAAAGATCCACATACGCTTTGTTTTTATAGTATATTTTAACCCCAACTACTTTTACTTCAATCCATGTGAAATCTTCGTGTATTGAATTGTAATAGGCGAGATTGTCGAGTATTCTCAGATAAGATTTTTTATCGATACCGAAATCCATATCAAGATCCCACGGAATAATGCCTCCATGTCGCATCGTTCCAAGTAGCGTACCACCAATTGCGAAATAATTTACATTTGTCTGGTTCAACAGTGGAATCACATGTTTTGCGCATTTATATATCGTTTCCAGCATGATAGGATCGTATACAATATCTTTTTGTATTTGGATATGTTTAGGTATATCGTGTGTATTGTCGCATACACGATATTTCCGATGTTTGTCATTGATAATCATTAGTAAAAAGGTTAGTACATAATAAGTCCGACTTTATTACCGCGTTTATTCGATTATCATATATATCACATCCAATAATAAAAGGTATTTGCATTTCGATGAACACGGATAGTATTAGATTATATGCGCACGAAGTGTCCGTAAACATTTTAGGTACAACATTCTGGGCGTCGTGTTTTATGTTATGGACTCTTGTTCCTATAATAATGATCATAATACCCATCATGTTCCCTTTTTTACTCACATCAATTATCGTATTGGTTTCCTCATTACGAATGCTCGTATACCCGCTCAGGGCTTTAATCAGTCCTAGGTCTTTAATCAGTCCTAGGTATATCATGACAATGTTTAACGAATATAACGTGAAATATTATAACTACAAAACAGTTGTCCTTGGCGAATTAAACCCGGACGAATCATACTTATTCCCTTGTCATCCGCACGGAGTATTCACGGTAATGACAATTATGTTTTACTCCTGGCTGTGGAGTAAAAAACATCTTACATGTCTCGTCGTCGCGCCAACCATGCTATGGATGCCTGGGCTAAATTTATTCCTTGGGATAGCTCACGCCTTTACGTCCAATAAAGAAGAGTTTCTAAAACGTATGAGCGCGATTATGGACAAGAAATCATCACTAGTATGGTTACCTGGAGGATTTGAAGACGTGGTTAACGTTGAATGTAAATACGAAACAATTAGTGTACCGTATGGTTGGATTAAGTATACATTAATGCACGGATGCAACGTTGTTCCAGTATACCATTTAGGCGAACACGATTCCCTTCGACTTATTAAACTTCCATTCCAAGCTTTACGACGTTGTTGGAGTAAACGAGTACAATTTCCTTTTGTAGCTCCGTATATCAATGGGAAATATGGATTACCGATTCCAATATTTAAGAAAACTCCTATCACCATCATAGGCAAGGCCACTAAGTTTCCAGAAATCGCCAATCCGACGAAAAATGATATAGAAAAGTACAGAAATATTTATTGTGAAAAATTAAAGGAAACTATTTATAAAGGAAGCCAGGGGACTGGATATGAAGGAATAGTTGTGCGTATTATAAATTAAATTTAATTCTGGGCGATGATTGTCATGAAACTTAATCTAATAGTTGTCAGAAAAGAAGATAGAGCGTTGTACGATATCGCGCGGAATTATCACGGCGACGCGGGGTACGATTTGTACTGCACGGAGGACATGTGTTTCTTGCCCGGTAAAACGGGTAAAGTTAAAACGGGGGTTACGGGGATACCGGAGGATAAACTTCAATCATACATGCTATTCCCTAGATCCAGTATATACAAGACCCCGTTGCGATTAGCCAATAGTATTGGTTTAATTGATTCGGGGTATAGAGGTGAAATTATAGCCGTGTTTGATAACAGGGGTACAGAGGAATATACCGTCAAACGAGGAGACCGCCTTGTTCAACTCGTGGCATTCAACGGAAGACCTTTAGACATCGAATTATATTTCGAGAATCCAAATAATTCCGCACACGGTTTGCGTGGAAATTCCGGATTTGGAAGCACAGGGTTATAATTACGCTTCGTACAGGGAAAAATGTATCACAATAGAGTTGGTAAATCTGCCCCCGATACGATACGGGGGTATTGTTTTTTTACAATTTTTCGGGATTCTCGTGTACATAGTTAATTTACCGGATTCGGATAGGCGCCATATTTCTATAGGACGTCTTAAGCGGGCAGATATAAGTTTCAACTGCTTCTCCTCATTAATCCAAGTCAATCTTGTCCCAAGCACCAGGTAATCAAGTATATCCTTATTGACCCGCTCTTTTTTTAGTTCTAGGGTTACGATATTTTTCAAAAATATCGACCACGATTCAACGCTATTCCTGGGGAGTATGAGTTCTTTCCTATTTTTCCAATACGGCAGGTACTCGTACTCGTACATTGCCCGCGCAAGAGTGGTAAATAAAGGATCTCGGTCGCTCTCCATCGTATTCTCTATAATATACTTTCCTATCCTTCGGATATTTTTAGAATTGAATATTTTCGAAATGCACCGCTCCCCCCCATCGTTTTCAATATTAACTTCCCGAACGTCCCTTTCATTTAACTCCACGTTCCGTATATAGGATTTTGTGTTATCCTCGGTAACTATATTACTGAACTTCATCCTTCTAACTTTCCTCCGTATATATTCCGAGCTTATGGCGCTATCCAAGTACATCTCTCCTCTTTTCAAGTTAACGTGACTGTAGTCAATTACATTTTTTATATGATACGTCTTCTCCTGTAACAGTTCATTTCTGAACAGGGTATCTTCAAGTAATCCCGCGACACCTTTCTTCAGAAATATATTTTTGTTCTTTTCCAGAACTGTCAAAAGACATTTCTTATTGTGCCAAATACAATGCTGGGAATCCCCGCAACTATTCTTCGAGGTTATGCGCTGGCATAAGATTCTTTCATTCCTTTTAACATAATCGTCCACCCTGAACACTATTTTTGGTATTGTTTTCAGAAACGAATCTAGTCGAGTAAAAATGCCATAAATTATGCTAAACTTTTTATCGTATGTTATATCCGTATTATCGAGTAAGCTCAGTATCTCCGCCTTTGTCTTTGACGATTTTGAGATAGCTTCGCTTAAATGCATGTAAAAAAGGGTTTCACTTTCATGATCAAACCATCCCCTTTTAAGAATACTGTTCTCAACAATGCGATTTTCAGAAATCAACTCCTCAATCCCTTCCGTAGAATTTCGTTGAACTATTCTATTGAAATTGCGTTTTGATGATTCGCGTGATTTAATTGGAACGGTGAGATTGAAATCACTTCCGATGGAGCACGGCTTCCCGTTTTCGTCCACAATTAACACCCAATCCCCCCACAATTCAAGAATCCTGGCAGGAATTAATTCTTTATATGATTTCACCGTATCTTCGGCGTACTTTACATATTTATTTATATCAGCATACGGAAATGTTTTGATGTGAACCGTCTTCCCCCCGAATTTAAGCGCATGTTTTATACACGGACTCGGAAATACAGGAAGAATTGTATTGTCTTCTAGGACAATATAGACACATTTATTACCCCGGGTACTTATTTGCCCTTTCACTTGTATGTCGTATTTATGGTATAAAATGTTCACAATACTTAATCCAAATAGGTAATTCTTCTTTTTCAAGAATATCTGATCTTTTGATAACGCCATGTCGACAAGCTCGTTCCCATGCGCCCAATTGCGTACCCTATTAAATGCGTTATTTTTCAGTGAAAATACTCGATGGATGTCTAGTTTATCCTTTCCTATTGCTTTACTCACGCAACAAATAGGATTGTAATGATAGTACGTATCGTTAAACCGGCGTACCATGATAATATGTTTCTCGGCGAAATGCCAATACGAGTGAGCAAAAAATGGCGTGGGTTGCATTACGTAATTCCCGTTGACTTTTTCATCAAGAATAGTTATGGATACACAAAACTCCGTAATTATATCGCATACGTAATCCCGTATTGTCGCATGGTCAAGTTTGATTCTCTTTTTTATATCACTAACTGTTATTTGTAACGCATAAGCGGTTGCGAAGAGAAACGAGTCAAGAGAGTATTTACAGAACGGCGTACCTATCATGTAATAATACTCGCTGCTCTGTAATATATCAGTCCCGCTTTGACCGCCGTAAGATACACTGGATTCGAAATTAACCATTTTATTAAACAAACCGTTAATCACGCACAATCTTCCTGGATTTTGTCTCATGGATGGTACAATAAGTACGCGTAACATGGCCGAGTATACTGGTTTTATCAATACATCTTCCCCGTGTACGATTTGTCTATCCGCCTTTCCAGAACAACGGTCGTATATACCCTTTCTATGTAAAGCGACGGATTCTGATTGAGGTTTCAAGGTACAACACGGCAAACAACTATCACTCTTCCTCGTACCATGAAATCCGATATGTTTATATTTCCCCGTAATACTGGGCTTACATACCCAATAATTCACCACACCCTCCGCATTTTTGTCCTCTGTTATTTTAGGCAACGCAAGTGTTTTTCTGAATTTACCTTCAATTTGTCCCTCATAATCCCCACCACTGTTTTTCTTCATCCCTAATTCAAGAACCTGTTCTTCAGTGAGTGCGCTAGGCTGAAACGGAGCTTGGCATAATCTCGGATATACACCTTTTTGAACTCTGAGAGGGTCCATGGTGACTAGCGTATTTAGATTTTCGTTCCGTTTAAGTTTAGTCTTCCTTACGTTCAAATTATCACTAAACCTTTTCACGGATTTCATTTCATTATCCAACCCTTCTCGAACCTCCTTTCTTTTATCAGTCTTCCTAATATAAATCCCGTCGTACTCTGATAATAAGGAGGTGATGATATAATACACTTTACTCAAATCCCTCTGATTTTTTGCCCCCTTTATGGTTATTTTAATCGGGTTTTGTCTGATATATATATTTATGTGTTGGATTTTATCAGCATACAAAGCATTTCCTTGCGTTTTATACCCGCTCAATGTTTTTTTTACTTCATGAACACATTTGCCCGCCTCTGCTAATGAAATAAAATACTCCCTGCTTATTTTCTCCTTTAGCTCCGTTTCGTCGATCCCGCTATTGAATAAGGAAATAATTCGATTTTTTTTATTATCCGGTAACTCGAAATCTTTCACCTTAACATAAATTAAATTCAATACCCCGTTTTTATTACTACACCTATAACGCAACCATGGATGAAATAGACGAACGATGTTCTGAAATTTTCCTATGTCAACATACGCGTTTTTATAGTTCAATGAAAGGGACGATTCTACGAAATAAGATACAAGATCTTCCGCTCGGGGATATTTCAACTTGTTCATGGTGTTTGTCTTGTTCACTTTATCAATAAGCAACTTCATACTCATGACGACAAGTTGCGTTAAATCCGAAACACATCCCTTTTCAAACTTTCTCCTAATAAGACGCACGTCGACGTCGAATTCGTTTATTGTAACACGCATCCAAACCTCTTTCTTAGAATCAAGTGAAATTCTAAACACGACCCCCACCCCCTTTATTTTATGTTTACTCCATTTTTCGATAATATCCGCGGAGTATTTTTCGAAAAATGGTTTGTATAATTTGATACTGTTACCCTCTCTTAATAATTGGGAAGCGGGTATGTTGTTAGTCAGTGTAGTATTATTGAACATGATCAAGAAGTCCTCCTTTGAAAAAAACGACCCATGCTTCCACGTGAATTTAATTTCCCGGATTTTTTCCCTTCCCAACACGCGCCCATCCCTTGGCGTACTTGTGACATAATTTTCACACTTTATTTTCAAATTCATATCCTCCCTGCTTTTATCCTTGGGTTCGAGGTGACTATTACTTTTAATCGAATTATAATCATCCGAGGTTATCCAAGGGAAATAGTATGAAACATATGCATTGAAAAATACTTTCCATTCCCTGCTATTCCCATTCCGCGCCGATTCGTGCGCGAGTTCAGAGCGAAGATGCGAGAAGAATATTTCATGACAATGTATGTTCATATCCCATAAGATATCGTACCTTTTATCCGAAAAAAGTAAATTATAATTATCCGAATCAAGTGCAGCGCAAATATCACTTGTTTCCCTGAAACTCGTCGACGTCCATTTATTGAATTCAAATTCTGGGTTATCCACATCTCGCGGAATTCGTGGCGTATTGTCCCACGTCTTACCCGAAACCGCGTCAATCCATTTATGTGTAAGTGATTCATATTTCTTGAGTCCGTTGGAATCATACCATGCAAACACAGACCGAGGTACTATTTTTTTCCCAATATCAGGCATCCGACATATTTTTTTCAAAACATCTCGGATAACTTCGTCGTCGTGTATACTGAAATCATACACGTACGTTTTCTCATACGACTCCGCCATAGAGTACGAAAACCCCTGTATATCCCTGTCGTCGGAAGCGTCGTTCTCCCTGTCGTCGGAAGCGTCGTTCTCCCTGTCGTCGGAAGCGTCACTTTCATTGTCCAGTAATTCTTTTATACTGGAAACACCCTTTGTAGATTCGACTATCTCCTCCTGGATATCATCCCGTATTTCAATCGCGTCGCTTCTATTTATGTGATCATTCAACCAAAAGTATTCAAACCATTTCTTCCCGTAATACCCCACAAGAGTCTTCTTTTCTGAAGATGAAAGAGATGACAGGGATTTATTGTATGGTACTTTTTTAATTTTCTCCAGTATCTTCTTGATACTACCAGGTGTATTCCCCAAAACAACATACACCTTATACATCCGCTTCCCGTTTTCGTCCTTTTTTGTGTATACACATTTCATTGGTCTTATGAATGGGTGCATCTTTTTCATCTATCATACACTGGAGAAAAAATTGCATCACGTTTTTCGCCGAGTGTACAAGAAATACAAAAACATAAGGACAGCGACTACTGTCCCGATAATATACCACGTCGTATTATCGTCGCTGTCAGTATCAGTCTTCGTGTCGCTGTCAGTCGACTTTGTCTCGTAAAACTCTGTCTTCGCATACCTTTCAAAGAAGAATAAATCGTCTCTGGTTTCGTCCTGAGTTTTGGTACTGTTTTCATCCTCAGGTATGAGTCTTGGATGGTCTAAATGGTTTGCTAAATTAAAATCCTTATACTCGTTGAAAACAAAACATTTGCTACTGGGCTTTACAACGCAATTACGTTTCTTTTGGTCGTAATAGTACACGGAATCTTCGTTATCGCCATTTATACTTTCACACAAATCCGCACACATCTCCCGCGTGATTTCCCTATATAAATACGGTTGCGCGTCGTTTATCCGATTTTCACTATCAAACCCTGTGCAATCCTTCTTTCTTGAACCCCGAAACACCTTTTCATATGAGAAAGAATCGACGTCGATATTCTCATCAAAGGAAACAGAATTGATCATGTCTACGTATCCTCGATTATCGTGGTTTGTTAATTTACTTAGTATTTTGAATATAGTGTTTTTCACATCGTTACCATACGGTAATGGGATTTCGTCGGAGAAACGTACAGATTCATCGAAATACGGATGCGTATGTACATACCAGAACCCGCGGTCTATTTCCGATTTATCTTCTGTTAAATTAATTAAATCAATATCCCCCCCATTCGAAATCGCCCCAATTATACTATCACGGATACCATATGCTAATGTAATCTTCTCTTTGTCATTCTTCTCTTTGTCATTGTATATTTTACCATTTCCCCACACCACAAACGTATCATCTTCTAATACTCCCACAAATGTATTCCAATTGTGATATATCCTCTTTGGGACTTGTGTCGAACTTAATATACCCGAAGTTTTTCCTCCCCCATACTCGGTATCACCCCAACACACGAACCCGTCCTTTCTTAATCCCACAAATGCACGTTTATTCGAGTATATCGTTGTAAATGAAGAATTGATATCTGAATCTGATTTTTTTAATTGCATGTATCCAGCGACAGAATCAATACAGACTATGTTTCTTTCCCCCGTAAGTACAGAAAATGAATTAGAATTCGTGCAAATAAACACGGCATTTTCAATAGAATAATGTCCTGTATTGGACTCGTCGTCATCATTTGATTTAAAGTAATTTGATCCAGTCCATGCATGGAACACTCCCTTGTCTGTTAATACACCAAAGGAATTTGACGTAGAATAAATCCCAATTACAATTTCATCATCTAATTCTAATTTTAAAGCTGCGGGTAGAACGCCTGCATAAGCTTCGTCGCCCCAGACATACACGCTTCCGTCATTCCTTAGTGCTAAAAATGCCCGATTAGAAGATACAATCTCGACAAACCCTCTGTTTAAATCCTTAGATAAAGTGAATGCGTTGCTTGTACCCCCCCACGTCCCAATCCCCCTTGTTCCGTCCAATATCACCGCAAATCTCTCGTCGTTTATCTCATTTCCATAATTTGTCTTGTATATTTGCTTGATACTTAATTCCTCGTCTTTGTCGTATTTGACATATATCTCCCCACTTTGCCCTTTTGTGTACACCTCGGTGCCTGAAACGTAATCAACCAATTTCTTTTTCTTTTCATTTTCATACGCATTTTCTGGTCTTAAAATAGGCTCACCGACCTTTACGGGTATATGAGGTCTATACCACGAGTAGGAGTATCTATTGTTTTCATTATTTTCAGAACAACGCAATAGGACGTTTCCGTGGTAATCTCTTCCAATGATAAGCGGCGGGACGGAAAGATTCATTTAGTTTATAAATAGGAAAAAAATATCGTATAATAATATGAACGAAGATTGCGTGTGTCCAGAAATATATGCCCCTGTTTGCGGAAAAAATGGGAAAACGTATTCGAATGCATGCAAAGCTGGGTGCGACGGAGTAGGGGTTAAAAGTAAGGGGCAGTGTTCAGAAAAACCGTCCTGTATATGTACAAAAATATACACCCCTGTGTGTGGATCAGACGGTAAAACGTATTCCAATTCATGTGAAGCCAGGTGTAATAATGTAAGAGTAATAAGCAGTGGTCAGTGTCCTATGATGAAAATAAAACTTGTGAAAAATACAGCGAATACCGCGAAGAAGAATCAAAACACAAAACAGGACAGGGCTTTTATGAAACGGTTACTAGGCGTTAGAATCCGAAATGAAACGGACAACGTAGACGTTGAAGTGGGGGTTACGGACAACGTAGACGTTGAAGTGGGGGTTACGGAAAAGACGGGTTTATGGTCGTTATGGGA